>Ga0207678_10000205_pt1 | contig 52265 bp, 48 predicted proteins | sample KBSC63metaG_FD_184319 | JGI IMG/M metagenome (GOLD analysis project Ga0207678, IMG submission 184319) | Corn rhizosphere microbial communities from Kellogg Biological Station, Michigan, USA - KBS C6-3 metaG (SPAdes) (version 2) | ecosystem: Host-associated > Plants > Roots > Rhizosphere > Soil ... | reverse complement strand
GCACGCCGAGCAGCGCCACCCTCACGTGAGCGGCGACTCCGACCCTTTGGCGCCTCGGGGGCGAAAGCGGATGTGGCCCCCTTCCTGATATTTCTCGAGGCCCATGCTCCGCGGAGATTTCGCCTCCTCGGGCCGCGCCGAGAAATTGCTCAGCTCCTGCAACCCATGCGGCGAGCCCAATTGCCCGACCCGGTTGAAGAGCCCCACGGTGTCGGCGTGGTCCCGTGCCAGCTCGAGGACGCGCTGCCGGTCGCGGCCCGCCACGGCGTGCCGCAGTGCCTCCCCGAACCGGCCTTCGCCGGCGTACCAGCCGGCGGCGATCCCGTGCAGCCGCAGCACCCGGTGCGGGTCGTGGCGGGCCAGCTCGGCCCGCAGGAAGCCGCGCAGCAGCGGCGGCAGCCGGTAGGTGTCGGCGGGCGTGCGTGCGACCAGCCCCATCGCCCGCTCGAGTTCGTCCAGTCTCGCCCCGGCGTCCGCACGTCCCGACAGGCGGACCGCGAGCGTGGCGCCGACGGCGTCGCAGACACTGAGGCACAGCAGCAGATCCGACGTCTTCGCGGGCAGCCGTGCGAGCACTTCGTCGGCGAAGAACCGCGCGACGGCACGCTCGTCGCCGGTGACCGAGGCGACGAGCGCGTCCGCGTCTTCGGCTTCGCGCACCGAAACCGCGGCCCAGCCCAGCGCGGCGGCCCAGCCCCCGGTGCGTTCGGTGAGCTCCCGGACGCGGTCGTCGCTCACCACGCTCCCGGTGGCCCGCAGCAGGTTCGCCGTTTCCCGTGCGGTGAACCGGAGTTCGGCCGCCTCCACCCGGGACAGGGCGTCTTCGACGTGCAGCCGGGCCAGCCGCAGCCGCGGCTCCACCCGGGTGGCCAGCACCAGCCGCACCGCGGCGGGCAGGTGGCGGGCCAGTGCCGCGAGGGCTTCCAGCGGTTCGGGGCGGGAAACCTCCTGCAGGTCGTCCAGCACGAGCCGCACCGGGCCGGCCGGGCCGGCGAGCGCGTCTTCCAGGTCGGCGAGGAAGGCCTGCCGCCGCCCGGGTGGCGGCGGCACGAGCCGGTCCAGACCACGGTCGCCGGCCACCGCGGGACAGCGGCGCAACGCGCCGAGGATCGCCGCCCACAGCCGGGATTCGTCGTTGTCGTCTTCGTCCAGGGACACCCAGGCGACGTCGGTTCCCTCGCCTGCCCAACCGGCGAGCGCGGTGGTCTTGCCGGCCCCGGCCGGCGCCCGGACCACCGTGACGGGCCGGGCGGTGGCGCGGTCCAGCACCGCCGCCAGCCGGGGCCGCGGGACGAAGATGCCCGGCAGCCGCGGCGGGGCGACCTTCACACCGGGGACCGGCCGGAACGGGAGCGTCGTTCGATCGGGCACGTCAACCTCTCGGCCGTCGGGAGAATTCGCCCCGGATCCGCGGTCGGCGCCGGACGGAGCCCACGACTGTACTGATCACCGGCGCGCGACCGGGACCGCGGGGTCACCAGATTTCGTAGGTGGCTTCGTCGCCGTGCACGATGACGGCCCAGATCACCAGGACGTCGAGGGCGATCACGATGAGGCCCCAGAACGGGTACGCGGGCAGGAAAGCCAGCTGCGCCAGCGCGTTGAACCCGGCGAGCGCGACCGTGACGACCCGCGCCCACTGCGCGCCGGTGAACAACGCGATGCCCGTCAGCACGACGAGAACCCCGACGATCAGGTGGAGCCAGCCCCAGCCGGCCAGGGTGAAGACGAGCAGCCCGGCCGGGCCGATGACGTAGTAGTCGCGGGCGAACAGCGCGACCACGCCCTCGACCACGGTGAACAGTCCGGCCAGGACGGTGATCGTCCCGGCGAACCAGATCCAGCCGACCCGCCGCGACCGGGCGACGGCCCGGTCCGGCGGGAGGGGTGCCCGGGTGCCGGTGGTTGAAGTCCGGGGGTGCATGGGTTCGGTCATGATCCTCTTCCTCGTTCCTCGGGCGGGCTGCGGACCGGGCGATCATGGTCGGTCGCCGGTCCGCCGGTCCTCGCCCGCCCCAGGTGAGATCAGCCGTCCCGGGCGGCTCACACGGCGTGGGCGATGCCACCCGGCGGCACCGGGGAAACAGTGCGGCAGACCACCGAACCCGGACCGAGGAGGACGTCGTGTCCACGTTGACCGTGTGGCGGTTCCCGACCGTCGAAGGTGCCGAAAACGCCCTGGATCTGCTCCGGCAGCTGCAGAAGCAGCAGCTGATCTCGATCGCCGATGCGGCATGCGTGACCTGGCCCGAGGGCCGGAAGAAGCCGAAGACCAGGGAGCTCGGCTCCCTGACCGGCGCCGGTGCGCTGGGCGGGGGCTTCTGGGGCCTGCTGTTCGGCCTGATCTTCCTGGTGCCGCTGCTGGGCATGGCCGTCGGCGCGGCGATCGGCGCGCTCACCGGGTCGTTGAGTCACGTCGGGATCGACGAAGACTTCGTCGACTCCGTGCGGTCCCAGGTCACGCCCGGGACGTCCGCGCTGTTCGTGCTGTCCGGGAACACCGTGCTGGACCGGGTCGTCGAGCCGTTCAAGGAAACCGGTGCCACCTTGCTCAGCACCAACCTTTCCGGCACCGAGGAAGCCCGGCTGCGCGACGCCTTCGCGGAGTCCCCGCAGCCGGAACAGCCGTAGCCGCCGGGCAGGACCGCGGCGGCGCCCCCGAGCGCCGCCGCGGTCCCCGTGGGAGGTTCGCCCGCCCCGCGCGCTCCCCCGAGAGCGCCGCCGGGGCCGGCCGGACGGGATGGCGCAGCGGGGCGCCGAGTCCGCCGGACCGGCGGGGAGATCCCCGCGACGCACCCGCCGGGCCGCTCGCCGTCCGCTTCGTCATCACCGCACCTCCACGGCTCACCCTGCGGCCCGCGCCGCCGCGGGTCGTCACCCGTGGTGGATGACTCCCCGCTTCACCCCCGGCGGGCGACGCCCCGGCCCGCGCCGCGCCCGACGATCCGTCCCATGACTCTCACCGACAACGCCACCGCGGCACCCGGCGTTCGGATCGCCCGGGCCCGCGCCGCGCGGGCCGCCGTCCCGGCGGACGATCACGCCGAGTACCCCAGCCCCGTCCGGCGCGCCGATCCCCTGCGGCTGCTCGCCCGCCAGGACCGCGAGCGGGTCCCCGGCCTGCTGCCGGTGCGCTACGGCCGGATGGCGGCCTCGCCGCTGGCCTACTTCCGCGGTGCCGCCCTTCCCGCGGCGGCCGACCTCGCGCTGACCCCGCGGACCGGGTTCGGCGTCCAGGCGTGCGGGGACGCCCAGCTCGCCAACTTCGGCCTGTTCGCCGACCGGGGCCGCCGCCTGGTGTTCGACTTCGCCGACTTCGGCGAAACCCTGCCCGCGCCCTGGGAATGGGACGTCAAACGGCTGGCCGCGAGCTGCGAGGTCACCGGCCGGGAAAACGACCACCCGGCGGCCCTGCGCCGGCGCGCGGTGCTCGCCGCGGTCGAGGCCTACCGCCTGGCGATGCACGGCTTCGCGCGCCGCACGTCGCTCGACATCCTCTTCGCCCCGGCCGACCCGCGGACGCTGCGGGTGGTCGCGGCCCACCGGCTCGCATCGGGACAGCGTCGCGGACAGCGGGGCACCGAAAGCCGACACGGGCACCTGCGGCCGTCCGTCGTCCCCGCGGGCCACCTCGCCGGAGACGGCGACCCGGCGACGCTGACCGACCGCCTCGGTGGCGTGCTCGCGCAGTACCGGCGCACACTCGGCCCCGCCCGGCGGGCGCTGCTGGACCGCTACCGGCTCGCCGACGCGGCCCGCACGGTGAGCGGGCCGTCCGACGCGGGCACCCGGTGCTGGGTGGCGGTGCTCGTCCACCCGGGCACCGGGGACCCGCTCTTCCTGCAGCTGAACGAGGCCCGGCCGTCGGTGCTGCAGGGGTACACCGGCGCCGCCGTGCCGGGCGGTCCCGGACGGCGGGTGGTCACCGGCCGCCGGCTGATCCAGGCCACCGGCGACGTTTTTCTCGGCTGGGCCCGCACCGCCGGGTTCGACGGCCGCACCGGCGACTTCCACGTCCACCGGTGGCGCGACGACCAGACCGACGGCGACGTCACCACGATGACCCCGGACGTCCTGCGGGCCCACGCCCGGCTGTGCGGCTGGACGTTGGCCCGGGCGCACGCGCGCACCGGGGACGCGCTGGCGATCGCCGCCTACCTCGGTTCGGGCCCGGCGTTCGCCGAGGCGGTCCGGAAGTTCGCGGTGGCCTGCGCCGACCAGAACGAACGCGACCACGCCGCGCTGCGCCAGGCGATCCGGCTCGGGCACGTCACGGCGGTCGCCGCGCCGTGACGGCGACGTCAGCCCCCGGCGGAATCCGCCGCCACCGGCAGTTCGCGGACCCGGTGCACCGACTGCACGTGCCACCCGAGCGCCTCGAGCCTTCGCAGGATCAGCGGAAGACGTCCGGGATCGGCGACGGTTCCGAAAACTATCGTATCCGGCGGAACCGGCACGACGAGCACACCGCGGAAATCCTCGACGCCTTCGGCGGCCCGTTCCGGAATGGCGCCGCCGCCCCGGAAGACGTAATTCACTTCCGCCGCGCGGCCGCGGACGGGCGCCCGGCTCACCGGGCTCCCCCGTCCCGGCGGCCCCGGCCGGCGGTGAACCACGCGCGGGCGACGAGCACCACGTCGAGCAGCACCAGCAGCGCCGACCAGCCGCGAACCGGCAGGAAAACCAGCCGTGCGACCAGGTCCGCACCGGCGCGGACGCCGGTCCGCAGCGACGTGTCCCCGGCCAGCGCGGACAGCGCGACGACCAGCCCGAGCAGCACCGAACCGGCGCCGATCCGGCCGGTCCGCACCACGTCGAGGACCACGACCTCACCCGGGCCGAGCCAGCAGAACCGGGAAACGGCGAATCGCCGACGTCGATTCACCGGAGAATCTCCACGATCTTTCATCCGGCACACGATTATGGCCGCGGCCGTCGTTCTCTTCGCCCACAGCGGGTGAGCCGAGCCAATTGCGTGGCAGGATCCGCCGGGATTGTCCCAGAACCGATCACGAAGGAGAAAAGGACATGCGGCAGTGCCACGACGTCCCGTCCCGAAGACGGGTACCGAGAGCCAAGATCACCGTGCCCGGTCTGCCGGCGGGTTTCGTGTCGCGGCCGCGTCTGCTCACCGCCCTCGACGGAACCGGCGAAGCGGCCATGGTCTTCGTCGGCGCCCCGGCCGGGTTCGGCAAGACCGTGCTCCTCGCCGAGTGGGCGCGGCGCCGGGACGGCGGCGCGGTCGCCTGGCTGTCGGCCGACGCCGACGACAACGACGACCGGCTCTTCTGGTCCGCGGTCCTCGAGACCCTCGGCCGCTGCGGCCGGATCCCGGACGGCAACCCGCTGCGGCGGCTGGCCGTCCCCGACCGGCCGAGCACCGACCTGACCTTCCTGGCCCAGGTCGCCGACGCGCTCGACGCGCTGCCCGAACCCGTCGTGCTCGTGCTCGACAGCGCGCAGGAGATCACCGCCCCGGACCCGTGGCACGGGCTGCGGGCACTGGTCCGCCACCAGCCGGCCGGCCTGTGCCTGGCCGTGTCGAGCCGTCGGGAACCGCCGCTGCCGCTGGGCCGGGCCCGGCTCGCCGACCGGCTCATTGAGGTCGGCGCGGCCCGGCTGCGGTTCACCACCGAAGAAGCGGAAGCCCTGCTGGTCACCGCGGGCTCGGCGATCCCGCCGGAGCAGGTCGCCCACCTGGTCGCCCGGACCGGGGGCTGGCCGGCCGGGCTGCGGCTCGCCGCGGCGTCCGCGGCCCGGCTCGGCAGCCTGCGGGACTTCTGCACCGGCCGCGACAGCTCCGTGCTCGGCTACCTGACCGACGAGGTGCTCGCCGCCCTCACCCCGGCCCAGCGGGAGCTGCTGCGGACGATCAGCATCTGCGACGAGGTCCCGGCCGGGCTCGCCCCGGCGCTCTCCGGCCGCGCGGACGCCGAGGCGATGCTGCGCGAGCTCGGCGAGCCGGCCACCCAGGTCGTCGATTCCGGCGGCACACCACCGCACCACCACGTGGTGCCGATGCTGCGCACCTACCTGCGCGCGGAGCTGCACCGGCGGGCACCGGACCGGACGCGGACCCTGCACGAGAAGGCGGCCCGCTGGTTCGCCGCGCACGAACGGCCCGCGCAGGCACTGCTCCACAGCGTCCGTTCGGGCCGGCCCGAACGGGTCGCCGAACTGCTGCGCGAGCACGCCGTGACGCTGTTCCTCGCCGGTGAGCACCACGTCCTGCGGCTGGCCCTCGCGCTGCTGGAGGACCGCCGGATCGCGGCAGGCCCGCCGGCCGCGCTGATCTCGGCCGGGCTGCACCTCGAAGCCGCGGAGACGTCGGCGGCCGGCCTGCAGCTGGCCCGGGCCGAGGCGTCGTGGCCGGAGCAGCCGGCACCGGAGCTGACCGTCCTGCGGCAGCTGACCTACTCCTGGCTCGCCCAGCTCGACCACCCGCCCGCCCGGGCCGCCCGCCGGGCCGAGCAGGTCGACGAGGAACTGGCCGACGGCGCCGGGCTGGGCGGCCTCGCAACCCTGCACCGCGCCGGCGTCCTCATCGCCCGCGACGACCGCGAGGCGGCCCGGGAAGCCCTGCTGCGCGTCCTCGGCCCCGCCGAGCGGGTCCACCAGGACTTCACCGTCGCCCAGTGCCTCACCCTGCTGGCCGAGCTGGCCTGCCGCGACGGCGACTACCGGGCGATGGAGACGCTGGCGCGCCGGGCCGAAGCCCGCCTGCCGCGCGAGGATCCGCCACGGTCGCTCCAAGGCGCGCAGGCCGGTGCGCTGCTGGCCTACGGTGCGCTGCTGTGCGGCGAACCGGCCGACTGCCTCAAGCACGCGAAACGGATCGGGCAGCTCCTCGGCGACGCCCCCGCGCGGGCGGCCAAGGAGCTGCGGCTGTTCGCCGAAACCCTGCGTGGCGCCGCGGAGTTCGAGCTCGGGGGCTGGCACGCGGGGCTGCGGCGGATGCGCCGGGCCCGCACCCGGCTCGGCACCGGGCGGGCCTGCCCGGTGCGCCACGCGGCCCTCTGCGCCGTGCTGGAACAGCGCGCCGCCCTCCGGCTGGGTGCGGCGGGCCAGGCCAGGGAGACCGTGCGCTGGGCCCTGCCGCTCCTCGGCGGCTCGGGTGAGCTGCTGCTGATGCGCGCCCGGACCCAGCTGCGGCTCGGCAGGCACCACGCGGCGAGCTCCGTGCTGCGGTCCCTGGTGGACGGCGAAGCCCCCGTGGAACTGGCGTGGGCCGCGATCGAGGCGTCGCTGATCGGGGTGCAGGCCGAACTGGCGGCCGGCGCGCGGGACCGGGCCGGCCGGCTCCTGGACGAGGCGTTGCGCGCCGCCGAACCCACCGGCGTCCGGTTCCCGTTCGTCTTCGCCCCGCCCGAGCTGATCGGGTTCCTGACCAGCAGGCTGGGCGGGCTGGGTGCGGGCGAGCGGTTCGCGGGCGAAATCCTCGCCGTCCGGCGACGGCTGCACACCCCGCCCATGCCGGCGCCGCTGACCGAACGCGAACGCAGTGTCCTGCGCCTGCTGCCGACGCAGCGGTCGATCGACGAAATCGCCGAGGACCTGACCGTTTCGCCGAACACCGTCAAGACCCACGTCCGCGGCATCTACGCGAAGCTCGACGTCCGCAGCAGACGGGACGCCGTGGCGATCGCGCAGCAACGCGGGCTGCTCGACGCCGAGGTCGCCGACTTCACGGTCTGAGCGGCGCCGCCGGGCCGGTGGTGACCACGGGCCGGGCCGGCACGTCCTCCTGATCGGGCAGCCCGGGCCGGCGGCTCCAGACGGCCCGCACCGGCCGGGCCGGGACAAGCCCACACCAACGGGCGGCCCGGACCAGCGTGTCCGGACCGCCGGACCGCCGGACCGAGCGGCACCACCGGCGGGCCGGTGGTGGCCACGGCCCGGGACACGCCACACACCAACAGGCGCCCAGGCCGGCCGGGCCGAGCGCCCGCCGCCGGTGCGCGCTCGGCCCACCCCGAGCGGGTGAGGCGGGCGCACCCGGGATCCGGTCGAGTGGGCCGGGCGCGCTCGAGCGTGCCCGGCCCCGATCCCGGACGAGGAGATGTCATGGCCCTGGCGAGCACGGAGTACCCCTTCCTGAACCTCATGTGGACGATGCTGGTGTTCTTCTGCTGGATCGCCTGGTTCTGGCTGCTGTTCGTGGCCTTCGGCGACCTGTTCCGCCGGACCGGCCTGTCCGGCTGGGCCAAAGCGGGCTGGTCGGTCCTGCTGGTCCTGCTGCCGGTCGCCGGTGTTCTGCTCTACCTCGGCACCCAGGGCAGGCACCTCGTCGAGCGGCAGCGGGCCCGCGAAGCGGCCGTGCGTCCGGTGTCCACTTCGGACCGGACCGGTGCGGCGCAGATCGCCGAAGCCCGGCGGCTGCTGGAGGACGGGATCATCGACGACGCGGAGTACGAGACGCTCAAGCGGAAGGCCCTCGCGCGGTGACCGCGGCGCACCGGTGGCGGTTCGTCCACCTCGCGGTGCTCCGGCCGCTGCTCACGGTCACCGCGCTGGTCTGCCTCTACTACCTGCTCCCGGTCGGCCAGGCGCTGCGGCCGTGGACGGCGGTGGTCTTCGCCGCCGGGCTCGCCGTCGTGGTGCTGGTGGTCGTCGGCGAGGTGCGGATGATCCTGCGTTCGCCTTTCCCGGCCTGGCAGGGCGTCCAGGCGCTCGCGCTCGTCGTCCCGCTGTTCCTGCTGCTGTTCGCCGACGGCTACTACGTGCTCGCCCATGACCGCGCGGACTCCTTCGGCACGGCGCTGACGCGGACCGACGCGCTGTACTTCACGGTCACGGTGTTCACCACGGTGGGCTTCGGCGACATCGTCCCGGTGTCCGCCGCCGCCCGGGTGCTGGTGACCCTCCAGATGGTCGCGGACCTGGTGGTGCTGGGCGTGGTGCTGCGCGTGATCGTGACCGCGGTGCGGCGCCGTCGTTCGTCCACTGAGGACGGATCACTCGGGCGAGGGCAGCAGCAGGGCCGCGACCAGCCCGCCGGCCGCCACCACGACCAGGGTGGCGAGCGCCAGCGCGAACGAACGCCCGCCGAGGTGCGGGGTTCCGGCCAGGACGGACCCGGCCAGCGCCGTCCCCACCGACGAGCCGAGGTTCGACACACTGCGCGACACACCCGAGATGTCGCCCTGCGCGGCGTCCGGGAAGCGCGACTGCACCAGGTTCACCGACGCCGTCAGCATGATCCCGACCCCGGCACCGAGCAGGAACAGGCCGGGAACCGCACCGGCGACGCCGGAATCGGCCCGGACCAGCAGGAGCACGAGGACGAGGCCCGCGACGGCGAGGACGAAGCCGGCGCGGACGAGCCCGCGCTGGGAATGCCGCCGCGCCAGCCGCCCCGCGGCCGCCGAGGCGGCCAGGATGCCGGCCGTCGACGGCGTCAGCATCAGCCCGGTTTCGACGGCGTCGTACCCGCGGACCTGCTGCAGGAAGACGGCCACCACGAAGAACGACCCCTGCAGGACGAGCCACTGCACGTGCTGGGTCAGCAGGCCGAGTCCGGTGAGGCGGTCGCGGAAGAGGCCGGGCGGCACGAGCGGCTCCCGGCCCGCCCGCTCCCGCGCCCGGACGTGCGCGAAGAACACGAACAGCAGGGCGGCGCCGATCCCGGCGAACAGCCACACCGGTGACAGCCCGCCCTCGGGCAGCAGTACCAGCCCGCCCACCGCGAAGTCCGCCCGTGAGACCAGCCATCCGTAGGTGCCCGCCTGCAGCACACCGAAGACGACGAAGAACAGGCCGGCCGCGGAAAGGACCGCACCGGTGACGTCGAACCGTTTCTCGCGCGGCGGCGAAGCCGGCTCGGTGATCCGCCGGGCCGCCAGGACGATCAGGCCGACCAGGAGCACCTGCAGGAGGAAGGACGCGCGCCAGCCGAACCACGTCGTGACCAGGCCGCCGAGGAGCGGCCCGGCCGCGGCGCCGAGCGCGCCCGCCCCGCCGACCACGCCGAAGGCCCGCGCGCGGGCCGTGAGGTCGCGGCCGGTCACGGTGATCAGGATGTAGATCGGCGGGATCATCAGCGCCGACCCGATCCCCTGGAGCAGCGAGTAGCCGACGAGCAGCAGCCCCGGCCCGGGCGCGGCCGAGGCCAGCAGCGCGCCGGTGCCGTAGACCGCCAGCCCGGCCAGGAAACAGCGTTTGCGGCCCAGAAGGTCGCTCAGCTTGCTGCCCGGCACCATGAGCGACGCCATGGTCAGGGTGAACACGGTGATCGCCGTCTGCACGCCGATCACCGTGGTGCCGAGGTCCGCGGCGATGGCGCTGACGGCCACCGTCATCGTGGTGGCGGCGAGGCTCGCGACGAACTGGGCGAGGGCCAGGGGCAGCAGGGTCATCGACGCGCCTTCCTGCTCGGGTGGCGCCCACAGTGGCGTGCCGGCGGCCCGGGCCACCTCACCCCTCGTGGATGAGGCAGCGCGGTCCCGCTCCGGCGACGGTGCACCGAGGAATCCCGGTGCCCCCGTTGGAGGAACGATGACCGAGACCACGATCGCCGAGCACGGCCTGATCGGTGACCTGCAGACCGCCGCGCTGGTGACGACCGACGGGTCGATCGACTGGTTCTGCGCCCCGCGGTTCGACTCGCCGTCGGTCTTCGGCGCCCTGCTGGACGACGAGCGGGGCGGCCGGTTCCGCATCCGCCCGGCCGGCGCCTGCGCGAGCTCGCAGATGTACCACCCGGACACCGCGGTGCTCATCACCCGGTTCTCCGGCCCGGACGGCCTCGGCGAGGTGGTCGACTTCATGCCGCCGTGCGGCGAAGGCGCCACGACCGGGCACCGGATCGCCCGGCTGGTGCGCTGCGTGCGCGGGCGGATGACGTTCGACGTCGTCGTCGCGCCCCGGTTCGACTACGGCCGCCGCCCGCACCGGGCGCTGCTCGCCGGGAACGGGGCCGTGTTCACCGCGCCCGGGACGTCGCTCGTGCTGCACGCGGTCCGCGAACCCGGCGACGAGCACCTCGCCGAGGCCCGCATCGACGGCGAAGACGTGCACCTGCGGCTGACCCTCACCGCGGGCCAGGTCCGCGGGGTGGTGCTGGAAACCGACGCCGCCGAACCGCCGCGCGAGATCCGCGTCGCCGAGTTCGAGGCCCTCTTCCGGTCCACAGTGGACTGGTGGCGCACGTGGCTGGCGCGCTCGACCTACCGCGGCCGCTGGCGGGAGATCGTGGCCCGTTCGGCGATCACCCTGAAGCTGCTGACCCACGCCCCGACCGGCGGGCTGGTCGCCGCGCCCACCCTCGGCCTGCCCGAACAGCTCGGCGGCGAACGCAACTGGGACTACCGCTACACCTGGGTCCGGGACGCGTCGTTCTCGGTTTCGGCGTTGCTGTCCCTCGGGTTCGCCGAGGAGGCGGCCCGGTTCGGCGCCTGGCTCGGCGACCGCATCCGCGAAGGCGGCGGCGGGAGCGGGGGGCCGCTCGCCGTGCTCTACCGCGTGGACGGGACGTCGGACCTGCAGGAGGAGAGCCTCGCGCACTGGTCCGGTCACCGCGGGTCGAGCCCGGTCCGGATCGGCAACGACGCGGCCGGGCAGCTGCAGCTGGACATCTACGGCGAGGCCATGGACAGCGTCTTCGCCGCCGACCGCGCGGGGTTCGAGCTGCCCCACCAGGGCTGGACGGCGCTGCGCGCGGCGCTGGACTGGCTCGGCGACCACTGGGACCAGCCCGAGGAAGGCATCTGGGAGACCCGGGGCGGCCGCAAGCGGTTCACCTACGGCAGGCTGATGAGCTGGGTCGCGTTCGACCGCGGCATCCGCCTGGCCGCCGCCCACGGCCGTCCGGCGCCGGTCGAGGACTGGACCTGGCAGCGCGACAGCATCCACGGCCAGATCCTCGCCCGCGGCTGGCACCGGACGCGCCACGCCTTCGTCCAGCACGACACGGGCGAGGAGCTCGACGCGGCCCTCCTTCGCATGCCCCGCACCGGGTTCCTCCCGGCCAAGGACCCGCTGTGGCTTTCGACGCTCGACGCGATCCGGGCCGGCCTGGTGACCGACAGCCTGGTCTACCGCTACGACCCGGCCGCGTCCCCGGACGGTCTCGCCGGCTCCGAAGGCACGTTTTCGTTGTGCAGCTTCGCCTACGTGGACGCACTCGCGCGCGCCGGCCGGCTGGAGGAGGCCCGCACGGCGTTCGAGAAGATGCTGACCTACGCCAACCACGTCGGCCTGTACGCCGAGGAGATCGCCCCCACCGGCGAGCAGCTGGGCAACTTCCCGCAGGCCTTCACGCACCTGGCGCTCATCGACGCGGCGGTGACCCTCGACGCGGCCCTCGGCTGACGGCTACGGACGGCGCCGCAGCCGCAGCGCGGCGACGGCCGCGGCCACCACGACCGCGACGGCGGCGACGATCCACACCCACGCCGGAACGCCGCTGTCGATCTCGCCCGCGGCGGCCGGCGTCGGCGTCGGCGTCGCGGATGCGGCGGCGGCCGACGTCGGTGTCGGTGCCGCGGAGCTGGACGAGACCGGCGCGGTGAGGGTGAAGTGCACTGCGGCCGTCACCTTGTCGCCGTCGTCGGACACGACCTTGTACGTCAGTGTGTAGGCACCTGCCGGGCCGGAGGGCGTCACCGGAGCCGTGACCACCGCGTCGACGACCGCCGGGGTGCCCACGGTCCACTTCGCCCCGTCCGGGCCGGTCACCGAGATCGGGTCCGGTTGCAGGGTGACGGGCTCCTCGAAGGTGAGCTCGATCTTGCGCGGCGGCGCCGCGAGGCTCGCGCCTTCGGCGGGCGAACTCGACTTCAGCTCGGTGTGGGCCGACGCGGGCCCGGCGAGCAGCAGCACGCCGGAGAGCGCGAGCAGGAAGGCTCCGGACAGCCGGGCGATCTTCATGCGGTTCCTCGATCCGATGGCGGGTGGCGACGTCTCGGGCAGCGTAAACGGCGCCGGGGCGGCTCGCCGACGCCGACGCGGCCGGCCCCGGCGGCGGGACGTCGGTTCGCGACCGCGTTTGGTTCCCGAGAAGTCGGAAAACTTCTTTTTCAACCGTTTCGTCTCGGCAGCCGTATCCCGTGGTGTGAGGCCACATCGTGCGGATGACGACGAAATCACGCGCTGGGCCCGGCTCGCCGGGCGTGGCGACCAGGGCGCGCTGGAGCGGTTCGTGCGCGCCACCCAGCCCCACGTCTGGCGGTTCGTCGCGAGCCTGAGCGACGTGCAGGCCGCGGACGACCTGGTGCAGGAGACCTACCTGCGCGCGCTGGGGTCGTTGAGCGGCTTCAGAGGCGCTTCGTCCGCCCGGACCTGGCTGTTGAGCATCGCCCGCCGCGCGGTCGCCGACCAGATCCGCGCCGCCCGTTGCCGTCCCCGGCAGGCGTCGGCGGCCGACTGGCAGACGCTCACCGAACGGGACGAGCCGGCGACGCGCTCGCTGCTCGAGGACCAGGTGGTGCTCGACCAGCTGGTCGGCGCCCTCGACCCGGACCGGCGCGACGCCTTCGTGCTGACGCAGGCCCTCGGGCTGTCCTACGCGGACGCCGCCGAGGTGTGCGGCTGCCCGGTGGGCACGATCCGCTCCCGGGTGGCCCGGGCCCGCGAAGACCTGCTCGCCGCCCTCGCCGGCACGCCTGCCCGGCGCAGCAGGGCGATCTGACCACGGCGACCCCCGAGCCGCCGGAACCGGGAAGGGCCCATGAACGACCATCTCCTCGTGGATTGCGCACTCTTCCGGGAAGCCCTCTCGGCCGCGATGGACGGCGAGCCCGGCCCCCTGCCCGACGCCGAGGTGGAACGCCACCTCGGCGGGTGTCCCGCCTGCCGCTCCTGGCAGGAGCAGGCCACCCGGCTGCGTCGGTCGATGCTGCGCCGGGCGCCGGAGGTGCCGGACCTCACGGCCGCGATCCTCGCCGCGGCACCACCGCCGGCCCGGGAGAAGTGGACGGCCCGCGTCGCGCTGGCCACCGTCGGGCTCGTCCAGTCCGGCCTCGGTTTGGCCGAGTTCCTCCTGCCCGGTGGCGGCCACGCCGAACACGCGGTCCACCTGAGCAACGAGAGCGCCGCCTGGAACCTGGCGCTCGGAATCGGCCTGCTGTGGGCGGCCCTGCACCCCCGCGCGGCGGGCGCCCAGCTACCGCTGTTCGGCGGCTTCGCCCTGGTGCTGACGGCGGTGTCGGTGATCGACGCCTCGGGCGGCGAGGTCGGCCCCGGCCGCCTGCTCACCCACGGCCTGCTGCTGGTGGGGCTGGTTCTGTTGTTCGTGGTGCACCGCGAGCACCGCAGCCGCCCCGAGCCCGCCCCGCTCACCGCGGACACGGCGGGCAACGACGACGAAGTACGCCTGCCCGGAGAGAACGCAAGGCAGCAACCACAGCCGGTGCGAACCCGCTTCCGCCGCCGCCCGGCCAGCCGGCACCGGGCCGCGTGAGGACCCGCCGGAGGCACCGCGGCCACCGGGATCGGGCAGCCGGCACGCCGCAGCCGCCCTCGCCGGCAGGGCGGCACCCCGCGCCGCCCGCACCGGGCAGCCAGCGAGCCGCAAGCACCGCAGCCGCCAGCGCCGGCCAAGGCGACCACTCTCGCGCCACCCCGCCGGCATCCGGCGACCTGAGCGCGCCGGCAGCACCACCGCCACCAGCGCCGCCGGGCCCCAAGCACCGCAGCCGCCAGCGCCGCCGGGCCCGACCACCGCCACCACCACCCGGCCGGCACCCGGGCATCAGCACCACCCACGGCCGATCAAGGCGACACCTCCACCTCCATTCCCATGATCCGCGTGGTGCGCCGCCGCCGGAGCCAGCCGCGTGGGGGTGGGCCGTCCGGGACCTCGGCCAGGAACGCCTTGCGCTGGGCCGACGTTGCCGCGCGCCAGCGCATCGCCAGTACCGGGCGGACCGGCGCGATGTACGCCTGGACCCGCTCGTGCGCGCCGGCCACTCTTGCCTCGTACTCGCGGTCCGGGCGGTAGGCCAGTTCCAGGTCGATCAGCGGTGCCGCGCCGCCGGCGTGGTGGTGGCAGCGCGAAAGCATCCGCGCGAGTTCGTCCATCGCGCCCCGGACGCGGCAGGGCATCTGGTCCTGCCAGCGGCCGAGCCGCGGGACGGACGCGGGCGCGGCGGTCACCTCGTCGGCGAGCACGACCAGGGCCCGGATCGCCGATCCGGCCAGCTCGACGCGGATCCGCCGCCCGTTGGCGTCGACGAAGAAGCGCGGCACCCGGCCGGCCACGACGGTGCCCGACCGCTGCCGGACCCACTCCTCGACGGCGTCGGGCGACGGGCAGGACGACACGAACGTGAACGCCAGCTCGTCACCGGCGAGGTTCATCGTCACGGGGAACAGGGAACCGATGTCGTGCACGAACGCCGAGCCGATCACGAGTGCGGCGCGGGAGCCGCCTCCGGTCATCCCCGGCTACACCTGCAGATCCGCTTCGATCCGTTTGAGGTAGTGCCGCGCCAGTGCGAGGTTCGCCCGGTCGCGGTCCAGCACCAGGTACAGGAACAGCGAGTTCCGGGAGCTCACCGAATTCATCAGCCGGATCAGGTGGTACTGGCGGTGCAACGTGATCAGGATGTCCTCGATGGTGTCGTTGAGCGACAGTGAGGACATCACCCGCAGCTTCGACCGCACCACCTCGGTGTTGCCGGCCGCCGCGACCTCCAGGTCGAGCCAGTCGCCGCCGCCGCTGGTGCCGAGCGACATGCCGCTTTCGTAGTCGACCAGCGCGACGCCGACGGCGCCGCTGATGGACATGGCTTCCTTGAGTGCCGTGTCGATGTTCATCATGGTGCTGCTTCCCTTCCGTGAACGGGTGTTCGGGCCGGCGTGCTACGCGGCCAGGATCGAGCCGATCCGCTCGATGACGGGCCGGGCTTCGAAAAGGAGGCGCCCGATGTTCAGGCCCTTGTCCCCCAGCACGACCATCAGCGCCAGCCGGCCGATCGCGTAGACGGCCATGTAGCCTTCGCTGCCGAAGACCACGGTCTGGTTCAGCGTTCCCTTGCCGGTGATTTCGGCGGCCTGCCGGGCGATCCCGAGATCGGCCGCGGCGAGCGCGGAGACCTTCGCCGGATCGATGTCGTCGGCGGCGTCGGCGATGATCGGGATCCCGTCGACCGCGGCCAGCACCGTGTCGGTCACTCCGGCGACGTTCTCCCGCAGGTTCCGCAGCTCGCCGGCCAGTGCTTCGAAGTCCAAGACTCTTTCTTTCTGCTTCGGAATGGTGACAGGCGAGTGGCGAATTAATCAACCATTCGGGTTGTCCTCCACGGCACGAACCTTACCGTCGGCATTACTTTTCGCCAACAAGCACCGGAGCCCGAATTTCAGCGTCACACGATCGAGTGAAACAAATTCCTGGTCGTAACAGAAATAAGTCACCACTCGGGCCCGCGGTCCATTGATCACCGAAAACGGAATGTCGATGTTCGTGGTTTCCGGCGGACGGCGGGAAAGGCCACGACGCGACGGCGGCCGTCCCCGGCTCGCCACGGGTGCGGCCGCCGCGGGCCGGCCGCCGCCTCGCCCGCGCCGGAAGCTTCCCGAGGCCGGACACGCTGAGCGACCGGACGCAAAGCCCGCCCGTCGCCTGTTCGGCGGCTTGCGCCCTCGACCGACCCCGCCGGACCCGCCGGACCGCGCGCCCGGACCGGCGGTGAATCCTTTCGAGGGGCCGGCTCCTCTTACCGGTGTGGTCACTTCGACAGGGAGAGATGCGATGGGTTGGGTCAGCGAGCAGGTCGTCGAAGCGGCGCAGGACGGGGACCTCGAGTCGATCACCGCGGTCGTGCACGGGGCCCATCCGCACGTGCGGCGCTTCGCCGGCCACCTCTGCGCGTCGCCGCAGGATGCCGAGGACGCGGCGCAGGAGGCCCTGCTCGTCCTCTACCGCAAGATCGGGACCCTGCGGGCCTCGGCGGCGCTGGCCTCGTGGATGTTCCGGATCGTCCGGAACGAATGCCTGCGCCGCGCCCGGCGCCTCCTCGAGGACGCCGCCGATCCCGGCCTCGCCGCGTCGGCCGAAGACGAGGTCCTCAGGCGGCTCGAAGCCGAACGCGTCGCCGAAGCCATCCGCGAACTGCCCGACCTCCAGCGCCGCGTGCTCGTCATGCGCGACGTCCTCGGGCACCCGGGCCGGGCGGTCGCCGGCTCGCTCGGGCTGAGCACCGCGGCGATGAAGTCCCACCTGCACCGGGCCCGGACCGCGGTCCGGGCCCGCCTGCACGGCTCCCCCACCCGTTGAAAGGAAGTTCACCGTGCTCGAAGCCGGAACGCCCGCACCGCCGCTGGTGCTGGAAGACACCGAAGGGCGGATCGTCCGCCTCGCCGAGTACCAGGGCCGGCACGCGGTCCTGCTCTACTTCATGCGGTCGACGACGTGCCCGGTCTGCCGACGGCACGTTCGCGCCCTCGCCGGGGACGCCGCGCTCGAGGCGGCCGGGGTCCGCGTCCTGATCGCCGTCCCCGAGGACCGCGCGACGGCGGCCGCGTGGCGGGCGAAGCACGACATCCCGTTCCCGGTCCTCACCGGCCGCCGCGGCACGCCCCACGAGGCGGCCGGGCTGAGCCGGACCGGCTTCGGCGCGCTGCAGCGGTCGGGCAGCGTCCTCGTCGACGTCCAGGGGGTGGTCCGGCATTCGCACGGCGCCGCTCTGCCCACCGGCAGCTACGACCGGGCGGGCATCGCCGCGGCTGTCGCCGCGCTGGGCGCACCGGCCTGACCCCCGCGGCTCAGCGCAGCGGCTCGAGCGCCTTCGCCAGCGGCTCCAGCACGGCCGGGGTGTGCGGCGGCGGCAGGTAGACGATCGCCAGGTCCAAGCCTGCCTCGCCGAGTGCCTCCGCTTCGGCGGCGACCTTGGCGTAGTCGAGGTCGGGCCCGAGGCGGACGTGCGAGGACAGCGTGATCTCGGCCGGGTCGCGGCCGATGTCCGCGCAGTGCCGGTGCAGCACGTCTCGCTTGCGGGCGAACTCTTCGGGCGGGCCGCCGACGAAGTTCCAGTGCTGGGCGAACTTCGCGGTGGTGCGCAGGGTGCGCTTCTCGCCGCTGCCGCCGATGCAGATCGGCGGGTGCGGCCGCTGCACGCCCTTGGGCTCGCAGCGGGCGTCGGTCAGCTGGTAGTGCTCGCCCTGGAACGTCGTGGTCTCCTTCGTCAGCAACCCGACGAGGACCTCGCAGGCTTCCTCGAACCGGTCGCTGCGCTCCTTGACCGAGCCCAGTTCCATGCCGTACGCGCCCGACTCCTCTTCGTTCCAGCCGGCGCCGACACCGATCTCGAGCCGGCCGCCGGAGACGATGTCGAGCGTCGCGGCCATGTTCGCCAGCAGCGCGGGGTGGCGGTAGTGGATACCGCTGACCAACGTGCCCAGCCGCAGCCGCCGGGTGGCCTGCGCGAGCGCGGTCAGCGTCACCCACCCTTCCAGGCAGGGTCCGGTCGAATCGGAGAAAATCGGGTAGAAGTGGTCGAAGGTCCAGCCGGACTCGAACAGCTCGATTTCGTCCGCGGCCTGCCAGACCGCGAGCATGTCGGCCCATTCGGTGTTCTGGGGCGAGGTCTTGAAGGCGAATCGCATGATCTTCATCGTAACCCTGGAGTTCGTCCAGGCCGCGGGTTTTGTCGGTGGTGCCCGGTAACGTCCTCCCCGTGAACGCTCAGGAACGCATCCAGGAACTCGCCGACCGCATCACGGTGCTGCGCGACGCCTACTACCGGGGCTCGCCGCTGGTGGCCGACGCGGAGTACGACGCGGTCGAAGACGAGCTGCGGAGCCTGATCGAGGCGCACCCGGAGCTCACCCCCGACCCGAACCCCCTCGACCAGGTCGGCGCGCCCGCGGTGCTGCACGCGCCGATCCGGCACTCGCGCCCGATGCTGTCGCTGGAGAAGGCGACCAAGCCCGAGCAGGTCGCGGCCTTCTTCGACCGCTTCCCCGGCCAGCCGGTGGTCGTCATGCCGAAGCTGGACGGGCTGTCGCTGGCCGTCGTGTACGAGAACGGGCGCCTGGCCAGGGCGGTCACCCGCGGCGACGGCACGACCGGCGACGACGTCACGATGCTCGTCCGGGCCCTGACCGACGGGATCCCGGAGCAGGTCGACGCGCCGGGCCGGGTCGAGGTCCGCGGCGAAGCCGTCATGCTGCGTTCCACCTTCGCCGCCTACAACACCGCCCACCCGGACAAGCCGCTCATCAACCCGCGCAACGCCGCCGCCGGCACGCTGCGCGCGAAGGACCCGGCCACGGTCGCCGAGCGGCGGCTGCGGTTCTTCGCCTTCGACCTGCACACCGAGCCCGACAGCGCGGAGACCGACCTCGGCAGCGCGCTGCACACGCTCGGCTTCACCGCGGCCGACATGCGGCGCTGCGCCGATGCCGCCGCCGCGCAGGGCGTGATCGGCGAGATCGAGGCGCAGCGCAACGACCTGGACTACGACCTCGACGGCGCCGTGCTGCGGCTGGCGAGCCGGGACGCCTACGCGGCGGCCGGCACCCGGTCGAGCTCGCCGCGCGGCGCGCTGGCGTTCAAGTTCGCGGCCGAGGAAAAGACCACCGTGCTGTCCGATGTGGTCTGGGACGTCGGCAAGACCGGCAAGATCGCCCCGGTCGCCTGGCTGGAACCGGTGTTCGTGGGCGGGACCACGGTCACCCGCGCGACACTGGCCAACCAGGAGGTGATCCGCGCCCGCGGCATCAAGATCGGCGACACCGTGCTGGTGCGCCGCGCCGGCGACGTGATCCCGTTCGTCGCCGGCGTGCTCGACGCCTCGAAGCGCACGGGCGCCGAGCGGGAGATCGTCCCGCCGGACACCTGCCCGTCGTGCGGGCAGCCGCTGACCGAGCAGGGCAACAGCCGGGAACTGTTCTGCACCAACGTTTCCTGCCCGGCCCAGACCGTGCGGCGGCTGATCCACTGGGCGTCACGGGCCGCGGCGGACATCGACGCCATCGGCGGCGTGTGGATCGAACGGCTGGCCGAGGCGGGGATCCTGGAGCACCCGTCGGACTTCTACGGGCTGACGAAGGAAAAGCTGCTCGAGTTCGACCGCATCGGCGAGGTCTCGGCCACGCGGATGATCGAGTCGATCGACGCGAGCCGGTCGGTCGGGCTGCGCCGCGCGCTGATCGGCCTGGCCATCCCGATGGCGTCCGAAGGCACGGCCGCCCGCCTGTGCCGGGCCGGGTTCGGCGCGCTGGAGGACGTGGCGGAAGCGGGCGTCGACGGGCTCGTGGCCGTGGAGGACATCGGGCCGAAGGTCGCCGCCTCGCTCATCGAGCACCTCACCCGGCTGCGCCCCGAACTCGAGCGCCTGCGGGAGGCGGGCGTTTCGCTGGACGTGCGGGAGGAGGACCTCCCGCCGGTGGTCGCGGCCGGCGCGCCGCTGGCGGGCAAGACGGTGGTGGTCACCGGCTCGATCAGCGACCCGCGCTCCGGGGAGAAGGTCCCCCGCCCGACCTTCCAGCGGCTCTGCGAGAAGGCGGGCGCAACCACGGCGACGTCGGTTTCGGCGAGCACGGACCTGCTCATCACCGGCGCGGACGTCGGTGCGAGCAAGCTGACCAAGGCCGAGAAGCACGGCGTCGAAGTGGTCGACCAGGGCGAGATCTGGCAGCAGCTGATCTCGGCGGGCATCGTGTAGGGCGTGGTGTCTCGCTTCCCGGACGCGGGTCACCCGGTCGTGGAAACCGGTCAGGCGCGACACTGAGCGTGAGTACCCGACTTCGTTCGAAGGGACCGCGATGACCACGTCCGACCTCATGGTCGCCCGCCAGCTCGGGGTGCACGAGTTCTTCACCGCGCGGGGCTGGCTCCTCGACGGCGACAGCGATCCCGCCCGCGTCTGGTTCGCCGACGACGTCCACGCGGGGTGGCACTACCCGGCCACCTACGGCGGTCAGCACGTGAACGACGTCGCCGACACCACACCGGTGCAGCTGCAGAGCTACTTCACCTTCGACAACGAGGGCGACGAGGTGTTCTGCATCGTCCCGGCGGGCAACCTCCGGGGCAGCGGCTGCGCCGACCACGACACCCGGGAGCGGTTCTTCCCCCTGACCGCGGACGGTGTCGTGGACCTGGCCGAGATCGCCGCCCTGCTCGAAACCCTCGAGCCCCGCGCGCGGTCGCTCGACCCGCGGGCGTTGATCGAGTGCCGGTACTTCGGGCCCTGCAAGCGGTGAACCGGCGCCGGCGCGCTGTGGGCCGCGCCGACGCCGCTCACCGTGGTTCGCCCCCGGCAGGCTCCCGTCAGTCGAAGCGGGAGACCTGGATGACTCCGACGTTGTCGTTCAATTCGATTCCGACGTAGGCCACCGGAAGCCGGTACGAGAACTTGAGGATCTGCGTCGGGTTGTAGAACGCGGCCCAGTTGCACTGGCGGAATCCTTCCGCGGAACTCAGTTTCCGCCGCCAGTCGCTGTTCGGGACGAGCCGGTATCCGCTGTAGTCGCAGGTTCCGTCGTTGCCGTAGACGTCCTGGGCATCGCCGCCGTAATTGACGTCCGAGTACCAGGTCATCAGCCGCGTGCGGGCGGCGACCTCGGCTTCGCCCGCGGTGCGGGCACCCGGCCGGTTCAGGTGCCGGCGGGCGTCGTCGCGGGAAAGGGCCGAGCAGGCCCGGTCGAGTTCCGGCGAAACGCCGTCGGGCGCGGTCGGCTTGCCGACCAGGATCGCGCAGTACTTCCCCGTTTCCGCCGACGTCGGAGTCGCCGGTGCCGCGAACGCCGCCGAGCCCGAGAGCAGGCATGCGGCCGTCGCCACGCCGACGGTGAGCGTTCTGGTGAATTCGTGCCTCATGTTCCCGTCCCCTCTGTTTGCGGACTACGACGCTATCGACCGCGACCGTCCGCGCGACGACATCGCGGCGGCCCCACCGGGTTCGCCCGCCGACCCGGGTGACGTGCGCGAACACGAATGACACCCCAGCGGCGCGGGCCACCGCGCGGGTGATGACCGGCAATTTTGCCTGCCACTCACCCGGTGATCGACGAACACTCTCCGTGCATCAACCGGGTTGCTTTTGGGTTACGCATCTCACCTCAGAGCACCCGCATCCCGTCTCCGACGTCCTCCCTGTGACGGTAGGTAGCAGGGGAGGCAGCCACCATGGGTTCTCGCCCGTCACGATGGGTCCGGCGGCCGGCCACCTGGTTCACCGTCGCCCTCGCCCTCGTGCTGGCCGGCGTCCTGATCGCGACCCTCGACCGCGGCCACGCCCAGCCCGCCCTGCCGGCCGGCGGTCCACCGCCTGCGCCGGCCACCACGGCCCCGCCCGTTGCCAAGGACCCCGAGTGGATGCGCCCGCTGCGCCCGGGCGAAAAGCCCCCGCAGTTCGTGCTCTTCTCCTTCGACGGCGCCGGCTCGCACGAGCACTGGAGCCGTTACCTCGCCCTCGCCAAATCGGTCAACGCCCACTTCAGCGGCTTCCTCTCGGGCATCTACCTGCTGACCGACGAGCAGCGGCGGAGCTACACCGGGCCGGGCCACAAACCGGGCACGGCCTCGATCGGCTTCGGCGGCAGTGCCGCGGAGGTGGCCACCCGCGTCCAGGACCTCAACGCCGCCGTCGCCGCGGGACACCAGATCGGCACGCACTACAACGGGCACTTCTGCGCCGGCGCCGAGCCGAGCGTCGGCCGCTGGACCACGCAGGGCTGGGCCGGCGAAATCGGCCAGTTCGGCCACTTCGTCGACGACGCCCGCGACCACCTGGGACTGCACCTGTCCGCCAAGGACGTCACCGGCGGCCGGACGCCGTGCCTCGAAGGCAACTGGGCGGCGGCCTTCCCCGCCATGCGCGACGCCGGCTACACCTTCGACTCCAGCCAGCCGTCCGACGGCGTCCGGTGGCCCACCCGGCTCGACGGCATCTGGGAGTTCTGGATGCCGTACGTGAAGGTGCCCGCGCTGCGCAAGAAGGTCATCATGATGGACTACAACCTGTGGTTCCAGTTCAACCACGCCAAGAACGACCCGTCCCACGCGGCGCAGTACACCCAGTCGACGCTCGAGACCTACCGCGCCGTCTACCGAGGCGCCTTCGACGGCAACCGCGCCCCGCTCGTCGTCGGCAACCACTTCAACGACTGGGCCGGCGGAGCGTTCTCCCGCGCCGCGGAAGGCTTCATGGGTGAGGTGTGCACCAAACCCGAGACGGTCTGCGCCACCTACGCGGAAGTCACGAAGTGGATGTCGCTGCAGGACCCCGCCGTCCTCGACCGGTACCGCGCGATGCCCCCGGCCCAGGCCGGCTGAACGGCCCCCTCGCCGTCGTCGACGGGAACCGGGCGACGCCGCCCGCGCGGACCGCCCGGACGACCGCGCCACCGTGTGACGTTGGCCACCGGGCACCGGGCGTGCCGCCGTCGTCCTCGGCAAACCCGGGTGGGCCGGGCGGGGCGGCGGAAATCTGCGTACGTTGACACCAAAATGCGGGACGCTGCCCGTATCGTCCGTGACCAACCGCTTAGTAGGCTCGCGGGCACGAGCCCGCTTCTCAACGACGAGGAGGTCCCCCGTGACCGATTCCCCTTCCCGTGTCGCCGTGGTCACCGGTGCCGGCCGCGGCATCGGTGCCGCCGTTGCGGCGCGGCTGGCCGATGACGGCTTCGCCGTCGGGCTGCTGGACCTGGACGAGGCCGGCGTCAAGCAGGGCGCCGAGGCCATCGTCGCCAAGGGCGGCAAGGCCGTCGGGGTCGCCCTCGACGTCGTTGACGCCGAGCAGGTCGAAGCCGCCGTCGCGCGCGTCGCCGCCGAGCTCGGGCCGCCGGTCGTGCTGGTCAACAACGCCGGCATCACCCGCGACAACCTGATCTTCAAGATGACCGAGCAGGAGTGGGACTCCGTGCTCGACGTGCACCTCAAGGGCTCCTTCCTGATGACCCGCGCGGTGCAGAAGCACATGACCGAACAGAAGTACGGCCGGATCGTCAACCTGTCGAGCACCTCGGCGCTGGGCAACCGCGGCCAGGTCAACTACGCCGCCGCCAAGGCCGGCATGCAGGGCTTCACCAAGACCCTCGCCATCGAGCTGGGCAAGTTCAACGTCACCGCCAACGCGATCGCGCCCGGCTTCATCGCCACCGACATGACCGCGGCGACCGCCGAGCGGCTCGGCATGGGCTTCGAGGACTTCAAGGCCGCCGCCGCGTCGCAGATCCCGGTGCAGCGCGTCGGCACGCCCGAAGACATCGCACACCTGACGTCGTACCTGGTCAGCGAGGGCGCCGGGTTCGTCTCCGGGCAGGTCGTCTACGTCGCCGGCGGACCGAAGGACTAAGGCTATGCGGGAATTCGAGAACCTCGACGAGTTCGCCGCCGCGGCGGGCGAGCACCTCGGGTACAGCGAGTGGATGACGGTCACCCAGGAGCGGGTGAACCAGTTCGCCGACGCCACCGACGACCACCAGTGGATCCACGTCGACGAGCCGATGGCGGCCGCGGGCCCGTTCGGCGGCACCATCGCCCACGGCTTCCTGACGCTGTCGCTGCTGTCGGCGTTCGGCCCGAAGATCTACCGGGTCAACGGGATCACGATGGGCATCAACTACGGCCTCAACAAGGTCCGCTTCCCGCAGCCGGTGAAGGTCGGCTCGAAGGTGCGGGCCGGGGCGGAACTGGTGGAGATCACCGACATCCCGGGCGGCAAGCAGGCGGTGTCGAAGTGGACGATCGAGATCGACGGCGAAGCGAAGCCCGCGTGCGTCGCCGAGTGGGTCACCCGGTTCCTGGCGTGACGGCCCCGGGGAGCGGCGCTTTCGGCGTGAAAGTGCCGCTCGCCACCGTTTCTGTACCTCATACCGACTAGTCGGTATGCTCACCCGCAGCACGCTTGAGGAGGCACGATGAGCCGCACCGACCCGCCGGGTCTCGACCTGGGCCGCCTGCGCGCCCACCTGGACGCGCAGCGGCCCGGCCTGGTCGCCGGGGAGCTGACCGCGGACGTCGTGGAGGGCGGCCGGTCGAACCTCACCTACGTGGTGGGCGACGGCCGGTCGCGCTGGGTGGTGCGCCGCCCGCCGCTCGGGCACGTGCTGCCCACCGCGCACGACATGGGCCGCGAGTTCCGGGTGATCTCCGGCCTGCGCGACACCGCCGTGCCGGTGCCCGAAGCCCTGCTGCTCTGCGAGGACTCCGACGTCGTCGGGGCGCCCTTCTACGTGATGAGCTTCGTCCAGGGCACGCCGTACCGGACCGCCGACGAGCTGACGAAGCTCGGACCCGAGCGCACCCGGGCGATGGCCGACGCGCTCGTCGACACGCTCGTCGCCCTGCACGCGGTGGATCCGGCCGCCGTCGGGCTGGGCGACTTCGGCCGGCCCGACGGCTTCCTGGAGCGGCAGCTGCGGCGGTGGAAGAAGCAGCTGGACGCCTCCCGCAGCCGGGACCTCCCGGGCATCGACGAGCTGCACGACCGGCTCGCGGCGGCGGTCCCGGTGTCCGGCCCGCCGTCGATCGTCCACGGCGACTACCGGCTCGACAACGTCCTGGTCGACTCCGGCGACAGGATCTCCGCGGTGCTCGACTGGGAGATGTCGACGCTGGGCGACCCGCTGACCGACCTCGCGCTGCTGGTGGCCTACGCCGAGCGCGACAAGGTGTCGCTGCCGTTCGTGTCCAACGCCAGCTCGGCGCCGGGCTACCCGGGCACCGACGAGGTCGTCGCCCGCTACGCCGAGCTGTCCGGACGGGACGTCTCGCAGCTCAACTGGTACGTCAGCTTCGCGTTCTTCAAGCTCGCCGTGATCTTGGAAGGCATCTACTACCGCTTCAGCAAGGGCCAGACGGTCGGGGCGGGTTTCGAAGGCGTCGGGGCCGGGGTCGCGCCGCTCGTCGCGCACGGCAACGAGATTCTCAAAGAGGAGAAGTAAATGGACTTCGCGTTCGACGAGAAGACCGAGGAGCTGCGCGGGAAGCTCCTCGAGTTCATGGACTCGCACATCTACCCCGCCGAGCCGGTGTTCGAGCAGCAGCTCGCCGAACGCGACGACCCGTGGGCCATCCCGCCGGTCGTCGAGGAGCTCAAGGCCGAGGCCCGCAAGCGCGGGCTGTGGAACTTCTTCCTCCCCGGCGACCACGGCGCGGGCCTGACCAACCTCCAGTACGCGCCGCTCGCGGAGATCACCGGCCGCAGCATCCGGCTCGCACCGACCGCGCTGAACTGCGCGGCCCCGGACACCGGGAACATGGAAGTGCTGACCATGTTCGGCAACGAGCAGCAGCAGAAGCAGTGGCTGGAACCGTTGCTGAACGGCGAAATCCGGTCCGCCTTCGCGATGACCGAGCCGGACGTCGCCTCCTCCGACGCCCGCAACATCGAGACCGCGATCCGGCGTGACGGCGACGAGTACGTCGTCAACGGCCGCAAGTGGTACATCTCCGGCGCGATGAACCCCGCGTGCAAGATCTTCATCGTCATGGGCAAGACCGATCCCGAAGCCGCGCCGCACAAGCAGCAGAGCATGATCCTGGTCCCCCGCGACACCCCGGGCGTCACGGTCAAGCGCGGCATGCACGTCTTCGGCTACGACGACAGCGACCACGGCGGCCACGCCGAGGTGCTGTTCGAGGACGTCCGCGTGCCGGTCGAGAACCTCATCGCCGGCGAGGGCGACGGCTTCGCGATCGCGCAGGCCCGGCTCGGCCCGGGCCGGATCCACCACTGCATGCGCGCCATCGGCATGGCCGAGCGTGCACTGGAACTCATGTGCCGCCGCGCGATCTCGCGCGAGGCGTTCGGCAAGCCGATCGCCCAGCAGGGCGTGGTGCAGGACTGGATCGCCGAATCGCGGGTCAAGATCGAGCAGCAGCGGCTGCTGGTGCTCAAGACCGCGTGGCTGATGGACACCGTCGGCAACCAGGGCGCGCACACCGAGATCCAGGCGATCAAGATCTCCACCCCGATCACCGTCGAGTGGATCCTCGACAAGGCCGTGCAGGTGCACGGCGCGGGCGGCGTCAGCCAGGACTTCCCCCTGGCGGCCATGTGGGCCGGCAACCGCACGCTGCGCTTGGCCGACGGCCCGGACGAGGTCCACAAGCGCTCGCTGGCCCGGCGCGAACTGAAGAAGTACCTCTCGGAGGGCGCGAAGTGACTGTCACCGCCGAAGACCTGACCCGCCAGGCCACGGAGTTCCTGGCCTCGCACGACCCCGCGTCGACCGACCGCATGGAGTTCCTGCGGGCCCGGTTCGACGCCGGGCTCGCCTGGATCCACTTCCCCGCCGGGCTCGGCGGCCAGAACGCGCCGCGCGCCCTGCAGTCCGTTGTGGACAGTGTGTTCGCGGACGCGGGCGCGCCGGACAACAACCCGCGCCGGATCGGCATCGGCCTCGGCATGGCCGCACCGACCATCCTCGCCTTCGGCACGCCGGAGCAGCGCGAGCGCTTCCTGCGTCCACTGTGGACCGGCGAGGAGGTGTGGTGCCAGCTGTTTTCCGAGCCCGGCGCCGGCTCCGATCTCGCGGCTCTCGGGACGCGCGCGGTACGTGACGGCGACGACTGGATCGTCACCGGCCAGAAGGTGTGGACGTCCGGGGCGCACGAGTCGCAGTGGGCGATCCTGGTCACCCGCACCGACCCCGACGTGCCCAAGCACCAGGGCATGACGTACTTCCTGTGCGACATGACCGCACCCGGCGTCGAGGTCCGGCCGCTGCGCCAGATCACCGGCGAGGCCGAGTTCAACGAGGTCTTCCTCACCGACGTCCGCATTCCCGACACCCAGCGCCTCGGCGCGGTCGGCGAAGGCTGGAAGGTCGCGCAGACCACGCTGATGAACGAGCGCGTCGCGATCGGCGGGCACGTCCAGCCGCGCGAAGGCGGCCTGATCGGGATCGTCGCGAAGACCTGGCGTGAGCGGCCCGAGCTGCGCACGCCGGAGCTGCGCGACCGCCTGGTGCAGCGCTGGGTCGAGGCGGAAACGCTGCGGCTGGCCGGCACCCGGCTGCGCCAGCAGCTGACGGCGGGTGCGCCCGGGCCGGAGGGGTCGGCCATGAAGGTCGCGTTCTCCGAGCTCAACCAGGCACTCACCGGCCTGGAGGTCGAGCTGCTCGGCGAAGAGGGCCTGGCCTACGACGACTGGTCGTTCCGGCGCCCGGCGATCGTCGACTTCACCGGCCGCGAAGCCGGTTACCGCTACCTGCGCGCGAAGGGGAACTCCATCGAGGGCGGCACCTCGGAGGTCCTGCGCAACATCATCGCCGAGCGCGTGCTGGGGCTGCCCTCGGAGCCGCGCGTCGACAAGGACGTCGCCTGGAAGGACCTCCCCCGATGAGTGACTTGCTGTATTCCGACGTCGAGGAGGACCTGCGGGCTTCGGTCCGGGACCTGCTCAAGGCCAAGGCCGGCGCCGAAGCGCTGCTGGCGCGCGTGGAGACGGCCGAGCCGTACGACCTGAAGCTGTGGCACACCCTGGCCGACGAGGTGGGCGTGGCCGGGCTGGCCGTGCCGGAGGAGCTGGGCGGCCACGGCGCGTCGGCCCGCGAGGTCGCCGTCGTGGCCGAAGAGCTGGGCCGCAGCGTCGCGCCGGTGCCCTTCCTCGGCAGCGTCGTGCTGGCGACGACGGCGCTGGTGCACGTCGGCGCGCGGGAGTTCGTCGGCAAACTGGCGGCGGGCCAGGCGATCGGCGCGCTGGCCGTGCCGCTGTCGACGGCGCCGGGCGCGGGCTTCCCGTCGTCGGTGACCGCGAATCCGGACGGCACGCTCACCGGCCGCGTGGGCACGGTCGCCGACGCATCGGTGGCGGACCTGCTGGTCGTCCCGGCCGCCGGCCCGGACGGGCCCGCGCTGTACGTCGTCGAGGCGACGGCGGCGACGGTGTCGGAACTGGTGTCGTTCGACCTGACGCGGCGGGTGGCCGACGTGTCGCTGGAAACCGCCCCGGCGACGCTGGTCGCCTCGGGCCCGGAGGCCGCGGCGGCACTGGAGCAGGCGCTGCTGTTCGGCGCGGGCATCCTCGCGTCCGAGCAGGCGGGCGTCGCCGAGTGGGCGCTCACCGAGACGGTGACCTACCTCAAGGGCCGGTACCAGTTCGGCCGCCCGGTCGGCGGGTTCCAGTCGCTCAAGCACCGGCTGGCGAACCTGTACACGGACCTGGTGCTCGCCCGCGCGGCCGCCCGCAACGCGGCGGACGCGCTGGCCACGGGCACCGACGTGCCGATCGCGGTGGCCGTGGCCCAGGCCCGCAACGCGCCGATCGCGGTCAAGGCGACCGAGGAGGCGGTCCAGCTGCACGGCGGCATCGGGATGACCTGGGAGCACCCGGCCCACCTGTACCTGAAGCGCGCCAAGGCGGACGAGCTCGCCCTCGGCACGCCGGGGCGCCACCGGGCCCGGCTGGCGGACCTGATCGACCTGCCGGCCTGATTTCCTCGGAAACGGCCCGTTCCCACCGGAACGGGCCGTTTCCGCAACTCATTCGGCCGTGCCGTCCGGTGCGATGGCTGCCGTACGCTGGCTCCCATGGCGCAGGCCGTCCAGATGCACCTCAACCAGGCCCTGATGCGCATTCCCCGGCGGGCCGAAAGCGCGGACCGTTCGACACTGGCCGCGACCTACGTCGCCGCCGGATCGTTTTCCGCGATGATCAATTCCGCCGACCACCAGATCCTGTTCGGCCGCCGCGGCACCGGGAAGACACACGCGTTGCTGCACCTGCAGGACCTCGCCGAGCGCACCGGGGACCTCGCGATCCACCTCGACCTGCGGACGATCGGGTCCACCGGCGGCCTGTACGCCAACACCGCACTCAGCCCGGCCCAGCGCGGCACGCAATTGCTGGTCGACACCCTCGAAGCCGTCCACGACCGGCTTTTCGCCTTCGCCGTCGACGGCCGTTCCGCGGATGAGGACACCCTTTTGCGCGGTCTCGACGCGCTGGTGTCCGCGGCCACCGAAGTGGAAGTCATCGGCGAAACCGAACAGGAACAGACTTTCGGCGACGCCGTGGAACGGGAATGTTCGGCGGAATTGTCGGTGACGCCGAAAGGCGGCGCTCGGGCTTCCGCGCGGCACAAGACGTCGGCGACGGCGTCGAGCCGCCGCAAACGCACCGGCGTCGAGCAGCACCGGGTCCTGTTCGGCCCGCTGAGCCGGGCGGTCCAGGCCGTGGCCGACGGCGTCCGGCCGGCCCGGCTGTGGCTCCTGCTGGACGAGTGGAGCAGTGTGCCCGTCGACCTGCAGCCCTTCCTGGCGGACCTGCTGCGGCGCAGCGTCCTGCCCGCCCGGGGTATCACGGTGAAGATCGCCGCGATCGAGCACCGCGCGCGCTTCTTCGTCCCCGTGGAAGACGACTACCTCGGCATCGAGGTCGGCTCGGACGCGGCGTCCGCCGTCAGCCTCGACGACGCCCTGGTGTTCGACCAGTCGCCGGAGGCGGCCCAGGCGTTCTTCCGGGAGCTGTTCGCCAGCCACGTCCGGCCGGTCCTCTCTTCCATGCTGCCGGCGGCGGTGCCCGGCGACTTCGTCGACGCCGCCTTCCACCGCGGCGCCTTCCCCGAGCTCGTCCGGGCGGCGGAGGGCGTCCCGCGCGACGCGATCAACATCGCGGCCCTGGCCGCCCAGCAGGCCCGCGACCGGCGGATCACCCTCGCGCACGTGCGCCGGGCGGCCCGGGACTGGTACCTGCGGGACAAGCAGTCCGTGATCAGCCGCGACGAGGACGCCGACCGGCTCTTGGGCCTGCTGGTCGACGAAGTCGTCGGACGGCGCCGGTGCCGGACGTTCCTGCTGCCGGCCCGGGACCGCCCGGCGGCGATCGACACGCTCTGCGACGCGCGGCTGCTGCACATCCTCCGGCGCGGCGTCGTCGACCCGCGCCGCCCGGGGCGGCTGTACGACGGGTACGCGATCGACTACGGCTGCTACGTCACCCTGCTCGGCAACTCGGCCGCGGACTCGGCGAAGCACCTCCCGGCCGACGTCTTCACCTTCGACAAGGCCGTGGTCGACCTCCGGCGACTGGACCAGTATTTGTGAAGAAAATTCAGTTTCCTTCGGAATTTTCGCTCACCTGAGCGAAAATTTTGTGAGCCAGGCCACTCCACGGGTAAAAGGGTGACAAAAATGCCCTTCTTCCCATGGTTCTCCCCCACCTTCCGGATCTAACCTGTGCGCCATGGAAACAGCCGTCGCGCCGGCGGACGCCGGCGCGCTGGAGCACCTGACCGTCACCGTCGGGGGTCACCACCACAGCGCGCTCGCGGCCGGACCCGCCTCGGGCGAGCTGGTCCTGCTGCTGCACGGCTGGCCCGAGTTCGCCGACGCCTGGACCGAGCAGCTCCACGCCCTCGGCGAGGCGGGCTACCGCGCACTGGCGGTCGACCAGCGGGGTTACGCGGCGGGCGCGCGCCCGGACGGCGTCGCGCACTACACGCTCGACCACCTGGTCGGCGACGCCCTCGCGTTCGCCGACAGCCAGGGCGCGGACCGGTTCCACCTGGTCGCCCGCGACTGGGGCGGCATGATCGCCTGGGCCCTCGCCGCGGCCCACCCGGACCGCCTCCGCAGCCTGACGGTGCTCTCGACGCCCCACCCCTCGGCCCTGCAACGCGCAGTGGCCACCGACGACGGCCAGTTCCACGACCTCGGTTACATCCGCTTCTTCCGTCGCGAAGAGGGCAAAGCCGAGAAATACCTCTTACGCGACGAAGCCGCACAATTACGGGCTGTTTACGGCCGCCGCATTCCGGAAGCCATCGTGGAACGCGCGGTGGCCCGCCTTTCCGAACCGGGCGCTCTGACGGCCACGTTGAATTGGTACCGCGGCGCGACGACCGACGAGTTCGACATCCCGGCGGGCCGCATCACGGTCCCGACGCTGTACCTGTGGGGCCGCGAAGACCCGTACCTGGGCCAGAGCGCGGCGGAGCAGACGGTGCACCACATCGACGCGGAGTACCGCTTCCAGATCGTCGAGGGCGCGAGCCAGTGGATGGCGATGGAAGCCCCGGACGAGGTCAGCGCCCTCCTGCTCGACCACCTCCAGCGGCACTGATGTCGCCCGCCTGAGGTGCCTGCGGCGCGCGGGCCCTAGCCGGGTTTGCGGACCAGCCCGGTGTAGCCGACGAGTGCGAGCGTGGCCAGCGCCCAGATCGCGGCCTGGACCACCCAGATCGCCACCGTGAAGGCCTGGCCGGAGCCGATGCCGGTGTTGAGGTCGCACCGCCCGCGCACCCCCGGGGACAGCGGCAGCCCGCGGTCCAGGCCGACGCCGATGAGCTCCACCGTGGTGCACGGCGTGCCCGCCGGCGCCCCGAAGTCCGCGACGCGCTCGGCGGCCCGATGGCTCCCGTCGGCCACCTGCCCCGCCCACAGCCCGAGTCCCCCGGCGGCAACCACGGCGAACAGCAGTGCGGCGGCCGCCCGCCGCGCCCGGTAGCCGTACCCGGCGAGGAGTCCCCACAGCCGGTGGAACCACCGCGCCGGCCACCCGCCGATCGCTTCGGGCGCCCGCCGCAGCAGGTCCCGCTGCTGGGCGATGAGGACCGTCCGGGCCTGGCCTTCGTGGCCGTGCGCGCGTTCCGCCGCGGCCAGCCGCTGGTACGGCCCCGGCCGGTAGCCCGCGGTGCGCGACCCGATCAGCTCCAGCCACTCCCGCCAGGTGACGTCTTCGAGCGAGCCGAAGCGGAACCCGTCGAGGAACACCAGGCCGTCGGCGCCGAGCACCTCGGTGGGGATGAAGACCGGCCCCTCGACCACGGTGTCCTCGAGGCTCACCAGCGTCCCGCCCTCGCGGTGGACGATCTCCGCGCCGGTGAAGGTCAGCCCGTTGCCGACCCGGACGCCCAGCAGGCTGACCGTGGCGACCTCGCCGGTGCCGGTCGCCCGCAGGCCGCTCAGCGCGAGGCTCGCCCCGACCCGGCAGTGGTGGGCCAGCAACGCGGGTCCCCGGTCGTTGGCGACTTCGGCGCCGTCGAAGGTCGCCTTGCCGTCGACCTGCGCCCCCACCAGGCTCACCGCGCCCACCTCGGACGAACACGCCGCCGTCATGGCGGTGAGGTCGAGGTAGGTGCCGACGCGGAGGTCGTCGGCGCTCAGCGCGGGACCCGACCCGTTCGTGCAGACGACGCCTTCGGCCAGCAGCTGCCCGCCGACTCCGGCGGCGTGCGCCCGGATCGCGCCGCGATCGCCGGCGCCGACGGCGTGCGTCCCCGCGAGGTACAGGTTCTCCTCGACACGCAACCGGTCGGCGTAGAGCGCCGGGCCGGCGTCGCTGGTGAGCCGGGCGTCCTCGATGCTCGCCTGGCCGCCGATCCGGGCGGCGAGCAGGCGGAGGGTGCCCACCTCGCCGGACCCGGTCGCCGTCACCCGGTCGAGGCGCAGGGAGCCGTCGACGCGCAGCCGGTCGGCGCTCAGCGCCGCACCGGTGTCGTTGGCGAGCTCGGCGCCCTCGAGGTCGACGTGCCCGCCGACGTGCGCACTGATCAGGCAGATGGCGCCGTACTCGCCCGACCCCGACGCCCGCACGCCCTCGCCGGAGAGGCTGTCGCCGACCCGGATGCCGTCGGCGCTCAGTGCGCGCCCGCCGTCATTGACGACCACGGCACCGTCGAGGATGAACTGCCCGTCGACCCGCGCGCCGGTCAGGCTGATCGTGGCGGCCCCGGAGCCGGTGGCGGTGACCTCGCCGAGGCGCAGCTCCCCCGTGTGGAGCCGGTCGGCTTCCAACGCGGTTCCGCCGCCGCCCTGCAGCGTGCTCCCGGTCAGGTCGGCCTCCCCGAGCCGGGCGCCGAGCAGGCGGAGCTCCCCGGTCACCGTGGCCTCGTTCAGGCGCAGGTCACCGCCGACGACCAGGCCGTCGGCGGTCAGCGCGGGCCCGGACTCGTTGGTGATGACGGCTTCGCCGAAGTACGCCTGGCCGTCGACGCGCGCACCGAGCAGGCGGACCGCACCCAGCTCCCCCACGCCGGTCGCCCGCAGGCCGACGGCCCGAAGCTCACCGCCCTGCAGGCCGTCGAGGTAGAGCGCGGGCCCGTCCGCGCTGGTGAACTCCGCGCCGGACAGGTGCACCCGGCCGGCGATCCGGGCATCCAGCAGGCAGAGCGCGCCGTAGTCCCCGGAGCCGGTCATCCGCGTGCCCGCCAGGCGCAGACCGTCCGCCCGCAGGCCCTCGGCGTCCAGGGCACACCCGGAGTCGCCGGCCAGCTTGCTGCCGGACAGGTCCAGCCACGGCAGCCGGGCGTGCTGCGCACTCATCGGCTCGGCGATCACGCAGTCCACCAGAGCGAGCCCGGCGACGGCCTCGACGTCGTCGAGGTCGAGTTCCCCGGTGATCCGGGCTCGTTCCACCCGCACGCCACGGGGGTCCACCGGGCCGCGGAGCCCGAGCAGCAGTTCACGCAGGACGAGAGCCCGCACCGGGACGTCGGCCGCGAACGAACGGCCGTGCCGGGCGGCGTCGAGCACCTCCCGCTCGGGTCCGGTCAGGTCGTCGACGACGGGAAGCGGCGGGAAGTCGGTCACCCCGTCAATCAACCAGGCGGCCGCAGCGCGTCCAGCAGCAGGTCCGCGTAGTGGTCGCCGATCTGCCGCGCGGTCAACGACCCGCTCCGCCGGTACCAGGACCCCAGGTGGTGCACCGAGCCGAAGAAGAAGTCGACCACCACGTCGGCCGGCTTGTCCGTGCGGAACTCGCCCGAGGCCTGCCCCTCCTCGACCAGCCCGCGGAACCGCTCGTGGTACTTCCGCCGCTCGGCCCGCACCGCTTTCTGCTTGTCCGGGGACAGCTGGTGCATCGACTGCAGGAAGATCGTGTTGTCGTCGAGGTTGTCGATGCTGGACACCACGACGTCGGACGCCGCGGCGGCGAGCCGCTCGCGCAGGGGCGCGTCCGACGAGGCCACGCTCTCCAGCTGGCGGGTCTGCTCGCGCAGGACGCGCGCGTAGATCTCGTAGAGCAGGTCGTCCTTCGAGCCGAAGTAGTGGTACATCGCGCCCTTGGTGACGCCTGCCGCCTCGACGATCTCCTGGACCGACGTGCGGTCGAAGCCCTTCTTGGCGAACAGCTTCGTGGCGTGCTCCAGCAGCCGCCGGGGCACGGCGGCCTGGTCGTCGCCGGTGGCCTCGCCCGGCTTGCGGGTGCTTGCTCGGGTCACCGCAGTACCCCCTCTCACGACGCACCAGGATAACGCCACGCCAGGAACCGCCGCGGGTTGTCCACGAGCATCGTGGTGATGTCCGCTTCGGACACCCCGCGGTCCCGCAGCGCGGGCAGGACGTCGCGGGTGATGTGCAGGTAGTGCCAGTTGGGCGCGATCGTGGGCAGCTGCGCGGCGGGCAGCCAGTCGATGTAGCAGGACGCGTCGTGCGAGAGCACCATGCTGCCCGCGTACCCGCGTTCGCACAGCGCCGCCACCGTGTTCACCCGCTCCTCGAACGGCAGCAGCAGGTCCAGGCCGAACCGGTCCATCCCCAGCAGCGAGCCGGAGTCGGCGAGCTCGGTCAGGTAGCCGAGGTCCGCCGAATCGCCCGAGTGCCCGATCAGCACCCGGGTCAGGTCGACGCCTTCGGCCGCGAAGATCTCCTGCTGCTCCAGCCCGCGCCGGGTGCCCGCGTGCGTGTGCGTCATGATCGGCGCGCCCGTCTCGGCGTGCGCCTGCGCCACCGCGCGCAGCACGCGCTCGACGCCCGGCGTCACCCCCGGTTCGTCGGTGGCGCACTTGAGCAGGCCGGCCTTGACGCCGGTGCCGTGGATCCCGTCCCGGATGTCCCCCACGAACATCCCGACCAGCGGGTCCTCGCCCTGCAGCAGCGTGCCCGGCCCGCGGAAGTGCAGGTAGTGCGGCACGTCGTTGTAGGTGTACAGCCCGGTCGCGACGACGATGTTGACGTCGACCTCGGCGGCCACCCGCTGCACGCGCGGGATGTAGCGGCCGAGGCCGATCACCGTCGGGTCGACGATCGTGTCGATCCCGGCGGCCTTCAGCTCCTTCAGGCGCCGGATCGCCTCGGGGACGTGCTCGTCCTCGCGGAACCCTTCGTGCTCCGGGTAGTTGTCGGCGAATTCGGGGCTCAGCACGAAGAGGTGCTCGTGCATCAGCACCCGGCCCAGCGCCTCCGGCGCGATCGCACCACGAACCGTTTCGATCATCAGCCACGCGCCCGCAGCTCGCGGCGCAGGATCTTGCCGCTGGTGGTCTTCGGCAGCTCGTCGAGGACTTCGACGGTGCGCGGGTACTTGTAGGCGGCGAGCCGTTCCTTGCACCAGGCGACCAGTTCCGCGGGATCGGCGGTGACCCCGGGCGCCGGGCTGACGTACGCCTTGACCGTCTCGCCGCGGTATTCGTCGGCGATCCCGACGACGGCGGCCTCGCGGACCGCCGGGTGCGTGTACAGGACGTCCTCGACCTCGCGCGGCCAGACCTTGAAGCCGGACGCGTTGATCATGTCCTTCTTGCGGTCGACGACGTAGACCCAGCCGCGTTCGTCCATGAACCCGATGTCGCCGGTGAGCAGCCGCCCGCCGGGCAGCGCCTCGGCGGTGGCGTCCGGTCGGTTCCAGTAGCCCGAAACGACCATCGGGCCCTCGACGGCGATCTCGCCCGCCTGGCCGGGCGGCAGCTCTTCGCCGTCCTCGCCGAGGATCCGGACGATCGTGTCCGGCACCGGCAGGCCGATCGAAATCGTGCCGGACGCCGGGTCGATCGGGGCCTCGAGGGTGCCGGGGACGACGACGCAGCCCGCCGTGGTCTCGGTGAGGCCGTAGCCGTTGTGGATGTAGTGCCCGGTCTTGGCCCGGAACGCCTCGACGACGGCGGGCGGCAGCGCGGCGCCACCGGAGTACAGCAGCGCGAACGAGTCGAAGTGCGCCCGGCTGAACGACGGGTGCGCCATCAGCGCCATGTAGGCCGTCGACGGCCCGACCGTGTAGGACGGCTTGTGCTCGAGGAACGCGTCGAGCACGACGCCCGGCTCGAAGCGGTAGGCCAGGGCCAGCGTGCCCTCGATGTCGATCGCGGAGCCGAGTTCGCAGACCATGCCGGTGATGTGGAACAGCGGCGCAAGCCCGAAGAGCGTCGTTCCCGCGGGCAGGCCGCTGAACGAGCCGAGCCCGGCGGCGTTGGTGCCGATGTTGCCGTGGGTGTTGGTCGCCCCCTTCGGCGTGCCGCTGGTGCCGGAGGTGTAGCTGATCAGCGCGGTGTCGTCGAGGGCGAAGGCCGGTTCCGGGGGCTTCGGGCCCGGGGTGACCGCGGCTTCGAGGAGTTCGGTCGCGCCCGGCGTCTCCTCCTTCTCGACCTTGGCCAGGACCCGCTCGTCGTCGCGGGTCTGGAACTCGAGTTCGCTGGTGGTGAGCGCGATCCCGACGCCGTTCGCGGCCGCGGTCTCGCCGATGTAGGCGTTCCAGCCGCGCTGGGAGCAGACCACCGCCTTCACGCCGGCGTCGGTGAACACGTGCGTCAGCTCGCGTTCGCGGTACATCGGGTTGACCGGCACCACGATCCCGCCGGCCTTCCAGGCGCCGAGCAGGGCGATGACGAACTGGGGGATGTTCTGCAGCACCAGGGCGAGCCGGTCGCCGCGGGCGAAGCCGTGCGCCGCCAGGTACCGCGCGACGCCGTCGGAGAGCTCGTCGACCTCGCGGTAGCTCAGCCGCGCGTCGAAGTACGCGATCGCCGCCCGGTCGGGGACGTGGTCCACGGCGCGGCGGAACGTCTCGGGCAGCGTCGTCGGCTTCGCCGGTTCCGCCTGCCGCACCCGTTCGTCGTAGCTCGCGAGCCAGGGCTTCGCGTCGTACCAGCTCATCCAGTGACCTCCTTTGGACACCGACCGGTCGGTATGCCGACGCTAGGAGGACACAGCGGCCCGCGTCAAGCCCGTGCGCACACGCCAAAATTGCGCACCACAATTCCAGTGCGCTCGAAACAATGCAGCCAGATGCCGCCGTCACAGGGGTACACGTACCCCGGTTCGAAATGGTTCAGATCTTCTTTTTCGACCGGATCACACTGGACAAACCCCTGGTCGAGACGCCACCATGGGCGTCGGCGACCAGATTGGTCCGCCCCATCCGAATACTCCGCCGTATCCCCCGAAGACGGCGGAGCACCCATATGTTCACGCTAACTCACGCACGAAAACGGAGTCATTCATGCCTGCTTCCGGTGGACGACACCGCCTATCCAAGCGGACGAAGATCGCGACCGGGGTCTTCGCCCTCGCGATCGCGGGCGGAGCACTGGCGGTCGCCACGACCTTCGGTGACCCCGGCGCCGCCAACGCCGCCTCGGGCGGTCAGGCGGCGGTCGGCCAGATCAGCTGTCCCGACGTGGCGAGCAAGCTCCCGGCCATCCCCGCGCAAGCGCAGGCCGAGGTGACACGCAACCTCGACCTGCTGAACACCCAGATCAACGAAGCCAACAACCGCCTGCAGACGACCGTCGGCCAGGGCGGCCCCAACTTCGTCCAGAACGCCATCCTCGGCCCCCTGGCGGACAAGCGGAAGTCCACGATCGACCGCATCGCCATCTCGATCGGGCGCCGGGCCGAGAAGCCACAGGGCCTCGACAGCCTGGCCACCTGCTCGGTGGGCGGCGCGGGTGCCGCTGCGCCGGCACCGGCCCAGGGCACCGGCAACGGCGGCCAGAACGGCAACAACGGGAACAGCGGCCAGAACGGGAACCAGGGGAACACCGGCAACACCGGCAATGCCGGTGGGGTCGGCAAGATCTCCTGCCCCGACGTCGCGAGCAAGCTCCCGGCCATCCCCGCCCAGGCCCAGGCGGAGGTCCAGCGCAACCTCGAGCTGCTGAACACCCAGATCAACGAAGCCAACAACCGCCTGCAGACGACCGTCGGCCAGGGCGGCCCCAACTTCGTGCAGAACGCCATCCTCGGCCCGCTCGAGGACAAGCGCGTGGCGACGATCAACCGGATCGCCACCGCCATCGGCCGCAACGCGGCCAAGCCGCAGGGACTCGACGCGCTCGCGCCCTGTAGCCGGTGACCACGCCGGGTCCGGCGGGGGGTGCGCCCCGCCGGACCCGCGCCTCACCGGGCCAGCAGCGCGCTGATCCGCAGGAAGCCCCGCGCGGTCATCGTCACCCGCACCTCCGTGGTGACGACCGGATCGAATGCGAACGACGTCGGGTCGTTCGAACCGGTCCCCCACGTGATCCGCAGGTTCCGCACCGGCTCGAAACCCCGGGCCGTGCGGCAGGCGACTTCGACGGCGACCGGCAGCGCCAGCGTCCCGTCGATGACGAAGTTCGCCGTGACGGCACCGATCCGCTGGGCCGACGGCCAGGCCAGGGACACCCAGTCCTCGGCCCGCGGCCTGCTCACCGCGGCCAGCGTCGAGGTCGCTTGTTTGACGTAGTGGTTCGACCAGCCGGTGGCCGGGTTCCCGTCCAGCATCGCGGCCGGCAGCGTGTCCGGGGCGCCCGAGTAGCTCGCGTCCGCGGTCGAGGCAGCCGGGAGCACGGCCGCCTCGACCGCCCGCGCCCCCGGGCCGTTGCGCTGCCCGAGGGACGTGCCGGGCAAGGTGAGCTTCCCCGGTGCCAGCCCGGGCGCGCTCGCCGTCACGGTGACCGGCCCGCGGCCGCCGGTCGCCGCGATGACGGCGACGGCCAGCCCCTTGAACGCCGGGATCGCCGGCTGCTGGTAGCTCTGGGCGAGTTCCTGCCGCCCGTTGTCGACGCCGGCGACCCGGCCGGGCCCCGCGACGGTGAACCGCAGCACCGGCCCGTCCCCGGGCACGACGACCCCGCGGGCGTCCACGACCGACGCCGTCACGAACGTCATCGCCCCGGACACCACTCCCCCACCGGGCGCGTCCACGCTCAGCTTGACCGCGCGCGGCGGCCCGGCCGTGACGAGCTCGTCGCGCGCCACCTCGCGCCCGCCCGCCCGGGCGATCGCGGTCAGCGTGCCGGGCTCGAAGGGCACGGTCCAGCTCAGGTGCAGCTTCCCGGTACTGCCGTTCGGGCTGGTGTAGCTGCCGGACGGGTCGTTCTTGTCGTCACCGGCCGGCTCGGTCGTCTCCAGGTACACCCGGCCGTCCACTGTGGTCTTGCGATCGAACTTCCTGGTACCGAGGGACTTCCCGTTCAGCACCAGCTCCACCGTGTCCACAGTGGAATAGGCCCGGACCGCGACGGGCTCGCCGGGCCGGTGGTTCGTCCAGTCCATCGGGGTCAGGTGCACCATCGGCGCGGTGGTCCACTGGCTGCGGAACAGGTGGAAGGCGTCCTTGGGCAGGCCGGCGCTGTCGACCGCGCCGAAGAAGGACGTCTTGACCGGGAAGACGTCGTACGGCGTCGGCTCGCCGAGGTAGTCCTGGCCGGACCAGAGGAACTGGCCCTGGCAGAACTTCCGGTCGCGGTCCTTCTTCAGCGAGTACTCACCGCTGAAGGTCCACGAAGCCAGGTTGTTGTCGTACGACGAGGTCGCCCGCTTGCCGGGCGTGTGGTTCTCGCCGGTGTTGAGCAGGTCGGGTTCCTGGTAGACCCCGCGCGTCGAGGTCTCCGACGACGATTCCGACTCGAAGAAGAACTTGTCCGGGTACTGCTTGTGCAGCCCGTCGATGGACTGGGCGGTGTTGTAGTTGACGCCGAGGCCGTCGAGCTGCTTCAGGATGAGGTCCTGCGGCGAGCCGGGCGCGGGCACGCCGCGGTAGCGGTCCGAGCCCATGATGACCGGCCGGGTGGTGTCGATCGCGCGGACCGCGGCGATCAGCCCGGCCGCGATCTCCGGGCCACCCGCCATCGACGCGTCCGGCACCTCGTTGCCGATCGACCACAGCACGACCGCCGGCGAGTTCTTGGCCGCGTGCACCATTTCGGCGATGTCGCGCGCGCTCCACTCGTCGAAGTCGCGGTGGTAGTCGTACTCGAGCTTGCCGGTCCGCCAGCAGTCGAAGGCCTCGACCATCATGACGATCCCGAGCCGTTCGCAGACCGTGACGAGCTGCGGGTCCGGCGGGTTGTGCGCGGTCCGCAGCGCGTTGACGCCCATCGCGAGCATCAGCCGCATCTGGTGTTCCAGCGCGGCCGGGTCGACCACCGCGCCCAGCGCGCCCTGGCTGGAGTGCAGGTTGACCCCGCGCAGCTTCGTCGGCTTGCCGTTGAGCGAAAACCCCTTGTCCGGGTGGAACTCGGTGTAGCGGAAGCCGAAGTCCACGGCGGTCGTGTCGAGCACGCGCCCGGCCACGACGACGTCGGTGCGCAGCCGGTACAGCCGGGGTGTGCCGGTCGACCACAGCTGGGGCTTCTCGACCCGCAGCCCGGTCACCGCCTTCGCCGTCCGGCCGCCGGCGACCGCCACGCTCGTCGAGCCGGTGGCCACGACGCGGCCCGCCGGGTCGGTGACAGTGGTGCGCACTTGCGCGGTGACCCCGGCGCCGGAGTCGTTGACGACGTCCGTGGCCACCCGGACCGTGCCCTTGCCGGCGGCGATGTCCGGGGTGGTGACGAACGTGCCGTGCCTGCCGACGTGCACCGGCTCGGTCACGACCAGGCGGACGCGGCGGTAGATGCCGCTGCCGGAGTACCAGCGGCTGCTGGGCAGCGGGTTCGTCGCGCGCACGGCGAGCACGTTCGGCGTCCGGCCGTCGGTGTGCAGCCGTCCGGTGAGGTCGAAGGCGAACCCGGTGTAGGCATACGGGTGGTTGCCGAGCAGTTCGCCGTTCAGGTACACGTGGGCGTCCGAGTAGACGCCGTCGAACTCGACCGAAACGCGCTTGCCGTCGAGTGACGGCGGCAGTGTGAACGTCTTGCGGTACCAGCCGAGACCGCCGCGGAAGAAGCCGGAACCGCTGCTGGTGCCCTTGTCGGTCGGCGGGAGCTCGATGCTCCAGTCGTGCGGGACGTCGACGACCTGCCACGCCGAGTCGTCGAAACCGGGTTTCGGGGCGTCGGCGAAGCGACCACCCGGGTCGGTGACACCGTCGGGGTTGGCCAGCACGAACCGCCAGCCGGTCGTGAAATCGCTTTCTCGCGCCGCACCCGGCTGCGCGACCGCGTCGGCGGCCCGGGCGACCGGCGCGACGGCCGAGACGGCGACGGCGGCGCCGACGCTGCCCAGGACCACCCGTCTGGGGAAACCGCTCGGTTCTTCTTCCGGCATTGGGCAGGCCCCTTCCAGCGCGGCAACGTACGGCGGAAAGCACTATGGCACAGAGGTTTCCGGACAATCAAAGAGTTCGATAATTTCGAACTCCGCTCTCGACTTCCCGGCAAGCGACCGCTTAGTATGGGTTCCGGACCCGAGGAGGCGGCGATGTCCACTGTGGATGGTGTGCGGTACGAGGCCGACGGCGCGGTCGCGACGTGCACGTTCGACAAGCCGGACCGCAGCAACGCGATGGACGTGCCGATGCAGGCCCGCTACGGCGCCCTGCTGCGGCAGGCGGACGCCGACCCGGAGATCCGCGCGGTCGTCGTCACCGGGGCGGGCAGGGCGTTCTGCCCGGGCGCCGACCTGGGCCTGCTGGACACGATCGCCGCGGGCCCCCCGGTCGAGGGCGGCGAGAACTTCCGGGACGTGCTGGCCGCGGCCGCGGTCGGTGTCCCGGTGGTCGCGGCGATCAACGGCGGCTGCGCCGGCCTGGGGTTCGTCATCGCCTGCTCGGCGGACGTCCGGTTCGCCGCCGCGGGCGCGAAGTTCACCACCGCGTTCGCCCGCCGCGGCCTGATCGCCGAATACGGCATCGCGAAGCTGCTCCCGGAGCTGGTCGGCCAGGGCCGGGCCCGGGACCTGCTGTTGTCCGGGCGGACGTTCACCGCGGAACAGGCCCTGGCGTACGGCCTGGTCCAGGAGATCGTCCCGGCGGGCGAACTCCGGCTGCGCGCGCACGCCTACGCGACCGAGCTGGCGACCTACAGCGCACCGCGTTCGATGGCGGTGATGAAGGAGCAGTTCGCGCGGGAGGCGTCGGTCCCGCTGTTCGAGGCCGCCCGCTCGGCCACGGAGCTGATGATCGAGTCGTTCGGCCGTCCGGAGCTGGCCGAGGGCCTGGCCAGCTGGAACGAGCGCCGCCCACCCCGGTTCCCGCCGCACCGATGAGTTTCCGCCGCCCCGGTCGTCAGTACCGGCATGGCCAAGTTGCTCTACGCGTTCAGCTGCTCGATCGACGGTTTCGTCGCCGGACCGGGCGGCGACATGTCCTGGTTGACGCCACACCTGCACCCCGACCCGGCGGTCGACGCCCTGATCCCCCGCATCGGAGCCCTGCTGGTGGGCCGCCGCACCTACGACGGCGACGACCCCCACCGCGGCGGCCCGGGCGAAGGCCAGGCGTTCGGCGGCGGCTGGCACGGGCCGCAGTTCGTCCTGACCCACCGCGCCGCCGCTCCGGCTCCCGGGGTGACTTTCGCCGGAGATCTGGCTTCGGCCGTGTCCGCCGCCAAGGCAGCCGCCGGGGAGAAGTACGTCAACGTTCTTGGCGCCGACGTGGCCCGGCAGTGCATCGAGGCCGGGGTGCTGGACGAGATTTTGGCTTTGCCCGTGCCGGTTCTGCTGGGTGCCGGGGTGCGGATCTTCTCGCGGGTCGGTCCGCCGGTTCGGCTTTCTTCGGTGGGGCCTGGCTGGTATCGGGTGTTGTACCCGGTCGAGTGATGAACGCGTGTTCGATGATCGGTAGCAGCCTGAACACGGGAAAGGCCCGCAGCCACCCAGCTACGGGTCTACACCCACGCGACTTCGGGCCGCCGGCCACTTCCTCCGGCCCGCCCAAGCGCTCGGCCGGCTCGGACCGTCGGCTCACAGCTCTCCGACGGCCTCCTCGACCTTGCGCTGCAGCTTGTTCATCCCGCCGAGCCACCGGTCGGTCTCGGTGGCGCGCGCCGCGTAGTAGCCCGCGACCTCGGGGTGGGGCAGCACCAGGAACCGGTTCTCCTCGATCGCCGTGAACAGCGCGTCCGCCACCTGCTCCGGCTCGATCGCCGAAGCGCCCATCAGCAGCTGGCCGGCCGTGCCGGTGCTCTCCAGCATCGCCGTGCGCACGCCCTGCGGGCAGATCGCCTGCACCGTGATGCCGCGGTGGCGGTAGGTCGCCGACAGCCATTCGGCGAACGCCAGCGCGCCGTGCTTGGTCACCGAATACGGCGCCGAACCGAGGCTGGTCAGCAGGCCCGCCGCGGACACCGTCGCGATGAAGTGGCCCTTGCCGCGCTCGAGCCACGCCGGCAGCAGGAGGTTCGCCGCGCGGACGTGGGCCATGACGTTGACGTCCCAGGTGCGCGCCCACACCTCCTCGCCGCTTTCCGCGCCGCCGAAGGGTGCGATGCCCGCGTTGGCGCAGAAGATATCGATCTCGCCGAGCGCCGACCGCGCGCTGTCGATCAGCTTCGTGACGCCTTCGAGGCTCGCGACGTCCCCGGCGAAGGCCGTCCCGCCGACTTCGGCGGCCACCTCCGCGGCCTTGTCCCCGTCGAGGTCGGCCACGACGACCTGGGCGCCTTCGGCTGCGAAGCGACGGGCCAGCACGGCACCGATGCCCCCGCCGCCCCCGGTGACGACGACGCCGGTCACAGGCCACCGCCCAGGGTCACGCCGCCGTCGAGGACCACGGTCTGGCCGGTGATCCAGCCCGCGTCGTCGGACAGCAGGAACGCCACCGCGCCCGCGATGTCGGACGGCAGGCCGAGCCGCTTCATCGGGTACGCCGAGGCGACCTCCTCCTCGCGGCCCTCGTACAGCGCGGTCGCGAACTTCGTCTTGACCACGGCCGGCGCGACGGCGTTGACGCGGATCTTCGGCCCCAGCTCGGCGCCGAGCTCGACGGTCAGCCGGATCAGCGCGGCCTTGCTGACGCCGTACATGCCGATGCCCGGCGAAGCGCCGAGGCCGGCGACGGAGGCGACGTTGACGACGGCGCCGCCGTGTTCGCCCATCCACGCGTCGCGGGCGCGCTTGGTCCAGCCCAGCGGCGCGAGCACGTTGACGCCGAGGATCTTCGCCGCGGCGGCCGGGTCGATGTCCAGGGTGGGGCCGTAGGCGGGGTTGATCCCGGTGTTGTTGACCAGGTAGTCGAGCCGGCCGAAGGTCTCGATCGTCTTGGCGACCGTCTCGTCCTGGTGATCGGTGTCGTCGGCCTTGCCGGCCACGAACATCGCGACGTCGGGGCCGCCCAGCGAGCTGACGGCCTCTTCCAGGGCCTCCGGCTTGCGCGCGGTGAGGCAGACCTTGGCGCCGCGCTCGACGAGCGTCTTCGCGATCCCGAGGCCGATGCCCCGGCTGGCCCCGGTGACGATCGCGACGCGATCCTTGAACGAGTTCACGGGTCTCCTTCGGCTGTGGTGCCCGGCACATACCAAGCAGTCGGTCAGTGGCCATTATGCGCGATGCCGCCCAGGTCTCAAGGCGGACACACGTCACACTGCGCCACCCGGAACGTGACCTTCGCCCGATAGCTTCCCCCGATCACGACACCGAGGGGGCACCGTGCGGAAGACCGGCCTGATCATCGCGGCGGCGGCACTGGCCTTGACCGCCTGCGACCCCGGCCCCGCCGGCGCCCCGCCGAAGGCCCCCGCGACGCTCACCGCCCCGGTCGGCGACGTCGCCCAGCTCGTGGCGGCCGCGCGCGCCGGGATCGCCGAGGCGCCGTCCGCCACCTACACCACGACCGTGGTGCTCGGCACGAGCACCACGAACGCCTCCGGCTCGCTGAGTTTCGACGGCGGCACGAGCAGTTTCACCATGCTGGCCGACGGCCAGGAGGTCCGCGTGCTCGGCCGGAAGACCTTCACCCACGCACCGTCGGCGCCCGGGAAGGAGTGGATCGTTGCCGATCCGGACAGCACCGACCCGATCTCCCGCGTGGGCGGTGGGGCGGTTTCGGTGGCGGTGAAGCTGCCCGACCTCGGCCGGGCCCTGGTGGAGATCGAGCGGACCGGCCGGATCGTGTCGGCCGAGCAGACCCGGCTCGGCGAGCTGCCGGTCAACCACTACGTCCTCGAACTCGACGCCGCCAAGGCGCCGGATCTGTTCCCCGAGTTCGCGGAACCGCCCGTGGACGGCAAGCCGGCCAAGCCGGTCGTCGCGAAACTCCCGGCGGAACTGTGGCTCGACGCGGCACGGCGGCCCGTGCGGTTCACCATCGACCTGACCGCCGGGTTCACCCGGGAGCGGCCCGCCACGGGTGCGACCGACTACCGCGACTGGGGCACGCCGGTGGACATCCAGCCGCCGCCCGCCGACCAGGTCGTCGACATCGGCGAGCTGATGAAGCAACTGGGCCGCTGACCCGGTTCACCGCACCCGGAGCACGAGCTTGCCGGTCGTCGCCCCGGATTCGATGCGGCGGTGCGCGATCACCGCGTCCGCCAGCGGCAGGGATTCGACCTCGACGCGCAGGGTGCCGTCGGCGACGGCCGCGACGGCGCGGCGCAACGCCCGGCCCGCGACCTCCGGGGCCACGGCGGAAAACGCGGCGAGGTTGAAGCCGGACACGGTCTTGTTGGTGAACCACAGTTCGTTGGCCGAGACACCGACGTCCTCGGCGCCGGAGGCGTTGCCCATGACCACCAGGCGGCCCATCGGCGCCAGGCGGTCCAGGCTCGCGCGGCGCGCCGGCCCGCCGACCATGTCCACCACGACGTCGAACTCGCCGGTGCTTCCGGCCTCCTCGCGCAGGACGACTTCGTCGTAGCCGAACGCCTTCGCGGCGGCGATCTTCGCTTCGCTCCCGACGGTGCCGACCACCCGGCCGGCCCCGAGCAGGCGAGCGACCTGCCCCAGCTGGCTGCCGACCCCGCCGGCGGCGGCGTGCACCAGGACGCGCTCGCCGGGGGCGAGCCGGGCCACCCGCTCCAGCACCAGGAACGCCGTGGTGCTGTTGGACGGCACCGCGGCCGCCGTCTCCGGGTCCGTCGCGGGCAGCGGCGCCACCAGCTCGGCGGCAGCGGTGACGACCTCGGCGTAGCCCCCGCTCGCCACGATCGTCAACGCGGCGACCGGCTCCCCCACCGACAGGCCCTCGACGCCTTCGCCCAGCGCGCGGATCCGGCCGGAGACCTCGATGCCGGGGACGAAGGGCAACGGGACGTCGACGACACCCTGCCGGTAGAGGACCTCGGCGAAGTTGGCGCCGGCGTAGGCGACGTCGATCGAGACCTCGCCCGGTCCGGGCTCCGGGACCGCCACGGCGTCGAGCCGCAGGACCTCCGCCGGGCCGAATTCGGGGATGGTGACCGCCTTCATGCTGTTCGTCATGCGATCATCCTGCGGCGGCCGGGCGCGCCCGGACAGGCCCGGCCCAGCCTGGGTCTGCCAGGACCAGGTTCAGCGCGGAACCAGCGACAGCACCGCCTCCACCAGCTCGGAGCCGTCGAGCAGCACCGGGTCGTTGTGGTCGGCGCCGGGGACCTCCACCAGCCGGGCCGACGCCGCGGCCGCCACCTCGCGGCTCTGGGCCGGCGGGACGATCGAGTCCCGGCCGCCCACGACCACCACCGCGGGCCCGCGCAGGCGAGCGGCCTGTTCCTTCACCGGGAAGCGGTCGCGCAGCAGCAGGCGCACCGGCAGGTAGGGGTAGATCTCCGCGCCGACGGCGGCGAGGTCGGTGAACGGGGACCGCAGCAGCAGCCCGGCCGGCGGGTGTTCGAGGGCCAGCTCCGCCACCACGGCGCAGCCGAGGCTTTCGCCGAAGTAGACCAGCCGTTCCGGCGGCACCCGCCGGTCTTCGGTCAGGTACCGGTGGGCGGCGCGGACATCGAGGGCCAGGCCCTCCTCGCTGGGGGCGCCGGGGTTGCCGCCGTACCCGCGGTAGTCGAACAGGAGCACCGCCAGTCCCGCCTGGGCGAGCTTCGCGGCCAGCGGGGCCCGCCCGGCCCGGTTGCCGCCGTTGCCGGTCGCGACCAGGACCGTCGCCGCGGGCTCCCGGTCCGGCGGACGCAGGTACCAGGCGCCCAGCTCCAGCCCGTCGGCCGTGCGGAGGCGGACGTCCTCGGCGCCGGGCAGGAAGCTCGCGGCGGCCGGCACCGGCGTGGGATCCGGCAGGTAGATGAGCCGCCGCTGGACGGTCCACAAGGCGGCCAGCAGCAACACCAGGGCCACGACGACCACCAGCACGACGCGCACGAGCACGGTCCTCCACCCCGGCGGGAAACAACGGCAGCTTGCCCACGTTGTACCCCTTGATGCCTTCACCACTCCGATTCTGCGTCCTCGGCGACTCGCTGGCGGCCGGCGTCGGCAGCAGCCGCGAGGACGACACCCTCGGCCGGCGGCTGACCCGCCGCCTGCGCGACGCGGGCCACACCGTGCGCCTGCGGAACTCCGGCGTGCCCGGGGCCCGCTCGGCCGACCTCGAACGCCAGGTCGGCGTCGCCCTCGGCGAGGGCGTGGACCTGGCGCTGATCGTGATCGGCGCGAACGACCTCGCCGGGTTCGTCTCCCCCGCCGTCGGCGCGCGGCAGCTGCACGACGCCGTCGCTCGGCTGGTCCGCGCCGGGGCCCGCGTCATCGTGGTGCCGGCCCCCGATCTCGGGATCGTGGCGCGGGTGCCCGGGCCCTACCGGCAGCTGGTCTCGGCGGCCAGCGGCCACTACGCCCGAGCCCAGGCCGAAGCCGCCATCCGGGCCGGTGGCGCGGTCGCCACCGCGGGCCCCGAGCTCGCCGCCCGCTTCGCCGCCGACCCCGCGTTGTTCTCCGCCGACCGGTTCCACCCCTCCTCGGCCGGCTACGCCGTGATCGCCGACGGCCTGGCCCCGCACGTGCTGGCGGCCGCGCGGGACCGGGCCGCTTAAGCCGGTTTTGCCCGGCTTTTACCGGCGCCCGGCAAGATCGGCTCCGCCAGGCGGTCGGAGCGAGGGGCTAGGGGGTCCGGAGCTCACCGGCCGGGGGGACCTGCCGGTCAAGGGTGCCGGTCGCCTGGCAACCAGGGGGTACCGGGGGAGCTCTTCCCGCGTCGGTCACGACGCGCGCTGCAGGCTGGGGGCCTGCAGCGCCCGCCCCTTCCGTCACCACACGGGAAAGAGGGCAGACATGAATTCAGTTGTGAAGCGGGCAGTCGTCGTGGGGGCGGTCGCCGCCAGTGCGCTCGCACTCGCTGCACCGGCCGCACTGGCCACCGTGCAAGGCGGCCGCTCGGCGACGTGCACCGCCATCAACACCTGCCAGACCGACCCGCCGGTCTGGTTCCCGGGCGGCACCCTCTCGGTCGACGCCGACGTGCACGGCACCGGCCCGGCCGCGTGGACCGTCCGCAGGGACAACGGCGGCACCATCTGCCAGTCCGGGTTCGCCGCCGAAGACCCGCCGCGGTCCTGGGTCTGCAACAACGTCTCCGCCCAGTGGCTGTACGGCATCGTCTCCGGCGGCTCCCCGAGCGTGAACATCGGCGTCCGCTGGTAACACCCACCGAGAGAAGGAGAGACACCATGAGGACGCTTCGCTTCTTCACCCGTTCCGTGGCCCGCAGCCTGCGGACCCGTGAGCTGGGCGCCGCCTGGCGCTTCTACTACGAGATCTACTGATCACCACCGCGGCCGGGGCCCCCGAACCCCGGCCGCGGGCTTCCCCGGGAGACTCCGTGCGCCAGGCCACCGCCGAACCCGGCACGTTCCTGACCGATCCGTTGACCGCCCTCGAGGGGTGGGCGGGCGACGGCGTGCCGATCCGCCGGTTCGAACCGGGCCGGTACCTGGTGTCCGGGGATGAGCTCGTCCGCACCGCGCTGGCCGGGACGACCACGCCCTTCGAGGCGAAGGCGGCGACGTTCGGGGCCGTCGCCGGGTGGGTGCCCGGCTCCGAACGCAGCCGTCCGGTCAACGCCGCGCTGGCGCGGGAACTGGACCGGGCCTGGCAGGCCGTGCCGGCCGAGCGGATCACCGCCGAGCTCCGGCGGTCCGCGGAAGCCGGCGAGGCGTGGCCGGGCGCGCTTTCGGCGTGCTATCTGCGACTCTTCGGCGAACAGCTCTTCCCAGGCCTCCCCGCACGGGCCCGTCGGACGCTGCAGGACGCCCTCGCCGCGTCCGACGGGCTCGACCGGACGAGCACGACGCTGCGGCGGCTGCGCGGACGGCTCGCGCACAGCCGGGCCGACACCGCGCTGCACCGCTGGGCGGCGGGCCGCTCCGGCGAACTCCCGGAAGCGCTGCGGACGGCACTCGGCTCGGCGGACGACGTCGCACTGGCCCTGCACGGCCTGGTCGGCGCGGTCTGCCGGGCCGCGGCGATGGTGTTCGCCTGGACCGTGCTGCTCGACCGGGGCTGGCGGCCCGGGACACCGGCGGGCACGAACCTGCCGCCGGCAAGCACGAACGAGCCCGCCGCGCACCGCGTCCGCGAAGCGCTGCGGCTGTGGCCGGTCGCCTGGCTGCTTTCCCGCAAGGTCACCGCGGCCACCGAGCTGGGCGGGGTCCCGCTGGTCCCGGGCGACCGCCTGTACCTGTGCACCTACCTGCTCCACCGCGACCCGGACGGCTGGGCCGAGCCCGGCGAGTACCGGCCCGGGCGGTGGGCCGCCCCGCCCGAGGGCCACAAAGCCCGCTACCTCCCCTACGGCTTCGGCAGCGCCGCCTGCGTCGGCTCCCGGTTCGTGAACCGGGCGACGGCGAAGGTGCTCGAGTGCGCAGCGGCCCTCGACCGCTTCGACCTGCGGATCCTCGAACCCGAGCCGGTGTTCGGCTCGCTGCTCTCCCCACCCGTGGTGCGGCCCGTCCCGACGGGCTGACCGATTCCCGCTACCCTCACCGCCGGATGACCGGTTCGTCCGGTCAGCAGGGGGTGCGGAAGAAGTGCTCAGTTTCGGCGTGCTCGGACCGTTGCAGGTCCAGCGGGACGGCGAGCCCGTCCCGGTCACCGGGCCCAAGGTGCGGGCCCTGCTGGCCGCGTTGCTGATGCGGGCGAACACGACGGTGTCGCTCGACCGGCTCACCGGGCTGCTGTGGGGCGACGACCCGCCGGAGACCGCCCGCAAGAGCATCCAGGTGCACGCGGTCCGGCTGCGGCGGACGCTCGGCGACGGCGTCGTCGAGACGCAGCCGACCGGCTACCTGCTGCGCGTGCGGCCGGAGCAGCACGACCTGCTGCGGTTCCGCGAACTCACCGCCGCCGCCCGGGCCGAGCCGCGGCCGGACGCCGAGCGCGAGCTGCTCGCCGCCGCGCTCGCCTGCTGGCGCGGCCCGGTGCTCGCCGACCTGCCGGCCGAGGTGCTGGCCCGGGAAGACGTCGACCAGCCTGCCGAAGAGCGGCTGCGGGCGCAGGAGCGCTACTTCGAGGTCAGCCTCGAGCTCGGCCGTCCCGGCGAAATCACCGACGAACTGGCCGGGGTGACGCGCGAGCACCCGTGGCGGGAAGCCCTCTGGGCGCTGTACCTGGAGGCCCTGCACCGTTCGGGCCGCCGCGCCGACGCGCTGGAGACCTACCGCGCGGTGCACCGGATGTTCACCGCCGAGCTGGGGGTCGGGCCGGGCGAGCGGCTGCAGCGCGCCCACCGGGCCGTCCTCGCCGACGAGCCGGCGGGCGAGCCGGCCGGCACCGCGCAGCCGGAGTTCCGGCCGCGGCAGCTGCCCCCGGACGTCGCCACGCTCGTCGGCCGGGGCGCCCTCATGTCTACTTTGGACACAGCCGCCGGCCCGGACCGGGCGCCCGGCACGCACCCGCCGATCGCGCTGCTCGTCGGCCCGGCCGGGGTGGGCAAGACGACCGCGGCCGTGCACTGGGCGCACCGCGCGGCGCGGCACTTCCCGGACGGCCAGCTCTTCGCCGATCTCCAGGGCTACTCGACGTTCCCGGCCCTCGCGCAGCTCGAGGTGCTGACCCGGTTTTCGCACGCGCTCGGCGTCCGGCCCGGCCAGGTGCCGACCGACCTCGCCGACGCCGCCGCGCTCTACCGCTCGGTGCTCGCCGGGCGGCGGGTGCTGATCGTGCTGGACAACGTGGCCGGGCCGAACCAGGTGCGCGCGCTGCTGCCCGGCAGCCCCGGCTGCGCGGTGCTGATCACCAGCCGCGACCGGCTCGGCGGCCTGACCGCCGCCGTCGACACCCGGCTCGTGGAACTGGGCGAGCTGTCGCCGGACGATTCGCTCGCGCTGCTGGCCTCGGTGGTCGGCGCGGAGCGGGTCGCCGCCGAGGAGGACGCGGCCCGCGAACTGGTGCGGCTGTGCGCCGGGCTGCCGCTGGCGCTGCGGATGGTCGCGGCCAACCTCGCGCTGTGGCCGGACCGGTCGCTGCGCGGCTACCTCGCCGAACTGGCCGGCCCCGATCTGGTCGGGCGGCTGGCCGTGCCCGGCGCCGAGCAGCTCGGCGTCCGGCGGGCCTTCGACCTGTCCTTGGAGGCCGTTTCCCGGGACGCGGCCCGGTTCTTCCTCCTGCTCGGGCTGGTGCCCGGCGCGGACGTCGGCGTGGCCGGCGC
>Ga0207678_10000203_pt1 | contig 52330 bp, 30 predicted proteins | sample KBSC63metaG_FD_184319 | JGI IMG/M metagenome (GOLD analysis project Ga0207678, IMG submission 184319) | Corn rhizosphere microbial communities from Kellogg Biological Station, Michigan, USA - KBS C6-3 metaG (SPAdes) (version 2) | ecosystem: Host-associated > Plants > Roots > Rhizosphere > Soil ... | reverse complement strand
TCGTGGATGTCTTTATCCTGATACTTGCCCAGGAGCTCCCGGTGCGGCGCCAGCGGATCGTGAAGCTCGACCTTGGGGACATCTCCCGTGCGGCTGAATCCGCGAATCGTTCCGTCCGCCTGGACCAGCCCAACGTAGAAGTCGTCAATCCGGCTCATCACGCCCGTCACCTTCTCTCCCGTCGGAAGCGTCACCGTTACGGTCACCGGCGACAGATGCAGCCCCTTCAGTGGTGAGGCTCCGAAACCCGGTCTCCGGCCGCCCCCACCACCCGGCAACATCCACGTCTGCTGTAGCGTCTTCGGATTCGGCATCTTCGCCGCAAATCCCTTCAGATCGCCCGTTACCGAATGGCACGAAGCGCAAGTCTTCTGAAAGTAGGCCTCGCCCGCCTTCGCATTGCCCGTCACGATATTGATATTGTTCTCATTCGGATCCGTCCGGCTGGCAACCTTCAAACTATGCAGCCATGCCGCCACATCCGAGATCTGCGCATCACTCAGATCCAGACGGGGCATGCCCTTGTCGACCCGCGAGCCATGCACGATCGGAGCGATCAACTCCCCCGACGCATCATTCAGCACCACACTTGAGCGCAACAGGTTCGGTCCCACCTCGCCGCCCCCAGCATCCGACCCATGGCAGAACGCACAGCTCACCCCATACACCGCTTTACCGCGATCCAGAACATCCTGCGGAGCCTTGGGACGATCCGGGTAAGCCTGGGGTCTCTGGGGTGTTCGTGCAGCAGGAACTGATGGATTTTGGGCCTGGGCGACCGAACGCAACTGCATCGCATACCAGGTACCTAGAATAAGAAACAAAGCAGCTATCGTTCCATGCTTCACCTTGCTGGCCTCCGAGAAAACTCCATCTGAAATAAATTGGCAACCGCGTAAACCCTGAATTAGGTCCGCATCGATATTACCTCGCGACAATGGATATACTCCATCGTGGATAGCTTGACATTGCTGCATCGCACAGGGCATCATTCACAATGAAGCGGTAGAGATCGAGAGGGCCGCCCCAATCCTGCGTGGATACTCACGGAGCATGGGGCGGCCCTTTTTGGTGCTTAACTCTGTCTTCGTCCGTCATCAAGGGCGACGTGTAGGCACATCACAATGCACCGCCTTGTTCTCGCTGTTCTAGAAAAGAGGGTAGCTTTTGGCTGAAAACGAATCGCCAATGTATATAGATGGACGAGTTCGTCATGGCTCTCTCGACGGTGTCGGGGTCGCATGGAGCCATCTTCCTGCCGTGGCACTCGACCTGCGATGGGAAGCACTGCAAAGAGAGGCGGTGTAAAACTCATGGCATGGATCGCCGTGGACGCCGGAACTTCCGTCATCAAAGCCGTCGCCTTCAATAGTGAAGGACGAGAGATTGCGCTTTGTCGCGAGTCCACAACCGTCCTTCATCCCTCGCACGAGTACTGCGAGCAGGACATGAATGCAACTTGGCAGACTGTCGTCAAAACTCTGCGACAGGTCGTTGCCGAACTGCATGAATCTGTAAGCGGCATAGCGATCACAGCTCAGGGAGACGGATGCTGGCTCGTCGATGCAGATGGTTTACCCACCGGCCCCGCTATCCTGTGGAACGACGGGCGTGCAAACGGAGTCGCTGAAACATGGAATAGCAGTGGCCTGATCGAGAGGGCATTCCCTATCAGCGGCTCAGTTCCTTATGCAGGCCTTTCCAATGCAATCTTTCGCTGGCTTGAGGAGCATGACCCGGAACATCTTGCGCGCTCCCGCTATGCGCTGACCTGTAACGGCTGGATCTTCAGTCAGATGACCGGCCGCCAGGCAGTCGACCTTTCCGACGCCTCGAACCCCTTCGGTGATGTAGTGCGCAACACGTACTCTGAGGTGTTGATCTCGCTCTACGGAGCAGAAGAGCACGCTTCCCTGCTACCCGGAATCGCCCAAAGCAAAGACCTGATCGGCCTCTTGCAGCCAGATGTTGCGCGGCAAGTCGAACTGCCCGCACAAACGCCAGTCATCATGGCTCCCTACGACATTGTTGCCACGGCTTACGGCGCGGGTGTGACACGGCCTAGCCAGGCCTGCGTCATCCTGGGAACAACAATCTGTGCAGAAACCATCACTTCGACGCTCGACCTGAGCGGGACACCTGCCGGAACGACGATTTCCTTGGGAGGCGGGTTGCATCTCCGCGCGATGCCAACGCTCGCAGGTTGCGAAACACTCGAATGGGCCAGGGTGATGCTGGGCCTTCCCGGCATGAAGGAACTGGAAGCTCTCGCGTGCAACGCAGCCCCTGGATCGGACGGTCTGCTCTTCTTACCTTACTTGTCACCTGCGGGAGAGCGGGCTCCATTCCTTGAAACAGAAGCCCGCGGCAGCCTCCACGGATTGAGCTTCGCTCATGGCCGCGCCGAGATAGCGCGCTCCTTCTATGAAGGCCTGACATTCGCAATCAAAGAGTGTCTGGATACGGCCGCGCATAACCTATGTGAGGTGCGAGTATGTGGAGGTGGCGGGCGCAGTGAATTCTGGTGTCAGATGATCGCCGACGTGACCGGCCTCGATGTGCTCCGACCAGCCGAAAACGAACCAGGTGCAAGAGGCGCTTTTCTCTTCGGGATGATGACGTTGGGTGAAGTAGAGAGCGTCGCCGCCGCAGCCGAGCGATTCCCTATAGCCATTCAGCGATTTTTTCCAACGGAAGGATCGCAAAATCTCTACGCAGGCAAATATCAAAAGTTCCTCAACGTTCGCGAGCATGCCCGCGGACAATGGAGAGCAACCCGTTGAGCGCGCCCGTCTATCTCGGAATCGATCTGGGAACGCAGAGCGTGCGCGTGATCGCCGTGACGCATGACGGTCTAATCGAGGCTTCTGCTACGGAAAAGCTGGAGAAACGGCAGCCTGGACTCCGCCACGAGCAGGCCCCCGACTCATGGTGGCAAGCTACACGTCTCTGCCTCCGCGCTGTCATGCAACAACTTGGACCACACCCTCATATTGATGGCCTCGCAGTCGACGCAACTTCGGGCACGATCACTCTTGTAGACTCACTCGGGCACCCGCTGACTGCGGGCCTTATGTACGATGACGGACGCGCCCAGACCGAAGCAGCCGAAGCAAACACCGCCGGCGAAACCTTGTGGCAGCAGATGAGCTACAAGATGCAGGCATCCTGGGCCTTGCCCAAGCTGATGTGGCTGCTCCGTCATACGGACGTTCCAGCAGGCGCGCAGTTGGCACATCAGAATGACGTAATTAACGCGCACCTGGCGGGGCGCAGACTCGCCGCGGATTCCAGCCACGCGCTCAAAACCGGCTATAATCTGATCCGAAAACAATGGCCCTACGCGATCTTTGAGAGTCTGCAGATTCCATCCGCTCTCTTTCCAGAGGTCGTGAGTCCTGGCATACAGATTGGCGAGTCGAGCCATGAAACGGCGGCTGAAACCGGCCTTCCGCATGGAACACCGATTTTTTCCGGCATGACGGACGGATGTGCGGCGCAGATCGCATCTGGGGCGACAGCAGCAGGAAGCTGGAATACGGTCATTGGCACCACGCTGGTAGTCAAAGGGGTCACCCGGGAACTGTTGCACGATCCGCTGGGCGTGGTGTACTCGCATCGTTCCATCGACGGGCTGTGGCTGCCAGGCGGCGCATCCAGCACAGGCGCTGCGGCCATTGCAGCGGAGTTTGGCGCCTCTGATCTCAAGCGGCTGAACCACAGTGCGCTTAGCGCCGAGCCAACTCGGACGGTCGTCTATCCTCTCATAGGAGTGGGCGAGCGCTTTCCCTTTGCAGTTCCCGAAGCACACGGCTTCACGCTTGCCCCGTCAGACTCTGCTCCTATAAGCATCGAGATGCGCTATCGCGCCATCCTTCAAGGCATCGCCATGCTGGAACGACTCTCTTTCGATTCGCTGAAACAGCTTGGAGCCGGAACGGACGGTCGGTTCAGCATCTCTGGCGGCGCGGTGAACAGTGAAGCCCTGAACCAGATCCGCGCCGATGTTCTCGAGCACGAATTGCTTATCCCGGCGGTGACGGAGGGAGCATTCGGCATGGCAGTCCTCGTAGCTGCGGCTCAAAGCTCCATGCCCATCGCGACCGAACGCATGACGCGGATTGCAAGGACGGTCACTCCGCGCCGACCTTTCAGCCAGTATGCCACGCAGTATGGGCAGTTTGTCGACGAGTTATCTCGCCGTGGCTGGCTTCCCCCTCAACTCCACGCAGCGGCAAGGATGAACCTATGAGCCGCGTTGTGCTCGTCCGCCACGGAGAAACAGTCTGGCACCGGGAGAACAGGTACGCCGGCCGCACTGACATTGCGCTCACCGACAAGGGCATCGCTCAGGCAGAGCGCCTCGCACTCTGGGCAGCAGGAGCCGGACTGCGCGCAGTCTGGAGTTCCCCGCTCTTGCGCGCATTGCACACGGCAACACCGGCAGCAGCAGCCGCAAGCACTGTAGTGCAGATCGACTCACGCCTCATCGAACTCGACTTCGGCCAGGGCGAAGGCAAAACCGAAGCGGAGATGCAAGCGGCATTTCCGCGCGAACGATCTGCCTTCGTCCGTGCGCCTGCAACGAATTGGCTGCCAGGAGGTGAAGACCCTGCGCTTGCTGCCGACCGCGCCACGAAGGCGTTGCGGGAGTTGGCCATCGGGGAAGGCCGCGTGCTGGTCGTTGCGCACAACACCCTCCTCCGGCTGGTCTTGTGCCGTGTACTCGAAGTGCCGCTGGACCGCTACCGGACCCTCTTCCCGTCATTGGAAAACGGCACCTTGACCGAATTGGACATCTCGGAGGAAAAGATCGCCTTGCTCGCCTTCAATGTGCCTTTGGAAAAAGGTGGCTAGAATCACGGCTCTATCCGCGGCGCGGCTGGCCAGAACGCCTGTTCGCGTCGATCACACAAGCATAACGACGCAAAGGGGATCGAGAACAATCATGACGAAGAGCACAAACAGATTGCTGGTGATAGGTGACCACTTTATAACACCGCAACTGATGCGTCAGAAGCTGGGCGCTCTGACGGAAGGATTCGAGGTTGTAGAGACATCGACGCCATTCCCGCTGGAGCCCTTCCGCAACATAGCCGAGGTGCGGGAAGCCTCGGGCTCCGAAGAACAAATGATCGACGCTTTGAAGGGTGTGTCTATATGCGTAGCGCACCACGCTCCTCTGACCGCGCACGTCCTGGAGTATGCACCGGATCTCCGCTTATTCGTCGTCTGCCGCGGTGGACCAGTCAACGTCAACGTAGAGGCTGCGACGCAACATCGCGTCACCATTGCCTACACCCCGGCAAGAAACGCTGCTGCGACCGCCGAACACACGATCGCAATGATGCTCAGCACGCTACGCGGCATCCCTCGGGCCGACGCTTCCATCCGCCAGGGACAATGGGAGGGCGACTATACCTGGGAGACAGCGTGCTTCGAGATCGAAACCGCAACCGTTGGCCTCATCGGCTACGGAGCGATCGGCCGCATCGTCGGCCGCATCCTTCATAGCTTCGGCGCAACGGTCCTGGTCTATGACCCCTTTACCAGGCTCGATGCGGACGACCATGTAGTCAAGGTGGATCTTCCGGAGTTGCTGGCCCGATCCAACATCGTCTCCCTTCACGCACGGGAAACCGACAAGACGCGCGGCATCGTGGGAGCTGCGGAGATTGCGCAAATGCCTCAAGGCTCTGTCATCGTCAACTGTGCGCGGGGCTCGCTAATGGACTACAACGCTCTGGCAGACGCACTGCGGAGCGGCCATCTCTTTGCCGCTGCTGCGGATGTCTTTCCCGAGGAGCCATTGACAGCACACTCCCGGCTACTCCGACTCAAGAACTTCGTCATGACTCCACACATCGCAGGGGGCACCCGACAGGCGGCAGAAAAAGCCGCAGCCATCGCAGCAGAGGAGGTGCGGCGTTTTCTAACTGGGGAGCCCCTCCGCTTTTGCGCGAACCCGGAGATAGCGGCCATGACGCAAGAGTGAGCGCCTCCCGTCACGGAGATGGTCACTAATCAGATAAGCCAAAGACGCTCGTCGCTGACTGAAACCGAGTGGATTCCGGTGGCGAGCAGGTCTTCGATCTCTTTCACGTTTTCGATCAGGCCGCCGCCGATAATCTTAAGCGAAGGATAGGTGTTGCCAAGCCGCAACGCGACCTTAGGAGCAGCCATCGCAGGCAGCACCTCTATCGCATCTGGCAGGAATTGCGCCAGACATCGCAGCACCGCTGTCACTGCGGCCGAGTCGATCGCAAAAGTCCGCTGAACAGTAATCAATCCCAGAGTATGCGCGGCTTTTAATGTCTCAAAGCGTGTCGAGACGACTCCATCGACGTGATGTGCAGCCAAAAATTCAACCGCATGGCGGTCGCGTGAGAGCCCTTCCAGAAAATCGATATTCACAAGGCACACCTTACTCCGGTCGCGAGCACGCGCAAGCATGTCCGGCAAAGTCAACGGCGTTCCCATCAGGAGATAAATCGCGCGAGTAGGCGAGTCCAGTGCCTCTGTGAACTTTTCCGATGAGTTGACCGCGGCGATGATGGAACACGAGGCCAGAATTTCAAAGGGCGCAACGTCGGGCGTCCCAGCCTGTCTTACTAGCTCGTCCGAGTTATAAAAGCCTTTGCGTTCACGACGCAGAGTACTGTGCATGAGTTCCTTATTCTGAATATCCGCGAAAAAGGTCACGCGGCTTCTTCGCCCATCGCGGCTGCCCGTCAGAATTCGCCCAGGCCATCCAGATCTTCTCGCTCAGACCAAACCACCCATCAACGGATCGCTATAGCTGGAGAGGCCTGTCTCCACGCGACCCGCATAGCGCGACTCTACCTTCGATCCCGTCTGCTTCACGGTAAAGTCATACCATCCGTGCTGTTTCGAGAGATCTAGCACAAGGGACACCTCGGCAGTGGCTGCAATCTGTACGGTCTTTTTGCCAGTCCGATAAGAATTGTCACTCACTTCCGCTGACACCGAAGCAGCAGTGGCGTTGCGTAGTCTTACCTCTACGTTGCCGGTCAGCGACGATCCCTTGCCTTCATACGTGGTATGTACGGCCAGCCCGTGGGGGGTGGACTCTCCACGGAAGGAGCGATAGAAGCCATTTGGAGCCACCACGTCGATCTCATATTTGCCATCAGCGAACAGAGCCAGGGGAAACGCCTGCCGCAGCGTGTCACCAGCCTTCACCGTATAAGTGGCAACCAGCATATTGGCCTTGTCGCCCGCATATTTTTTAGCGGCTCCATCCATCCGCGTATTGCGTAAATAGATGTTGAAGGGCGAGCCTGCCGACCTTGTGCCGTGTACGGCGTTCCCCGCTGTCAAGCGGAGTTCAAAGTTGCCTCCCACCAGTGAACCATCGGCATACAGCTCATATGGCAGCGCAGTCGACGGGCGAATACCGTTCTCCTGCTTCGAGAGCAACGCCGACCTTCGCGGATCCGCGTTCACCAGAGCTATCTCCGCACTGCTCAGCTTCTTAAAGTTCGATGGAAGCTCCTTGTACTGCGCCAACTGGATCTTCTCAAGATATTTATTGCGTTCCAGAAAGGGCAACTCCACCTTCTCGCCGTTGTACGGACGGAAGACGGATGTGAGGTCTCCCGACACTGCGCGCCGCCAGTCGCTAATATTGGTTTCACGCACCGGCTTGTGATATTTCCGGTTGATAAATGTCTCAAGGAATTGCAGTGTGGAGCTATGTTCAAAGAGCTGTGAGTTGACCCACCCGCCCCGCGTCCACGGCGAAGCGATGATCATCGGCACGCGATATCCCAGGCCGATCGGGCCACTGCGCGCCTGCTTCAATGGAACGCCCTGCGCCAATTCGTCTTCTACATAGGTGTACTCCGGAGCCGTATCGATTCCGGATGAGGCGCGTCCCGTCGCGCGGTTCTTCGGGTCGGCTGCCACGAAAGAAGGCGCATGGTCGAAGTAGCCATCGTTTTCATCGTAGGTGTAGATGAAAATTGTCTTCTTCCAAACCTCAGGATTTTTCGTCAAAATATCGACGATCTCAGAGATCCACCATCCGCCAAACCAAGGCGCGACGGGATGGTCGGAGAACATCTCCGGCGGCGCAAGCCATGAGATCGTGGGCAGCTTGCCATTCTCTACATCATGCCGGAATTGGTGCAACACATCGCCCTTCGGCACATTCATCTGTATGGTTTTGCCATTGTTCTGGAACTCGAACTTGTCCAGGGTGCGATAGTCTTTGTCGGCGACATTGGTAACGAAAGCGCGCTGCTTCAGATCCGAAGACCCCTCCTGCTTGTAGGCGTCGAACATCTCCAAGACATTGCAGCCGAAGTTCGCTAGCCACTGGCGCTCCTCTTCCGTCAGGCCCGTAGTGCGTGTCAGCTCGTTCTGATAAAACTTCCAGTCGATGCCTGCCTCTTGCAACCGTTCTGGGAAGGTCTTCCACGACATGCCGCCCCTTTCCAACTGGTCGTTGCGCATGTAGACCTTGGAATCTTCGGCTCGTTGATCTCGCACAGTTCCGGTAAAGAAGATGCTGCGGTTCGGAGTGGTACTGGTCATCGCTCCACAGTAGTGCTGGTCGCAGACGGTGAAGGCATCCGCCAATGCGTAGTGAAAGGGAAGGTCCTCGCGCGTGTAATGTCCCATCGTCAGCGGAACATGTGCGAAGTCGGGATTGTGCGAGCGCTTGGCATCGATCCAGCCGTTATGGTTGCCGTGATTCCAGGCGTCAACTTGGGAATTGCGCGAATGTGCGATGGAACCCATCCACGTCGCTTTCGTGTCCTTGATATCCAGCCGGAAGGGGGCGTAGGTTTCACCCGCCATGTCCGTTTGTAAAAAGATACTGTCGCCGTTGGCATGACGAATAGCGCGCGGATCGTTGAAACCGCGTACCCCTTGCAGCGTTCCCAGGGTGTGATCGAAGGAGCGATTTTCCTGCATCATGATGACGATGTGCTCAGCGTCCAACCAGGTCGTGCCTGGATCCGGCGCGATTGCAAAAGCACGCTGCACCGACTCCGGCATAAAACCAGATGCCCCCGCAAGGCCACCAAGGATCGCTGCCCTCTTCAGAAAATCGCGTCTCGACTGCATCGTTACTTCTCCTTCAGCTAAGTTCAAAACAGTAAGCGGGCCTGGATTTGACCGATACGACCCGGACCGTACGTGCTGGTAATGCGCCCGAAGGACGTGGAGCAGCAGGTCATGCCCGGCACGGTGAAGTTGGTTTTATTGAGGACGTTGTAGAACTGTCCGCGAAACTCCAGCCGCATATGTTCCTTCGGCAAGCGAAAGGTCTTATTGATCCCAGCGTCTAGTTCGTCAAAGGAGTCTCCCCGCAGCAGACCGTTTGGCACATTGCCCCGTGGATCCGCGCTGGAACCTGCGCCGTCGGCAGCCGTCGGGGTGGGATTCGTAGTCGCAAAGCCCAACACGCAGCCGTTGTACGCCGCCTGAGTTGGGTTGGAATAAACCGAGTCACAGAATGCCTGCTCCGGATGACCCGGTACATGCAGCCGCTTGACGGCATACTTGCGCAGCGACGCGCCGACCGTGCCCGTGATGCTACCGGTCGTGTCCGTCGCGAAGAACGGACGATACTGCACGCCGCCGGAGTTCGAAAGCTCCTGAAAGCCTGTCGGAGTAAAGTTCGGCGTCAACGCCGGGCCAGAGTGAAATTGGTTGTAAGCGGCGATCTGCCAGCCGCTTACCAGATTGTTGACCAACGAGCCTGCATGGCGCAGCAATATCCCGCCGTGACCGATTGGGAGAGTCCAGATCACGGAAGTGATATTGATGATTGGCGTATCGTACTGCAGCGGGCCGTAATCGTTCTGCTGCGGAGCATAGTAATCCTGCGGACTGCCGGAAAATCCGTGCGAGGAGGTAAGCGAATCACCTACGTTGCCGAAGTCGCGTGACCACGTAAAGGCGTCAAGGAGCCAAAGACCATGAAACCCTTTGTACTGAACACGCGCCTGGAGCCCGTTGTAGTTGGCCATGCCGCCGTTGAAGGTCTCCGTCACGTCTCCGAGATTGCTATAAGGACGCTTGAAGTATCCCGTGACCGGGTCGTTGCCCAGTGCCGGGTTGCGCTGGTTGTAGGTACCAATCTCCTGCAGCTTCAGAGAATGGTTGCCTACGTAGGCAACATCAAGAAGAGTGTTTTTGGCGAGGCTAGACTGAAAAGCCACGTTCCAGCTTTCCACGTAAGGGTCGCGGTAGTTGCGCGGCAACCATTTCACCGTGGAGGTAAAAAGATTAAAGTTCTGCGGAGAAGCCATACCCTGAGGGAATCCCTGATCCAGAGTGAAGAAGGTTGGCGTCGTTCTAACGTTGGCGGTCTTGAAATACTTAGGCACCTGGTTGTAGACGGCAGCGTTCACTTGTGGACCGTTGACTGCTAGATTGTCCGCTTCACCGGAGCGCGTGTAATGCACATAGCCGATACCATAGCCGCCTTTGATCACGAGGCGCGAGTTCGGCGCATATGCAAATCCGATGCGCGGCATGAGGTCGTTCAGGTCAGGATCGATCAGCTGCTTTTGATAGGCCGAGCCGGATGCTTTGGCGCGTATTAACTGCCCTGTATATGGCGTTGCGGTCGGATCGAAGTTTGTCAGGCGACCGTCTTTCTCATAGAAATGAGAAGCATACTCGTAGCGCACGCCCAGGTTCAGCGTCAGCTTGGGCAGGATCTTCCAGTCGTCCTGAAGAAAGATAGAGTGACCGCCTTGACGAATGTGTGCAACGAAGTAGGTAGTCAGATCGATCTCATTGGGTACGCCAAAAAGAAAGTCGCTGATGGTATAGCCGGTGAAGGAGCTTTGGAACTCCATCTCACCGTAGATCGGATTCACGTCTTGCACGGTCTGACGTAAATACGAAAATTCATAGCCAGTTTTTATGTTGTGACGACCAAACAGCCACGAATAGCTTACCTTCGGATTGAAGAAGAAAGGATACTGCCACTGCGGATTAGTAGCCTGGCGCCCGATACCGCTGTACCCGTTAAGTCCCAACGTAATCAGCCCGCCGCCCACAGCCGGATCAGTCGGAGTGCCCGGGATGCCGTACGTCCGTGGATCGTTCAGCGTGTAGGGATGCTTGCCGCCCTTGGTGAAGGAAGCCCCGAGACGCGCTTCCAGCAACTGCGTGGCGCGGATCTGGCGAGTCAGACCAATCGCCACCTGCTGGTTGATGGTACGAAAGTAGCCGTTCCCTCCCCCGATCGGCGATGGCAGGATGGGGCCGTCAAGATCGTGCTCCTTGGACTGGCTTACCCTTAGGAAACTGGACATGCGTGGCGTCCACTGTGCATCGATGCGCACATCTTCCTTGTCGTAGCTGCTGAGAAAACGCTGCAGGGCAGACCAGTTGCTTGAGATAGACGTTGAGCCAGCACCATTGTTGTTGGGCATCGGGAACGAATCTAGGATCGCCAACGCAATCGGCGAAAGGACACTGCGTGGCAGCGGACGGTCTGCCGGATAGGTTTCTCCGGTAAACGGGTTCAACACCGTAGTGGTGTTAGACGTTGCATTCGGCGAAGCAATCAGTTGGTGGTCACTGACCTTGAAAATGTTGGACTGATTCACCGTCTGGCGCACTTGGCGCATGCCTTCGTAGTCGGCAAAGATGAAAAACTTGCCGCGCTTGATGGGACCCCCCAGATTGCCGCCGAACTGATTGCGATTCAAGGTTGTTCTCTTCGAGCGGCCCGAGTTGCTTGCGGCCTTGAAGAAGCCGTTTGCATTTGCAATCGTGTTGCGGAGCGACTCATATGCCATACCGTGGAACTTATTCGTACCCGACTTGAGCGCTACGTTGAAGGTACCTCCGGCCGAGCGACCATACTCAGCGGTCGGCAGGGTGGTCACAATGGAAAACTGCGTGATGTCATACTGCGACGGATTGATGACCTGGTTGGAAAATCCCTGGTTGGACGTGCCGTGAGCGTTATTGTCCATGCCATCCAATAGGTAGTTGTTGTAAGTCGATCGCTGGCCATTAATGTTGAACGAGCCTTCGCGCACCACACTGCTTGTGCCCAGGTCCTGACCGGCTGCGTCCTGCGTCACGCCACTGGAAAGAGTGATCAGATCGCTATAGTTCAGGTTCAGCAACGGAAATGCCTCTATCTGCTCGCTGGTGACAATCTGCTGCTTCTGGCTGGTGTCCGTTTCGAGCGCTTGCTCTCCTGCTTCCACCGTTACCGTCTCCTTAGTGCCGACGATGGCCATCTTCAGATTGACGCGCTGATTGGTTCCAACCACGAGATGCACGTTTTCAGTAACAGCATCGATAAAGCCGGCGTTGGCGGCTACCACGCGATAGGTGCCTGCGTGCAGCGCAGGTATCGTGTACTCGCCCGCATTATTGGTGATGCGGCTGATGGTAACGTTGGTGTCGATATTGGTCGCCGTCACCCTCGCACCCGGCAGCACAGCGCCGGTAGAGTCCGTTACTGTTCCGACCAGCGAAGCCGTCTCAAACTGGCCGTAGGACTTTCCAACGAACAGAGTGAGCAACATCAGTGTCAGGGAGAGCAGTTTCATGAATCGCATGTCGGGTGTAACCTCCAAAATCAACACAGTGCTATCAGAGTTTCTACGTAACATCAGCTCCCATCCCCTCTCGGCGAAGCGGTAACCCTTCTCATAAGCCGCCAGATGCGGCGTAGTTCCAGGCGACACGCTTCCTGCTGCTTGCGCTATTGCCGCAGCGCCTCTCTACGGCATCACGCCCGGCTTGCCAAGCGCCTTCAATGGGATCGTTGGAGCTGCCAGGCCAATAATCTGCACGACACGTCCGCCGCCGGAGTTGCCATAGCTCGCTACCCATATCGAACCGGTGGCATCGACGGCCAAATCGAGCTTCGTACTTAAGCCTGTAGAGCAAGTCTGGGAAGTGCCGGTGCCTGTTCCAGTCCCGGCGTTATAGCAGGGATAGTAGCTATTCGTCGTGCTGCTGGAAGGGATGTACTGGTACAGATGAGTGCCCGAAGTGTTGTCGAGATACCAGATGGAGCCTGCGCCATCCGTGTCGAGAAAGCGTGACGCCGTAGCAGGGTTCGCTGCCACCTTCGTTGGATTCAACACAGCGGATGCCCCGCTACCGGTGACTGAGACTTGCATGATTCCGCCGCCCGTGCCATTCGTCACAACATAGGCATTACCGCTCGCGTCGGTCGTAATGCCATAAGCCCCCGAACCGGCCAACACGGCAGGATTCAGGCCCGTGGCGTAGGCAGGAGCCGCGGCCGTTCCGGTATTGGGAAAATACAGAGCCTTCGCACTCGTTGAGTTGTAGCCGGCTGCCCAGATATTGTTGTTGCTGTCTGGACGTATCTGTAGCAAAGCCAGCGACGAAGAAGGCGGAACAGCAAAGGAAGCCTCCGCATAGGACGACCCGTTTCTTACCAGTTCATGCAGGTTCTGTCCCACGGTCGTATTGGAGCCGTACCAGACGTTCCCCAGAGAATCGACCGCTACCCCGTACAGCGTGGTTGAAGTGGAAGGAAATTGCTGGATGGTTGCACCTGTGGCCGCATCAATCTCTTGCACAAAAGCGTTTGCGCTGGTAATGCTTCCGTTGGGGACCCAGATGTGGCCGAAAGCGTCGGCAGCGATGGCGCGCGGACTCGTCAGCTTGGTCTTGTCGGTAGCCGAGGTCCATACACTCTGGCCATAACTATTCAGAGCAAGGATGTTGCCCGCAGTGCTGGTAGAGCCGCTCGCATTGGAAACATATACGTTATCATCGGCGTCAATAGTCAAATACTGCGGATATATGGTCCCCTGTCCGGTCGAAGTTGCTCCGTAAGGTGGAAGGTAGTAGATCGCCACGCTCCAGTCATTGGTCAAGGTACCGAAGGCTGAAAGTGCCGGAACATACACGCCCGCATTGATCTGCTGCGGTCTGGTCTGGCCGGAGAGCGGGATCGGGGTCAGCGTAAAGTTCAGGATGGCGGTTGCATTGTTGGCGGGATAACGAGCGATATTCAACATCGCCTGCAACGAATTGGTGGGTGCTGTGCCTCCCGGAGGCGTGGCCAACTGATACAACGTAGTGCAGTAGCTGAAGTTTCCTGAAGATGTTCCATCGCTGCCAATGGTGCACAGATACTGCGCATAGGCTAGCGAGTTCAATTCCTGCACTGGCACCAGCCCGCCATCGGCGCCGGTTTCAGCACCACCTGTGTACTGCTGAAAATTGCCGACCTTGTACGGCGACAGATTGTTCGCGTTGAGAAATGCATGCGCTAATCCGGCAAAATTCGTAGGGGTACCCACGCCCTTTGTGCCACCGTAGTTCGTGGCGGAGCTCGTCACATTCACCGTTGTGCCGTTCAAGCTGATAAAGCTTCTGAGCGCCCAGACCGCGGCAACGGTCGAAGCTTCATTCGTCACAATCGACGTAACGTTGTTCGTGTCCGATGCTGAGCTGAGAATCGAGCAATCGCCAATCGCCGTCATCATCAGCGAGTTCGGATTAGCGACCAGAGTGGTCGAGTTCTGCCCTGAGGGATACGGTACGCCACCTTCCGCGGTCACATAAAGTTGGTCCGGGCTGGAACAGCTCACACCTGTCGTACTCCAGCCGCCGGTCGTGTTTGCCGTTACGGTTGTGAGCAGTTTGGCCGTGCCGACATAGACGCCATTGGTCGCGACGCCATTGGGTTGCGTCTCATAGACCTTCACGGTCGCGCCAGCCATGTAGTTGCGGGCTGCAAAGACCTGGCCCTGCAGCGTCACGGGCGTGTTGTAGTTCGTGGAGGGCGTCGAGAGGTTGACGCCACATCCAGCAAGCATGGCAAATGCCGTGGCAGCTAGCACCGTGCCTGCGTGACGAACATACGCCGAGCGGATATTCCATTGCATTGCGTCTTCCCCCAAAGTTCTCCTGCCTTCTTCGTTTTTTTCTCGTATCGCCGCCTGGCAGAAGCGACGATACGAAAATTCCAGCCAAAGCTCGAAGCGCATTTAGTCCACGCTCTATTTCACGGTCACGCTCAAAATGACCGAATTATTTACGCTGGAAATGTTGGAATCGGCTCCCGTGACGGTATAGGTGTAGACACCCGGTGCCGCGGAAGTATTCCCAAGTCCTGCGTTCGTTCCGCAAGCGGTGGTGTTGAGCGTCACCAGCATGATCAAAGCCATGAGTGTGGCAGCGGGGAGATACTTGCGTCGCCAGACTCCGACCGTCAACAGCCCGATCGAAAGAAAGCCGAGAAGGCAGAGAGGCAGAGACCGCGAAAGAATGCCTGCCGAAAAAGTTGTTCCAGTCGCGACGACCAGCGAAATCGAGGCGCTACCATTGGCAGCGATCACGATCTGCGGGGGTGTAGAAACGCACTGCGTGCTGATGGGAACGCCGAGAGAGTTTGTATTCGGTGAACCGGTGCAGGTGATTGCAATAATCCCGCTATAACCATGCTCACTCTTGATGGTGATAGGAAAGGTGACCGTGCCGCCGGCGCCCACAGTGCCTGTCGCATTAGGCGTGGACAGGATGAAATCTCCGATCCCGAGAGTCAGTGGGATTGAGGTGCGCGCAGTATTTCCCTGCGCGTCCGCAGCAGTGACGATCAAACCAGGCATATCGATCATGTTCACATTACGGACGACGGATGCCGTTGCAAGGGAATAGGTGTTGTCGCCGGCCACCGCGTCGCCGTGCGTGCCATCGTCGTAAAGCTGCGTGGTGGAGGATAGCCCTAGGTTAGAAAGGTCGGCTGTCACGTTCAGCGCTGTACTGGCAGGGCTCGTTGCAGGAATAACGGCGGCCGTCACCGTGAAGGGATCCAGGAGCCCGAGGCTGTTCGGTGTGGCGCCCGCGGTAACAGACAACTGCTTGCCGGTCGGGCAAGGCTGCGGCGCACTATGGGAATTGGCGAAGTCGATGAAGCCGACCATGAAATCGTTCGAATTGACAAACGTATCGCCACATTTATTTTTACGGACCGTCGCGTAGGCGTAGACGACGCCGTTGATGTTCGTGGGAGCACCATCCAATGTGGCTGGCGTGTAAGGAGCGTAGCTGGCTCCCGCGAAGCAGGTTACTGGCGAACTGCCATCCGATGCGCCGATGCCAACCAGATCGACCAGGTTCGCTGAAGTCTTCGGACAGGTCCCCAAAGGAGACTGGTTATTCACCAGAGCCACTGTCACAGCGGTACTGCTGAGCGAATTCTGCGTGATTGAGGCAGTTCCTTCCAGCGTGCCCAACTGATAGTCATACGGATAGTTGAGATTGCAGTGGCTGCTGGTACAGCCGACACCCGAGATGTAGTTCGGCCCGCTGCCTGTGATTGCATAGAAGCCGCCGGCTGGGATGGTCACGACGGGAAGCAGATAGTTGACGGCGGTAAATGCACCGGTCGTGCCTCCAGTCTGAAGCGACCAGTTGTTCATCGTGATAGGTGCCTGAGTCGGATTGAACAGAATCACAGTGTCGCGCGCATACTCCGATTTGGCCAGATTGCCCGCGCCATACCAGGCAATAATCTTCAAGTTGTTGTTGCCCGCCGCCGCATGAGCTACCGGTAAGTGGCCGAACAAAACAGCAACCGCCATCAGGAAACTGCCGACGTGTGCTGCCCTATTGCGAAGAAAGCCCTTCATTCGCATGCTGGCTGTGACCTCCATAAATCTACTGCAAATCGTTGCGTGGACAGTCCACGGAGCATGCCCGGTCATCTTGGTGACCAGGATGAAAGCTGAACCGGGTGTCCAATTCTTAGCGTTAAGCAGCGAAAAGCCGCCCTGTAGTACGCACGGTTGCGCACTACAGGGCGGCTTTCTCTTGTCTCTGCCGCAGCACTATTCAAACCCGGTTCTTTATTTTTGTCAAGAGCCATGTCGAGAGAAGATAAAAGTAGACGACGGAAACCGATTGATCGCATCGAGGGCGACCGTTCTCTAGAACTTCTAACAACTGTTTATGAAGAGGTTGTAAACACAAGGAAGAGTGCAAACCATCGCCAGGCATAGCCCTGCAAGTCGTTTTAATCCGAATGCCCTCTCGAGATGGGCACGTTACAGGCAATAGCAACGACACAGGACATGCCAGGCTGAAACAGCGCCTTATTCCTTCGCGTCTGCAGTACCCAGAACCCCGGTCGCGCTGTCGCGGACCACAAACCGTATCCGCGCCGTTCCCGAAGGTGCTTGCAGTGGCAACCTGAGCGCAACCTTCGACGCGCTGTTCAGTTGACCGTCCTTGCCTATTTTTTCCTTGAGCTCCATGACATTGCTTTGCAGCTTTTTATGCTTGGCATTGAAGAAGACCGTCATCACGGTGACCTCCGCTAGACGGGACTCATCCGGTTGATCAGCCCAGCGCAGGTCCTTTGCATCAACGAGTAAGACATAACCACCGGCAGGGTGAGTCACTTCCACCTTGAGCCCGTTGTAAATTAACTGCGTCCGCGCCGCACTCACCAGATCGAACTGCAATTGCATCTCCGGCTTCTTTCCGCCCATTGGCACTGGGTCGACCGGGGCCACGACGGAGAAGTATCCATCGCGCGTAAAAGCACGCAGCGAAGGATCTTTCAGCTTCACTCGAATCTGGCGATACCTCTGCACTTCATCGCTGGGGTTGGTCGGCACATACGAAAGCGTGTAATACACACCGCCCTCCTTGACTCCCTGATCGATTGCATCGTCGAGGTCGTTGCGATTGGAAAATACCTCGCCGCCGGTTGACTTTGCGAAGGTGCCGAAGTCGAGCTTGCCCTTATACGGTCCGAGGCTGGATCCGCCCGTGTCTACAAAGGAGCCATCCTCGCCGGCAATTCCGTTACTTTCCGTGCTGACCTGCGCCCCCGCAGGATCCACCATGTAGAGCGTAACGCGCGCCTCCAGCATTCGATCCGTCACACGGCGAATCAGCACCATCAACTTCTCTTGGTCCTCGTCGGCCAGGCCCGTCGTGTCGATCATCGGGTAACCCGAACCGATCCAGATCACATTCTTGCGTCCCGGCGTCCCCCGCGAGCTCTCCGCAATCTGCGAAAGTGAGCCCAGCGTCTGTTCCATTCGTTCGATAGCGCCGTTGCCGGAACCGCCGCGCATCATCTGCCACGGATACTGCGGGAAGTGCGCGCGAACGCTTTCCAGCAACTCTGCGCGGCTCTGCGTATAGTCGTGCAGCACAACGAAGCGCGAGTCGCCGGCTGCCACCAGTAATGTCGGAGAAGTCAGGATCTCCGGCTGAGCCTTCAGGAATTGCTCCATTCGCAGCCGCGCATAGGCGGTTTCGTCCCACTTCGTATTCAACTCGTCGAAGACGAGTATGTTTACCGGCGCATTCCCAATCTTCGCCAGATCCGCCGTCCCGCGCACGACAGGACGCGCTTGTTTGCCGTCCGGCATGGCATGACCCGATGGAGGATCGAAGCTGCGCAGCACCTGTGGAATCTTGTCTTCCGTAATCGAGAACTGCGAGCGGTCAAGATTGGAGACCGGGTGCCCTGCCTTATCGAGCACGACAACGTCCAGCACGACCAACCGGGTCGTCACATGCAACGTCGTAGCCCCCTGCAGAGCAGAGGTATTCGCAGTCGAACTCTGGGCCGCGGCGACCATCACGCTGCCAAGCAGGAGAAGACTGCACTGAATTTGCAAAGGGAGATGAAGGCGTCTGGAGATCATAAATTTGCTAACGCAAACGTATCACGCCAGCTTGCGTGAAGAGTGAGCCACTCAGGGCCGCTTAATCATCGTCGTCGACCTTCTTCTTCTTTTGCTTGACGGTCAACTGCGGAGGCAGAGGCTTCGCGCCCATGGCATCCTGCCACAAAATCACATTGAGCTTCTGCGCATCGGCGCGGTCGGCATGGCTAAAATCCATCTTCAAGGAAGCACGGGCGCCGGGCGCCGTCTTCTCGTTCACTGCATAAATCAAGCCGTTGTTGCGATTCGCATAAGTCGCAGTAAATGGCTGCTGGTCGCCGGGACCAGAGAACACACGCTCCATGGCGCTGCTGAAAGCGTCATTGTTATTCATGGGAGGCAGATCCAGTGCCATCTCTATCGTGCGAACCATCGAGACGGTCGTATAGAAGCGGCTATCGACAAATGTGCCTCCGTCCTTGGCGCGAGGTGCGTACTTGCTGACAACGAGAGCCATACTCCGATGCGCGTCGACATGATCGGCCCCGTTCTGCGCATCATCTTCCAGAATGAAGAAGGCAGTATCGTTCCAATACGCCGAATGCGACACTGCATCGACAACCCGGCCGATTGCAAGATCGTTGTCGGCGACCAGAGACTTGGGCGTCGGCCCACCAGGCGTCGTCCCCGAAGTATGATCGTTGCCAAGACGAAGCAGAATAAAGTCCGGCATTTCGTCTCTTCCGGCTGCCCGGTTCGCAATCCACTTGTCGAGGTAATGCAGAAACACATTCGCGCGAAGCTGGTCCGGAATTCTCAGATTGAAGTTGGGATACTCAACTGCGAAGTGCCCTACCAGTTCCGGCTTTGTCGCGGTATTCTTTGCCAAAATCGGGATTGGGAACTGCCACTTGCTGGTGCCCCCGCCCCATGCCTGGGGGATAGGTTCGCCCGGCTGAATCGCTACTCGATCGCAAACTTTGACTTGATCGTCGAACACACCGGCACCCGAGTCTGCATGCGTCGCGACACGTTTCTTGCCGCTGCAGAATGTCGACGCGATGAACTCGCCAAAGTGATATAGAGTCTTGCCATGCCGTGCAACATCGCCCCACAAATATCCGCTCTCCGGCTCATTCACGTCCGGAATACGCTGCTTGATCGGGAACCCGTCGGCGACCATTCCTTCGTAGTCGTACGTGCGTTGTTTGCGCCCATAGTTCTGCTGCCATGTCTTATCGAGGTAGTCCGTCCCAATGGCGGTAGTTGACCATGTATGGCCTTCGCCGGACACCTCGCCGGAATCATAGAAGTTATCCATCACCCCATACTGCAGCAACATCGCATGCTGATTCGGCGTGATGTCGGCGCCGTACATCGTCAGAGACGGATCACCGTTCCCTACCGGCTTTCCATCCTTCTGCAAATCACCGAAGAGCTGATCGTACGTTCGGTTCTCCTTAATGATGTAGATCACATGCTTGATTGGGTTCTTCCCGTCCGCAAAATCCAGCTTTTGAGCCGCGGCCTTCATGCGGTTCGAGTCAACAACCTCGGCTGTCCAGGTCGCTATATCCTTCTCCATCTCAGCCGGATCGAGAACCGCAAGCGACCCGTAGAGAAGCGTCGGAATATACGTGAACCCTCGTTTTCCTGGGGTCCGCCGCTTCTTATTAATCTCGACTTCATGTTGCGGAAAATTGTTCGGCCCGGTTCCTTTTCCTTTGGCTGTAGCAACGTACAACTTTCCGTCGACGACAGTCATCGACATTGGCATCCACTCCGTGGGGAAAAACCCGACCGGCTCAATCAATCCATCTTTCACTGCCTTGGCCGTCAGTTTGTGTGTATCCAGAACCGCAACGGAGTCTGACATCGCGTTCCCAACGTACAATCTTGAGCCATCCGCATTGAGAGCAAGCGTCTCAGGCTCAGCGCCAAAGTAGGTTTGTCCGGGGAGACGCGTGTCGAAGTAACCCTTCACGGAAAAGTGACTACCCGCAACGTCGATTGCCGCCACGGTGTCGCGATTGGTCAATGCAACATACATCGTCGACCCATCGGCAGACATCTCCAGGGCGCTCGGGTGTGTGCCCGGCGCAATCGGGCTGTGCGGTTTCAACAAGTCGAGCTTGCGTCCAACGGTCCCACGCCGCAGATTGAGCTCAACCACTTCACTTGCATTCCACAACGCCACAAACGCGCGCGCGCCGTCCTTGGAAACAGCTACCGCGATTGGATAGGTAGAGGGAACCGCATCGGACTCCGACAGATCGAACCTCTGCAATATCTTGCCACTCTTGGCGTCGATCAGCAGCGCATCGTCGGAAAGATTGTCCGCAACGACCAGATGTTCTGCTCCAGTATTTTCACTAATCACCGCGATAGCCGCGGGAAACGGAATGCCCTTGCCCTCGCCATCTTCCTTGAACAGGTTCGTCTTTCGTCCCGGCGCGAGCGTCTGCACCGGAATCTTGATGACGCGATCGGGAGTGATCTTGCCATCGCGGAAGTTGTAAACAACGATTCCGTTCCCAAGGTCTTTGCGATTCTCGCCATAGGGATCGGTTGTGGACGCCACGGTCGCATAGAGATACTGCCCGTCGCCGCTGAAAGCCAACCCGCTGTACATGGTCTGTTTTGCCGTCAACGACATCCGTTCATCTGGAAAGTCCGTCACCTTACCGGTGCTCGTCTCCGTCACGGCCAACGACTGCGCGTACCCTGACTCCCAGGTGCCATATCCAGCATTGACCGTAACAACATATTTACCGTCCGGCGAAGCGGCCATGGACATGGGAAGACTGTTTAGACGCTGGGGATTGCCAGGCACCGGTCGCACAATCTGTTTACCCGTAGGCAGGTCGATGGCTTGTGTGTATGCCTTTGCGGAACCAAGAAGGAAGATGACGACGACAGGAGCAGAGCGCATTCGCATGGAACTAAATGTACCGCACATTCCAAAATCGGAGTTAGTAACTGTCTCTTAATCTCAATTGGTCTCGTTCGACATCGATGGCGGAGCGTCTCCCGGAGCGCTACCCCAATGAAGGTTAGGGCGGTCACCCATCTTCAGCACCAGTGTTCCTCCGTGAGCGATATCCGATTGCTGAAACCACGGCTTATTGAGCGGCTTGCCGTTAAGCTCGGCTGACTGGATGTACTTGTTTTGCGCCGAAACATGATCCGCAATGATCGTAAAATCTTTACCTTCGCTCATTCGAATGGTGCTCTTCGCAAAGATCGGGCTGCCGATCTCGTACACCGGACTGCCCGGGCAAACCGGATAAAAGCCAACCGCGCTCAAGACATACCAGGAGGACGTCTCGCCACCGTCGTCATCTCCGGGAATTCCCAATGGGCCGTCTCCATACCAGACATCCATCAACTGTCGCACGCGACGCTGTGTCTTCCACGGCTGACCGGAGAAGTTATAGAGATAAGGAATATGAAAGCTCGGCTCATTGCCCTGCGCATACAGCCCGACAAGCCCCGTAGCGTCAGGAAACTGGCCAAGAAATTGATACTTGGACGTGCCATATTGCTCGACAAACAGGCGATCCAGCTTGGCATTGAACGCGTCCCGCCCACCCATTAACTGGATGAGGCCCGCCACATCGTGCTGCACGTTGAAGGTGTAGATCCATGAGTTGACCTCTGTGAAGTAGTCCCGCCCGCCCTGTCCCCCACCCAGCTTCGGATCGAAATCCGCTACCCACTTGCCGTCAGCGCTCCTGGGTGCCATAAACCCGATGGCAGGATTAAAGACATTCTGATAGTTGTGCGCCAGCTTCGTGAAGTACGCAGCGTCTGCATCCTTTCCGAGAGCTTTAGCAAGCTGTGCGACACTCCAGTCGTCATAGCTGCTTTCGAGTGTCACCGAGACGGCCTGCCGGCGTTCGCGCGTCACCTCCGGCACGTCTTCGACAGCTCCTTTCGCTAGGGCTGGGAAGAACCCTTTATCGAAGTACACGCGATCCAGCGTCGTCAATGGCCCCCGCTTCCAGGGAAGCATCGTAGCCTCGGTTGCATTCTTGCGCATCGCTGCATAGGCTTGCTCGACGTCGAAATCGCGATAACCCTTCGCATAGGTATCGAGAATGAGCTCTGCCGCGTGATGGCCGATCATCACCGCCTGCTCTCCGGCCACCGACGGAAACGAGGGCAACCAGCCGCTCTGCTCATACATGCGGAGGTACGAACGGATCATGTCCTCCTGGCGATGGGGCTCCAGCAGAAGTTGCAGGGGATGGAGAGATCGAAATGTATCCCAAAGCCCATCGTCTACATAGAAATCGTGGCCGTTGGCATCGTGGACCATGTGATCGTAGCCACTGAAATATCTGCCGTCCTCCGTAATATCGGTCATGCGTCCCAGCGAGCGGTACAGTGCGGTATAGAAAATGGTCCGCTGCCGCTCCGTCCCACCCTCAGTAGCAATCCCTCCCAGCGCATGGTTCCAGACCTCTCGCAGGCTCGTCTTAACGCCTTCAAAGTTCCAGTCGGGAATCTCCCGCTGAAGATTGCGACGAGCCTGGTCGGTGCTGATATAGGAGATGCCAACGCGAACCTCGATCTGCTCTCCAGCATGCGTAACACTGTCGGTAATAAATCCGACGTGCTCCCCTTTTCCCTGTGCCGCGTGGGTCAGAGCACCATCCTGCCAACTCTGATACGTGCCGAATGGTCGCGAAAACTCCGCGTAGAAATACTCCCTGGTCTCTCCCGAAGTGCCCACAGCAGGTCCAATCGGACCGGCGATGCGCGCGCTGCCTTGAATCGTCCGATCGCCATCTACCGCAATCTCTGCACCACCCTCCATGTGGAGAACCAGATGCGCATGCCCCGTGGCTGGAAAGGTGAACCGGTAGAACGCTGCCTGCTTACTCGCGGTAAGCTCGGCTTTGATTCCCCAGCTTTCGAGGTTGGCCGCATAGTAATACGGTGTCGCAGTCTCAAAATCATGGTCAGAGTCCGACGCATAACTCTCGGGATCGACACCAATCGCGCCGACAGAAGCCATCAGCGTTGCAGGTCCCGCGGGAAAGCCATAAATCTTGTCCGCCAGATAGCGATCCTTCAGGCCGGGAGTAGTAATCGGAGCGAGCCGCGCCATGCCGTGCGGAAACTGCACATAGGGAATCGTTGCAGTAAGCAGCTGACCGATCCCACCAATGTTTGGCGAAACATAATCCACTGGATCTTTTTGTTGTCTCTGCTGGGCGATCAACATACCGCCGCTTATCAGTCCCGCGAGAACCAGCGAAATGGCATTTTTTCTCATCAACAATCACACCCTCGATTAAATGGTTGCATTTGAGCTTACCAACTGGCACACGCACCTGTTCATCCTATGCCCAGCAGAAGGCAACTCATTAAGGAGTGTCCGGATTGACTTCCTGTCGGCTGACGTCACGAAGCATGTCGACGCGAGCGTTTTTCTCCTTGTTATGAAGCCTCAAGAACTCTTTCAAGGCCGCTTGCTGTTCCGCCGCATGACCTAGCGAACGTTCTACCTGCGACAGGCGATACCACGAAGCCGCATCATCGGGGTCATGCGCGATGGCCCGCTTGATGTACGGCAGTGCCTGGGCCGATTGGCCCAGGGACTCAAGGACAGTACCCAGCCCCAGGTTCGCTTCAGGGAAGTCCGGATAAATCTTGACCGCAGCTTCGAAGAAAGTTTTGGCAGGCTCAAGTTCTCCGGCGACGCGATGAAGTTCTCCGACCTCGTAGATGGCATTCGCATTTTCCGCATCGAGCTTCAGCTCTTCCTGAAACTCCGTCATCGCACTCACCAGATCTTCCGGACGTGCTCGTTCTCGCAGGCATCGTCCGATCCGATAGTGAATCCCATGACGTTTCGGATCAAGCGTCAGAATCCGGCGATACGCAGCAATGGCTTCACCCAGCGAACCCTGACTCTCGTACGCTTCCGCTTGAGCTTGCTGTTGCCAGATGGAGTTTGGCGCCACCGCATCCAGCTTCTGAATCGTAAGATAGGCGAAGTTCCCGAAGATGCGCTCATTGTGATACAACACTTCGGGATCGGAAGGGAAGAGTCGTTGCAACTCCAGCGCCACCTTCACCGCATCGCTGTCCTGCCGCAGCGCCGTATACACCCGTTCGAGTTGTAAGCCGCTCAAGCGCTTCACCGGCTCATCCTGCGCTGTGCGGAAGGTAGCCTCAAGCTCTGGAAGCGCCTTTTTGAAGTCCCCCAACTCTGCCTGCGACATCGCAATCAGGCCATCGAGCTTGGGAAGCGTCGGTTTCAGCCGCTTCGCCTCATCCAGTTCCTTCAATGCCCCGCGATAGTCGCCTTGCTGAAAACGAATCGCTCCCAAAGTGGCATGAAGCTCCGCGATCTTTGGGTTCGCGCGGCTTAGCTGTTCAAACATCCTCAGCGCTCCGTCGATATCGCCGGCCGCCAAAGTCCGCTGAGCCGCAGCATAGTCCTGCTGCATCTTTGTCTCCTGGGCTGGAACACGGACAGGAAGCAGCACCAACCCCAGAACGACGATGCCAACCCGGCGAAGTCTCATTCGGCTGTCTTAACCTCCTTCACATGCTCTGCTCGCATCAGCCGCACCGGTCCGATCAACCCGGAAGGCAGTAAGGGCGACGTCGCTTTATACGGATTGCGCACTGTGAAAGTGTACTGCTTCGCGTTCGGTTGCTGATCTCCGATCAGCCGATTGACCCACAAGTTCACTACCCGCACCTGCAGCACATTGTCGCCAGGGTGAAGAGCGCCGGTCGCATCGATGCGGTAAGGTGCTTTCCACGCGATCCCAAGCGGTTTGCCGTTCACCGTCACCTCGGCCAGATTGTCGACCGTACCGAGGTCGATCCACAGCCTGTCCCCCGTCTTGAAGGACGACGCCGGCACGTTGACGTGCTTCGTATAAGTGCCATGGCCCGAGAAGTAGCGGATGTCCGGATCATCGTTGTCGGCCCAGGAACGAAGCCGCTCCAGTTTGACGCTGTCCGGCGCTCCCTTACCCTTTTCAAAGCTCAGATCCCACGCTCCATCCAGCGATGCGATCGCCGTCTCACGCACAGCCGGAAGATGGCGCAAAGCTCCCCGAGCGGCGTGGCGAAATACCACAAACACCGTACCGTAGGGTTCGAGAGCAAGCGGCACGGTCGTCCGGCCGTCTGCAATCGAATAGGACGCCGCTTCAGCCTTGCCTGTATCGGCATGCCAAAGTTCGGCAGCCTTGCCCGTCACTCGAAAACTCGCATCGAGCGATTCCGTTTGATCGCTTCGGTTGTCGACGTAATAGAGGTCGGCGGTTGGCGTGCGCCGATGCACGAATAACACCTGAGCCTCGTGACCAGGATTCTTGAAGGTGAAGTCGGGCGAGACCTTCGCCTCCTGCAACGCTTCGGCGACACTTCCCTGCTGAAGGATGCGTCCCTTCCCGACGGTGCGATTTTCTTCCGTACTCCCCCAGAGTTCCTCGACCAACGCGTGGAACGCCGCCTCGTCGTCCGTAAGACTCGGCGTGTCCACAGGTCGTTTCCCGATGACCGTGGCCCCGTCACGAACCAGAGTCGCTATTCTGCGCAGAACCGGCAGCGACATGTGCGCGCTATACGGATCCAGCACCAGCACGCGATAGCGCATCCCACTCTCCGTCACCAGCGCGCCGTCCCGTACGGAGAGTTTGTGCTCCAGAGCATCGGCATTCACAAAGTCAAAGTTATAACTTGCAGGAACGTCTGGAGACTTGTTCGCAAAGATCGCCGTCACATTGCTGTCTTCCCCATAGAAATACGCAATGTCCGCTACAAACTTTCCCTGCTGTAGCAGATAAGAGCTGCGGCCGAGATACGAAATCCACGGCTCGGCCTGTTCCGCCCACGTCTCATTCCGCGTAAACCATTGGCCGAATGGCCCCAGCGCAAGTCCAGGAGCCTTGCCAATCAGCGGTTGATGCACGGAAGTGTGGATCACGAAACGATTCAGTCCCTCTGCCAACTCCTTGTCGGCGGTGGGCTTCAGCGTATTCGGCGACCAGCCCCACGGATTGCTCGCGGCCGTCATCGATTCCGCGGCCACAAGGTTCTGCCCCCAGATATGCGCAACCGAAGCAGACTCACGAATGTCCGCGTTGTAGCCGTACTGCTCCGCGTTCACACCGGGACGCTGCGTCCACATCGCAGCCATGGGCACGTCGTCGTAACGCTTCATCTCCATGCCGTCGCCGATCGTGGCGCGGCCTTCTTCATGCGACTCGCCGTACTGACCCATCCCGCGGGCGTGCAGTTCCTTGGAGAGGGTGCCGTAGTGGTTCTCCGCCAGCAGCTCCTCGAGCGTCCTGCGGAAGTCCCACAGAAAGCGGTCGCTGTCGGCCGCACTGCCCACGATGCGCCCGGTAAGCACGGGCATCCAGAGCGTCGGATCATATCCGCGACGCCGGGTAAACTCTTCCGTCAAACCGGGAGTCCAGTTCTCCGTTCCAGCCTCCCAGCTGTCGTTGATCACATATTGCAAGCCGCGCTTTCCCATCATCCCGTCAGTCGCGGACTTGTATTGGTCAAGATAGTTGTCGAAGTAAGCCTTAACATATCCGGCATTCAATTTGTCCACCTCCGGCCCGGTAGCCTCAGGCGAAGCCGGATGATTCGTGATGCCCGTCAATGAATACCCCATGCGCAGAACCCTCCAGCGTCCCGGAGGCGGAGTCCAGTCCAGCGTCCCATCCTTCTGCATCTTCCCCGTCAGGTCGATTACATCTGCCACTGGAATCGCGGACCCGCCAGAAGGCTCCGGCGTAGCCGCTCCGTAGTTATCCGGCAGGGTGGCAAATGCTGCTTTCTCCTCAAACCGATTCACGCGAGCACCGGTGTGAAGCTCCAGCTCCGCAATGTGGTGCATCGCAGGACCGGTAGGTGGTTTGACCCCAAAATCGCTCAAATCAATGTCGCCCGGTCCGGGTTTCGGAGGCATCTGCTCCAGAAAACTCAGCCGAAAAAACCGCGCGCTCACCGGATGAAAGGACATCGTATGCTGCACTGCGCCGGCCGTGGGCAGGCGAACAATCTCCTCAAACGTCACGCCATCATCACTCTTCTCAAGCACCGGCCCACGACCAGTCTCACCCTGAAACTGCGCCAGTGGATTACCCGGGCCACCCATCGCAAAGGTGACAGCCTGCATCGTCTCCGGCTTGGCAAACTCAAACTGAATCCAACTCTTTTGACCTGGAGCCGCGGCCGGAAACGCCACAGATTGATTCAGGTCGCTATCCCATAACAACGACGCATCGATCTCGCCCCCTCCACTCGTCGTGACCTTCGGCTTCAGTTGAGCCATCGTCAGATCGTCCGCAGGCTCACGGAACGCGATCACCGAGACGTCCGCGCCGAAGTCCACCGGCGGATGAGCCTTCCCCCCGCCCAGAGCGCCCATCAGATCGGCTTGAGCCAGATTGCCGAACGGCCCCGTCTCGGTCGGAGGAGGCGCCAGGACACCGTGAAACGGTTGCCCACCCTCTACCGTCGTTTCACTCCACACCAGCTTCTTCATCGCCTGAAACGGCTTCACCCACGGCCCGCCGCTCTCACTCCAGCCCGGCGATCCGGCAATGGCCATCTCCAGTCCAAGCGCATCCGCCTTATGCGTTGTAAACAGAAATGCATCCTTCCACCCTGGCGTCATATAAACAAGTCGCGTCTTCACAACCTGCGGTGTGCCCAGGTCCGCATCGAAGTTCTGGAAACCTCCAAGTCCCACCCGTTTCATCCACTCCAGATCGAGGTTGATCCCCTCTTTTGTGATGTTCCCGTTCATCCAGTGCCACCAGACACGAGGACGTGCGCTCTCTGGAGGAGTTTGAAAGCCTTGCTGCAGATCGGTTGGCGCCTGCTGTGCCGGGATCAGTTGGCTACACACAAAGACAGCGAGCGCGGCATACTTGCCAACTCGAAAGCGATGCAGCTTCATGAGGTTCTCCAAATTCTGCTCAGACTGATCGAACGATTGCGTCTGTTTAACCCGATTGAAAAACAAGAAAGAAGCCCACCGCGCTTTCTGCAATGGGCTTCTCTCCAGGCTAAAACAATCAGAAGGTGAGCTTTCCACTCAGTTGAATGATGCGGCCCGGGGACGAACTCGTAATGAGTCCTTTGAGTGAATCCCCCAGACCATTGTCGATGGCAGAGCCGCCGCCCGATCCTCCGGTTGCCAGCCCTCCCACGTTGATCGCGTATTGATGATGGTTGAAGGTGTTGAACGTGTCGACACGAAGAGCGAATTTCACTTGTTCAAATATCGTTACACTCTTTGACAGGCCCATGTCGAAGTTGTTGATGCCCGGCTGCCGCAGGAAATTGCGGCTAGTATTGCCATACACGCCGGGTGCCGGCTGGAAGAAGCAGGCCATGTTCAACCGCTGGAACTGCGCCGTCAAACCGCTATGGACATTGCAACCAGGCTTAATACTCGCCCGAGGCGCCACACTGCCGGTATAACCCAGCGTATCCGACGCCCCGATACCGAATGGAAAACCGGTTTGGAACGTTGTAATGCCGGTCAATCCCCAGCCGCCAACCAATATGTCGGCGGCCCGGTTGACATTTCCCAACACCTTTTTGCCACGACCGATGGGAAGGTCATAGACATAGCTCGCAACAAAACGCTGGCTTACGTCGAAGTCCGAAGGGCCGTAGTCCAACTGTGGGTTGTGATTATCCATAAATCCCTGGAAGCCGGTGCCGGTGGCGCCAATTCCAGCCGCCGCCGACTTGTTGTCCAGACTCTTCGCCCAGGTATAGACCGCAGTGACAGCCAGAGAACTGGTGCGATGCTCAAACTTTGCATTGATCGCGTTGTAGTTCGAGTAGCCGTGCCAGTCGCTGTTGATGTAGAAGCCAGTAAAGTTCGGATAAGGCAACCGCGAGTTTGGTGTGCATGGAGCCACAGACTTGTTGATGTAATTCCCGCTGGAATCCTGTGTCTGACAGAATGCCAGCTTGTCCGCCGGGATTGCATTTGGCTGCGCAATATGACGGCGATTCAAAAGATGCGTTCCCTTCGTCCCGATGTAGTTCACTTCGAGCGTCGTATCCTTTGAGAGCGAACGCTCAATGGAGAACGAACGCTGCTGCACGTAAGGGTTGAGGGGATTGTCCGACTCGATCACAGCTAGAAACGTCAGGGTCGAAGCCGGGAACGGTCCCAGAGTGGTGAAACTCGGGAACAGGTTGTTCGTCAACTTGTTCGCTGCGGGATTCGTGGCCGGGTTGAGACTATTGCGGATGGCGTAAGGATAGATGTCGCCCGAGTTGTCGATCTCGCGTCCCTCGGACGAGTCCCAGAAGATTCCGTAACCGCCGCGAATCACGGTCTTGTCTCCCATACGGTAAGCAAATCCGAACCGCGGTGCGAAGGGGGTCTTCGAACCGGGGTGGGGAACATTGGAGCCGCAATACCGCAGAATCTTCGTCACACCATCTAAGCCAACTCCGTCAGCCACTCCGTTTGTTCCCAGGGTCTTGTCCGCGTAGCACAGGCCACCCTGCTTGTTCTGCGTGTCGAGCCAGAAGAAGTGGTTCTGCTCTTCATAAGCCGCGGCGCGATAATCCCAGCGCAGACCTAGATTCAAAGTCAGTCTCTGGGTCACCTTCAAGTCATCCTGCGCGTAAGGTGCAAAGTAGCTAAAGATGTGCGTCTGCGGATTTCCGGCTTGGTTCTTCGGACTGAGAGGTCCCGGGACAAAGCCGGCTGCACTGCTGTAATAACCGAGCAACATGTCGGCGACGGCATTACCCGAGCCGCAGTTGCCATTGGCGTTACCGCCGTTAGCGACATTGCAACCAACCGAGTTGTTTGAAAGCGTAGTGGCGCTGAATCCATAGTCGCCAAGGAAGTCGTCATCGAGGTTTCGAATCAGACGCCAGCGGCGATAGTCGGCTCCAAATCCAAACGTGTTTCTTCCCTTGACCCAGGAATAGGAATCGGCAAACTCCCATGCGGGTTGCTCGGAGCCGGTGTACGCATTCACCGGGCCGCCTGCGCCTCCATACTGGCTCATGCCAATATTGGGGTAAGTCAACTGGAGCGGTCCAAACGTCTGGAATATTCCAGTCAGACCCAGCGAACTGACGAAGGACGCAGGCGGTGTCGCCGCTCCTTGCGGTGCTTGGGCATCAAGATAGCCGAAGCGGAAGTTATTGGTGCTAGAAGTTCCGAGGCTGATCGTGTGCGAAATCGCCCAGTTCTTCTGCTTTTCATACTGCGTCTCAAGGCCGTAATTCAGAGACGTCGAGTTAAGGCTGCTGTTCTGATACGTCGAATAAGTGTAACGACCAAAGATGCTGCCAAACTTTCCTAACGTCTGATCCAGACGATAGGTCTGCTGGTTCGTGGTCAAGGGCAATCCAACTGATTTTATAAAGTTGATCGTACCGGGAGCAGCATTGACCCCACCCACGTTGGGAGTCGGCCAGAAGCCTGCCGCGATCGCTGCATTCGCCAACCGTGAAGTGATGCGACTCGCAGGAATCTTATTGCCGGGAAAGGGCTGCCCAGTAAGCGGATCGATGGGAAGGCAGTTCAGCGTGGAGGCCTGATTCGTCACGCACGCAGGCGTACCATAGGCTGGCAACGGCTCGGCCGAGAAGTCGCCCGTTAGAACCGCAGGATTGGGCACGGACGCCTTTTCGACCCCTCCGTTGATGATGCGCCAACCTTCGTAGTTAGCCATCCAGAACGTCTTGTCGCGCCCGTCGTACAGCTTGGGAATGAATACCGGACCATCTGCAACGAAGCCAAACTGGTTCTGACGCAGTTTTGGCAGAAAAGTATCTTTTCCTCCTTGATAGTCAGCCGCTGTCGCGAATGGCTTGGCATCAAACGCATCGTTCCGGTTGAACTCGAAGATCGCCCCGTGAAGCCGGTTCGTACCGCTCTTGCTGATGAGGTTGATCTGGTTCGCGCTAAAACCAAACTCAGCAGGATAGCTGCCGCTCTCCACCTTGAACTCTTGAATCGCGTCCTGCGACAGAATGACCGCAGGCGTCACAAGGGCTGTGTCCGTATTGATCAAACCATCCAACGTGTAGTTATTCGACTCCGGTCGAGCTCCGTTGATGCTGATCGCATTGCCCGCCCCCTGCCGCATCGTGCCTTGCTCACCGCCGACCGTAACCGCGCCTGCCCCCAGCAGCAGCAGCTGCATGAAGTTGCGTCCGTTCAGCGGAAGCTCCGCCACCTGCTTTTGACTCACGAGTTGTCCAATGGCGGAACTATCTGTGTCCAGGGACAACGCCTGTGCCATCACTTCCACCGTCTCCGTCACGGCGCCGGGCCGTAACGTCACATTGACGCGAACCTTCTGATCGACTGCAAGAGTAAAGGTGCTCGTCACAGACTTTTGAAATCCCGTCATCTCTGCGGATACGGAATACGTGCCTGGGTTAAGCGACGAAGCCTGATAGTCGCCCGATGAACTGGACGCCATGCGAACCGTAGCGCCCGTCGCAGCATTCTTCACAGTCACGACCGCGTTCGGTACCACCGCACCAGTAGCGTCCGTCACCGTTCCCAGAATGGTGCCTGTCGCTCCAGCTTGCGCATAGAGCCTGTTGGAGATCGTCATCAGGGTGAACAGGAAGAGCATCGCCTGGATCGATCTCAGAAACAATCTTGATGCTGTCAACCTGCCTGCTTGAACCATCGTGCTGACTTTCATCACAAACCTCCTGAATGCCTCGAATCAAATCACTAGGTGCAGCTAGCCCGACCCCAAAAATCCAGTGGTGCTGTGTCGCGCTAAAGAGCCCAACATCCCAAACCGGTCCACTTCAAGTCTGTCAATAGTCTGAGGAACGGTTGCAACACTACCGCTCGACGAATAATTCTGTCAATGAAAAATTATTTCTCTATTGGGAGATTTGATGAATGAATGGTCCGACCTGTTCTTTGACTGCGTCGCATTAGACAGCCAAATACGCAGGAAATTGAAGATAAGCCGCAATGAGGGAATTATTTCAACCTATACAAAGGCTGTCGCGAACGCAGCGTGATTGGATCAAATCGACGCCAATTCCACCCTGAGAATGATGCGCATTGCCCGACACCAGGATCACTTTGAGTGACGCTGGAGGATGGGCTCTCGTGGAAAGCATTGTGTAGCATGAAGCCATCCATGAACCTTGATGCCTATTCAATCGAAACGCTTCAGCTCAAGCGCAAGGGCATTCGCCGGCAACTTATGGCGAAGCCGAATCTACAAGACATTCGCATCGCCGTCCTCGGCGGATCAACGTTCAACGAGTTGGTCGACCTCCTCGAAGTTTTGCTATTGGATAGCGGATTCATGCCGGTCTTCTATCAGTCGGAGTACAACCGCTACTATGAGGACGCGGTGCTCGAGCCGCACCTCGTCGCCGACTTCCGTCCCGACATCACGTACATCCATACCACTGCCATCAACATTCAATCCTGCCCACCCCTTGCCTGCACGGAAGCCGAACTCCATGGCTACATCGCAGCAGAAGCAGACCGCTTCCACCGCATCTGGCAGTCCTTACAGCAGCATGTCAACTGTCTGGTGATTCAAAATAATTTCGACCTTCCCGGCCACGCCATCCTCGGCAATCTTGATGCGGTCAGCCCGGGGGGGCGCACGCGATTCGTCACGGAACTGAACCTCGAGTTCGCCCGCGCTGCCGAGAAGAATCCTCGACTTCTCCTGCAGGACATTCACAGCATCGCCGCGCGCTTGGGCGCAGATCACTGGTTCGACGCCAACCGTTGGTTCAGCTACAAGCTTGCCACCACCGTCGAAGGTAGCTTTGCCATCGCCCGTTCTCTCGTTTCGATGATCCGCGCTGTGTACGGCAAGAGCCGAAAATGCCTTGTACTCGACCTCGACAACACCCTCTGGGGCGGCATGATTGGCGACGACGGCCCCGACAGGATCCAGATTGGCCGCGAGACAGCCATCGCCGAGGCCTACACCGCCTTCCAGGAGTACTGTCTTCGCCTGCGAGATCGCGGCATTCTTCTCGCGGTCTGCTCAAAAAATAACGAGACCATCGCAAAGCAAGGCTTCGCGCATCCGGATTCAGTTCTCAAGCTCGAACACTTCGCTTCCTTCAAGGCCAATTGGGAACCGAAGCACGAAAACATTCTCGCCATTGCGAAGGAACTCAATCTCGGCGTTGACAGCTTCGTCTTCGTCGACGACAACCCAGCGGAGCGCGCCATCGTCGAGGCCCAGATTCCCGGCATTGCCGTCCCGGATGTGGGCGCGGATGTCTCGCGCTACCCCTCCATCCTCGAAGCCGCACGCTACTTTGAGCCAGTCTCTCTTGCTCAAGAGGACCTCAAACGCTCCAGACTCTACCAGGACAACGTCCAGCGCACCAGCGCGGAGATGCGCTTCGCCGACTACGGCGAATATCTCGATTCGCTTGAGATGACCGCCGAGATCGAACCCTTCCGCCCCGTCTATATGGAGCGCATCGTTCAGCTCACCAACAAGACCAACCAGTTCAACCTCACGACACGCCGCTACACGCTCGCCGAGATGGAAGCCGTCGCCGCCGATGGCCGACACATCGGACTCTACGGCAAACTCAGCGACCGCTTCGGCGACAACGGCCTGGTCTCCGTCGTCCTCGGTCGAATCGACGGGCACGACCTGCACCTCGATCTGTGGCTGATGAGTTGCCGAGTTCTGAAGCGCGACATGGAGCTGGCCATGCTCGATCGCCTCGTCGAGCACGCCCGCGCTGCCGAAATCCGTACCCTGTACGGTTACTATCTGCCCACGCAAAAAAATAACATCGTAGCCGATCACTATGAGAAAATCGGTTTCATTAGTAGTTCCAAAGATGTCGATACAGGAGCCTCCACTTGGTCCCTCGACATCACGAACTACAGAACACGTAACCTACATATCCAATTTATTCCGGAGTTGAGCATTAGCCATGGATAGTGGATTAGAAGAAGTGCAGGACATCTTTCGCGATGTCTTCGACCAGCCTGATCTTATCGTCACCCGAGAATCCAGTGCCCACACCATCGACGGTTGGGATTCGCTCGCCCACATCAACCTGGTTACCGCCATCGAAAAGCGCTACAAGATCAGGTTTGCGCTCGGCGAGTTGCAGGATCTCAATAACACGGGTGACATGCTCGATCTGATCCACACAAAACTTGTCTCGTGATGAATCAGTATGGATGGAGCGACCTGTCAATTGGGCTGAAGCATTCGTTTGAAGCGACGTTCACCGATACGATGGCGAAGGACTTCGCTCGCCTTTCGGGCGATATCAATCCACTGCACGTCGACCCGGACTATGCCGTGGCGGCTGGCTTCTCCGGCCCTGTCCTCTTTGGCATGCTCACCTCGTCGCTCTACTCCCAACTGGTGGGGGTTTACCTCCCCGGCAAATTCGCGCTGCTGCAAGGCATCGATCTCGACTTCAACTCTCCCTGTCACGCGGGCGAACGCCTCACGGTCGAGGGCGAGATCGTCTTCTTGAGCGACGCCTTCCATCGCATAGAGATTAAAGCATCCATCCGCAGGAAAGACCGTAAGTTGGTATCAAAGGCGACCATCCGAGTAGGCCTGCATGGCGAATGAGTTCGTTCTCATCACGGGCGCATCCTCGGACATCGGCTGCGCTCTCGCGCGCAGACTGCTCGATAGCATAAATCCGCCAACCATCCTCGCGCACGCCTACCAATCTGCCAGCAGATTACAGGATCTACGGGCGGAATTTGGCGACCTGATTCATCCGCTCATGGCGGACCTCTCCCAGCCCGCCGAAGTCTCCGCTATGGCCGACGAAATCGCCTCTCGCTTCGGTGTCCCTGCAAAGATCGTGCATCTCCCCGCACTCCGCCTCACCTACGACCGCCTGACGAAGTTCAACTGGGAGCGCTTCCAGCAGGACCTCGCCATCCAGGTACAGTCCGCGCTCATTCTTCTGCAGCGCTTTGCTCCCAAAATGAGCAAGCTACCCTCCGCCAAAGTTGTCTTCGTCTCTTCCAGCGTCACTCACGGCATGCCGCCAAAGTTCATGTCGATGTACACCGTGGCCAAGTACGCTCAACTCGGCCTCATGCGCGCCGCTGCGGCCGAATATGCCGGAACGAATCTCACCATCAACGCCATCTCGCCAAGCATGATTGAAACCCGCTTCCTTGGTGACATCGCCGAAGTCGCCATACAGATGAGCGCTGCCGCAAATCCCAGGGGTCGCAATGCAACACCCCATGACATCCTCGGCGCCATCGAGTTCCTTCTCTCCCCGGCCTCGGACTATATGACTGGAGTCGACCTGCCGCTCACCGCAGGGAGCACGTGCTGAATGCTCTTCAACTCCTTCCCATACATCCTTTTATTTCTGCCTGCGGTCATCGCCCTTACACTGCTCGCTCGCAAAATCGCCGGCCCTCGTGCCGCACAAGCCTGCGTCCTGCTCGCATCTCTGATCTTCTACACCTGGTGGAAGCCCATCCATCTGCCTTATCTGGCTGGCTCGATTCTGGCGAACTGGCTCATCGCCCGCCAGATCGCCGCTCCCAAGCAGCCGCACCGAAAGCGCTATCTCCAACTCGGCCTGCTGCTCAACATCGCGTTTCTCTCGACCTTCAAATACGTCAACTTCTTCCTCAAGAGCTTTCCGCATCTTGTCCCGGCGCGCTTTCTCCTGCCCGATTTCGAGTTCCCGCTCGGCATCAGTTTCTTCACCATCACCCAGATCATGTACCTCGTGGACTGCTACGAAAGCCTCCTGCCAGCGAGCAGTCTCTTCGACCACGCTACCTTTGTCTCCTTCTTTCCCTACGTCATCTCCGGCCCCATCGCTCGTGCCAAACGCATCCTCCATCAAGTCGGCGACTTCGGCGGCAAGGACGGCCTGCGTTCCGAAGCGATCGCTCGCGGAGTCTATCTCTTCTCCCTCGGCCTCTTCAAAAAGGTTGTCTTTGCCGATGCCTTTGCCCGCGTAGCGTCCTATGGCCTCAACTCCGTGCAGAACGCCTCGACCCTCGAAACCTGGGTCTTCAGCATCGCCTATACCCTGCAGATTTACTTCGATTTCAGCGGCTACTCCGACATGGCCATTGCCTCGGCCCTCATGCTCGGCATCGAGATCCCCCGCAACTTCAACGCGCCCTACCGCTCCAAATCCATCATCGAGTTCTGGCAGCGCTGGCACATCTCCCTCACCGGCTTCATCACCACCTACCTCTACACCCCTATCCTCAGAGCCTTCAAGAAGGCCACCCTGACCACCGCCTCCATCGCAACGCTCCTTGCAATGACCATCGCCGGCCTCTGGCATGGCCCAGCCTGGACCTTCGTCAGCTTCGGCCTCTTTCACGGAATCGGCCTCGCCATCAATCAATATTGGAGGAAGAAGAAAAAACCGAAGCTCCCCGCCGCCCTCTCCTGGTTCGTCACCTTCAGCTTCGTCAACATCTCGTTCATCCTCTTTCACGCCCGCACACTGGCAGACGCAGCACACACAATCGCCAACCTCGTCCCCCACCGCAACCTGCTGGGCGTCGCAAACCTCCTCCTCATGCGCAACCAGGGAATCATTCTCCATCTCGTCGGCCCTCCACTTCTGATCGGCCTCTTCGTCGCTTTCCTCGGCAAATCCTCCGAGGAGAGCGCACGCGAATTCAAGCCATCCTTCGCCAACTCCGCCGCCGTCGTCGCACTCACCCTCATCGCATGGGTCTTCATGAACTCCACCATCGTCAAACCGTTCGTTTACTTCGCGTTTTAGGAATCGACCATGACGAACCGCCGCTGGCTCATCCTGACAACTCTGGGGATATTTGGACTCGTGAGCGCGAACCTTCTGCTCAGTTACTCGCTCGATGTCTACGGCATCCTGCGCGATCCCCACGGCCGCAGCCTTGCTACCTCAGGACTTCACATCCCCACTACAGACGACCGCATCTCGAAGTACCTCCTCAATCAGCGCTACGTCCCATCCAACTTCGACGGCCTCCTCATCGGCTCCTCCACGACCGGCAACTGGAATCCAGACCTGATTCACGGCTACCGCATCTACAACGAATCGCTCGCCGCCGGCAACGCCACCGAAGAGAAGACGCTCGTCGATCAGGCTCTCCGCACCGGCCATTTCAAACTCGCCCTCTGCGTCCTCTCCCCCTACGTCGTCGGCTCGCACGCCCTCAAGGAGGGCCTGGATCACGTCCGCCGCCGCGAGGCGCTCGGCTCCATCAACAGCTTCGGGGAAGAAGGCGCAAAAGCCCTCGCAGCCCTGCATCTCCAGCAGAACACCTTCTTCCCCAACGGTTCACGCGAGCTCTTCGTCGCGATGAAGTTGGACAAGGAACTGTCCCCCGACCTCTTCCAGACCGATCCGCAAGCCATTGCAGACTACCGTTCGCTGATCGAGACCCTTGAGTCTCACGGAGTCAAAATTGTGTATGTCATGCCTCCGCTCTATCAGCCGCTTTACGACGCCAACCGCATCCGGCTCGAACGCTTTCTCCAGTCCATGCAGACCGCGCTTCCGCCCGCGCCTCTCATCGACTTCACCGGTCCCGAATACGCCGCATACAACAGCGACCCTCGTAACTTTTCCGACGGCCTGCATATGAGTCCTGCTGGCGCAATCGAAATCAGCCAAATCCTCAACCGGAAACTCCATGCGCTCCTCGATCAATGATTGAAGACAAGTGATTGAAATCGACTCCTGAAACATGCAAAGAAGCTCTACCTGGAAAGCGCGGTTCGCGCTGACCGGCATTAGGATCTAAGAACCAGATGTCCAGAAAGGCAATTCTTGACTAAACTAATCAGGAAGCTGCGAAGGGTCTTTGAAGCGCCCCTCATCTATGTCTGATCGAAAACGAATCTGGTGTCTGGTGGTTCCCATAGCGCTCCTCGCGCTCGTCCTGGGAACAACGCTCGGGATGGTTTGGCATCATCATGTCAATTCGTCTCCCGACACCTGCCCCATGTGCCATCTCGGTCATCTGGCCATCGAAGCATCGCCATCGGCTCTTCGAGCCTACGTTCCGGTTCGCGCAGGCGCAGGGCCGGAACCTCGACACATTCGTTTCGTAGCAGGTTCCGCTCCCCGCCACATTCCCGCACGCGCACCCCCCGCATAGCAACCGTGTGTCTTCTGTGCTGTTCAGCACGTCCATACCATGCATCGCCACTGCTGTAGAAGGCTGCTTGCCTATGCGTTTTCAACGTCTGCATCTTCAGATTTTTCTCGTCCCCGCGCTTTTTTTTCAAGCCGCTGGCGCACAATCTCCACCAGCACAGAACCAGTCGCCTCCTCCTCCCCAGGCGCATACGCTCGCTCAGCCCCCTGGCGGAACGCTGATCTCGCTCGAAGACGCCATCCAGATGGCGCTTCAGCACAACCACACTCTACTGGCTGCCCGCACCACGATCGAACAGAACAAAGCAGAGGAGACAACCGCGAATCTCCGCCCGAATCCAGTGCTCCTGGGAGACTCGCAGTTCCTTCCCCTCTTTCAGCCCAGTCAATTCAACGCAGACTACTTCGACAACACGGCACAGTTTGATCTTGGCGTCAGCTATCTGTTTGAGCGCGGCAGAAAGCGGCAGCATCGCCTCCAGGCGGCCAAAGACCAGACATCGTTATCGCGGGCGCAGGTCGTGGACAACGAACGCAGCCTTACCTTCAGCGTCGCCTCGCAGTTCATCAACGTCGAACTCGCAGAATCCACACTCGCGCTGGCCCTCCAGGACCTCAAGAGCTTTCAGGACACGGTCGATATCGGCGAAGCACGCTACAAGGCAGGCGACATCGGCGAAGGCGATTTGCTCAAGATCAAGCTTCAACTCCTTCAGTTCCAAACGGACGTATCCGCCGCACGACTCGCCAGAGTGCAGGCGTTGTCGGATCTGCGGCAGCTCCTCGGGTACGAATCGATAGGCCCCGACTATGACGTCGTGGGATCATTCGAATACCAGCCCGTCAAAGGCACGCTCGAAGATTTTCAAGCAAAGGCACTCCTGAACAGGCCGGATCTGCACGCAGCGCAGCTAGGAGTCGTCGCCGCGAACAGCCAGCACGAACTGCAAAAATCGATCGGTAAAAGAGATGTCACAGGCCAGATCAGTTACACCCACCTCGGCTACAGCAATGACATCTCCCTGTTCGGACAAATCCAGCTACCCATCTTCGATCGCAACCAGGGCGAGATTGCCAGAACTGGCTTCGCCATCACCCAGGCCCAGGAGCAGGAGAAGTTCGCGGACGGCCAGGTATTGACCGACGTGAGAGACGCCTTTGAAAGCCTCCACACCAATGACCAGATCGTCAGCCTGTACCGCTCGGGCTATCTCGACGAGGCGCAACAGTCCCGCGACATCAGCGAATACGCCTACAAACGCGGCGCAGCGGCGCTGCTCGATTTTCTCGATGCGGAACGCAGCTATCGGGCGACACAACTCAGCTACCGACAGGCGCTGGCCTCGTATCTGCTCGCGCTCGAGCAACTTCGCGAAGCCGTAGGAACCAGGAGCTTACCATGAAGATCGCATCGGCTACGCACCGCAATCGCAGGATCACCAGCACGCTTGCTCTTACGTTCGCGCTCATCCTCACCGCTTGCAACTCGAAAGATCGCGAGCGAGCGAATCAGATGACGTCTTTCTCTGCAAACGCGTCTGCGTCCGCGACCCCACAGCTCTTCACCATTCCGCCCGAACAGAGATCGCACGTACAGGTCATCACGGCTGAACCCACCACCTTGACCCGCACCCTCCGATTGACAGGCACGGTAGCCTACAACGCATTCAAAACTACGCCGGTCATCACGCAGGTTGGCGGCCCCGTCAGCCGCATCCTGGTCGTGCCGGGACAGCACGTCAAAGCGGGCCAACCCATGCTCGACGTAAGCAGTCCCGATTATTCGCAGCTCCTCAGCTCCTACCTCAAGGCAACGGATTCGTACCGTCTCGCGGACAAGAGCTACACCCGCGCGCAGGATCTCTACCAGCATCACGCCATCGCCGAACGCGATCTGGAGCAGGCCGAATCGGACCGGAATCAGGCGCGAGCAGACCTGAACGCAGCCGAACAGGGAATGAAGATTCTCGGAATCAGAAACCCTGCCGACCTCGCAAAGACTCCGTCTTCAGCGCAGATTCCCGTGCTCGCTCCCATCGGCGGAGAAGTCGTCGAGCGCCTCGTCGCGCCTGGCCAGGTCGTGCAGGCAGGCCAGACGCAGGCCTTTACGATCTCCGATCTAAGTACAGTCTGGGTTCTTGCAAACGTCTATCAGGCCAATCTCGCCTCCGTCCGCAGTGGAGACGATGTCGTCGTGCAAACGGATGCGTATCCCGGCAGCTTCCACGGCAGAATCTCCTATGTTTCACCCGCCCTCGATCCCAACACGAGAACGCTGCAAGCGCGCATCATCGTGGACAACCCCGGCGAGAGATTGAAGAAGGACATGTACTGCACCGTCACGGTGTCAGCCGGCACACTCTCCAATGTCATCGCCGTGCCCGACTCCTCCGTCCTGCACGATGACAACAACCAGCCCTTTGTGTACGTGGCCAATGGCGAGAACCAATTCGGCAGGCGCGACGTCGAAGTCGGCCAGAGTGAGAACGGCAAGTCGCAAATTATAAAAGGCATTTCTGTTGGAGAGAGGGTTGTCGGCGATGGCAGCCTCTTTCTTCAGTTCGCCAATGCCCTGCAACACTGAGGAGACGGCTTCGCATGATTCATCATGTTATTCGGTTCGCGTTGCGGCAGCGGCTCCTGATCCTGCTGATGGTCGTTTTCATTGCTGTTGGAGGAGTTATCTCCTTCCACCACATGCCGGTCGATGCCTACCCCGACCTTGCTCCGCCGATCGTGGAGATCGTCACGCAATGGCCTGGCCATGCAGCAGAGGAGATCGAGCGCCTCGTCACCGTACCGACGGAAGTAGAGATGAACGGCGTCCCAAAGATGTCCATCATGCGATCGATTTCTTTGTACGGACTTTCGGTCGTCACCCTGACCTTCGAAGAAGGAACGGACGTCTATTTTGCACGTCAGCAAGTGTTCCAGCGGCTTAGCGAAGTGACCTACCCCACTGGCGTAACGCCAACTCTCGCGCCTCTCGCGAGTCCATCGGGACTCGTCTATCGATACGTTCTGCAAAGTCCCGACCGCACCCCCCAGGAACTGAAGATCTTTGAAGACTGGGTCATCGATCGCGAATACAAGCAGGTGCCTGGAGTCGCGGATGATTCGGGCTTTGGCGGCACCGTCATGCAGTATCAGGTGCTGCTCGACCCGGCAAAGCTCTACTCCTACCACATCACCGTGCCGGCCGTGCTGCAGCAGCTTTCCGTCAACAACTCCAACGCCGGTGGCGGATTCTATTCGCAAGGCAGCCAGATCTACTACGTTCGCGGCCTCGGACTCATCCGCAATACCTCGGACATCGGCAACGTCGTCGTGGGCACGCAAAGTGGCGTTCCCGTACGCATCCGCGACATCGGCGAAGTCACCATCGGAAACGCGCCGCGCCTGGGACAATTCGGCTTCAACAAAACCGATGATGCCGTCGAAGGCGTCATCATGATGCGCCGCGGTGAACAGACACAGAATGTGTTGAAAGGTGTCGAAGCCAAGACACAGGAACTCAACGAGCGGATCCTCCCACCAGACGTGAAAGTACGCCCGTACTACGACCGCAGCGACCTCGTTCAACTGACCATCGACACCGTCGAACACAACATGCTCCTGGGGATGGCTCTTGTCCTCGTCGTCCTGATGATGTTTCTGGTGAGCGTTCGCGCCGCGGTTATCGTCGCGCTCACCATCCCCCTGTCGTTGCTCTTTTCATTCATCTTCCTGCATGCGCGCGGAGTCGCCGCAAATCTGCTGTCGATCGGTGCCATCGACTTCGGAATCCTCATCGACGGAACCCTCGTCATGGTGGAGAACATCTTTCGCGAGTTGGGCGTCCGCGAAGGACAGGACTACGATCTGCATGAGGTGATCCTGTCGGCCGCGAAGGATGTGGATCGCCCCATCTTCTACTCCGTCGCCGTCATTATCGCGGGCTATCTACCGATCTACGCCCTGAGTGGCCCCTCAGGAAGATTGTTCAAGCCGATGGCCGACACCGTAGCGATCGCGCTCGTCGGAGCGCTGATCTTGACGCTCACCTTCGTTCCCGTCATGTGCTCGTACTGGTTCAAGCGTGGCGTACACGAACGCGTGAACAAGCCGTTTGAATGGGTACGGGACCGATATGCCGTATACCTGGACTGGTGCCTCGACCATCCGAAAGGAACCATGTTCGTGGCGACCATCATCTTCGCCGCCACGCTCGTGCTCATTCCGTTCATCGGCGGAGAGTTCATGCCGCATCTCGATGAAGGCGCGCTCTGGGTGCGTGCCACCATGCCTTACACCGTCTCGCTCGAAGAAGCAAGCAGGTTCTCACCTCAGGTTCGCAACCTCCTGACGAAGTATCCAATGGTCACCGATGTCGCCTCCGAACTCGGCCGCCCGGATGACGGCACAGACCCGACCGGTTTCTTCAACGATGAGTTCTACGTCGGCCTTAAGCCCTACAACGATGCCTCGTGGAAGACCGGAACGATCCACAACAAGGCTGAACTCACCGCGGACATTCAGAAGCATCTCCAGGCATTTCCCGGAGTCATCTTCAACTACACGCAGCCCGCCGAAGATGCCGTCGACGAAGCTCTGACGGGACTTAAAAGCGCACTAGCGGTAAAAATCTACGGCCCGGACCTGAACGTTCTTCAAAGCAAGGCGCTCGACATCAAGCGCAGGCTCTCGCAGGTCCCAGGATTTACGGAGCTGACCGTCGTCCGCGAACTGGGCCAGCCCAGTCTGCTCGTCGACGTCGATCGCGACAAGATCGCCCGTTACGGCATCAACGTCGCCGACGTCGAAGCAATCGTTCAGGCCGCCGTCGGAGGTCAGGCGGCAACCCAGGTGATTCAAGGCGAGAAGCTCTTCGATCTCGTCGTTCGCATGAAGCCCGAATTCCGCGGGAATGCCCAGCAGATAGGCAATCTACTCGTCGGGACACCCTCCGGCCAGCAGATTCCTTTGAGTGAGCTGGCGAACATACACGAAGCCGGCGGCGCGTCGTTCATCTACCGCGAAAACAACTCGCGCTATATCGGAGTGCAGTACAGCATCGAAGGGCGCGATCTGGAGAGTGGCGTACTCGACGGCCAGCGCGCCATCGCGGACATCGCAAAGTCCCTGCCCCCCGGATACAGGCTCACCTGGGGTGGAGAGTATGGCGAGTTCCTCGAAGCCAAGCATCAGATGGAGTTCATCGGACCACTCGCCCTGCTGATCATCTTCATGATCCTGTTTGCCCTTTACGGCAACTTCAAATTCCCGGTAACGATCGCCCTCGGCGTCATCCTGACCGAGCCGGTAGGCGCGCTCATCGCCCTGAAATTGACCCACACTCCGTTCAGCGTCTCCTCCACGCTCGGCTTACTTGCGCTCATGGGTGTCTCGGTCGAAACGGCGGTCATTCTCGTCTCGTACATCAACAAGCTGCGTCTCGAAAACAAAGACATCCGTACAGCCACGCGCGAAGCGTCCCTGCTACGCCTGCGCCCCATCATGATGACCGCTCTGGTCGCGTGCCTGGGACTTCTTCCCGCCGCACTCTCCACCGGCATCGGCTCCGACACGCAAAAGCCTTTTGCCATTGTGATCGTCGCAGGGCTGGTCTCGCGTCTCTTCCTCGGCTTCTTCGTCAACCCCGTGCTCTACGAGATGGTCGCCCGCGATGGAGATGTCCTGCAGGTCTGACAAGCCGCAAGCCTCTACGTGAACTGAGTAATATCCATGCCCAGTTTGTACGTCTCGGGATGCTTTTGCAGTTCATCCCATGTCAGCTCGTGTCCCAGCGCGGCAGCCTTGCGACCCAGCATGCACGTCAACGCACTCTCGACGCCCGCTGCAATCTGATTATGGAACTTCCCGGACGTGATGCTCTCGATGAAGCCGCGATCTTTCATCGGATCGGCAAGCGCGAGGTTGTCCGTGAACGCGCCATCCGCAGCGAACTTTCCCGCGGGAGCGCTCTTCGCCGGCTCGTTCCCCGCCCACGTCCAGGCATTTTGCCCGATGATCCTCAGCGGCCCTGAGTATGGAGCCTCCGCATGTCCGGTCGAGCCGAACACACGTTCCTGCACATCGAAGAAGCCATCTGTCCCAAACTGCGTCGAGGAAAAGCTAAGCCGAACGCCGTCCGGATACGTAAAGATGACCTGGTAGTTATCCGAAATATCTCCGGCGTGCTTCAGCACCATCCGGCTGCTCCTCGCCACTGCGCTCACCGGATGCGCCGCCATGATCCAGTTGCACACATCGATGACGTGAATATTCTGTTCCAGCAGAATATCCCCCGACAGTGTGCGATCCCACAGCCAATCACGCAGCCGTAGCTCATCGGGAGCCATCCCCGGATGGTCCGGATAAACGGCGGCCGGAGCATTGTAGTGCGCTGCAATCGAGGCGATCTTGCCGATCTCACCGGCATGAATCCTGCGCACAATCTCAACAAACGGCGGCGCGCTGCGAATCTGAAATCCCACATCGATGCTGACCTTGCCGTCGACCCGTTTGGCGATCTCGACAGCCCGTTTCGACTGCTCAACATCCACGCCCACCGGCTTCTCGCAATAAGCGTGCTTGCCTGCGCTCACAACCGCGTCAAGATGTTCGACGTGAAAAAAAGGTGGCGTCGAAATCTGGATCGCATCCACGTCAGGCGAAGCGGCAAGCTGCTGAACCGCCGTATGCCCGCGAAACATCAGCTTCGGATCAATCGCAGGATGCCCTAGCCCGGCATTGACCTCGTCGAAGTGGCCTTTAGCCTTCGCAAGTTTGTCGGGAAAGATATCGGCCAGCGCAACGACCCGCGCACCGGCATTCTTCGCAAACGACGTGGCGACCGTCGTTCCCCGATTGCCGCAACCCAGCAGCCCCAGACGCACCGCCGAGTTCGCCTCATATCCAAACGCCGTGCCCGGCTTCAGGATCAGGATGCCTGTCATAGCCGAAGTACCAATAAACTCCCGTCGATTCATAGACCACTCGCTCCTAAACTGCGTTGCCTTGGATCTGCCGGAGAATACGCTCCAGATAGATCTTCTCCTGCCTCACATCTTCAATCTGCTGCGGCCCGGACGTCTCCCGCTCAATCGTCACCGCCCCCGTATATCCCAACTTGTGCAGCTTGGTGAACACCTGCTTGAAGTCGACCAGCCCCTTGCCGATCAAAACCTCTTCGCCCAGTTTGTCAGGATTAGTAGGCCACCTGCCATCCTTTGCATGAATGCTCTTCACATGCGAGCCAATAATGTCCACAGCATCGACAGGATTCGCCTTGCCATACAGAATCAGATTCGCCGTATCCAGCCCCACGCCTAGGTTCGGCCTGTCCACGTCCTTGATGGCTCGCAGCATGGTCGTCGGCGTCTCCTGCCCCGTCTCCATCAGGAACGATTGTCCATTCCCCGCGCAGTGTTCCGCCAGCTCGCGAATCGCCAGCACGGTCTCTTCATACAGCGGCTCCCGCGGATTCTCCGGGATAAAACCGCAGTGCGTCTGGACGCGCGGGATGCCGAGCAGTTTGGCGAAGTCGGAGGTCTGCTTCAGAGCGTCGATGCGCGCCGCTCTCGTCGCCCGGGGAACGACGCCGATCGTCGAAGGCCCATCGATGAAATCCCACTTCAAAGGCCCCGGCCCAACCACCTCCGCCGAGGTCGCCGTCACACCATATTTTTCCAGCAGGCCGTGTAACTCCTGCGCAAGACTCTTCGTAAATTTTCCAATGTACTCATCCAGCGAAAGGAAACACGTCGGCAGTCCGAGCTGCTTCACCCGCGCGATCGCCGCCTCCGGCCCATGCGCGGGCTGAATCATCAATCCGAGCGCCATCGGCGCAGTCCCCGCTCCCTTCGACGATGGAGACGCCTCCGCGAACCTGCTCGACAGAGTCTCTACGACCGGGCTTGCATACAGCAATCCCGTAAAAGCAGCCCCCATAAAATTCCGACGATCCATGCAGCTCCTCCGCCCAATACCCGGGTGATCCACTATAACCTGATCGCGCCTCGATGTTGCGTTAGCATGATCGGTACAAGAAACGAAGACGATCTCCGAGTTCTGAATCGAGGTCTTTTGCGCAAGGGAGAGTTTGAATGAAAATGCTTGTCCGGTCCATGGCGCTTTTGATGGCATGCGGAGTTTTTGTTGCCGTGGCTCATCCGCAAAATGTGGAGACCCCGCGAAAGATCACCGCCGGCAACGGCCCCTACGGCGCTGCTCAGGAGACCTTCTTCACCCACCGCCTGGGAACAGACCACTCCGAAGGCATCACCACGCTGGACATGAACGGCGACGGTCGACCCGATCTCGTCAGCGGCGCCTACTGGTACGAAAATCCCGGCCCTCAGGGAGGCACATGGAAGCGGCACCAATACCGCACCGTCGGCATGATGGGCGAGTTCGTGTCGGACTGCGGAGAGTGGGCGATCGATGTCAATCATGATGGCGCGCCCGACATCGTGACGACAGGGTGGATGCTCAACGGAGTCTGGTGGTACGAGAACCCGAAGAAGCCCGACGCCGTATGGAAGAAGCACTTCATCACCAACAGCTACGACACCGAAGGTGGCTGGATGGCCGACATCAACGGCGATGGCAAGCCGGATCTGGCGTTCGCTCATTACAACCACTCAGGCGTCCTGTGGATCGACTTCGCCGGCCCGCAACCCGTAGCGCACCACGTCGGCGACCGTACTCAAGACGGACATGGCATCGGCGTCGCGGATGTGGACGGCGACGGCAAGGCCGACCTTCTCACCCCGTTTGGCTGGTTCCAGAACATCGACGCAAACCACGATCAATGGACCTTCCATGCGGACTGGAAGCTGGGCGACGCAGGCTTTCCGATCCTTGGCTACGACGTCAACAACGATGGCAAGACGGACATCATCTACGGTCAAGGCCACAGCTACGGCCTCTACTGGCTGGAACAGCAAGGCAACGGCGCGGATCGTCACTGGGTCCGGCACACCATCGATGAGTCCTACTCGCAGATCCACGCGCTGAAACTGGTGGACCTCGACGGCGACGGCGAGCCGGAGTTGCTCACCGGCAAGCGCTATCGCGGTCACTCGGGACACGATCCCGGCTCACACGACCCCTTGGTCGTCTACTACTACAAGATCGATCGCAAGACAGCGCAGTTCCACCGCTATGCCATCTCCGTCAACGGCACAGCCGGAGCCGGAACGCAGTTCATCGCCGCCGACCTCGACGGAGACGGCGACATCGACATCGCCACCGCCGGAAAGTCCGGAGTCCATTTCTTCGAAAATCTTCACATCAACCACGTCTCCAACGAGCAGCGCGAGAAGGAGATCCTGCTCGATACAAACTGGCCCTTCCCCAGCGAAGGAGAGATGGTGAAGCAGGAAGAGGAACCGAAGAAGTAAGAATCGATCGAGAGCCGTTTCGCAGACGCTTCGAAGTGGCGCGGCCTCAGTCGCGCCACAGCCCTCATGAAATAAGTGGCTCTGTGAATGCTGAAGATTGAAAAATTTGTTTTGTTAAGGGCACGGCTTCAGCCGTGCCGCAAGGATTGTATTTGCAGTGGGGGCTTTAGCCCCTGAGGTACGCTTTTGTTGATAGCGCCACCTTCAACCCCCAGCGTAAATGCCAGAAACCCATTGCGAAGCCCAATGGCGCTAACTTTCTCATTGCGCAAATTGTCAGCCTCCGGAACCATCCCGAGCCACAACTCGCGGATGGTTCCGGATGAGAGACGCGACCTACCCTCGAATCTTGCGCGCTGCTCCATCCCAGGTGGCCGCAGTTCGCTTGAAGTAGGAGTAGTTGGCGAGATGACAGCCCAGCGCTGCATTGTTGCCAAAGACCTCGTTCTCGACCGTCGGCTTTCTCGTACGTACAGCCTCGAAGAAGTTCGCCTGGTGGTCCGAAACATCGTTGTAGTGCGGCGGCGTAGCGTACACCTCGCTCACGTCGTCGACCTGGAACTTCAGCGGCTCCGGCAGGGGATTCGCAGCATTCCACTCCGTCAGGTACTGTTTGCGCATCTCCGGCAGCCAGCCCGACGTCGCATAGGCTTGCGAATCCGGGCGCGTATCCTGCGCCGTATAAGTGAGAGTCGAATTTTTGATAATCATCGTTCCCTTGGTGCCATAGAAGCCGATGAACTCCCCGCCCTCGTTGTTAAGGTTGCAGCGAATCGAAACGCGGAAGTTCGGATAGTCATACATCGTCTCGATCAGATCGGGGAAGTCGCGGCCATCTTTCCAGCGGAACAGTCCTCCAGTCGACTGCGCCCGGCTGGCCACCTCGTTCGTCCCAGTGATGAAGTGAATCCCGGAGATGAGATGCACGAACAAGTCGCCGCCAAGCCCTTCGCCATAGTCTTCGAAGCAGCGCCAGCGGAAGAAGCGAATCGGATCGAACGCCCGCTTGGGAGCATCGACAAGAAACGCGTTCCAGTCGATCGTCTGCGTGCTCGCATCGGGCGGAATGGGATACTGCCACGCGCCCCCGGCGGAGTTGCGGTCCCAGTAAGCCTGAATATAGGTGACCTGGCCCAGCTTGCCGGAATCGTAAATCTCCTTCGCCTTCGCATACAGAATGGAGCTGACGCGCTGGCTGCCGACCTGCATAATCCGGTTTCCCTTCCGGACCGCGTCGATCATGGTGAACCCGTCTTCAACATTGTGCGACATCGGTTTTTCGCAATAGACATCCTTGCCCGCGGCACAGGCGTCCACAACAACCCTGCGATGCTGGTGATCGGTCACCGCAACAATCACGGCGTCGACGTCCTTGCGATCGAGAATCTCCTTATAGTTCCTCGTGACGTCGATATTCTTCTGAACCACATTGCGAGCGGCCTGGTGGCGGCCATCGTAGAGATCGCAAGCAGCGACACACTCAATCCCCGGAACAGTCAACGTCGAACCAAGAAGCGAGAGCCCTCGAATGCCCGTGCCAATAGCTGCGAAGCGCACTCTGTCGCTGGGTGCGACCGTACGTCCCGCGGCCCACGCGGCAGCGGGTTCCAGCAGCGTGGCCCGGACAGCAGCCTGGGTTACAAATGCACCTGCACCAAGCCGCATAAGGTTGCGGCGCGTCAACGTATGGTTCGCCATGAATGTACTGCCTCCCTGTGTCCTGACTCATCTCCGCCTCTTGCATGCAGCCGCGGAGCTTAACTTTTTTCAGGGATGATTTTCGCATGGAAACGGCTGGACATGCGCTCGGTCAAGCGCAGAGATATCCCCGCGGCCTGCATGCCGCACCGATTTCTTATCCCACTTGAGCAAATTGCGTATCGCGTGCAGTAGCCTTCCAAGGGCCAAAGGCCCGACAACATAACAGCCTGGGCCGAAGCCGGGGTCCCCGGCGAGCTTGCTCGCTGGGGCGGAGAAGGCCAGGTTCACGGTGGCAGAACATGAAAGGGCTGAAAGCCCGACACATAATTCTCGCTGCATACCATCGAGAAATCTGCACTAGACCTTGATAAAGATGCGCCGACGGTAAAGCAGATACATCGGAACCCAGCAGACAGCGACGAATCCGAGCGAGTAGAGCAGCGAGGAAAAGGGTGGCGACGGCACCACAGCATGGACGACCCCATAAAGCCAATGCTGCAAATTCACGCCCGGCCTCACATGAATACTCCCAAACGCAGACGCCAGCAACTCCGCAAACACGTACGACGCAATCGCATTCATCCCGAAGACCAGCAGCGGCGTAAAAGCCCCTCGTCGCCCAGCGTTGTCCGCACGACCCCGCCGTGCGCCATACACATCGACCACCCAGATACTAAGAGCGAGCAGCAGCAAGCTCAGCCCGCCCGCAAACAGAACGAACGAACTCGTCCACAGCTTCTTATTGATGGGGAAGGAAAAGTTCCACAGCCAACCTAGCAGAACGCAGCTGCATCCAGCCACCGCAATCCCCCGAGCCTTATGAGCAAGCGTCCCGCTGGCCCGCAGCCAGCACCCCGTCAGCAATCCCATCAGCGTCGTAGCCAGCGCAGGCAGAGTGCTCAGCAATCCCTCAGGATCGCGCGTCCGCTCATACAGGTGAGATGCGGAAAAGATATGCCGGTCGAGCCACGCCACCAGATTCGCATCGCGATCCAGCAACGGAATCTCATGCGTCGGCGTGCCGTATCCCGGGACCGGAACAAAGCGCATCAGCATCCAGTAACCAACCAGCGCGACCACCGCCAACGCCGCCTTGCCGCGCCACTCCGGACGCAGCAGATACAGTGTGCCAACAATCAAATAGCAGATCGCAATCCGCGGAAGCACTCCATAGAAGCGCATCGTATGCAGATGGAAGAAGGGAAAGCTATTCACCAGCAGCCCTAGCAGGTAGAGAATCACCGCCCGGCGAACCGTATGCCCAAAGAGCGCCTGTCGCGTAGCGCCCTGCGCAAGCCGCGACGCCGTAGACAGAACGATGGAGATCCCCACCAGAAACAGAAACGTCGGAAACACCAGGTCGGTCGGCGTAAAGCCGTTCCACGCAGAGTGCTTCAGCGCTCCATACGCATGAGCGCCGTCGCCGTTATCGTTCACCAGAATCATGAAGCCGATCGTGAGTCCGCGCAGAAGATCGAGCGAGACCAGTCGCGCCGGCTTGGTGCGTGTGCGTGCCGGATCGAAGTCCGTCAACGGTGTGCTCATTGCAGTCATCTCTGTCTCCCGGTCCGTAATCGCGCTCGAAGCCTGCCCCGGCGCAAACGAAGCTCGCACGCCATTGTAAGTGCAACAGCCCATGCGCCGCCCGGCGGCATCGACAGCATACCGTCGAATAGGCTTCCAGCCGCCGCCGCAAGCATAGCAGCCATCCCGATGGGCGCCCGCTCGCTCCGATGGCAGCAATCCATCGTGATCCCCCGAAGGCGCCCGCAAAAGATGAGAAGATGAAGGAGCACAGCGCCCGGAAAGTTCGCCTATGCAACATGCCCTCTATCTCGCCCTCTTCACCGCCGCCCTGCTCGGCTTCCGCCACGGCTTCGACTACGACCACATCGCCGCAATCACCGACGTCGTCAGCGTGCAATCCTCCCGTCGAACCGCCATGAAGCTGGGCATGATCTACGCGCTCGGCCACGCCTTCACGGTAGCGGCCCTCGGCTCGGTCGTGATCCTCTTCGGCATCAGCCTTCCCACCGGCGTCGACCAATGGGCCGAGCGGCTCGTCGGCCTCACCCTGCTCGTGCTGGGCATCTACGTCCTGGGCACGCTCATCCGCAAACCAACCGGCGATCTGCCGAAGAGCCGCTACATGCTGCTCCACCAGGCCTACCATCGAACCCGCATCGCCCTCCGCAAGCGCCGCGATGCAGCCGTCACCGAACACTACACCGCGCCCCGGTCGTTCGATACCCGCTCGGTCTTCGTCATCGGCATCGTGCATGGCCTTGGCGCCGAAACCCCCAGCCAGCTCATGATCTTTCTCCTCGCAGCCAATCTCGGCGGAGCGGCTCTCGGAATCCTCGGCCTCGCCATGTTCCTTACCGGCCTCCTCATCATGAACGCTCTGATGACGGCGTCCGCCACCGGCATCTTTGGCCTCTCCAGCCATCGCCCTCAGATCTTCCGCTTCGTCTCTGCCCTGACCGGGGTGTA
>Ga0207678_10000198_pt1 | contig 52573 bp, 53 predicted proteins | sample KBSC63metaG_FD_184319 | JGI IMG/M metagenome (GOLD analysis project Ga0207678, IMG submission 184319) | Corn rhizosphere microbial communities from Kellogg Biological Station, Michigan, USA - KBS C6-3 metaG (SPAdes) (version 2) | ecosystem: Host-associated > Plants > Roots > Rhizosphere > Soil ... | reverse complement strand
CGCGTGGATGCTGAAGACCAGCGAGAGCGCGATGGAGTTCTTCAAGCTGCCGACCAACCGCGTGGTCGAGCTCGGCAGCCAAGTGCGCCTGTGACCCCGCTCCTGTTGCTTGCCGCAGCGTCGGCCGAGCTGACGATCTGTGCCGACCGGCCATCCAAGGCCAATGGCGTGTGCACGGTGCCGTCAGGGCATTGGCAGCTCGAGATGTCAGGCGTCGACTGGACACACGCCGGCGACACGGACGTGACGAGCGTCGGTCAGACGCTCGCGAAGTTCGGGTTAAGCGGCAGCTCGGACGTCGAGATCGGCTTGACGCCGTACGTCAGCGTGCATCAGCCTGGCCCGGACGCGTCGGGCGCCGGCGATGTGATGGTGCGCTACAAGCAGCGGCTGACCGGCACGGATGCACCGGTGCAGGCGGCGATCCTGCCGTTCGTGAAGCTCCCGACCGCCGGCCATTCGATCGGCAATGGCAAGGTCGAAGGCGGCGTGGCGATCCCGCTCAGCACCGCGATCGGCAAAAGTGTGACGCTCACGCTCGGCCCCGAGGTTGACCTGCTTGCGGATTCAGGCGGGCACGGCCTCCATCTCGCCGTCACCAACCTCGTCAATCTTGGATGGAGCGCGGCACCGCGGCTCAGCCTGGCGGCGGAGCTGTGGAGCAATCAGAACTTCGATCCGGCGGACACGCAGCGGCTGTGGTCGGCGGATGCGTCGGCGGCCTATCTCGTCAGCGATCGCGTTCAGATCGACGCCGGAGCGAACGCCGGGCTGAACCGGGCGACCCCCGACATCGAGCTGTACTGCGGGCTGTCGATCCTGTTCTAAAGTGCGTGGGGCATTCCGTCTTCGAGGCGGAAGCGGAAGCCGCGGCTCGTCCGATCGGGGACATCGGGAGCAGGGCCAGAACCGGAGTTGCGGCGCGGCTGACCTGGCGTCGAGTGCGGCGGTGGGAGAAGAAGCATCCTAGGTCCTCCTAATGGGCTTCGCCGAGGGCGACGGCGTGCTTGGGCTTGGGCGCGAGCCAGATGATGAGCGCTGCGCCCACGAAGAGTGCGGCGAACAGCTCGAACAGGTTGATGGTGGTGATCGCGATGGCCTGGCCGTCGACCAGCTGGCTGACGAACTGGCGCGACTGCTCAACGCTGAAGCCGCGCGACTGCAGCGATTGCATGGTCGCGCCGGTGCCGTTGAGCACCCCGGTCAGCGTGTCGCGCGTGGTCTGCGCGCCATTCTCCCACATCGTCACGCCGATCGCCGTTGCGACAGCGCCCGACATGGTGCGGAGGAAGTTCATCAGGCCGGCCGCGGACGCGACCTCATTCTGATTGACTGCGCCGAGCGCGAGGGTGGTCAGCGGCACGAAGAAGAAGGGCATGCCCGCGCCCTGGATCAGCTGGGGCAGTGCAAGCGTCCAGAAATCTGCGCCGCTGGTCCACCACACGACGCGGATCAGCGAGGTCGCTGCGAGCCACAGGATACCGCCCGAGACCAGGATGCGCGGATCCATCTTCTGCGACAGGATCGCCGCGACGGGCGCCATGAAGACTGCGGCGACTCCGTTCCAGGCCATGGCATAGCCGGCCCAGGTCGCGGTGTAGCCGAGCGAGCTCTGCAGCCATTGCGGGATGATGACCAGCGTCGCGAAGAAGGCGCCGTAGGTGAACACCAAAGCGAGCATGCTGAAGGTAAAGCCGCTGTGGCGGAACACCTTCAAGTCGACGATCGGCTCCCGTTCGAACCATTCCCAGACGATCAGGAAGGCGAAGCCCACCGCGGCGATGATCGCCAGAGTGACGATGAACGAGCTTCCGAACCAGTCGCGTTCCCGCCCGAGGTCGAGCATGATCTGGAGCGCCCCGACCGCGGTCACGAGCAGGCCGAGGCCGACCACGTCGACCCGCATGCGCTCGGTCTTCGATTCGGCTTTGCGCAGCAGCGCGACGGCCGCGATCGAGCAGGCGATGGCGATCGGCACGTTGATGAAGAAGATCCAGTTCCACCCCCAATTGTCGCTGATCGTGCCGCCGAGGATCGGGCCGAAGATCGGCGCGGTGATGGTGGTCATCGACCAGATGCCCATGGCCATCGCATGCTTGTCCTTGGGGAAGATGCGCAGCAGCAGGGTCTGGCTGATCGGCATGATCGGGCCTCCGGCGAGGCCTTGGCCGATGCGGAAGACGATGAGGGCGCCGAGGCTCGGCGCCATTCCGCAGAGGAAGGAGAAGATGCCGAAGCCGATCATCCCGGCGACGAACACCTTCACCTCGCCGAACCTCTTGGCGAGCCAGCCGGTAAGCGGGACGCAGATGGCTTCGGCGACGGCGTAGGAGGTGATCACCCACGTGCCTTCGGTCGGCGAGATGCCGAGGCCGCCGGCGATGTGCGGCACCGAGACGTTGGCGATGGTGATGTCGAGCACCACCATGAAGTTGCTGAGCGCAAGCACGAGGCCAGCGAGCAGCACCGTGCCCCAGGGCATGACCGGCGCTTCGGGCGCGGCGCGGTCCATCAGCGCGCGGCCTTGTCCGAGACGTCGATGGTCGCTTCCATCGACAGGCCGACCCGCAGCGGATGGGCGGCAAGCTCCTTCGGGTCGAGCTGGACACGCACCGGCAGGCGCTGGACGACCTTGATCCAGTTGCCGGTCGCGTTCTGCGCCGGGATCAGGGCGAAGGCCGAGCCGGTGCCTCCGGCGAAGCCGAGCACGCGGCCGTGGAACTTGACGCCGCCGCCGTAGAGATCGGAGACAAGCTCGACCGGCTGTCCCGGGCGGACCCGCGACAGCTGGCCTTCCTTGAAGTTGGCGTCGACATAGACCCGGCCGACCGGGACGATGGTCATCACCGGAGCGCCGGCGGCGATGCGCTGGCCGACCTGGACCTGGCGGTTGGTGACGACCCCGTCGACCGGTGCGCGGATCACCGTGCGGCTGAGGTCGAGCCGCGCCTGGTCGAGCGCGGCCTTGGCCGCGGCGACGTCGGGGTTGGACTCGATCGAAGTGCCGGCGATCAGCGCCTGGTTGGCGGCAAAACTCTGCTGGGCGGCGCCGCGGTTGGCCTGGGCCTGGGCGATCGCAGCCTGCGCCACGCGGACGTTGGACTGCGCTGCGACGTAAGCGTTGCGATAGCTGGTCAGCTCCTCGCGACTGACGAAACCGTTGCCGGCGAGATGCTCACGGCGGTCGAGGTCGGCCTTGGCCTTCGCGACGGCCGACTGTGCGGCGACGAGTTGGGCAGTCGCCTGGCCGATGTCCGCCTGGCGCGCGCCGACCTCGGCAGCGAGCGAGCCGCTGGTCGCCGACGACTGCTGGAACTGGCGGCGGGCCTTCAAGTAGGCGGCCTCGGCGCGCTCGACGGCGAGGCGGAAGTCGCTGTCGTCGAGGCGCAGCAGGACGTCGCCCTTGCGCACGAACTGGGTGTTGACGACGGGCACGTCGACCACTGCGGCGGCGAGCTGCGGGGTCACCTGCGCGCTGTCGGCGCTGACATAGGCGTTGTCGGTCGACACGTGGCCTGTGTCGTGGAGGAAGTACCAGCCGCCGCCAGCGAGCAGGATCGCGCCGGCGAGGCCGAGCATCACCTTGCGGCGGGGATTCGATGATTTGGCGACCGCGGCGCGCTCGGCGTCGGTCGGGGAGACCTGCTGGTGATCGCCAGTGAGGGTTTCGATTGGATCACGTTCGGCCATGATTATTCTCCGGCGGAAAGAGTTTGGGGCTGACGGACGGCGGTCGCAGGTTGCGGAGCGGCAAAGCCGCCGCCGAGCGCGCGGACGAGCTGCACGTCGAGTGTGAAAGCGCGCGATTCGAGCCGCGCGAGAGCGAGCCGCGCCTGGACCACGCTTTCCTGCGCGGTGAGGACGGTCAAATAGTCGGTGACGCCTTCCTGGTAGCGGCCGCGGGCGACGCGCAGCGCGTCCTCGTAAGCGGCCAGTGCGCTGCGCGATTCCGCCAGCTGCGCGGCCAGCGACTGCTGGCTCGTCACAGTGTCGGCGGTTTCGCGCAGCGCCTCGATGACGGCGGCATCGTAGAGGGCGACGGCCTCGTCATACTGACCGCGGCGACCGCGGTACTGGCCTTGCAACGCCCCGCCGTGGAACAGGGGGAGGCTCACGGCGGGGGTTGCACCGGCAAAGGCGGAGCCGCTCGAGAACAGGTTGCCGAGCCCGAGAGAGGCGAAGCCTGCAAGAGCGGAGAGGTTGATGTTCGGGTAGAAGGCGGCGCGCGCTTCCTTGATGCGCTCGGCCGCGGCTTCGACCCGGGCGCGGGACGCAGCGATGTCGGGGCGGCGGCCGATGAGGTCGGTCGAGGCGTCGGCCGGAACGCCGCGCGGCTTGAGCAGCGCGACGTCGGGACGAGCGATGGACAGCGCCCGGTCGGGCCCTGCACCGACGAGGGCCGCGAGTGCATGCTTGTCGAGCATGATCGCTTCGTCGGTCGCCTGGATATCGCCGCGGGTCTGGGGGAGGCGCGCCTCGGCCTGGCGGACGGTGTCGATGGTCTCGAGCCCGGCGTCGTAGCGGGCCTTGACCACCGTCAGCGACTGCGTGCGGATGTCGAGCGCGGCTTCGAGATTGTCGCGCTGGGCGTAGAGTGCGGCGAGATCGGCGTAGGTCGAGGCGATGCCGGTAGTCAGCAGCAGGCGCGCTTCGTCGGCGTCGACCCGGGCGGCTTCGGCGTCCTTCTTTGCGGCGCGCAAGGCAGCGCGGTTGCGGCCGAACAGGTCGAGATCGAAATTGAGCGCGAGCCCGGCGGTGCCGGCCGCGTGCCAGCCGCCAGGGACGCGGCCGCCCGAACCGGCGAGGTTCTGGCTCTGGTTCTGGTAATCGACCGAGCCGGTCGCATCGAGGCTCGGCAGCAGCGCCGCGCCGGCCTGCTGGGCGAGACCCTGGGCGGTGCGGAACCGGGCCGCCGCCGCGGCGAGGTCGGGCGAGCCGGAGAGGCCTTCGGCGATCAGCCGGTCGAGCTGCGCGTCGCCATAGCCAGCCCACCATTGATCCGCCGGCCAGGCCGATTGCGTGCCGGCGAGCGACTCAGTCGAAGCGAACGCCGTCGCCGGCCGCGGCAGCGGCTTGGCGCCGAGTTGCGGCACCGAGGCGCAGGCTGTCGCCAGGAGCAAGGGCGCAAGAAATCCTGCGCGGCCAAGCCGCGTTGCCCGTGGGCGTTGCATTGCAGTGATCCCTCTTTTGATTTCGCCCGTTTGGACTCGGGCGCGTTCTTACTGTACAGTACGGTTTAGTTATCGAGTCGACTCTTGTCAACGCATAACTGAACTGGCATGTACAGTTATTAGATTTCAGGGATTTAGGAGGGAATGGCGAGGGTACGAACCGAGGAGAAGCGCGACGAGATCGTGCGCATCGCAGCCGAGCTGTTCGAGAAGCACGGCTACGACCGCTGCTCCATGGCTGCGCTGTCGGAGCGACTCGGCGGGTCGAAGGCCACGCTCTACGGCTATTTCCAGTCGAAGGAGGACCTGCTCCGCGCCGTCATCCAATGCGAGGTCGCGCACGAATTCGACCGCGTGCTGCACGACTATGACGAGAGCGCAGACCTGCGCGCCTGGCTGATCGAGCTCGGCATCGCCTATCACAACAAGCGCCTGTCATCGCTGCCGGTCGCGAACATCCGCTCGATCGTGAACCAGCCGCCCGGATCGACCATGGGCAAGGAATTCTACGAGAACATCATTCGCCCGGCCTTCCAGGGCGTTGCGAACCAGTTCGAGCTGCTGATGGACCGCGGCGAGCTGAAGCGCGCCGACCCGTGGGTCGTGCTGATGCACTGGAAGGGCCTCAACGACTGGGACCTGTTCGAGCGCCGGCTGATCGGCGCGATCTGCGGCCCGGAGGACGTCGACGTGAAGAAGGTCGCGACGCTCGCCGCCGACGCGTTCCTCAAGCTCTACGGCCCCGACGAAAAGCCGTCGAAGCGGAAGGCGTCCTAGCCCGCCATCCTCTTGGCGCCGAGGCCGACAACCATCTGGTTGGCGCGCTCGTAGGATAGCGGCTTGCCGAACAGATAGCCCTGGATGGTGTCGCAGCCGAGATCGCGCATGCGCTCGAAATCCTCGACGGTCTCGACGCCCTCGGCGGTAACCGACATGCGGAAACTCTTGGCCAGCTGCACGATCGACTGGATGATCGCCACGTTCTCGGGCCGCGAACCGGCCTCGCGGACGAAGCTGCCGTCGATCTTGAGTTTGTGGAACACAGCCTTGTTCAGATAACCGATCGACGAATAGCCGGTGCCGAAATCGTCGAGCGCGATTCCGACGCCGAGCGCGCGCAGCCGCTTCAGCGTATCCAGCGTCGAGCCGTTGTCGCCAAGGAACACGCCTTCCGTGACCTCGAGCTCGAGCCGGTTGCCGGGCAGCTTGTGCCGGGCGAGCGCCTCGCTGACGACGTTGGGCAGGTTGGGCTGGACGATCTGCTTTGGGCTGATGTTGAGCGCGACCGTGATCGGCTCGGGCCAGCTCGCGGCGGCCCGCGTGGCCTCGTCGATGACCCATTCGCCGATCGCCGGCATGAGGCCGGTCTCTTCGGCGACCGGGATGAAGATGTTGGGCGGGACGAAGCCGCGCTGCGGGTGATTCCACCGGATCAGCGCTTCGAACCCGATCAGCTTCTGGGTCTTGGCATTGACCAAAGGCTGGAAGTTCAGGTGGAACTGCTTTGACGCGATCGCCGAGCGCAAGTCGCTTTCGAGGCGGACCCGATCGTCCTGCTCGGACTGCAGCTCGGACGAGAAATAGCGCGCGCATCCGCGGCCGGCGTCCTTCGCCTGGTAGAGCGCGAGGTCGGCCTTGAGGATGAGGTCGTCGACCGTCGCTCCGTCGATCGGCCCGAACGCGCAGCCGATCGAGACCCCGATGCGGATCTCGATCTGGTCGATGACGTAAGGCTCCTTGATCGCCTGGATGATGCGGTCGGCGAGCTGTTCGACGGTCTTGCGGCTTTGGGCGTCGGTGACGACGATCGCGAACTCGTCGCCGCCCATGCGGCCGACGTGGCCCGAATCGCTGACTTCGTCGACCAGGCGCTTGGCCACCGCACGAAGGACTGCGTCGCCTTTCGGGTGGCCGAACGTGTCGTTGACGGGCTTGAAGCCGTCGAGGTCGAGAAACATGATCGCGCACGGCACATTGCCAGAAGTCGCGCCGCGCAGCGCTTCGCCGAGCAGCTGGCGGACCCGGCCCCGATTGGGCAGGCCGGACAGCACGTCGACATTGGCGAGATGGGTCAGCCGTTCCTGCGTCTGGCGGATCTCGGTGATGTCCGAACCGACCCCGCGGAAGCCTTCGAAGCGGCCGGCGGTGTCGACGATCGGATCGCCGGTAATCGAGATCCAGCGCGACCCGCGAGCGGTCTGCAGCTCCATCTCGAGCGAATTGAACGGCTGCTTTTCAAGCAGCACGCGGCCGAGCTCGGCATGGCCGCCGAGCAGCGACGGCAGCGAATGGCCGATCAACTGGTTGGCGGGCTTGCCGAGAAGCGCGCTCATCCGGCTGCTGATATAGGTGACGCGGTTGTCGCCATCGACCGCCCACAGCCAGCCGACCCCGCGCTGCTCATATTCCTGAAGGAGCAGGCTGGCGCTCTCGCTCTGACTGCCGACATCGGCGTTGGTCTTGAGCTGATGGAAGGCCCAGCGCGCGACAGTCAGGACGCCGATGATGGAAACGCCCATGGTGAACAGGATCGACGACATGTGCTGGAACGGAACGGTATGGCGGCCGACCACGAGCGACCCGCAGACGCCGAGGGTGAATGCGATCATCCACGCCCTTGCGCACGGCGGAATGACGACCAGGCCGAGCGCGCCGATGCCGAGACCGGCCATGATCGAGGCGGAAATGATCTGAGTTCCAACGTCGAACGTCGGGAAGAAGAAGACCGGCAGGCTCAGCCAGAGGAGCGCGCGAAGCGCGACTTCCCCGACCAGCAGCCACAGCGGGACCCGGTGGCCGGAGCGCCCGACGCAGGTGATCGACTGGTGCCTGGCGAGCTGCATTGCGGCGAGGTTCACTGCGGCGATTGCGACCACCCACGGGACCAGCCACTGGGTGGCGACGGCTTCCCACAAGTTGGCGGCCATCATCAGTGCGGCAACGACGTTCGCGGCGGCGAAGAAGGGCGCCAGCTGGGCGCGCGAGATCAGCTGGACGTCGCGCAGGGGCGAGCTTTCGCCCTCGGCCTCGCGAGTCGCGAGACCGGCCGATTCCCCTCCGGGAAGGCGCGCTGAAATCAAGCGCTTGTAGCGATCAGGAGCTTCGTACATCCGCCCTCGTTCCACGTCCGCGCTTGGCAGTAGACAAAGAGCGTTTAAGCGCGGTTAAGGGCGGCGATTAGCCGCCTGGCCGGAAAGCGGCGATTTACAGCCCCAATTTGTCGAGATCGCGCGTCACCAGCGGGTGATAAAGCGGCCTCGCTTTCGGGTAGATCCGCTTGGCGATCGGCAGGCCCCACGACTTGTCCTTGGCGAGCGCCTGGAACAGCGGCCGCACGAACTTGCCGCGGCCCTGGCTGGTGAGGAACTGCTCGAGCGACGCGGCCGAGGGATCGTAGCGGTTCGACACCGCCAGGCTGAGCCAGGCGAAGCGGACTTCCATGTTCCTCGTGCCGTTGAGGTCGAACGCCGACTGCAGCGCGTCGAGCCGGGCCTGGGCAAGCTTGCGCGGCAAGCGATTGAGGAAGCGCAGCCGCTCGTCGGTCGTCCACTGCCCCCACGGCCCGGGCGGCGCTGCACCTGCCGCAAAAGCCACTGCGGCCTTGTCCTGGTCGGCGAACGTATTTGCCGGCGGCCGCGCCATGTTCGGCGGAATGCCCGGCCGATAGACCCAGCGGTCGAGCATCAGCTTGTTTTCCAACGCCTTGTCGCCCTTGACGAGGTTGGCCCGGATATCGGCGAGAAACATCGCCGAGGTGACCGGTTGGAAGGCGTGGCGGTCGATCCAGCCCTTGAGCCAGGCGTCAAAGCGGTCGCGGCCGACAATCGCCTCGATCGTGCGGAGGAACGCCGCGCCTTTCTCGTAGGAGATGTCGCTCAGCCCCTCGTCGGGATGGCGACCCTTGAGGTCGAGGTGGAGGCGCGTGTCGGGGCTTGCCGGGCCGCCGGCGTCCGCGACCGCCTTGTTCAGGGCGTCGATGCCGAGGTCGATCTGCTCGTCGGCGACCTTCTTGCCGTAGAGCTCCTCGACGATCCGCCGCTCCGCATAGGTCGTGACCCCTTCGTTCAGCCAGAAGTCGTTCCACACCGCGTTGGTCGCAAGATTGCCCGACCAGCTGTGCGACAGCTCGTGCGCGACCAGGCTGACGAGGCTCTTGTCCCCGGCGATGAAGGTCGGGGTGAGGAAGGTCATGGTCGGGTTTTCCTGTCCGCCGTACGGGAAGGACGGCGGCAGGACGAGGACGTCGTAGCGGCCCCAGCGGTAGGGGCCGTAAAGCTTCTCCGCAGCGCTGACCATTTTCTCGGTGTCGGACAATTCGCGGGCGGCGGCGTCGACGGTCACCGGCTCGGCCCAGACTCCGGTGCGCGGCCCGAGCGAACGGAAGGTGAGATCGCCGACCGCGATCGCGATCAAGTAGGAGGGGACGCTGTGCGGCATGGCGAAGCTGAACACGCTTTCGCCGCCCTGGGTGATCGGCTTGGCCGAAGCGGGAGCGCTCATCACCGCGGTCATTCCCGCGGGCACGTGGAGAGTCGCTTCCCAGCTCTGGCGGATGCCGGGCGAGTCCTGCGTCGGGATCCAGCTGCGATTCTCGATCGATTCGCCCTGGCTGAACAGGAAGGGCGCCTTCTTGCCGGCGGTCTGCGCTGGAGTCAGCCATTGCAGGGCGCCGGCCTGCGGAGCGCTCTTGTAGCGGATGACGAGCCGGCGGGTGTCGGGGCGAAGCGCGATCTGCAGCGGAGCGCCGAGGTTGGGGTCCTTGGCGCCGACGCTGTACGGCAAAGGCTTGCCGGACGCGTCGGCGATTCCGTCGATCTCCAGCCCGTTGTCATCGAGAATGATCTGCTTCGCATCCGGGCGGCGGTCGATGTCGAGGGTCGCGGTCCCGCCGATGCGCTTCGCATCGAAGTCGACGTCGAGGTCGAGCGCGACGTGGGTGACGTGCGCTTCGAGCGGCTTGGCGAAGCTGTGGGCATCGATGGCGTCGGGCGTGGTCAGGACCGGCGCGACGGCCGCTTCGGACGGGCCGGCGGGTTCCGCCTGGCGGGTCCCGCCGTGGCAGCCGGAGAGCAACAAAGCGGCGGCAATCAGCGGCGATGCCAGGACAGTCAGTCTCATCTCGATCCTTCGCAGGCGAACGCCTGTGGTCCGCGGCGGTGCCGCGATCAAGTCCGGCTTTTTCTTGGGCTTGCCGGAGCGCTGGCCTATATCGGCAGCGATGGCGACCGACAGCGCGACCCTCGACCGACGAGCTGCGGCACCCCGGCGCACCGAGGATTCGCCCAAGATCCAGTCGCCAGCCGACCCGATCGTCCGCGGGATCGGCCTCAACCAGCCCTTCTTCGAGGACAAGAATCGCGCCTTCTGGCTGCTCCAGTCGATCGGCTGGAGCGGTTATTTCTTCCTCCGCACGATCTCCGGCTTCGCCAATTCCAAGAGCTGGATGTTCGTCGTCCACACGTTGCTGCTGACGGCGACCGGTTACTCGCTGACCCTGCTTTTGGCATCGCTATTCCGGCGGCTGATCACGCTGAAACCGATCTTCACCCTGGTGCTGTCGTTCGTCGCGGTGGTGCTCGCGGCCGCCGCCTTCTCGGTGATCGAGACGTGGAGCTACGCGACTTTCCTCAACCCCAGCGCAAAGCCGGTCGGGGTCGAATATCTCGGCGCGATCCTGCTCGATTTCTCGCTGATCGCGGCGTGGACCGCGCTCTATTACGGGATCAATTATTTCCTTCTGCTCGAAGAGCAGATCCGGCAGCGCGAGCGCCTGGAGAGCCAGGCGTCGAGCGCGCAGCTGGCGATGCTGCGTTACCAGCTCAACCCGCACTTCCTGTTCAACACGCTGAACTCGATCTCGACCCTCGTGCTGCTGAAGCAGACCGAGCGGGCCAATGCCATGCTTGCGCGGCTGTCGTCGTTCCTCCGCTACACGCTGGCCAACGAGCCGACCGCCAACGTCACCCTCGCCCAGGAAGTCGAGACCCTGAAGCTCTATCTCGAGATCGAGAAGATGCGGTTCGAGGACCGCATGCGCCCCCACTTCCGGGTCGAGCCGGACACGATCGGCGCGCGGTTGCCCTCGCTTCTGCTCCAGCCGCTGATCGAAAATGCAATCAAATATGCCGTGACTCCGGCCGAAAACGGTGCGGATATCTGGATCACGGCGACCCGCGAGGGTCAGGCGGTGCGGATCGAAGTTGCCGACAATGGCAATGGCGAAGGGGCGGAATGGGCCGCAAGCCCGTCCACCGGAGTCGGACTGGCGAACATTCGCGACCGTTTGACGCAAGCCTATGGCGCTTCGCATCGTTTCGAGACGAGAAAGAACGAGCGGGGCGGGTTCAGCGTTATCCTGGAAATCCCTTACGAGACCGGAGACAAATCCGAATGAGCATCCGGACCATATTGGTCGATGACGAACCGCTGGCGACGCAGGGCCTGCAGCTGAGGCTGCAAGCGTTCGACGACGTCGAAATCGTCGGCACGGCAGCCAACGGCCGCGAGGCGATCCGCCAGATCAAGACGCACAAGCCCGACCTCGTCTTCCTCGACATCCAGATGCCGGGCTTCGACGGCTTCTCGGTCATCCAGGGGCTGATGGATGTCGAGCCGCCGCTGTTCGTGTTCGTCACGGCCTATGGCGATCACGCGCTGCGCGCATTCGATGCCCAGGCGGTCGACTATCTGATGAAACCGGTCGACGAGGACCGGCTTGCTGCGACCATGGACCGGGTGCGCCAGCGCCTGGCCGAGAAGCGCAGCGCCGAGGAAGCTGAACGGTTGAAGGAAGCGCTCGCCGAGCATGCGCCCGAGGCGGCCGAGGAGCTGGCCGATGCGGCGCCCGAGGGCCCCGGCCCGGGCCGCTACGAGCGGATGATCAACATCAAGGACCAGGGCCAGATCTTCCGCGTCGATGTCGACACGATCGAGCGGATCGACGCCGCCGGGGACTATATGTGCATCCAGACCGGCGAAAATACGCTCATCCTGCGCGAGACGATGAAGGACCTCGAAAAGCGGCTCGACCCCCGGCGGTTCCAGCGCGTGCACCGGTCGACGATCGTCAATCTCGACCTTGTCCGGCAGGTGAAGCCGCACACCAACGGCGAATGCTTCCTGGTGCTCGATTCGGGGGCGCAGGTGAAGGTCTCGCGCTCCTATCGCGACGTGGTGGCGCGCTTCGTCCACTAGCGGGGCGACAACGCCGGGCGACCGCGCTCACATCATATTGTTGGTCGGCGAGCCCATGGTCTGCGAGCCGCCGGTCACCGACCCGCCCGAAGCGATCTGCTGCTGCACCGCCTGGGTGAGCTGCGGGCTCGAGGTCGTCGCGGTGCACGACGCGTGCCCGTTGGCCGCGCTTGCCGCGAGCGCGCTTACCGAAACGCCACAGACGCTCGCGGCGACATCGATCGGGACCTGCGCGGTCACGGGAATATTGTCGCGGTTGACGTTGAGCGAGACCGACAGGTTGTTGAGGACATTGTGCAGGTCGACGCTGACCAGCGCCGGAACGCTCGTGCCGCCACTGCCGCTGGTTCCGCCAGACGTGTTTCCGCTCGGCGTGCCCGCGGGGGTCGTGCCGGCGGACTCCGGAGCGGATGACTGGGTCGTCTTGCAACCGGCGAACGCCAGCGCGAGCGCAGCTGCGCCGACAGCCGCAAAATTCCATTTGCGCGAAGCCATATCGGTCTCCCTGAAATCTACTTGGGCGGAGTGGTCGCCGGATCGGTGGTCGTCGGGGTTGTCGTGGTCGTCGTCGGTGAAGTCGTCGCCGTAGGCTGAGTGTTGGTCTGGGCACCGCCCCCGACCGAGCCGTTGGCGGCCAATTGCTGCTGGACCGCCTGCTCGAGCTCCGGAGAGGTCGTCGTCGCAGTGCAGCCCTTGCTCGATCCGCCACCTGCGCCGATCGACAGGATGTTGATCGACACTCCGCAGACGTTGGCCGCGACCGTGATCGGAATTTGGGCGTTGATCGGAATGTTCGCCTTGTCGATCTTGAGGTCGAGCGCGAGATTGTTCAGCACGTTGCTGAGGTCGACGTTGACCAGTGACGTAGTGACGCTTCCGAGACCGGAGGCGACGGAACTTCCCGCGCTCTTGACGCCTTCTGCGGCCGAAGAGGCGGTCTTGCACCCAGCTGTCACGAGAGCCAGGACGCCGACGGACGCGGCGAAGAACTTACGCATACGCAACCCCGTTTTTTTGCCGCCTGTGAACGGTTTAGCGAGAAGTTGGTTTCACGCCCGATGGGCGACACAGGTCAGGACTTCCGAATGACTGAGCTGGCCGGACGACGGATATTGGTGGTCGAGGATTCGCCGGTGGTGGGCCCGTTCACGGTCGACGTTCTCGCAGATCTCGGCTGCGAGCCGCTTGGGCCCGCACCGACGATGGCGATCGCCCGTCAGCTGATTGACAGCGAGGATTTCGACGCAGCGATCATGGACGTGCATATCCGCCGCGAGCGGGTGTTCCCGCTGTGCGATGCGCTCGACCAGCGCGGAATCCCATTCCTGCTGACCAGTGGCTATGCCGACTGGCAGATGCCCGCCGAGTGGCAGAGCCGCCCGCGATTGCAGAAGCCATACACGTTCGAGCAGCTTCGCGACGCGCTGTCGGCGGTGTTGCACAGCTCGCCCTCGCGGCGGGCGCTCGCCGGCTAGCGCTGCGCAGCGGGGAGCCGAACCGAGACGCTGGTCCCTTGCCCGACGATGCTCTTGATCTCCAGGGTGCCGCGGTGCCGCTCGACGATATGCTTGACGATCGCGAGGCCGAGGCCGGTGCCGCCGGATTCGCGGCTACGCGCAGCGTCGACCCGGTAGAAACGCTCGGTCACGCGCGGGAGATGCTCGCGCGGGATTCCCGGCCCATGGTCGGTGACGGTCAGTGTGACCCAGCCGTCCGAGCTGGCCGCTGACAGGCGAACCTTCGAGCCGGCGCCCGTGCATCCGTAGCGCACGGCATTGCTGAGCAGGTTGTCGATGACCTGCAGCAGTTGCGAGCGGTCGCCGCGAACGGTCGGCAGGCCCGGGGCGAGGTCGATGACCAATTCGCATTGCGCCGCGCCCGCGCCGCGCGCCGCGTTGCCGCGGGCGGTCTCGATGAGGTCGTCTAGCGCGACGATGTCGTCGGGCGCGACGAAGCGGTCGGCCTCGATCCGCGACAGGCTCATCAGGTCCTCGATGATCCGGAGCATGCGCCGCGCTTCGTCGCGGATGGTCGACCCGAAGCGCGTCCGGAGGTCTGGGGCAAGCTCCCCCTCCTCCGACAAGGTCTCGGCATAGCCGAGGATCGTCGAGAGCGGGGTGCGCAGCTCGTGGCTTGCGTTGGCGACGAAATCGACGCGCATCTTTTCCGCCGAAACCGCGGCCGAGCGGTCGATCATTCGGACCAGCACCGACTCGCCTTCCAGAGTCCGGATGATCAGGCGCCACGAGCGGCCGTGCTCGGCGATTCCGGTTGCGTCGACATCGCCCGGGCGGGCGGCGAGGATATGCTCGAGCGCCTCAGGATGGCGGATCGCGAGGCGCACGTCGCGTCCTTCGATCCCGCGTCCGAGCAGCGCGAGCGCCGGCGGATTGGCGAGCACCACGATATGCCCGCGCACGATCAGCGACGGCTCGGCGAGCGCGTCGATAAGCGATCGGGCGCTCGCCTCCATCGAAGCCATGGCGACGATGCTAGCGAAATCGAGGTCGGGCGTCATGCATCGTCGCCTGAAGCGGTCACGCCGGCGGCAGGCGTCTCAGCGACCGCGCTCGCCCTGGGCCGGCGGAGCCGCGGGCGGTGGCGGAGGTGGCGGGCAGCTGCCCGGGGCCGCGATCACTACGCCGCTCTCGCACGTAACAGTCGCCGGAGGAGGCGGAGGAGCCGACGGGGCGGCGTAGGGCGCGACGTACCGCGGGGCGCCGATCTTGAAGGATATCTCCCCGCCCCAGGTCCGCGGCGGATTGAAGTTGCCATAGTCGCCGAGGACTCCGCCATAATTCAGCGCGCCGGTCGGAACCCCACCCGAGAAGACCGGCACCGGCGAGGAATTGGCCGCCGAGCGGCGATAGATGTGCGTCTCGTTGAGCAGGTTGCGGGACCACAAGGCGAAGGTCAGCAAGGTGCTGCCCTGGTTCACCTCGACGTCTGCAAGCGCGATCCGGCCGTTGACGATGAAGCTCGAGTCCGTCTTCACGTTCTCGGCCTGGAAGCTGTACTGGCGACCCGCATAATTGGCATCGAGGTGAGCGCGCCACTTGCCATTGCCGATCCCCGACGGAAGCTCATAGTCGACATACGCCGAGCCGGCATGCTTGGGCGTGTACACCGTGAATACCTGGAACGGCGGGTTGCCCGGGAGGAACGGGTTGAGCGTCGGCGGCACCTTGATGTCGGTGTAGGCGTAGGACGCGCCAAGCGTCAGCCCGTGCATCGGGCGGACGGTGAGATCGGCTTCGATCCCCTTGATCTTGGACGTGCCCGGAGCGTTGCGGGTCTCCTCGGTGTGGAGGTTGAAGGTCGGGCTCGCCGGATCGGTGTCGACGTTGTCGAAGTCGGTCTGGGTGCCTTTGCGGCGCATGTAATAGGCCGCGAGGTTGAGCCGCGCGTGGTGATCGAACAGGTCCATCTTTGAGCCGACTTCCCACGACTGCACCGTTTCCGGGCCGAACGAGGCGAAGGTCGCCGAGCGGTCGTTGGCCCCGCCGGCGCGGTAGCCGGTCGCATATTTGGCGTAGAGGTGGATGTCCGGGGTGGCGTCGATCGCAGCGACGACCATCGGGTCGACACGGTCCTTGTCATAGTCGAAGGTGAACGGCACCGCGAGCGCAGGCGAGCCGGTCGGCGCATTGCCGTTGACGACGTCGAGGACGCCGGTGCGCTTGTCCCTGGTCCAGCGCGCGCCGGCCGTCAGGTGGAAGATGTCAAACCCGGCCGGGGTCCAAGTCGCCTGGCCGAACAGGCCGTAGCTGCGTGCCCGCGCCGTGCTGTGGCGCTGGACGCACCAATTGTCCCGGTCCCAGCCCTGAACCGGGACGCCACCGACGCTGCCGCAATTGTACGGCGGCTGCGCAACGCCGTTCCCGTTCTCGCCGAGGATGGTGTAGCCGGTGCCGTCAGCGTTCCAGCGGTTGGAGCTCGGGGTCGCCGCGGCTTCCTCGACATGCTCGTTGAAATAATAAGCGCCGAGCACGTAATCGAGCTGATCGGCGGCCTTGCCAACGACCTGGAACTCCTGGCTGAACTGGTGCTGGAACAGCTCGGACAGGCTGTAGCGACTGAACACGCCGTTGGGGGTGAAGGTGGTGCGGTGAGCACCGCCCGAATTGTCCCACTGGTGGGTGGAAACGCCGCGCCATGCGGTGATCGAGCGCAGCTCGAGGTCGGGCGACAGCTTGTACTTGATGGTGCCGCCGAAGCCGTGGGTGCGGTCGACGCTCGGCTGCTGCGGAACGCCGATCTCGGCCACCTTCTGGCGCTTGCCGCCGTTGACCACGACGATCGGCGAGAGCGGGCGGATGCAGGGATCGGCGTCGGGGCAGACGAGCGTCGTGCCGACGTAGTGCCCGACATCATAGCCGTTGGGATTGTAGTTGATCAGCTGGCTGTAATTGGGGGTGTTCTCGTCCTTGGTATAGTCGGCCGAGAGATCGACGGTCAGGCCATCGATTGGCGTCCAGCGCCCGGCGACGCGACCGCCCACGGTGTTGTGGTAATTCCACCCGACCTGGCCATCGAGCGGGTTCTTCACCGTCGCGTCCTGGTGATCGTAAACCGCGTCGACCTTGACCGCGAAATCGGCAACCGCCGGAAGGTCGAGGTGGATCTGCCCCTGGCGGGAGCCGTAATTGCCGGCGCCGATGGTGCCGCGAAGCCCGAACACGCCGCTCGGCGCCTTGGTGACGATGCTGAGCGCGCCGCCTTCGGTGTTGCGGCCGAACAAGGTGCCCTGCGGCCCGCGCAGCACCTCGATCCGGTCGATGTCGAGCAGCGAGGCGTTAAGGCCCTGCGAACGGCCGAGATAGACACCGTCGACATAGACTCCGACGCCGGCTTCGCGCGCGGTCTGGTTCTGGTCGAACGGGACGATGCCGCGGATGCCGATGGTCAGCGCCGACTGGCGCGCTTCGAAGGTCGCGACGCGCAGGCTCGGGATCGAACCGTCACCGAGCGCCAGGAGCGTATTGGCGTGCCGGTCGGTCAGCGCCTGCGCGCTTGCGACGCTGATCGCGATCGGGGTGCGCTGGAGATTGGTGGTGACCTTGGTCGCAGTCACGACGATCGCGTCGAGGTGCCCCGCGGAGTCGGCGGCGGGCGCAGGCGCTGGCGCGCCGGCATCGGCGGCCTTGTCCTGGGGCGCTTCCGATTGGGCCATGGCCGCGCTCGCGGCCGAGCTGAGGAGAACCGCGAGTGCGAGCCTGCGCGCGAACGTTTGAGCAGTCGAATTTCGGGCTGCCGCGTGCGCGCCCTGTCGTGCGAATGTCATTGATGCAAAACCTTTCCCCCAGGCGCCGTTCTTTCGGGGCCGGACGAGGGCGGTTTAGGTGGGGGCAGCGACAGGCTTGTGACGGACGGACGGACGGTACCGTGAATCTATTGTTTCAGTTTTTTGAAACGTGGCGCCGGCGCAACAATTCGGCCGGCTGGAGTTCAGGAATCGGCGTCCAGCGAGTAGCCAGCGGAGCGCACGGTGCGGATGAGGTCGGGCCGGCCGCCGGCGTTGAGCGCCTGGCGAAGACGGCGGACGTGGACGTCGACGGTGCGCGTGTCGATGTCCGGATCGTGGCTCCACACGGTTTCGAGCAGGCGCTCACGCGAGAAGACCCGGCCAGGCTGCTCGAGGAAATGCTTGAGCAGGCGGAACTCGGTCGGACCGAGCGACACCGGCTCGCTGCCGCGGCGGACTCGGTGGCTGCTGATGTCCATCTCGACGTCGGCATAAGCGAGCTGCTCGCCAGCCAGCGCCGGGCGGACCCGGCGCAGCACTGCGCCGACCCGGGCGACCAGCTCCCGCGGGCTGAACGGCTTGGTCACATAATCGTCCGCGCCGGTGTCGAAGCCGCGAATCCGGTCGCTCTCCTCGCCGCGGGCGGTGAGCATCATGATCGGCACGTTGGCGGTTGTCGCGCGGCGGCGGAGGCGACGGCAGACCTCGATCCCGCTGATACCCTCGATCATCCAGTCGAGAAGGATCACGTCTGGCTTGACCTCGTCGACCAGGATCAAAGCCTCCTCGCCGTCGCCGGTCCGGGTCACGGAATAGCCGGCGCGTTCGAAATGGAACGAGACGAGGTCGGCGAGCGCGCGGTCGTCTTCCACCAGCAGCAGGGTCTTGTTGGTCACTGACGGTCCTTCACTGGGCCTGCTTGACGCGCTCGGCCATGTGCTGGCCGGTCGCTGCGAAATACACCATCTCGGCGATGTTGGTCGCGTGGTCGCCGACCCGCTCGAGGTTCTTGGCGACGAACAGCAGATGCGCCGACTGCGTGATGTTGTGCGGATTTTCCATCATGTGGGTCAGCAGCGCGCGGAAGATGGAGTCGTAGAAATCGTCGACCGCGCCATCGCGTTCGCAAACCTGGAGAGCGGCCTCGGCGTCGCGCTCGACGAAGGCGTCGAGCACGTCGTGGACCATGCCGGTCGCGATCCGCGCCATTTCCGGAAGCAACGACAAGGGCTCGATCTTGGCCGGCCCGTCGAGCAGCGGCACGCGCTTGGCGATGTTCTTGGCATAGTCCCCGATCCGCTCGACGACGCCGGAAATCTTGAGCGCCGCGACGACGTCGCGAAGGTCGCCGGCCATCGGCGCGCGAAGGGCGATCAGCTGGACCGCGCGGCGCTCGGTCTCGACCTCTAGGGCGTCGAGCTTGCGATCGTCGGCGACAATCCGCTCGGCCGCTTCGGTGTCGCGCTGGACGAGGCAGCGCATCGCTTCCTCGATCGCATGCTCGGCGAGGCCGCCCATCTGGCTGATGAGCGCGCGGAGCCGCTCGATGTCCTCGTCGAACGCCTTGAGGGTATGGCCGCCGGTCTGCTGCTGCATGTCAATCGCTCCGATCAGCCGTAGCGGCCGGTAATATAGTCCTGCGTCCGTTGCTGGCGCGGGTTGGTGAACATCTCGCTGGTCTTGCCGTACTCGACGAGCTCGCCGAGGTGGTAGAAAGCGGTGCGCTGCGACACTCGGGCCGCCTGCTGCATGTTGTGGGTGACGATCGCGATCGCATAGCGGCCGCGAAGCTCATGGATCAGCTCCTCGATCTTGGCGGTGGCGATCGGGTCGAGCGCCGAGCACGGCTCGTCCATCAGGATGACCTCGGGATCGACGGCGATCGCGCGGGCGATGCACAGCCGCTGCTGCTGGCCGCCCGAGAGCGCGGTTCCGCTCTCCTGCAGCCGGTCCTTGACCTCGTCCCACAGCCCGGCGCGTTTGAGCGAGCGTTCGACGATCCCGTCGAGCTCGCTCCTCGAGGTCGAGAGGCCGTGGATGCGCGGGCCGTAGGCGACATTGTCGTAGATCGACTTCGGGAATGGATTGGGCTTCTGGAACACCATGCCGACGCGGGCGCGGAGCTGGACGACGTCCATACCCGCACCGGTGATGTCCTGGTCATCGAGCGTGATCCGGCCGGTAACCCGAGCCGTCGGGATGGTGTCGTTCATCCGGTTGAGGCAGCGCAGGAAAGTCGACTTGCCGCAGCCCGACGGGCCGATGAAAGCGGTGACGAGATCGTCGTAGATGTTGATCGAGACGTCGCGCAGCGCCTGCTTGTCGCCGTAGAAGACGCTGACCTTGTCGGCGCGCATCTTCGGTTGGCGCGCCGAATCGAGGCTGGTGTCCTCGGCGCCGGCGGACGCCGACACCGCGATGAGCGGCGTGAACTGGGGCTCGCGCTCGCGCTCGACAGGCATGATCGGCATCTTCTCTTTCATTTCCATCACCAGCGGCGCTCGAAGCGGTTGCGTAGATATATGGCGATGCCGTTCATCAGCAGCATGAACAGCAGCAGGACGATGATCGCCGCGCTGGTCTTCTCGATGAAGCCGCGATCGACTTCGTCCGACCAGAGGAAGATCTGGACCGGAAGCACGGTCGCGGGATCGCTTACCCCGCGCGGCGGCATGGCGACGAAGGCGCGCATGCCGATCATCAGCAGCGGAGCGGTCTCGCCCAATGCTCGGGCGACACCGATGATCGTCCCGGTGAGGATCCCCGGCAGCGCCAGCGGCAGCACGTGATGGAAGGTCACCTGCATCTTCGACGCGCCGACGCCGAGCGCCGCATCGCGGATCGACGGCGGCACGGTCTTGATCGCGTTGCGGCCGGCAATGACGATCACCGGGAAGGTCATCAGCGCGAGGGTGAGGCCGCCGACCAGTGGGGCCGAGCGCGGCAGATTCATGACATCGAGGAACACGGCGAGGCCGAGGAGGCCGAAGATGATCGACGGCACCGCGGCGAGATTGTTGATCGATACCTCGATCGCGTCGGTCCAGCGGTTCCGCGGCGCGAATTCCTCGAGATAGATGGCGGCCAGCACGCCGACTGGGAAGGCGAGCAGGATGGTGACGAGGATGGTGTAGACGCTGCCCTTCAGCGCGCCCCAGACGCCGACCGCCGTCGGGTCGGTTGCGTCCGCGCCGGTCAGGAACTGGGCATTGAACGTGCGGCGAAGCGCGTGGCCTTGCTCGAGGCCGGCGACGATCTTCTCGGCCGCAGCGCTCCCTTCGCCCTTCGCAGCGACGTCGATCTTGCTCGCGACGGGAAGCCACAGACTCGTCTTGCCGCCGACCAGATTGGGATTGGCGAGGATCGCGTCGGTCAAGCGGTCGACCGCGGCGTCGCCGAACAGCTGCGTACCCGCAGGGCCATAGGCGGCCTTCGCAGCGGCGGAGATCGCGCCGGAGAGATCGGCGCCGGCGACGGCCGATCGCGCGTCCGGTCCACGGATTGCCGCGGGATCGAGGAACAGGTCGGTCTTCGCGAAGTCGATCGGCAGCTGCGCTTCGTAGCGGGTGAAGCCGCCGACGCCCTTCGACGCCATGCTCCACAGGAGGAAGGCGAGGAACAGCACCGACAGGGTGATCGCTGCGAGGCCGGCACCGCGGAAGATCGCTTCGGCGGCGTAGCGCCGGCGCACGCGCCGCGTCATCGCGGCGTCGGTCCAGCGGCCCGAAGGTTCGCTCGGGGCGGCCTTATTCATACTGCTCGCGGTAGCGGCGCACGATGTGCAGCGCGATCAGGTTCAGCAGCAAAGTGATCGCGAACAGCGCCAGCCCGAGCGCAAACGCCGCCAGGGTCTTGGGGCTGTCGAACTCCTGCTCGCCGGTCAGCAGGCCGACGATCTGTGTGGTGACGGTGGTCACGCTCTGAAACGGGTTGAGAGTCAGGTTGGCGGCGAGGCCGGCGGCCATCACGACGATCATCGTCTCGCCGATCGCGCGGCTGACTGCGAGGAGGACTCCGCCCATGACCCCCGGGAGTGCGGCGGGAAGCAGGACCTTGCGGATCGTCTCCGACTTGGTCGCGCCCATCGCGAGGCTGCCATCGCGCATCGCCTGCGGCACAGCGGCGATCGAATCGTCGGCCATCGAGCTGACGAATGGAATGATCATGATGCCCATCACCGAGCCCGCGGCGAGCGCACTTTCGCTGCTGGCCGAGGTGATTCCGATCGACAGTCCGAAATCGCGCACCACCGGTGCGACCGTCAGGGCTGCGAAATAGCCGTAAACGACCGTTGGAATTCCGGCGAGGATCTCGAGGATCGGCTTCAGCCACGAGCGAACCTTCGCCGGCGCATATTGCGTCAGGTAGATCGCACTCATCAGGCCGAGCGGGACCGCCACGATCATCGCGATGACTGCGCCGATGAAGAAGGTGCCCCACAGCAGCGGCAGCGCGCCGAACGCACCCGACGAGCCGGCCTGGTCGGCGCGGATCGCCGTCTGCGGGCTCCAATGCACCCCAAAGAAGAAGTCCTGCGGCGGGTAGACGCGGAAGAAGCGCAGGCTTTCGAACAGAAGCGACAGCAGGATCCCGAGCGTGGTCAGGATCGCGATCAGCGAGGCCGAGAAAAGGACGACCATGACCCAGCGCTCAACCCCGGTGCGGGCACGGAATTGAAGCGGGTTGCGCCGCAGGGCGAGCGTGGCCCCGCCGATGGCGGCGAGGAGCGCGACCGCGCCGCCGAGCAGGGCATAGCGCGTCTGTTCGGTGCGGACCCGCGGCGCGATGGTCGCGGATTCAGCATTAAAGCCCTGGCCGAGCTGACCGTCGGCAATCGCATGCGCTTCGGTCAGGATCGCGTCGCGCTGCATGTCGAACGATGGCAGTGCCTGGCCTTCGGGGCTCGCAAGCACCGCACGATCGACCAGGCTCGACTGGATAGGAACCCAGGCGGCGATCAGCAGGAGGGCCGGGATCGCCGCCCACAAAGCGGCGTAGGCGCCGTGGTAGGAAGGCAGCGAATGCAGCCGCGTCGACAGCCGGAGCCGCCCGGCACGGACGTAGCCGTACCCGCCCGCCGCAATCGCGACGATCAGGACCGCGACGAGCGCAAGGCCAAGGCTCATGTCGCCCGCCGCCGTCCGGCTTACTTGAGGCTCGACGGGTCGAGCGGCTTGAGGTCGCTCGCCTGCTTCGCGGCGGCATCGGCGTCAGCGCCGGCGAACGGCACCAGGCCGACGCGCTCGAGCGGGCCGCCCTTGCTCCACAGCTTCGCATATTGCGCGACGAAGTCGCGGATCTTGGGCTTGGCCGCCATGTGCTCGCCCTTGATGTAGATGTAGAGCTTGCGCGCGCCGGGATAGCTGAGGTCGGCGATGGTCGCCTCGCTCGGCGACACTCCAGCGATCTTCACCGCGCGGACCTTGTCGGCATTGTCGGCGAGGTAGCTGAAGCCGAGGACGCCGAGGGCGCCGGGATCGGTCGCGATCTTCTGGACGATCAGATTGTCGTTTTCGCCCGCTTCGACATAGGCGCCGTCCTCGCGGATCTTGGTGCAGACCTGCTTGTGCTGGTCCTCGTTGCTCTTCTTCAGCGCCTGCATCGCCGGATCGGTGTCGCAGCCCTTTTCGAGGTAGAGGTCGGCAAGGCTGTCGCGTGTGCCCGACGTGGGCGGCGGCCCGAGCACGCGGATTTTCACCGCCGGAAGCGATGGATTGACGTCACGCCAGGTCTGCGCCGTGTTCGGGCCCTTGCCGAAGGGGTTGGCGGCAAGCGCCTTGTAGACGTCGGCCTGGGTCAGGTTCATCGCCGGGCCGCTGTTCGATTCGATGATCGTCAGCCCGTCGATCCCGACCGGAACTTCGATGATCGTCTTGACGCCATTGGCGAGGCAGGCGTCATACTCGCTCTTCTTGATCGCGCGCGATGCGTCCTCGATGTCGGGGTACTGCTTGCCGACGCCGGCGCAGAACAGCTTCATTCCGGCACCGGTGCCGGTCGATTCGACGGTCACGTTGATGCCCGGGTTGGCGCGCATGAACTGCTCGGCCACCGCTTTGGTAAACGGATAGACGGTCGAGGAGCCGACGACCTTGAGGTCGTTCGCGGAGCCGCCTCCGCCGCCGCTCGACCCGCACGCGACGACAAGAGCCGCAAGCGGCAACACGATCAAATTCCTGCTCACGGCTTTTGTCTCCACTTTTCGGGATCGGGTCCCCGGGACGCCGTAGCGACCGATCAGCGGCCGCTGTGTGACACTTGCGTTGCAGCTTGATGACAGCGGCGGCTTGTCGGCGTCTCGGCTGCGCGGCTAGAGCGCGGCGGTGCTGACGCTCGCCCTACTCTCGATCCTCGTCCAGGCGGCGCCGGTCGTCTGGTCCACGCCGCCAATCTCTTCCGACCAGTTCGAGTCGCATCCGGCGTTCGATCCGCGCACCGGCGATCTGTGGTTCGTCCGCTCGACACCGCAGTTCAGCGGGTGGCGGATCAAGGTCAGCCGTTGCGGCCCCGGCGGCTGGTCGGCGCCGTCGGACGCGCCGATCGCCGGCGACGGAGTCGAGGCGGACCCGTGGTTCACGCCGGATGGACGGACCTTGTGGTTCATCTCGACCCGATCGACCGATGGCGTGAGGAAGAAGGATCTCGACATCTGGCGCGTCGTGCGCCGGAGCAATGGGCGGTGGGGGAAGCCGGAGCGGCTTCCGAAGCCAGTCAATTCGAGCGGGCAGGAGTGGTTTCCGCGGCTCGCCCGCGATGGCTGGCTCTATTTCGGATCGGATCGGCCGGGCGGCTTCGGCAAGACCGATATCTGGCGTGCGCGCCAGAATCGCACCGGCCGCTGGACGGTCGAGAACGCCGGCCCGGCGCTCAACACCGCGGCCGACGAATATGAGCCGCTGCCTTCACCCGACGGGAAATGGATGCTGCTGAGCGGCGCGGACGCTTATTATTCGAGCAAGCGCACCGCCCACGGCTGGGGGCCGCGGGTTCGGCTTGGCCCCGAGATCAACCTCAACGGCAGCGAGATCGGCGCCGCTTTCTCGCCGAGCGGGAAATCCTGGCTGTTCGGACGCGACGTCAAGGACGGGCGTTCGGGCGAGCTGATGCTGGTGCGCGGGGACGAGCAATGGCCCGCTCCCTGCCCGCGACAACGAAAGGGCAGACGATGAGCAGCAAATATGAGACTTTCGCCGCGCTGCACGTGCCGGGTGATCCGGTCGTGCTCTACAACATCTGGGATGCGGGCAGCGCGCTCGCCGTCGTCGCGGCTGGAGCGAAGGCGCTCGCGACCGGCAGCCATCCGGTTGCCGACGCCAACGGCTGGCCGGACGGCGAGCAGGTACCAATCGACTTCGTGTTCGCGAACGCAACGCGGATCGTCGGTGCGGTCGAGGTGCCCCTAACGGTCGATTTCGAGAGCGCTTACTCGACCGATCCCGAGGAAGGCGGCGCAAACGTCGCCCGGTTGAAGGCAACCGGCGCGGTCGGGTGCAATTTCGAGGATCAGGTGATCGGCGGCGAAGGGGTTCACCCGCTCAACCTGCAGGCGAAGCGGATCGCGGCAATCCGGCGCGCGGTCGGCAGCGACTTCTACATCAATGCGCGGACCGACCTGTTCTTGAAGACCCAGACCTACGACGATGCGCTGATCGACCAGGTGGTCGAGCGCGGCAGGGCGTTCGCCGACGCCGGCGCGAGCGGCTTCTTCGTCCCGCGGCTGGCCGACCCGGCGCAGATCGAGCGGGTCGTGCGCGAGGTGCCGCTGCCGCTGAACGTCATCGCCTTCCCCGGCGCGCCGGACAAGAAAGTCTGGGCGAGCGCCGGCGTCGCACGGATCAGCCACGGTCCATTCCCGCATCGCGCGCTGATGGCCAAGCTCACCGAGATGGCAGCCGCCGCGATAAGCTGAGCTTGGGCGTCGGGCGCAAGAATCGGGAAGCGCCCACTGCCGTTATCGGCCACAGGGCTTGCTCAACCGAGGAGACGAAATGAGCAAGTTCGAGGATTTCACGAAGCTTCATGTCGCCGGCGAGCCGCTGGTGCTGTTCAATGCGTGGGACGCGGGTAGCGCGCAGGCGGTGGCAAAATCGGGCACCAAGGCGATCGCGTCGGGCAGCGCTTCCGTGTCGATGGCCAATGGTTTCGGCGACGGCCAGGAAGTTCCGCTCGAGCTAGCGCTGGCCAATGCGGCGCGAATGGTGAAGGCCGTCGAGCTTCCGGTGACGATCGATTTCGAGGGCGGCTACGCGACGGACGCGAGCGGCTTGACGGCCAACGGCCGGAAGCTCGCGGAAACCGGGGCGATCGGCTGCAACTTCGAGGACCAGGTGGTCGGCACCGACCGGCTGTACGATATCCACGACCAGCAGGCGCGCATCGCGGCGTTGCGCGAGGGCATCGGCGCGGACTTCTTCATCAATGCGCGCACCGACTTGTTCCTCAAGGCCAAGGCGGAAGACCATGGCTCGCTGATCGACGCGGCCATCGAGCGCGGCAAAGCCTATGCTGATGCGGGGGTGAACGGCTATTTCATTCCCGGCCTCGCCGACCTCCAGCTCGTCGAGCGGATCTGCGGCGCGGTGCCGGTCCCGGTCAACGCCATGTGGCTGCCGAACGGCCCGAGCCGCGCGGAATGGGCGCGCGCCGGGATCGCGCGGGTCAGCCACGGGCCTTTCCCGTTCATGGCGATGCAGACCTGGCTGACCGAGCAGGCTCGCGCGGCGCTCGACTAGGCCCGGCGAAACCGCCAGCGGGTGCGCGGGCCAGATTTCAGTACCGTCTTGCGGAACAGGCTGGAGCCGACCTTGAGGATGATCGCCACCCACAGGACCTGCCACGCCAGCGCGACGGCGTGCTGCCCCAAGCCCGGCTGCTGAGCGGCGCGCGCGACCATGGTCAGCGGCGAGGATAGAGGAAAGATCGCGGCGGTGAGCGCGAGCTTCGATGCCGGCGCACTGACCGCGGTGGCGGCAAAGCCGAAGATCAGCACCTGGCCGAAGGTGACCGGCATCGACAGGGTCTGCACTTCGCGCACCGTCGCCGCCTGAGCGCCGATGGTCAGGAACACTGCGCCGAACAGCAAATAATTCATCGCGAAATAGAGTCCCGTCAGCGCGAGGAAGATAGGCCAGCCGACCGCCGGCGCCGGCAGCGAAGCGAGCCCGCCGGCCTTCAGCGAGGCGACGATCGCGGCGCCGGCGCTCGTCCACACGACGATTCCGAGGATCGAGGCCGCCAGCATCGCGAACAGCTTCCCGACGAACAAAGATTCGATCGGCACTGCCGCTGCGACGACCTCGATGATCTTGTTCGATTTCTCCTCGACCAGCTGGGACAGGAGCATGGTCGACAAAAGCAGGGTGAAGAAGAACAGAGCGGTCTGCGCCGCCTGCCCGGTCAGCGCCTCGTCGCGCGAGGTCGAGGCTGAGCTGGTGTCGGCATGCGCGACCACGAGCGACGGCTCGGCCGGTTCGATCGCTTTGGCGTCGGCGAGCAGCAGCCGCAGCTGGCCGGCTGTGGTGCCATCGGGCGCAATCGGCCCGGTCAGCCGCGGATGGTCGGGAACGCCGGTCAGGACCGCCTGGACGGGCGGATCGCGCGAGGCGAGGAGGTGCTTGCGCTGAGCATCGGAGTCCGGGCCTGGGTCGAAGCGGACCAGCCGCACGACATGATCCTCGTCGATCGCGCCGGCGAGCCGCGCCCGGGCGGACTGCAGCGGTGCGAAATCCTCGGCGGACGCAACGACTGCGATGGCCGGCTTCTCACGCGAATTGGCGACGCTCGCGCCGATCCCGCCGAACACCGCGCCGAACAGCAGCGGGAACAACGGCCCGAGCAGGAAGAACAGGAAGGTCTTCGACAGGACCGTTGCGGAGAAGTCGCGCCGGCCGATGACGAAGGCGCCGCGGAGCAGGCGGTTCATTGCGGCTTCTCCTGCGCCATTTCCGCAGCGGCGGATTCGCCGGCGATCGCGACGAACGCGTCGTGCAGCCCCGGCCGCTCGATCGCCAGCGCCTCAATCCCGGCACCGCCGTCGATCAGCGCCTTGAGCAAGGGCTCGGGGCCGGTCTCGGGCAGCTCGAACACGAACATATTGCCTTCGGTGCGCGAGGCGGCGGGAATGGCCGAGCGCCACGGACCGTCGCGCTCGCGAGTCTGCAGCCGAACGATCGGGCGAAGGCGAGCACGGGCCTCGTCGACCCGGCCGTCGAACGCGACCCTGCCCTTGGCGATGATCGCGACCCGCTCGCACAGCCGCTCGGCGTGGGCGATGACGTGGGTCGAAAAGATGATCGTCGCGCCGTTTCGGGCTTCGCGGCGGATCAGCTCCTCCAGCCGCGCCTGGTTGATCGCGTCGAGGCCGGAGAAGGGCTCGTCGAGGACGACGAGCCGCGGCTTGTGGATGATGGTGCCAAGGAGCTGCACGGTCTGGGCCATGCCCTTGGACAAGGTGCGGATCGGCTTTTTCGCCCAGTCGCCGAGGTCGTGATCCTTGAGCAGGATATCGGCGCGGCGGCGGGCTTCGCGCAGCGGCAGGCCGCGGAGCGCGCCCATGAAGGCGATCGCCTCACGCGCGTGCATCGCCGGATAGAGGCCGCGCTCCTCGGGCAAATAGCCGATCTCCTGCGCCGCCTCGAGCGGACGCTCGCGCCCGAGCACGCGCCGTGTTCCGCTCGACGGATCGATGATCCCGAGCAGCATGCGAAGGGTCGTCGTCTTGCCGGCGCCGTTGGGGCCGAGCAGGCCGTAGATGCTGCCCGCGGGTACGTTGAGGCTCACGCCGTTAACCGCGCGGGTCGCGCCGAAATCCTTGACCAGATCGATTGCTTCGACGGCATCGGGTTCGTGTTGAGCCTGGCGAAACAATGTTTTTCCTAAAGAAAACAAGGACCGCCCTTCGACAAGCTCAGGGCGAACGGTGTAGGCGACAGTGGTGGATACCGGCCAAAGGCTTGAGGAAGCAATAAGCGCGAAAGCGGCGGAGCTCGGCTTTTCGGCCTGCGGCTTCGCGCGCGCCGATGCCGCCGACCCGGCCGGCGAGGAGCTCAAGCGGTGGATCGAGGCGGGTCACCACGGGTCGATGGGCTGGATCGAGGAGCGGGCGCACCATCGCGTCAGCGCGCAGGCGCTGTGGCCCGAGGCGAGGTCGGCGATCGCGCTTGGGATGAGCTATGCGCCGGCGTCGGACCCGCTTGCCTTGGCCGAGCGACCGGAGCTCGGGCGGGTCTCGGTCTATGCGCAGGGCGGCGACTATCACAAGACGGTCAAGAAGGCGCTGAAAGCGTTGGCGCGCTGGCTGGTCGACGAGGCGGGCGGCGAGCTCAAGGTGTTCGTCGACACCGCCCCCGTAATGGAGAAGCCGCTGGCGCAAGCTGCCGGGATCGGCTGGCAGGGCAAGCACACCAACCTCGTCAGCCGCGAGCATGGCAGCTGGCTGTTTCTCGGAATCATCCTGACCAGCCTCGAGCTGGAAGCCGACGCGCCTGCCGAACAGGGCGTGCATTGCGGAAGCTGCACGCGCTGCCTCGATGCCTGCCCGACGCAGGCGTTCGACGGTGCGCACCGGATCGATGCGCGCCGCTGCATCTCCTACCTCACGATCGAGCATGACGGGCCGATCCCGGACGAATTCCGCACAGCAATCGGAAACCGCATCTACGGCTGCGACGACTGCCTTGCGGTCTGCCCGTGGAACCGGTTCGCCGACGCGGCCGCGTCCAATCGCGCCTTCCTGCCGCGCGCCGAACTCGCTGCCCCTCGCCTCGCCGACCTGCTGGCGCTCGACGATATGGCCTTCCGCGCGATGTTCTCGGGGTCGCCGATCAAGCGGATCGGTGTGAAGCGGATGATCCGCAATTGCCTGATCGCCGCGGGCAACAGCGGCGACGCTGCGCTGGAGCCATCAGTCCGGCGTCATCTCGGCGATGCCGATCCGGTGATCGCCGAAGCCGCCGAATGGGCGCTCGCTCAGCTCGGGTTTTCGAGCGCCGAGATACAGGCGGCCTGATCGGTCGCCGCTCCCGACGGAAGCCGGGTATCGATGTAGGTGACGCGCAACGTGCCGGTCGCGCCTTCGCTCGGGTAGAGATAGGCGTCGAGCACGCAGCGCAGCGAGCGGAACTGAAGCTTGAGGCTGGTGCCTTCGCGGATCTGCAAAGCCGGATGGCCGAAATGTCCGACCAGCTCCTGGGCAGTGAGGCCGACCAGATTGGCGTTGGGTCGCGCCGGCGTCGGCCGGGTGACGGGCGCCGGCTGCTCGGCGACCGGCTCGGGCCGGGTCGCGCAGGCGGCGAGGAACAGGGTCAGGAGCGGGACTGAGCGGCGCATGGTCGGACGATGCATGGCGCACCTTCGCAGCGCAAGGTTGCGGCGCAATGAATGCATCGGCTAGGCGCCGCGCTTTCCCGGATTAGCGGAGCCTTCATGACCGACCCCCGCCTCGACGTGCTCACCATCGGCAACGCGATCGTCGACGTCATCGCCGACACGACCGACGATTTCCTGGAGGCCGAGGGGCTGACCAAGAGCTCGATGCGGCTGATCGACGCGGAGGAAGCAGAGCGGCTGTACGCGCACATGGGCCCGGCGCGGCAGGTCAGCGGCGGCTGTGCCGGCAATACCGCAGCCGGAGTCGCCGCGTTCGGCGGACGCGCGGGGTTCGTCGGTCAGGTCGCGCCCGACCAGCTCGGCACCTTCTACCGACACGACCTGACCTCGGCCGGGGTCGAGTTCATTACTCCGGCGCTCGACGTCGGAGCGCCGACCGCGCGCTCGATGATCCTGGTCACGCCCGATGGCCATCGGACCATGAACACCTTCCTCGGCGCGGCGCAGCATCTGCCGTCGAGCGCGCTCGAGGAGCAGCAGATCCGCGATGCCGCGGCGATCTACCTCGAAGGCTATTTGTGGGACCCGGAAACGCCGCGCTACGCGATGGTCCGGGCGATCGAGATCGCCCGCGAGGCGGGCCGCAAGGTCGCCTTCACTCTGTCCGACACCTTCTGCATCGAACGCCACCGCGACGGATTCAATGCCCTGATCGACGGCGGCAGGATCGACGTCCTGTTCGCCAACCAGGCGGAGATCGAGATGCTCGCTGGAGTGCCGCACCTCGACAGCGCGGCCGAGGCGGTGCGCGGCAAGGTCGAGACTTTGGTCGTCACCCGGGGCGAGCATGGCGCGCTTGCGACCCGCGGGAGCGAGCGGGCGGAAGTCCGCGCCGAGCCGGTCGCCGAGGTCGTCGACACCACCGGCGCTGGCGACCTGTTCGCCGCCGGATTCCTGTTCGGCTACACCCGCGGCAGGAGCCTCGAGCAGTCGCTGAAGCTCGGCGCGATCGCAGCGGCCGAGGTCATCCAGCATTATGGCGCGCGCCCCGAGGCGGACCTCAGGGCGCTGGCCGGAGAGCTTGCCGCCTAGTCGCGGTCGTCCGGCGGAACCGCCGCGCCGGGCATCGGCGCGATACCGATCGAGCCAGGCGCGTCCACGGCAACTTCGGGCACATCGACGATGCCGCGAGCGAGATTGCTGTGGCGATAGCCGTAGAGGAAGTAGAAGATCAGCCCGAGCACCGTCCAGGTGACGAACAGCAGCTTCGATTCCGTGTTGAGGTTGACGAACAGCAGCAGGCAGCCGGCGATCGACAGCGGCGCGACGACGTAAACCGCCGGCGTCCGGAACGGCCGCCGCCGGCCCGGGTCCTTCTTGCGCAGGATCATCACGGCCAGCGACACCGCCGCGAAGGCGAACAGCGTGCCCGCGTTGGAATAGTCCGCGAGCGTGCCGACCGGCAGGAACGCGGCCGCGACTGCGACGAAAAAGCCAGTGACCATCGTTACGATGTAAGGCGTCTTGAACCGGGGGTGGACCGCCGACAGCCGCTCCGGAAGCAGGCCGTCACGGGCCATGACGAAGAAGACGCGGGTCTGGCCGAACATCATCAGCAGGACGACCGACGGCAGCGCAATCGCCGCGGCGAGGCCGAGCAGGTTGCCGAACAGCGGGTTCGACACTTCGCGCAGGATGTGCGCGAGCGCTTCCTTCGAACAGACCGTCGGGGCGTGCGCCGCCTGGCACGCAGCTGAGGCGTACAGCGCGGGCGAGCCTTCCTTGAAGGCAAGACCGGTCGCCGGGTCGATGAGCGGCTGGGCGCCGTAGGCACCAACCACGCCGCCAGCGACGAGCAGATAGAAGACCGTGCAGATCAAGAGGCTTCCGATGAGGCCGATCGGCACGTTGCGCTGCGGGTTCTTGGTTTCCTCCGCAGCGGTCGAAACCGCGTCGAAGCCGACGTAGGCGAAGAAGATCGACGCCGCGGCGCCGAGAATTCCAGTCCCCGACGAGCTCAGAGGATTGCCCCATCCGCGTGGCGCGAACGGGTGGAAGTTCTCCATATGCCCGCTGATCATCGGCAGGGTGATGACCAGGAACAGCGAAAGCGCGGTGATCTTGATCACCACCAGCACGGCGTTGAACGTAGCGCTTTCCTTGGTGCCGATCACCAGCAAGGTGGTGACGAAAGCGACCACCAGCACCGCCGGCAGGTTGATCAAGCCGCCGACTTCGCCGCCCTGCAGGAAGCCCCATTGGATCGGCGGGCCGACCTTCAAGGCGTGGGGCAAATGTATCCCCACCGAATCGAGCAGGCCGCTGATGAAGCCGGACCAGCCGACCGCGACCGCCGAAGCGCCGAGCGCATATTCGAGGATCAGCGCCCAGCCGACGAGCCAGGCGACGAGCTCGCCAGTCACCGCGTAGGAATACGTATAGGCCGAGCCGGCGACCGGCACCATCGAGGCGAGCTCGGAATAGCATAGAGCCGCGAGCGCGCAGACCACGCCGGCGACGATGAAGCTGACCATCATGCCCGGGCCGGCCTTTTGCGCCGCAGTGGCGGTCAGCACGAAAATGCCGGTCCCGATGACCGCGCCGATGCCGAGCAAGGTCAGCTGGAAAGCGCCAAGCGAGCGCTTGAGCGACTTCCTCTCCGCGGTTGCAAGAATCTCGTCGAGCGGTTTGATCCGCCCACGTCCGCCCACTCGCGGTGTGATCGTAGCCATGCGTCTCCCCTGCGAAGCGATTTTGCGGCAACCCTAACGACTGCGGTCGCGAGGGCAATCCCTCTTCGACCAGCGCGCCGCTAGGACGCGAGCATGGCGCCGAGCGGCCGCCCGCCAAAGATGTGCACGTGTAGGTGCGGCACCTGCTGGTTCGAGTTCATTCCGGTGTTGGCGAGCAGGCGATAACCGTCCGCGACCAGCCCGGCGTCGCGCGCGACCTTGCCGACGGCGCGGACGAACCCGGCGATCTCCGCATCGGAGGCGCGGGCGGAGAAATCGTCCCATGACACGTAGCGGCCCTTGGGAATGACCAGGATGTGCGTCGGAGCGGCCGGGTTGATGTCCGGGAAGGCGTAGGCGAACTCGTCGTCGTAAATCGGCGTCGACGGGATCTCGCCGCGCAGCACTCGGGCGAAAATGTTGTTGTCGTCATACGGTTGGGTCGGATCGATGGGCATCAGGACGACTCCGCTTGACCGGGCAAACTCGCCCGCTACCACGAGTGGCGATGACCGACGAGACGCCTGAAAGCCTGATTCCCTACGACGAGATCGGCCAGGATGCGTTGCGCGCAGTCGTCGGCCGCGTGCTCGGCGAGGTCGAGCAGACCGGCGGCTTGCCCGGCGAGCATCATTTCTACATCACCTTCAAGACCCGCGCGCCGGGCGTCTCCATCCCCAAGCACCTGATGGAGCGCTTCCCGGACGAGATGACCATCGTCATCCAGCACCGCTTCTGGGACCTGAAGGTCGAGGACGATGCGTTCTCCGTCGGGCTGTCGTTTGGCGGGGTTCCGGCGACGCTGCACGTGCCGTTCGCCGCGGTCACCCAGTTCCATGATCCCGCGGTCGAGTTCGCGCTAACCTTCCAGGCGAGCGACGACGACCAGCCGCACGAGGAGCATGAGGCGGCGGAAAATGACGCGCCCAAGCCGGAAAAGGCCGACGACGGGTCAAACGTCGTCTCGGTGGACTTTACGCGGAAGAAGTAACAGTAGCGCCGTCATTGCGAGCGCAGCGAAGCAATCCAGCGGCGCCTGGATTGCCGCGTCGCTGCCGCTCCCCGCAATGACGCCGCACGCTTGAAGAGGATCCATGTCCAACACCCGCACCGAAACCGACAGCTTCGGGCCGCTCGAGGTCCAGGCGGACGCTTATTGGGGGGCGCAGACCGAGCGGTCGATCGGCAACTTCCCGTTCGGCCCGCGCGAGCAGATGCCGCTGGAAATCGTCCATGCCCTGGGCTTCATCAAACAAGCGGCGGCGCGGGTGAATGCGCGCATCGGCGGGCTCGACCCCAACCTCGCCGAGGCGATCCAGCAGGCCGCGGCCGAAGTGGCGCGCGGCGACCTCGACAACCAGTTCCCGCTGGTCATCTGGCAGACCGGATCGGGCACCCAGTCGAACATGAACGCCAACGAGGTGATCGCCGGGCGCGCCAATGAAGTGCTGACCGGCGTGCGCGGCGGGAAATCGCCCGTCCACCCCAACGACCATGTGAACAAGAGCCAGTCGTCCAACGACAGCTTCCCGACGGCGATGCACATCGCGGCGGCGCGATCGGTCCACAAACGGCTGCTCCCGGCACTGAAGCTGATGCACGCGCGGCTCGCCGACCAGGCCAAGCGCTGGGATTCGATCGTCAAGATCGGCCGCACCCACCTCCAGGACGCGACGCCGCTGACGCTCGGCCAGGAATTCTCCGGCTATGCCGCGCAGGTCGAAGACTGCATCGCGCGGGTCGAAGGCGTGCTGCCGCGGCTGATGCGGCTGGCGCAGGGCGGAACTGCCGTCGGGACCGGCCTCAACGCGCCGAAGGGTTTTGCCGACGAGTTCGCGAAAGAGGTCGCGAGGCTGACCCAGCTGCCGTTCACGTCTGCGCCCAACAAGTTCGCGGAGCTCGCGGCGCACGACACATTGGTCGAGCTGTCGGGCGTGCTCAACACGATCGCGGTGGCGCTGACCAAGATCGCCAACGACATCCGCCTGCTCGGCTCGGGCCCGCGCTGCGGCCTGGGCGAACTGAAGCTTCCGGAGAACGAGCCGGGCAGCTCGATCATGCCGGGGAAGGTCAACCCGACCCAGGCGGAGATGCTGACGATGGTCGCGGCACAGGTCATGGGCAATCACGTCGCCGTGACGATCGGTGGAATGCAGGGCCACATGGAGCTGAACGTGTTCAAGCCTCTGATCGGTGCCAACGTGATCCGTTCGATCAACCTGCTCGCAACCGGGATGGAAAGCTTCACCGAGCGCATGCTCGACGGCACCGAGCCCGACGAGAAGCGGATTTCGGAGCTGATGAACCGCTCGCTGATGCTGGTGACCGCGCTCGCGCCCGAGATCGGCTACGACAATGCCGCGGCGATCGCCAAGCATGCGCACAAGAGCGGCCAGACGCTCAAGGAAGCCGGGATCGAGCTCGGGCTGGTCGACGAAGCCACGTTCGACCGGGTGGTAAAGCCCGAAGGGATGATCGGACGGTGAGGCGGATCGCGGCGGCCCTAATCGTCCTTGCGGCCGCTGGCTGCAGCGCCGGCCCCGAGGCGCAACGTCCGCCGGAGCGCAGGATTGCCCGGCCGCCGGTCGTCCGCTCGATCGCGGTCAGCCCGGCACAATATGTCGCCCGCGCCTCCTCCGCCTCGCTGTTCGCGATCAAGGCGTCGCGGCTGGTCGCTAGCCGCAGCTCGAACGCAGGGCTCGCGAGCTTCGCCCGGCAGGTCGAAGCGGAGCAGGAAGGCGTTGGGTCGCAGCTGTCCTTCGCCGGGCGGCGGCTCGATCTGCTGCCATCTGCGGAATTGCTCACGGCGCATCAGGCAATGCTCGACGCGCTCGCCGCCAGCCCGGACCCGGCGCGGCTCTACGTCCAGCAGATGACGGCGCTGCTGCGTCAGACCGGGGACTTCCATCGCCAGTACGAGCGCTACGGCACGAGCCCGACGCTGCGGCCGGTCGCGTCAATGGCCGCGCCGGTGTTCGAGCGCGAGCTCGCCCGGCTGCGCGGCCTCTAAAGCTTCAGGTTCAGCCGCACGCCGATATTGTCCATGCCGGGGTTCTGCCGGCCGAACAGTTGCGCGTGGCTCATGTGGACCCAGCTGCCCTCGACGCTGATCCGGTCGCTGGCCTGGAAGCCGATGCCGATCTCCGGCTCGAACAGCACCCGGCTGCCGAAGTCGACCTTGCCGTTGGTCGGATCCTCGTAATCCTTGGCCGAACCGGTGTGCACGGCGATCCCGAGGCCAGGCCGGACGTAGAGCCGGTTGCCGAACTTCGCCGACAGGCCGACCGCGGCGTAATTGGTCTCGCCCGCGCTGTTCAACGCGCCGAAGACGTAGGGCTGGAGCGGGGTGTGGCCGATATTGCCGCCACGCCAGCCGAGCATGACGTCGGCGCCGCCCTCGACGCCGCTCTTGTCGAGCGGGGTCTTGACGTCATGGACATAGAGTCCGCCGAACAGCTCGCCAGCAATTGCTGGGGAAGCCGTCGCGGCGAGAGCGGCACAGGCGAGGACGCGCGCGATTTTCATGGCGCATCAATGCGCGACGAAGCGCTTGGTGCCTTGGCTCAGCCGGCGGCCTGCCACGCGGCGATCGACTGGTTCGGCCACAGCAGCATCCATACGTTGAGCGTCAGATTGTCGCGGATGACGAGCAAGGGGATGAGTTCGAGCGCAATCAACAAAGCGATCGAACCCCAAGCCGAAAGCTTGCGCGCGATGAGGAAGCCCACGGCCATCATCAGGATATCGGACACGGAATTGATGACGCTGTCGCCGTTGTAGCCGAGCGCTGCTGTGGCGTGGCGATAGCGGTCGATGACCAGCGGCGTGTTCTCGACGATTTCCCAGCTCGCTTCGATCACCAGCGCGGCGAGGAAGCGCCATTCCACTGGCCAGCGCCGGGCGACGAGCCGCAGCGCGCCATAGAAGAGCAGGCCGTGGACGATATGGCTGAAGCTGTACCAGTCGGCGAGCATCTGGCTCGTCTTGGGGCTGTCGCGGCCGGCGACCCACAGGTCGATCGTGCCGCAGGTGCAGATCGGGTGCCGGCCCATGGCGAGCAGGGTCGCTGCTGCTGCGACGACGAGGATGACAGCCGCGACCGCGGCCCGGCGCGTGCGGGTCATTGCTTCAAGGTCTAGCAGAGCCGGGCGGCTTGCAAAGAGCGGCTGTTCGAAGGATGCAGGCGCATGCTGCGGACCTATGGACCCGGTTGCGACGGAAGCATCATCGAGGCGCATGCCGAGAAGATTCCCGACGGCGCGACGTGGATCGACCTCGAAGAGCCAACGCGGGCGGAGGAGCAGCTGGTCGAGCGCTGCGTCGGCCTCAACGTCCCGACGCAGGCGGAAATGGCGGAGATCGAACCGTCGAGCCGGCTCTACGAGCATGAAGGCGCGCTCTACATGACCGTCAGCGTGCTGCGCGGCGTCGAGGACGGGTTACCGGCGAGCACCCCGATCGGCTTCGTCCTCACCAAGGACCGGCTGGTGACCGTCCGCTACGCAACCCCGAGGCCGATCCGCAAATTCGAAGAGCATGCGCGGCGTGAGCCCGAGCTGGTGCAAGACGCCCAACACGTGTTGATCGGACTCGCCGATGCGATCATCGACCGGCTTGCCGACGAACTCGAGCGGATCGGGGCGGAGATCGAGCAACTGTCGTCCGAAGTCTTCCAGCGCAATGTCGACGATCGCCGGATCCCTGCGGACAAGCTGACCCGGCTGCTGACCAGCATCGGGCGGGTCCAAACGCTGCTCGCCAAGGTGCGCTATACCGCGGTAAGCATGAGCCGGATGTTGAACTTTCTCGCCGGGTCGAAGCGCATCCACGAAAACGGCCACGAGGATTTCCGCCACCATCTCGCGAGCCTGACCACCGACGTGACGTCGCTCGGCGAGCATGCGACCTTTCAGTCGGACAATCTGCAGTTTCTGCTCGACGCGTCGCTTGGCCTCATCAGCATCGAGCAGAATGCGGCTATGAAGCTGTTTTCGTGGGCTGCGATCATCTTCCTGCCGCCGACCCTGATCGCGGGAATCTACGGCATGAATTTCCATCACATGCCGGAGTTGAACTGGGCGTTCGGCTATCCGATGGCCCTGATCCTGATCGTGATCAGCGCGGTCGCGCCTTATTTCTATTTCAAATGGCGCCGCTGGATCTAGCCGGCGATCAGTGGAATCTCTTCGACTGGCTCGGCCTCGGCCGCGGGTTCGGTGGCGCGGCGGCGGGCGAGCGCCGCATAGGCAAGCGCAAGATCGCCGGCGACTGCAGCTCCGTCACCGTCGTGCTTGGTAAAAGCAGCGGCGCGCGCTTCATCGGCGCGGCGGCGGAAATATTCGCTGTCGTGGGCCATGCCCGCTTTCCTTGTGCTGTTTTGCCCGGAAATGCGCCGGAATTACCGGTATCTATTGCGTGACCGTGACGATTGCGAGTCCGGCCGCGGCACTCTGTCGCGGCGAGTCCTCGATTCGGCGCAACGTATTGGTTGCACGAACGTTATGACGCGCAAATGCCTGAAAAAAACGGAAAAAGTCTGTTCGAGAAGCTCGGTTGCAGGGTGTCCGAGTTGGTCGCCGACGTCGCCGCCCATCCTTATGCGCAGATCGCCTTCATCGTCATCTGCGTCGCCTGGTTCGCGATCGGGTTCAACATCAATGTGCTGACGGCGGCGCTGTCGATCATGGCCATTACCCTGACCCAGATGGTGCTCAACAATCAGAATGAGCGGGAAGCGGACGCCCATCGGCGCGATGTCGCCATGCACGCCAAGCTCGACGAGCTGATCGCCGCCAGCCGCACGGCCCGCAACGATCTGGTCGGGCTCGAGGAGCGCGATGAGGAAGAAATCGTCCAGCTCAAGGACGAGGTGAAGGAGGCGATCGAGGAAGCCCCCGAGGATCCGGAGATCAAGGAGACGATCAAGGAAGCCGTCGAGGAAGTGCTCAACGGAAACGGATCGGAGAAGCTGTCCGAAGCCAAGGCGTGATTTGCGACAGCAAGGGGCGGTTGCTAAGGGCCGCCCGACCCCAATTGCAGCGCAACCATCCGCTGCGCCAGACCCACGCGAAGGACATCGATGATCCCCACCGGCCAGGACAGCCTGAAGACGCGTTCCGCGCTCCAGGTCGGAGACAAGACTTACGCTTATTATTCGCTCGAAAAGGCCGCGGCCGAGCTCGGCGACATCACGCGGCTGCCCTTCTCGATGAAGGTGCTGCTGGAGAATCTGCTGCGCTTCGAAGACGGCACGACGGTCACCCGGGACGACCTCCAGGCGATGGCCGCCTGGCTGAAAGAGCGCAAAATCTCTCGCGAGATCCAATACCGGCCCGCGCGGGTACTGATGCAGGACTTCACCGGGGTTCCGGCGGTGGTCGACCTTGCCGCGATGCGTGACGCGATGGGCGGGCTCGGCGGCGACCCGCAGAAGATCAATCCCCTGGTTCCGGTGCACCTCGTGATCGATCACAGCGTGATGGTCGACGAGTTCGGCAACCCCAAAGCGTTCGGCAAGAATGTCGAGCTCGAATATGAGCGCAACGGCGAGCGCTACGAATTCCTCAAGTGGGGCAGCAAGGCGTTCGACAATTTCCAGGTCGTCCCGCCGGGCACCGGCATCTGCCACCAGGTGAACCTCGAGCATATCGCGCAATGCGTCTGGTCGGCCGAGGACCAGAGCGGCGAGACGGTCGCTTACCCCGACACGCTGGTCGGCACTGACAGCCACACGACGATGGTCAACGGCCTTGGCGTGCTCGGCTGGGGCGTCGGCGGAATCGAGGCCGAGGCGGCGATGCTGGGCCAGCCGGTGTCGATGCTGATCCCCGAGGTCGTCGGCTTCCGCCTGGCGGGCGAGCTCAAGGAAGGCATCACTGCCACCGACCTCGTCCTCACCGTGACCCAGATGCTGCGCCAGAAGGGCGTGGTCGGCCGGTTCGTCGAATTCTACGGGCCCGGGCTAGACGGGCTGACGCTCGCCGACCGCGCGACCATCGCCAACATGGCGCCCGAATATGGCGCGACCTGCGGCTTCTTCCCGGTCGACCAGCGCACCATCGACTATCTCGAGCTGACCGGCCGCGACGCCGAGCGGATCGCTTTGGTCAAGGCCTACACCCAGGCGCAGGGCCTGTGGCGCGACAGCTCGAGCCCGGAGCCGGTGTTCACCGACACGCTCGAGCTCGACATGAGCACGATCGAGCCGTCGCTCGCGGGTCCGAAGCGGCCGCAGGACCGGGTGCTGCTGAGCGAGGTCGACGACCAGTTCAACGGCGAGTTGGAGACGACTTACAAGAAGCACAACGACCCGCGAGTCGCGGTCGAGGGCGAAAGCTTCGACTTCGGCAACGGCGACGTCGCGATCGCCGCGATCACCAGCTGCACCAACACGTCCAACCCCTCGGTGCTGGTTGCTGCAGGCCTTGTCGCTCGCAAAGCCCGCGAGAAGGGCCTCACGTCCAAGCCGTGGGTCAAGACCAGCCTCGCTCCCGGAAGCCAGGTCGTGACCGATTACCTGAACGAGAGCGGCCTAAGCGAGGATTTGAACGCGCTCGGCTTCGATCTCGTCGGCTACGGCTGCACCACCTGCATCGGCAACAGCGGGCCGCTCGCCGAACCGATCAGCAAGGCGATCAACGACAACGACCTGGTCGCGGTCAGCGTGCTTTCGGGCAACCGCAATTTCGAGGGCCGGGTGTCGCCCGACTGTCGCGCCAATTACCTCGCCTCGCCGCCGCTGGTGGTCGCCTATGCGCTGAAGGGCACCGTCCGGTCCGACATGGTCAGCGAGCCGATCGGCACCGCGACCAACGGCGAGCCGGTGTACCTGCGCGACATCTGGCCGTCGAACGAGGAGATCCGCACCCTCATCGACGCGCACGTCCATTCGGACATGTTCCGCCGCCGCTACGCCGACGTCTATCATGGCGACGACCGCTGGCGCGCGATCGAGGTGACCGGCGGCGCGACCTACAGCTGGCCGGCGCTTTCGACTTACATCCAGAATCCGCCCTACTTCACCGGCATGACCATGACCCCGACCCCGCCAGGCGACATCGACGGCGCGCGGGCGCTTGCGGTGTTCGGAGATTCGATCACCACCGACCACATCTCGCCGGCGGGCGCGATCAAGCCCGACAGCCCGGCCGGCCGCTACCTCCTCGAGCATGGCGTCAGCCGGGCCGAGTTCAACAGCTACGGCGCGCGGCGCGGCAACCATGAAGTGATGATGCGCGGCACCTTCGCCAACATCCGTATCCGCAACCGCATGCTCGACAATGTCGAGGGCGGCTTCACCCGCTACGCGCCGACGGGTGAGACCATGCCGATCTACGACGCGGCGATGGCCTACAAGCACGACGGCACGCCGCTCATCGTGCTCGCCGGCAAGGAATATGGCACCGGCAGCTCGCGCGACTGGGCGGCCAAGGGCACGGTCCTGCTCGGCGTTCGCGCAGTCATCGCCGAGAGCTTCGAGCGCATCCACCGTTCGAACCTCGTCGGCATGGGCGTGCTTCCGCTCCAGTTCCAGGACGGCCAGAATGCCGAAAGCCTCGGCCTCGACGGCACCGAGACCTTCAGCATCGCCAACGTCGCCGCGATCGAGCCGCGCCAGGACATCACAGTTCAGGTCGCCAAGGCGGACGGAAGCACCGGCACGATCACCGCGCGCTGCCGCATCGACACCTATAACGAGCTGGAGTATTTCCGCTCGGGCGGCATCCTCCAGTACGTCCTGCGGAAGCTCGCGGCGGCGTGAGCGAAGAGGCGCCAAGCCTGGTCGCCTTCTGCATTTGCGGACGTGCCCGGATCACGCTGCCGCGCGCGCCGGAATATGTCAGCCACTGCAACTGCAGCATGTGCTCGAAGACCGGGTTCGAGGGCGTCTATTTCCCGTCCGACGAGTTGCGCATCGAGGGCGAGTTCGACAGCTATGTCCGCGAGGATCTGAGCGAGCCGTGCCTCAGGAACCATCGCTGCCGGCATTGCGGCGTCGCGACCCATTGGACGCTGCTGTCCGACCCGCCGTACGAGCGCATGGGGGTCAATGCGCGGCTGCTCGATCCCGAAGCTTTGAAGGACGTGCCGGTGCGCGAAGTGGACGGCCGGAGCTGGGAAACGTGACCCCGGTCGAGATCGCGGTCGAGGGGGTCGGCTGGGCCGGCGCGCTGCTCATCCTGCTCGCTTATCTGCTGCTCTCGGCCGGTCGGCTCACCGGACAGTCGCTCACCTACCAACTGATGAACGTGTTCGGAGCGGCGGGATTCATCGTCAACGGCTGGTGGCATCGCGCGATCCCGTCCGCGACGCTCAACGTCATCTGGTTACTGATCGGGGCAATCGCGACATGGCGGATCATGAAGAGAAAAGGATCGTCGACCTCAGCCACGTGATTGAGGAGGGGATGGTCACCTACAAGGGCCTGCCGGGACCGCACATCTGCGACTTCTGGGAGCGCGAGGGCACGGCCGCCAGCTACGACGATGGCTCGACGTTTCAGATCGGTCGGATCGACATGGTCGCCAATACCGGCACCTACCTCGACAGCCCGTTCCACCGCTACGCCGACGGCGCGGACCTGTCCGAGTTGAAGCTGGCCGCGCTCGCCGACGTGCCGGGGATCGTCGTCCGCCGCCCGTGGGAGAATGGGTTGGCGCTGGAGCCCGGGCATCTCGAGGGCGCGGACGTCGCGGGGAAGGCGGTGCTGGTGCATACCGGCTGGGACCGGCACTGGCGGACCGACGGCTATTTCGGCGCGCATCCCTATCTCACCGCCGAAGCCGCTGACTGGCTCGCCGAGCATGGCGCGGTGGTGGTCGGCATCGACAGCGTCAACATCGACAACATGCACGTCCGTGCGCGGCCGGTGCACACCCGGCTGCTCGGCGCCGGCATTCCGATCTGCGAGCATATGACCGGCCTCGGCAGCCTGCCCGACGAAGGCTTCCGCTTCGCCGCAGTGCCGCCCAAGGTAAAGGGCATGGGGACGTTCCCCGTACGCGCCTACGCAGTGCTCGGCTGAGCGAGCGACTCCTTCAGCCAGCCGGGCATGATCGCATTATCGGGCACCGCGTCGATCCGGGCGTGAACGACGGACAGGCCGAGTTCGGGATATTCGACGCGGGAGCGGTCGCCCCCGCCACCCGTGACGACGAACAGCCGGCGATTGACTTTCTGCCGCCAGTTCATCCGCGAGGTGTTCTCCTGGCCGACGTAGCAGCCCTTGGTGAAGCTGACGCCGTTGAGCTCGATCGCATTGCATTCGAGCCACAGCACGTCGCCGAGCTCGGCCCGGCCTTCGCAGACGCCGAGCCGCAGGCGGTGCTGGAGCCAGCCGGAGGCGGGTTCGGCCGGGGGGCCGAGCCAGCGGCGGCCGAGTTCCGGCAAGCGCGGATCGGCGACACCGTGCGATCCGTCCTTCGACCAGTGTAGCGCCAGTGACGAATCGCGGGCGATGGTGATCGCCCGGCGCAGGCGGTAGATCGCCAGGCGCTTGACGAGATCGTCGGCGGCCGCGTCCTCGCAATCGAGCAGCAGGTCGTCACCCTCGCTCCACACGAGGAAATCGAACAGGCACTTGCCCTGCGGCGTGAGGAGGCCGGCCCACACCGGAAGCTCCCCCGCCACATCGTTGGTGACGAGCCCCTGGAGGAAGCCGCGCACGTCCTCGCCCGACAGGCGGACGACGGCGCGATCGCTGAGGGTGGTCGCGGGCATGGCTCTCAGTTAGGGAGCCGGCCGTGGCATCGCAAACGCTGACCATCCGCAAGCCCGACGACTGGCACGTGCATCTGCGCGACGGCGACATGCTGCGGACGGTCGCGCCCTATACGGCGCGGCAGTTCGCTCGGGCGATCGTGATGCCGAACCTCGCGCCGCCGATCACGACTGCGGCGGCGGCATCGGCCTATCGCGACCGGATCGTCGCGGCGGCAGGCGCAGGCTTCACGCCGCTGATGACCTGCTACCTGACCGACGACATCAGCCCCGACGAGGTGGCGGAGGGCCACGCCAACGCAGCGTGGGTCGCGGCCAAGCTCTATCCGGCGGGCGCGACCACCAACAGCGCCAGCGGAGTGACCGACATCCGGCGGATTTATCCGGTGCTCGAGCGGATGGAGCGGATCGGCATGGTGCTGTGCGTCCATGGCGAGGTGACCGATCCCGAGATCGACGTGTTCGACCGGGAGTTCGAGTTCATTGAGCGCGTGCTGCGCCGGCTGGTCAGCGACTTTCCGGCGCTGAGGATCGTGTTCGAGCACATTACGACCGAGGATGCGGTTCGCTTCGTCGGCGATCACCCGAACACGGTCGCAGCGACCATCACGCCGCAGCATCTGATCATCAACCGCAACGCGCTCTTCGCCGGCGGCTTGCGGCCGCATGCCTACTGCCTGCCGGTGGCCAAGCGCGAGAAGCACCGGCGCGCGCTGCGCAAGGCGATCACCTACGGCTGGGACAATCTGTTCCTCGGCACCGACAGCGCTCCGCACACTCCCGAAGCCAAGGAATCGGCGTGCGGCTGCGCCGGGATATTCAACGCGCCGCATGCGCTCGAAAGCTATCTCCAGGTGTTCGAGGAAGAGGGCGCGCTCGGCAAGTTCGAGGCGTTCGCCTCGGTCAACGGTCCGCGCTTCTACGGCCTGCCGCTGAACGAGGGCACGGTGACCCTCGAACGCGCCGAGCAGCGGGTTCCGGAGACGATTGATGGGCTGGTGCCCTTCCACGCCGGCGAGACGCTGAGGTGGCGGCTGGCGGACTAGCTGCCGCGCCCGGTGGCCCCGATCACCGCGGCGAAATGGTCTTCGAGCTTCTGGTAGCATTCACAGCTTCGCTCCATCAGCCCGCCGCGGTCGAGGACCCGGATCACCCCCCGCCCCGAAGCGATGACCCCGTCCTGCTCGAGCGACTGGATCACGGCGTTGACCGTCGTCCGCTGGACGCCGAGCAGCCCGGCCAGCGCCTGCTGGGTGAGGTCGATCCGGTCGCCGGTGCGGTCCTGGGCATGGAGCAGCCAGCGCGCGGCGCGCTGCGGGATCGAGTGGAACACGTTGCAGGCGACCGACTGCATCACCTGCGACAGCAAATAGTCGGAAAAGCGGCAGAAGAGATTGCCGACGAACGGCGAGCGGGTCTTGGCGTCTTCGAGCGCCGCCATCGGCAGGCGGAAAGCCGGGCCGCCGACCAGCACGACCGCCTTGGTGAACGCCGGCGCCTTGCCGCAGCTGACGATCCCGCCGACCGCACCGCGGCGGCCGATCAGCGCGACTTCGACCGAGCGCCCGCCGGCCAGCTCGACCGCCATCGAAATCATCGTCGGTCCGACTGGGAACAGGGTGACAAGCACCTGGTCGCCCTGGTCGAGCACGGCTGTGCCGGTTTGGAGCTCGACCATTTGTCCGTGCGATTCGATCAGTGCCCGGGCCTCAGGCGCGAAGGTCGACAGCAGATGATTGCCGCTGAAGGCCTCGTCCGTGCGCACTCGTTCGTCAGCGTCAATCATCGGCAGCTTCCCAGCCAGGCCCCGGAATCATTACGCATGCGGCGCACTGCCGTTCCAACAACGGCAGCGCGGGCAATTACATCGTAACCGGCTCGACCGTTCGCCTGCGCCCGGCGAGCAGGCAATCGGCGACGAGGCGCAGCGGGGCGACATCGACGTGGCTCCGATGATCGTCGATCAGATCGGCGAAGCGCTCGTAGATGTGCGGATATTCGCCGGACCATTCGTCGCTGTGCAACGTGCCGTTGAGGTAGAGCTTCGCTCCGCCCTCCTCGAGCCGGACCTTGGTGCCGTCGGTCGCCTCGAGCTCGATTGTCCATTCCTCGTCCTTGGACCGGCGCCAGTCGAGACTTGCGGTCAGCGGCCCCTCCGCCTGGGGACTGTAGAAGTTGATTTCCGCGGCGATCGGAGTCTGGGCGTTTTCGGGGACGCTGAGCGTCGCGTCGCGGACCAGCAGCGCGCCGGGGAAGATCTTGGTCGCGATGGAGAAGGCGTTGATGCCGGGGTCGAACACGCCGAAGCCGCTGGGCTCCCAGATCCACTTCTGACCGGGATGCCATTTGTGGACGTCCTCGTGCCACAGGATCTTCATCGAGCGGATGCGCTTGCCGGCCAGCGCGCGCTCGGCGGCGTCGACGGTCGAATGGTGCTGCGCGTGCCAGGTGGTGAACAGCGTCACGCCGCGCTCCTGGGCGAGGATGTCGAGGTCGGCGATCTCGCTGGTGCCGTCGGTCGGCGGCTTCTCGAGCAGGCAGTGGAGGTCGGCGAGGATGCACTCGCGGGCGATGTCGTAGCGCGGCGACGGGGGCGTGGTGATCGCGACCGCGTCCAGTCCCTCGACCTTGCGGATCATCTCGCGCCAGTCGGCGAACACCGGTTGCGGGCCCTGGCCCGAGCGGCTCGACACGGCCGCGAGCTCGAACTTGGGATTGGCCGCGATCGACGGGACGTGTTGGTCCTCGGCGATCTTGCCGAAGCCGAGGATGGCGATGCGGATGGGCTGAATCATGCCTTCAAACCCGCGACATAGGCGCGCGCTTTCTCGAGCGTTTCCGCAGGCGACTGCCCTGGCTGGTAAAGCCCGCCGCCGAGGCCGAAGCCGTCGGCGCCTGCGTCGATCCACGGTCGCAGGTTGTCGGGCTTGACCCCGCCGACGATCAGGATCGGCACGTCCTTGGGAAGGACCGCGCGCTGCGCCTTCAGCACCGCCGGCGACGCGGCTTCGGCCGGGAACAATTTGAGCGCGGTGGCACCGGCTTCGAGCGCATCGAACGCATCCGACGGCGTGAAATAGCCGGGCGAGGCGACGAGCCCCGCGTCCACCGTTTCCTCGATCACCTCGACGTTGGTGTTGGGCGAGACGATCAGGCGGCCACCGGACTCCTTGACCGCGCGGACCTGCTCGGCGTCGAGCACGGTCCCGCCGCCGACCAGCATGCGCTCGCCGAACTTCGCCGCGAGCCGCTCGATGCTCTTCAGCGGATCGGGGGAATTGAGCGGCACTTCGATGATTCGGATGCCGCTTTCATAGATCGCGTCGCCGATCGCTTCGGCCTCGTCCGGCGTTACCCCGCGGATAATCGCGACCAGCGGGCATTGGTCGAGGTGGCGGTGGAGAAGTTCGCTGGCGTTCATGGCATCCTTTTCGCGATTTCGGCGATTCCGGCGAGGAAGCATTTTTCCCCGTCGAGCTCGGTCGCCGTGCGGTTGGTCTGGGCGATCGCCGCGGCATAGAGCTTGGTGAGCTCGGGTCGGCCGATGACCACGATCGTCGCCGAAGTCGGGTCGGACAATCCGATCCGGACGTCGGTCCCGATCAGGAGGCCGCTGGTGTAGGACGCGCCGTCCTGCTTCTTCGCCTGGCCCAGCAGGACTCGGGCACGCACCGCGAACAATTCTGCGGGAAGCGCTTCGTTGTAGATGGCGTAGCGGGCGGCGGCGCAGAACGTGTCGTTGACCGCAACCTCGCCGTCGAGCAGGTCGGACAGGATGCTGTGCTCCTTGAGCAGGCTGAACAGCTCGCCGGTCATGATCGTGCGGAAGTTGCGGATCTCGCCCTTGCGCAGCTGCGCCCATTTGTTGTGCGTCCCGGGGTGGCAGACGAGCGAATCGGGATCGACCGTGCCGGCCGCAACTCCGCCGAGGAGCTGGACCTCTTCGCCGCGCATCACGTCGGCGCGGCCGTCCCCGATGTAGGAGACTCCGGGAACGATCGCCTCGCGCTCGCCAGCCCAGACGAGCTTCGCCGCGAGCGCGTCGAGGCTCGCCGGGCACGGCACGTAGGGCGCTTCCTTCCACCCGCGGTTGGACCCGACCATGCCGGCAAGCAGCATCGGATGATCGCCGAGGCGAGCCCGAATCTCCGCGACGGCCGCTGGAAACCCGCCGGAGCCGACCGATAGGACGCCCTTCGAATCCTCGAATTCGTCACGGCAGCGGCCCGACGGGTCGAGCCGGTAGGCCCGACGGTTCGTCGTTCCCCAATCGACCGCGATGAAACCTTCCGCCCAGCGCATGCTTTCTTGCCATAGCCGATAACTTCGCTGATGCGACTTTGGTCCCGGTTTCTTTTTGACCCGCGAAGCTATCGGTTCGGGCGGCCGGTGTTTACGGCCTCGGCATACGGGGTGATCTGAGGAGACTGACCATCGCCAACTTCATGTTCGCGACGGGGATCGAGAACAGCTACCCCACAATCAATCATGGCAAGACCCGCATCGACGAGATGGAGGTCGGCGGCCATTACGAGCGCTGGCGCGAGGATTTCGACTGCGTCCAGGAAATCGGCATCAACTTCCTCCGCTACGGGCCGCCGATCCACAAGACCTATCTCGGCCCCAACAAGTTCGACTGGGAATTCACCGACCAGACCTTCGCCGAATTGAAGCGCCGCGACATCACGCCGATCGTCGATCTGTGCCATTTCGGAGTCCCCGACTGGATCGGCAATTTCCAGAACCCCGACTTCCCGCAGCTATTCGCCGATTATGCCGGCGCCTTCGCCGAGCGCTTCCCGTGGGTGCAGCTCTACACCCCGATCAACGAGATGTTCATCTGCGCGGTCTTCTCCGCGAAATACGGCTGGTGGAACGAGCAGGAGAAGAGCGACCGCTCGTTCATCACCGCCCTGAAGCACATCGTCCGGGCCAACATTATGGGGATGATCGCGATCCTCAAGCGGCGCCACGACGCGATCTTCATCCAGTCGGAATCATCCGAATATTATCATGCCGATTCACCGGCCGCGATCGGCCGCGCCGAAGTGCTGAACCAGATGCGCTTCCTGTCGCTCGACCTCAATTACGGGCGGCGGGTCGACAGCGGCATGTATGAATATCTGATGGATAACGGGATGACCCGGGAGGAGTATAACTGGTTCCTCGACCACCGGCTGAAACAGCACTGCATCTTCGGCAACGATTATTACCAATTGAACGAGCACCGCGTGTTCGCCGACGGGCATACCGTCGCGGCCGGCGAGACGTTCGGATACGCCGAGATCACGCGGCAATATTACAACCGCTACCGCCTGCCGGTCATGCACACCGAGACCAATTTGTGGGAAGGCCCGCACGGCGACGAGGCGGTCAAATGGCTGTGGAAGGAATGGGCCAACGTCCTGCGCCTCCGCAACGTCGGAATCCCGACCGTCGGCTTCACCTGGTACAGCCTCACCGACCAGATCGACTGGGACACTGCGCTCCGCGAGCAGAACGGCAACGTCAATCCGCTCGGGCTGTTCGACCTCGACCGCAAGATCCGCAACGTCGGCCGCGCCTACAAGCAATTGATCGCCGACTGGCGCAACGTGCTTCCCGCCCAGAGCGTGTGCCTGGTGGTCCCGATCAAGAAGATCAGCGATTTTGAGGAAGAGGACGGCGACGATGCCGCCGGCCGCGACCTCGGCGGCAGCGGCACCCAGGCCAAGAAAGCCCAGGTGCGATGACCCGCAAGATCGCCAGGATCGAGACCTTCTTCGCACCGCCGCGCTGGCTATTCGTCCGGGTCGAGGCCGAGGACGGCGCGTTCGGCTGGGGCGAAGCGAGCCTCGAGGGCTGGGCCGAGGCCGTCGACGGCGTGTTCGAGGCGTTCCGTGACCGGTTCGTCGGCGCGGACCCGTTCAACATCGAGGACATCTGGCAGGTCGGCTACCGCGGCGGCTTCTACCGCGGCGGGCCGGTGCTGATGAGTGCCCTCGCCGGCCTCGAGCAGGCTTTGTGGGACCTAAAGGGCCGCGCGCTCGGCCTGCCGGTCTGGCAGATGCTCGGCGGCAAGGTGCGCGACAAGGTCCGATCCTACGCCTGGATCGGCGGCGATCGGCCGCACGAGATCGGCGAGGCCGCCGCGGGCCGGAAGGCGCAGGGCTTCGACGCGGTCAAGATGAACGCGACCGCCGAGCTCAACTGGATCGGAACCAACAAGCAGTTCGACGCGGTGGTGAAGCGGGTCGAGGCGGCGCAGGCGCAGGGCATGGATGTCGGGCTCGACTTCCACGGGCGGGTCCACCGGCCGCTGGCCAAGCAGCTGGCCAAGGTGCTCGAACCGCTGGGGCTGCTGTTCATCGAGGAGCCGCTGCTCAGCGAGAATATGGACGGCCTGCCCGAGATCGCGGCGCACACCACAACCCCGATCGCACTCGGCGAGCGGCTGTTCAGCCGGTGGGACTTCAAGCCGTTCTTCGAACAGGGCGTCGTCGACATCATCCAGCCCGACCTGAGCCACGCCGGCGGTATCCTCGAGGTGCGCAAGATCGCGGCGATGGCCGAGGCCTATGACGTCGCGGTGGCGCCGCACTGCCCGCTGGGGCCGCTGGCGCTCGGCGCCTGCCTGCAGATCGCGGCGTGCACGCCGAACCATGCGATCCAGGAAATCAGCCTCGGCATCCACTACAATACCGGCGGCCACGACCTGTTGAACTTCTGCACCAACAAGGCGGCCCTGACTCCGGTCGACGGCTATCTGCCGGTACCGGAAGGGCCGGGGCTCGGGGTCGAGATCGACGAAGCCGCGGTGCGCGAAGCGGACAAGGACCGCCACCGCTGGCGCAACCCGATCTTCCGCACCAGCGACGGGAGTTTTGCGGAGTGGTGAGCGCCAAGGCCGTCATCCTGAACTTGTTTCAGGATCCATTCCGGAGACCAACGCCGACCTTCAACAAAATGGATGCTGAAACGAGTTCAGCATGGCGGCAGGGGTCAGTGGCACTTGAAGCGGTCGAAGGGCTCGAGGCAGGCCTTGCAGCGCCATTGCGCCTTGCACGGGGTCGAGCCGAAGCGGCTGACCTCCTCGGTCTCGGTCGAGCCGCACTGCGGGCATTCGGCCAGCGCTGACGGGTTCGGCGGAGCGATGCCGTAGGCCTTGAGCCGCGCCATTCCGCGCTCGCTGATCCAGTCGGTGGTCCAGGCGGGAAACAGCACGCGTTCGATGTGGACGTCGGTGTAGCCCGCCTCGTCGAGCGCAGCGCGAATCATCTGCTCGATCGCGACCGTCGCCGGGCAGCCGGTGTAGGTCGGCGTGACCAGGACGCGGGGCGGATCCTCGGCGACGCCGCGGACGATGCCGAGGTCGGTGATCGTCAGCACCGGGATTTCCGGATCGGGCACGCGGTCGAGCACGGCCATGATCGCCGCCTCGTCGAGCGCCCGTTCCGCAACCGCTGCCATCGCCGCAGTTTACACCCGTTCGAGCGCGAGCGCGATTCCCTGGCCGACGCCGATGCACATGGTGGCGAGGGCGCGCTTGCCGCTATTGCGCTGCAACTCCTCGGCCGCGGTGAGCGCGAGACGGGCGCCGGACATGCCGAGCGGGTGGCCGAGCGCGATCGCACCGCCGTTAGGGTTCACCCGCGGGTCGTCGTCGGCGATGCCGAGCTGGCGGAGGACCGCCAAGCCCTGGGCGGCGAAGGCTTCGTTCAGCTCGATCACGTCGAAGTCGGCGACCTTGAGGCCGAGGCGCTTCATCAGCTTCTCGGTCGCGGGCGCCGGGCCGATGCCCATGATGCGCGGCGGAACTCCTGCGACAGCGGCGCCGAGCACGCGGGCTTTGGGCGTTAGGCCGTTGCGTTTGGCGGCTTCCTCGGAGGCGATGATGATCGCGGCCGCACCGTCGTTGACGCCGGAAGCGTTGCCGGCCGTCACGGTGCCGTCGGGCCTGACTATGGGCTTCAGCCGGGCGAGCGCCTCCATGCTTGTGGCTCGCGGGTGCTCGTCCTTGTCGACGACGAGCGGTTCGCCCTTGCGCTGCGGGATCTCGACCGCGACGATCTCGGCCGCGAGGCGGCCACTGGCCTGCGCCTTGGCGGCTTTTTCCTGACTGCGCAGGGCGAAGGCGTCCTGGTCTTCGCGGCTGACCTGGAAGTCCTGGGCGACGTTCTCGCCGGTGCTCGGCATGGTGTCGTCGCCGTAGGCGGCCTTCATCTTCGGGTTGACGAAGCGCCAGCCGATGGTCGTGTCGTACATCTCGGCGTTGCGGTCGAAGGCGGACGTCGCCTTGGCCATGACGAACGGCGCCCGGCTCATGCTTTCGCTTCCGCCGGCGATGATCAGGTCGGATTCGCCGCCGCGAATTGCCCGCGCCGCCATCGCCACGGCATCGAGGCCCGAGCCGCACAAGCGGTTTAGGGTCACGCCGCCGCTGCTGTCCGGCAGGCCCGCGAGCAGCCCGGCCATGCGCGCGAGGTTGCGGTTGTCCTCACCCGCCTGGTTGGCGCAGCCGAGGATCACGTCGTCGAGCTCGGACCAGTCCACGCCGGGGTTGCGGTCGATCAGCGCCTTGATCGGGATTGCGGCGAGGTCGTCGGCGCGGACATGCGCGAGGGCACCTCCGTAGCGGCCGATCGGGGTGCGGACATAGTCGCAGATGTAGGCTTCGGTCATTTTCACTGTTCCCCGGCGGAGGCCGGGGTCCAGGGCAGCGGTTCCCGCTGCTTCGCAGCGGCCTGGGCCCCGGCCTTCGCCGGGGAACACGCCAGCTTCATCAAATCACCCCGCGCCGTATCTGGTCGAGCTCGATGCTCTCGAACAGCGCCTTGAAATTGCCTTCGCCGAAGCCCTCGTTGCCCTTGCGCTGGATGATCTCGAAGAAGATCGGGCCGATCACGTTCTGGGTGAAGATCTGCAGCAGCAGCCCTTGGCCCTCGGTAGGAGCGCCGTCCATGAGGATGCGCCGCTCTTCCAGCGCCTGCAAATCCTCGTCGTGGCCTTTGATGCGCTCGGGCAGCATTTCGTAATAGGTGTCGGGCGTGTCCTGGAAGGGAATGCCGCGACCGCGCAGGACATCGACGCTGTCGTAGATGTCGGTGGTGCCGAGCGCGATGTGCTGGATGCCTTCGCCCTTATATTCGCGCAGGAACTCCTCGATCTGGCTCTTGTCGTCCTGGCTCTCGTTCAAGGGGATTCGG
>Ga0207678_10000196_pt1 | contig 52607 bp, 49 predicted proteins | sample KBSC63metaG_FD_184319 | JGI IMG/M metagenome (GOLD analysis project Ga0207678, IMG submission 184319) | Corn rhizosphere microbial communities from Kellogg Biological Station, Michigan, USA - KBS C6-3 metaG (SPAdes) (version 2) | ecosystem: Host-associated > Plants > Roots > Rhizosphere > Soil ... | reverse complement strand
CCTTACCGCGATCGACGAGGTCACGCCTTATTGCAGCGACGGGCCCGACCGCATCCGGATCAAGGGCTGGACGGACGACAGCAAGCGCAACCTGATGATCTTCTTCGGCACCGGCGGACAGGCCGCGGTGCGCGACGTCGGCTGACCTAGAAGTTCCCACGTGAGAGGCGTCGCTCACAGTTCGAGTTTTGCGGCCTCGTTTCGGCCCGAAGCTGCAGCATCGTTTAACAGGCGCGTCAGTTTGGGTTCACAAGCGGACAGGTAGGATATTCGCCGTTCGTGAGAGGATCCACCCATGCGTTCCAAGAGCATATCCTTCGCTGCCGGATTGATTGCCGCAGCTTCGCCCTTGCTGACGTCCGCGGCGGCTGCGCAGAGCAGCAGCCAGAGCGAGTATGACCGCGGCTACCAGGCCGGTCGCGCCGACGCGGCGCGCGCCAATCAGGGCGGCGATCAGCCACCGGCCCCGACATATAATGGCCAGGCCAATGAAGACCGGCAGGGCGACTATGATGACGATACGCCGCCGCCACCTCCCCCGCCCGGCTATGACGATAACCAGCCCCCACCTCCGCCGCCCGGCTATAGCGCGGACGCATCCTCCGCGCCCGATCCGCAGGCAGACCGGCGCTACGAGGCTTATGCCGAGGATTGGGCATCGCGTTATTGCGTGAAATCGACAGGCAATGCGGCCGGAGGCGCGGTGATCGGCGGCTTGTTCGGCGCGCTGCTTGGATCGAGCGTGGCCGGCCGTCACGACCGCGGCGCGGGCGCGCTGATGGGCGGCATCGCGGGCGCGGCTGTCGGCGGCGCGGCCGGCAGTTCGGCGGATAACGCGACGAGCCCCGGCTGCCCTCCCGGTTATGTCGTACGCCGCAACGCCCCGGCCTTTGCCTATGACGGTTTCGGCACGGGTTATTATTATGACGCGCCGGGCTGGTATCATCCCTGGATCTTCGTCGACGGACGCTGGAATTACCGGCCGTATCCCTACCATAGTTTCTATTATCGTCGGTACGGTTGGGGCCGCCCCGGCTATCATGGAGGTTATCGCGGCGGATATCGCCATCATTGGTAGCAGCTATTACGGCAGATGGCGGTCGATGCTCATGAAAGGGGCGAGGAAAGCCCCTTCCATTGACGGGAATCTACCTTCTTAACCATCTTTCCATATTGCACATGCGAAACAATGAGCGCATTCGCATAGGGCGCCTTGTTGGCGCGTGGGGGAATGAAAGTGCGTGTCCGGGGCTTGGCTGCGATTGCGGCTGTAACAATTTTGGCAGCTGCCACACCGGCTTTTGCCGGCGGCGGGGGTAAGCCTCCCGTTACGCCGCTTCCCGCCTGCGGCCCGACCGACATCACCGCTCCAGGCCTGACCTTGTTGACCTGCGACGGCTTCAAGTCCGGCAATCTGCTCAACCAGTCGCCGGCCAATGTGACCACCGACAAGGCGATACTTGCGGCGCTGGGCTATACCGGCTGGGACGGCAAGTTCGCCGACGCTGCGGGCTCAGTCAGCAACCTTAAGGGCAATCAGACGGTCAATTTCGGCGTGAAGCTGACCGGCATCAGCATCGTCGGCGTCCATTTTGGCGCCGGCAAGGGCGCCACTCCGGCAGGCCCGGGGCAGGAAAGCACGGCTTTCTACGTGCTGGACGCGGCACAGGGCGTCAACCAGATCCACCTGGCCTATGGCGCAAGCTCAAATGCGGTCCTGTTCGTCACCGGCCTGCCGCGCCAGATCGGCTCCGTGCCGGAGCCTGCAACCTGGGCAACGATGGTCGGGGGCTTCGGCCTGATCGGCGGGCAAATGCGCCGCCGCCGCCGCACGCTCACTGCCGCCTGAAAACGATCCGGCTTCGCCGATAATCAGTTCGGGGTTTCGCCCGCATCCGGCTGCGCGTCGGCGAGGATCTCGCCCCGATCGTTGGCGACATGGTGTGGGACCGCGGCCTGATCGCCGAGCGCAACCGTGATCTCGAACCAGAAAAGGCTGCCCGCGCCGGGCATGCTTTCGACCAGCAGCCGTCCGTCCATCAGTTCGACGATGCGGCGGCTGATGCCAAGACCGAGACCGGTGCCGCCTGCCTGGCGCGCGGCATCGTCGGCCTGTTCGAACGGCTGGAAGATCAGATCCTGCTTTTCCGACGCGATGCCGGGACCCGTATCCCGCACGTCGAACCGCAGCACCACGCGGTCGCCCGCCTCCGAAACACGGGTGACGCCGAGAGCGACCTCGCCCGCGTCCGTAAATTTGACGGCATTGCCGAGCAGATTGAGCAGCACCTGGCGCAACGCTTTGTCATCCGCGATCACGCCATGCGGTATGTCGGGGGCGATCCGCCAGTCGAAGGCGAGGCCTTTTTCCTGAGCGCGCACCGCGATCATGTCGGCAACGCCGCGGACGATCGCACGCAGCTCGATCGGGCGTGGCATGAGCGCCAATTTTCCCGCCTCGATCCGTGACAGATCGAGAATATCGCTGATCAAGGCGAGAAGATGCTCGCCGCTCTGTTGAATCGTCCGCGCGGCCACATTCTGGCGATTGCTCAATTCGGCGACGCGCAGAATCTGGGCATAACCCAGGATTGCGTTCAACGGCGTCCGCAATTCGTGGCTCATATGCGCAAGGAAGCGCGATTTGGCGTGGCTCGCGCTTTCGGCGGCATCGCGTGCCTGCTGCAGCAACAGGCCTTCGGCAACCAATAGACGCTGACGCTGCGCATGTTCCTGCCGCATCCGCCGCACGCGATGAACGAGGTAGAGCGCGGTGAAGCCGGTCCAGCAGCCAAGCAGCAGCAGATACCAATGTTCGGGCGTGATCGCGCGCCCGCCGATCACGACCCGGTTGAGCTTGATCGCGTAATCGCCCGGCGGCGCGGCGGTGCCGGTCTGAAGGTCGATCGCGATCACATTGGCGAGGTCGGGTTTGCCCGCGTCGCGATAGGGATGCAGGTTGATCCACCATTGCTCGATCGCGGCGTCGCGCAGGTTGAGCGTAACCAGATTATGACCCTGACGGACCGGGAATTCGATCGCGTTGGGCTTGGTGCTGTCGCCCTGCTGCGCATTCGCATAAGGCGCTCCCCAATTTTTGAGGGTGAGCTTCAGATATTTGGCGGGCCCGCGATAATCCAGATCGAGCGTCGCCTTTTCGAAACCCGAAAAATCGCGCCCGGCACCGCGGTGGCTGACGTCGATCAATATGCCCGATCCGCAATAAGGGTTGGGGAAGACCATGGTAAGGCGGCAGCGCCAAACCAGCGGATCCGCCCGATCGGGCGTGATCGTGGACGTGCCCCCGCCCGAATTGTCGGCATACCAATAGCGCCCGTAGCGGGAGAGTGTGGCGGGCTGGATCGCGAATTGCCGATCGATCACCACATCCTTGAGCAGGATTGCGGCGAAGGTTGCGACGATCAGCAGGAACGCGACCAGCTCGAAGCGAAGCGCGGCAAAGCGCGGCTCCGCACCGTCGAGCGGACCGGAGTCGTCCGCTGGCGAGATCGGGATGAGCGCGCTCATCGTCCGACGCTGGTGGCCTGCGCCACCTCCATCTCAACCTCCGCAGAGCCCATGCCGGCACGCTGTCATACAAAGCCTTCCGTCACAAGCGAGGCTCTGGCCGTGCTCCTTCGAAATGCCCGGCGGTTGGCGACAGCCGGGGCTTAGAACGGGATTGGCGGGGCCGAAGTTCGGCCCGGCCCCGAACCAGCCGGCGGTCCTTTGGGTTCCGCGTGCGAACGTTACATTTCAGTAATGTGGCAGATATGTGCCAGATGGCGCGTCATGCATGCTCAAGGCCGCAGGCCGATAAACAGAGGAATCTAAGTTGCTTGCGCACGCTGGGACTGTGAATATGCGGGTCGCCTTTGGAATAGCCTTCTCTGGACAAGGCTTTCTCAAGCTCCTTTACGCGTGGATATTCGCCGGTGCGGGCGAGTTCGAAGGCGCGTTCGAGGATCGGCTTTTCGTACATGCCGATTAAACTGTTTCGGGTCCCGATACGTTTCCGCTGACCTACGTTAAATTTTAGCAACCTTCCGCGGTCAAGACCCGCCGACCGGCACCGCCTCGCCATCCTCCCTCACGAAGTGCGCGGGCCGGCGATCGAGCAGTTTCAGAAGAACCTCCTTGGAATGGTGGAACAATGCGTCCGGACACGGGCAGGCCCCGCAAGAATGGTTAAGCCCGGATTGCCTAAATCTCTTGGCGGTTGCGCAATCCCATTTGACCCATGCCGTCCGATACGCCGCGTATAAGGCGGAGGGGGTGTATATGGTTGTGAGGCTTGGCAAATTCGGTACGACGGCACTGACCTCGTGCGCGATGTCGCTGGTGCTGGCCAGCCCCGCCCAGAGCAGCGGCCCGATCAATCCGGTGCAGGGCGACGTCAGCCCTCTCTACGGCAAGATCAACCCCTTTTACGGTGACGTGAATGCCAGCTACGGCAAGATCAATCCCTTTTATGGGAAGATCAATCCGTTCTACGGCAAGATCAATCCCTTCTGGGGCGACGTCAGCAGCTATTACGGCAAGATAAACCCGTTCACGGCGGATACGAGCGCGACGACCATTGCCACATACGGGGCCAGATATGACCCGTTCTGGGGCAAGGACAGTCCTTACCTGACCAGTTCGCCTTCCGTTCCTTACGGCAAGATTGCGGGTTTCTGGCAAAGCGAGCTCGCAAACTGGACGAATGTGCAGGCGACGTGGGCAACCGCCACGACGCAGAACGACGCCCAGAATCTTGCCAACCAGATACAGAATAATATCATCAACCCCGCCGTCAGTTTCTGGGGGCAGGCCGTCCAAAGAGGCGCCGCAGCTCCCAAGGGGACATCCGACAAAGGCCTGGCCGGCATGGACTCCTCGAAATCGGGGCGGAGAGGTCTTTCGCTGACGGCTGCCGAGATGAACTGGCTGTCGCCCTATGGCGTGACCTTCACCAACGGCGTCATCGATCCCGCCAGCCTGCTGAAGATGGACGCGTCCCAGCGCGCGATGATGTTCCTGAATCTCTACGACGATCTGATGGACTATTCGGGCACCGGCCACGTCGACTGGTGGATGGGGTCGGTCGGATGGACCCCGGCACTTGCCGACATCCAAGGCGCTAACGCCAAGGGGAGCCCGGTTCCGACGGTCGGCATGATCGACTTTGTAATGAGCTCGGGCAAGCACCTCTCCAAGCAAATCACGCAGCTTGGCAACACCACCTTCAATGACGGACATGGCGCCGCGGTCGGCAGCCTGATCATGGGCTCGGTCGACGGATCTGGCATTCTGGGCGTCATGCCGCAGGGGACGGTGAACGTTGTCGTCTACGATCCGTATGACACGACCAACACGACCAACTGGACCGACGTCGGCACGGGCCTCGCCGCACTCACCAATTCGATCTTCAAGGGAAAAACCACGCCGGTTGGCGTGCTGAACGCATCGCTCGGCGAGCCCGGCTATACCTTGAGTCCTGGCTGGAACGACGCGCTGAGAAACGCAGGCGCCCATGGGCACAATCTGGTGATCGCGGCCGGAAATGACGGGAGCACGCAGACCCAGAATGTGGTTTGGGATTTCAACGTCAATCCGAACCTCCTCATCGTCGGATCGGTGGGCGTGGACGGGACTATTTCCAACTTCTCGAACCGCCCCGGCGAGGCGTGCCTGATCGCGAGCGCGGGATCGGCGTGCAGCGAAGCGAACAAGCTCAAATATCATTTCATCGTGGCGCCGGGCGAGCTGATCCTCGTTTCCGATGGTCTGGGCGGTCATATGCGGCAGTCGGGCACCTCGCTCGCCGCGCCGCTCGTCTCCGGCGCGATCGTCATGCTGCAGAATCGCTGGCCTTGGCTGTCCAATTATCCCGACGAGACCGCGCAGATCATCCTCAAGTCGGCGACGCCCAAGGGCGCGCACCCCGGCGCGGACCCGGTCTATGGCGTGGGCGAGCTCAACATCGCGGCATCGCAGGCGCCGCTCAACTGGAACAATGTCGTCTTCTATCAGGCCGCCAACGGCAAGGTGAGCACGACCGCGGTACCGTTATCGACCGTCGTGACGCAGATCAGGGGCGGCACGCAATCGTCATGGGATGCGTCGGGCCTGTGGTACAGCGCGTTCGAGACGATCGGCGCGACCTACCGCGATTTCCAGATCCCGCTCTCCTCCCGGCTGGTCGGTCTGTACGCGTCCACCGCCGCCGGCATGCAGGCCTATCAATCCAATCTGACGATGGCGCTGCGGTCGCAGGCAATCCACTTCGCCGGAAGCGGTGCCGGCAATCCCTCGCAGGACAGCCTCGTATCGGGCTTGGCGCGGTCGACCGTGCCGGCTGGCCAGTTCGCTGGCATGCAGTTACGGGTCAGCGTGACACCGGCCCAGATTGGCAACGCCTTCCAGATGCGCTCGGCACGGTACGACACCGATGCCTTATTGGTCAGCGACAAAGCCAGCTTCGCCTTCGGCTTTGGCAATGGTGCGGCGGCACTGGATGGCCGCCCCGGCTTCGCCTTCCGCACCGATTATGATCTCGGCCAGGGTGGCGCCAACCCGCTGCTCGGCCTGGCCTCGGGCGGCGCCTATCTGGGTGGGCGGGCAATGCTCGCCGACGGGCTGACGATCGGCTTCGGCACGACCGACCGCATGGCGCGACGCAACCTTTCCGCCTTCGGCATCGACCGCGCCACGGCAGGCGACTGGGTCAATCGCTACGCCGCGCAGGCGCAAACGGTGAGCCTCGCCTATCGCGTCAGCCGCGGCCTGACGGCGCATGCCGGCTTCACCCGTCTGCATGAGGATGCGGCGCTGCTCGGCATACAGTCGCTCGACCGCGCCGATCTGCAGGGCGGATCGGTTACCGAGGGCGCCAGCGCAGGCTTCGATCTGGCGATCGGCAGGAACTGGACGCTGGCGGGCACCGGCACGGTCGCGCGCACCCGCGCCGACGCCGGACAGATCCGCGCCAGCGGGCTGACCAGCGCTTCGGCGGAGCTGGCGGTGATCACATCGCGGCTGTTGGCGCGGAACGACGAGCTCCGCCTGACGGTGGCGAGCCCGCTCCACACGATCGGCGGCCACCTCACCTATTCGAGCGTGGGCGTGATCGATCGCTCGACCGGTGCGATCGGCGTGGTCGAGCAGGCTTTCTCGCCCCGAGGCAGGCCGCCGCTGGCGGGCCAGGCGATGTACGGGCTGGCTTTGCCTCGAGGGAAAGGCGAATTCAGCTTCTTCGGTCGGGTCGACCGCGATGCCGAGCTGATGGCGACCAACTCGATAGGCTATAGCGGTGGCGTTCAGCTTCAATTGGCTTTCTGATCGACGCAGCCGCCAGTGCCTGACCGCTTCTAGCGGAAACGCTTCGGCAGCCGCTCTTTCCCAATGCAAACAACGCTTTCCACCGCCCGCGATCGGATCGCGGCCTAAAGATATGGCCGGAATAGCCGTTCCCTGAATTGATCGGCAGACGGGCTGGCGATCATGGGGAGGCGGCCTTTGCGGACCAAATTCGCCGCCCTCGGGCGAGGCGCCATGACGAAGCCGATCGCGCTGATCGTCGCGGCGCTGCTCTCGACCCACGCCGCCGCCACATCGCAATCCGACTATGACGCAGCCATCGCCGCCACCAAGAGCGTGATGATGGAGGACCCCGGCAAGGCACTCCTGCTCGCACGCCACGCCGAAACGCGGGCGACAGCGCTTGCCGCCGGGAAAGAGGCGACGCTTGGCGTGGCGCGCGCCCAGTGGCTGCAGGGGGAAGCCTTGTCGCGGCTCGATCAGGGCAATCGGGCGCTACCCATCCTGGAGCGGGCCCTCGCGACCGTGGTCAAGGTCGCGCCGACAGACCGGCTGCATGGCGATCTGCTGCTGTCGCGCGGCTGGGTCGAGGAAACCCGCAGCGCGATCGCGCCCGCGCTTGCCGACTTCCAGCACGCGTTCATCCTGTATCGGGCAGCGGGCGAACCCAGGGGCGAAGCCAAGGCGCTCCAGAATATCGCTGGCATCTATCAGGACGCGGGCGATGAGGAGCGCTCGCTGCGTTATTATGCGCAGGCGACCGAAGTCTATCATGGCGACCCGGCCTTCGCGATCGCGGCCTATAACAATGTCGGCGAGACGCTGCGCCAGCTCGGCCGCTATCGCGCGGCGGAGGGCCAATATGCCAAGGCGCTGACCGCGGCACGGGCTGCGGAAAGCCCGTTGTTGCGGGCGGACATATTGACCAACATGGCGACGACGCGTCTGCTCGCAGGCGACGTTGCCGGCGCAGAAAAGCTCGCCAGGCGCGCGCTCGGGCTGACCCGTACAAGGGAAGCGGCGGACGAGAAGCCCTTCGCCCTGGGCGTACTCGCCGAGGTCGCGATGAAGCGCGGCGATGTGACCCAGGCCGAGCGCCTGATCGGGCGCACCTTCGCGGGCATCGACCTCGCCAACAGCGCCCTGCCCTACCGGGATTTCCACAAGGCGGCGGCCGACATTTACAGCCGTTCGGGGCGACCCGAGCTCGCTCTGGAGCATCTGCGCGCTTGGAAGCGGCTGGACGACAATGTCCGCGCGCTCGCCGCCTCTACCAATGCCGCGCTGATGGCGGCGCAGTTCGATTTCTCGAACCAGAATCTGCGCATCGTCCAATTGCAGGCAAACCGCGCGCGGCTGCACGAAATGGTGCTGCGGATCGTGGTCGGCGCGATCGCGCTCATGGCCCTTCTTATGCTGGGCGCCATGCTCTTCCTGCATCGCAGCCGCAACCAGACGCGCGCCGCCAACCGCCAGCTCACCAAGGCGCTGCAGGCCAAATCCGATTTCCTGGCGATGACCAGCCACGAGATACGCACGCCGCTCAACGGCATTCTTGGCATGACGCAGGTGATCCTCGCCGACCGTTCGATCGAGGGGCCGCTGCGCACCAAGATTCAGACGGTCTACGGCGCGGGCGAGACGATGCGCGCACTGGTCGACGACATTCTCGATCTGTCGAAGATGGAAACGGGCACGCTCGCGATGAACCGCACGAACCTGCGTCTGCGGGAACTGCTCGGCGACGCGGCGCGCCTGTGGCGTCCCAAGGCCGAGGAAAAGGGGCTCGGCTTCACGCTCGATCTGGAACATTGCCCGATGCTGGTCGAGGAGGACGAGGACCGGCTGCGGCAGATCGTCCACAATCTGCTCTCGAACGCGGTCAAATTTACCGAGATGGGCGGGGTCACGCTCCGCGCGCACGCCACCGAGGGGAGGCTGGAGATCGCGGTCGCCGACACCGGCATTGGCATCGCGCCCGCGCAGCACGACATCATTTTCGAGAAATTCCAGCAGGCCGATGCCAGCACGTCGCGCCGCTACGGCGGTACCGGGCTCGGCCTCGCCATTTGCCGGAGCGTGGCCGAGGCGATGGATGGCGCTGTCACGGTCGAGAGCCGGCCAGGCGAAGGCGCGACCTTCACGCTTTCGCTACCCCTGCGCATCGTCGCGATGGCGGAGGGCGAAAACATGACGCCGCGGACAGATATCGCACCAGTTTTGCTGCTCGAACCCAATCCCCTGACCCGGCGTGTCGTCGCGAGCGCGCTATGCGGCAGCGTCGGCGAGGTCGAGGCCGTCGATGACGCCGCTGCCCTGCTCGCCGCCCTGAAAGATGCGGCGCGGGCGCACCTGATCGTGCAGGCGAATGTGGCGGGCGATCAGCTGGCGTTGATCGTCGCGGCGGCGGCCAATGCTCGCGTCGTCGTGCTGGCCGCCGCGGAAGACGAACTGGACGTTGGCGCGCTGGCGAGCGCCGGGGTCGTCATCCTCCGGAAGCCGGCCTCGTGCGAGACATTGTTGGCCGCGCTCCAGGAAGACCGGCCGCTTCGCGTCGCATAATCCGATCGCTCGACCCGATCGGACGGTCACATTCCTTCAAAATTCCGTTGACATTTGCAGCAAAGCCACAGGCAGTTGTTTCGCGCTACAGCTGAATATCTCCGCAATAGATCGTAGCCCGATACTTCTCTGTAAAATCAATCGATGAATCCCGGGACGCAATTGACAGCCTTATGGTCGAGCGTAACCTTCCCGTCATAAAGCGGAGCAGATGTATCCGCCCCTCTATGTGGAGAGCGATGTCCGAACGGAGCAGATTCAGCTCGAGGGGACATTATGAAAAAGGCTGTTCCAAACCACATTACCAAGACTATTCTTCTCGCCACTACCGCCGCGATTGCCTCGATGACTTTCGCCGAAACGGCTCAGGCGCAGACGGCACCCGCAGACACCGCCGTTGCCGACGAGCAAAAGGATGTCGTGGTCGTGATCGGCACCCGCCGCACCGACCGCACTCTCACCAATTCCGCCTCTCCGGTCGACGTGATCAGCTCGGTCGAGCTTCAGTCGCAGCCATCCGCGAACATGCTGGATAGCCTCAAGAATCTCGTTCCTTCCTTCTTCGTCCCACAGAACACGATTTCCGACGCGTCGAGCTTCGTGCGCGCGCCGTCTCTGCGCGGTCTGCCCGGTGACGAAGTGCTGGTGATGCTGAACGGCAAGCGCTTCAACCGATCCGCGCTGGTGCAGGTCTATACCGGCGGTGACACCGGCCTGTCTTTCGGGTCCCAGGGCTCCGACATTTCGGCGATCCCGGCGATCGCGATCGGCAACCTTCAGGTGTTGCGCGACGGCGCGACTGCCCAATATGGGTCGGACGCGATCGCGGGCGTGCTCAATTACGGTCTGAAGAGCGCCGATCATGGGCTCGAGATCGACGGCCGCTACGGCCAATATTATCCGGGCGACGGCAGATCGAAGCAGATTGCGGCCAATCTGGGCCTGTCCCTGTTCGGCGCGGGCTTCGTCAACATTTCCGGCGAATATGATCGGGACGGCGCGACCAGCCGGGGCGAGACCCGCCCGCTGGCGCTGATCTTCGCGCAGCAACATCCCGATCTTGCGAACCAGCTACCCAATTATCCGGGACCGGCGCAGATCTGGGGCTCATCGCCGTCGCATGGCTACAAGTTCCTGGTGAACTCGCAGCTCGACGTGACTGACAATAGCCATCTCTATCTGTTCGCCAATGTCGCGCACAGCTACGCCAACGAAAGCTTCAATTATCGCTCGCCGATCAGCGGCACCGCGGTCGACGTGAATGGCGTGAACCACAGCCTGGGCGCGAATGGCGCGTTCAAAAATACCTTCTATTTGACCCCCTGCCCGACCGGCAACGCGACCTGCCCGGCAGGTGGCTTCGTCAAGGATAGCAATACCTTCCTCTTCACCTCGCTTTACCCCGCCGGCTTCACCCCGCGCTTTGTCGGCAAGACCGATCAGCGCTACGGCACGCTGGGCTATAAGGGCGCGTTCGGCGACCTGACCTACGACCTGTCGGGAACGACAAGCCGCAACTCGCTCGGCCTGTCCATGTATAACTCGCTCAACGCGTCCTACGGCCCGCAGACGCAGACGAGCTTCCAGTTCGGCAAGCTCATCCAGAAGGAAACCGACTTCAACCTGGACCTGAGCTATCCGATCGACGTCGGCTTCGCGAGCCCGCTGACCGTCTCCGGCGGCGCCGAATGGCGGCGTGAGGAATACACGCAGACGTCGGGCGACCCGCAATCCTACGGCGTCGGCCCATACGCGATCGCGCAGAACCTCTACGTCCAGACCGCGCCGGGTGTCTATGCGCCGGCGGGCACGAGCTCGGCCCAGTCGCCAGGGGCGAGCGGCTATGGCGGCACCAGCCCCGAAGCCTCGGGCAGCTGGGCGCAGAAAAGCTATGGCTTCTACGGCGATCTCGAAACCGACATCACCAGCGCATTGAGCGTCGGCATTGCCGGCCGTTACGAGCATTACAGCACGTTCGGCGGCAAGGCGGTCGGCAAGATCAATGCGATCTACAAGATCAGCGATGCCCTCTCGATCCGCGGCACGGTCGGCACGGGCTTCCATGCGCCGTCGCCCGGCCAATCCAACGACGAAATCCTGACCACCAACTTCGTCGCGGGCAATCAGGTGCAGACCGGCACCTACCCCGTCTCCAGCCCGATCTCGCAATATTATGGCGCGTCGGTGCTGAAGCCGGAGAAATCGACCAACTTCGGCCTGGGTGTGGTGGCCAAGCCCATCCACAACCTGACGCTGACCGTCGACGGCTACAGCATCAAGGTGAAGGACCGGATCGGCATTTCGCAGAACTTCACCGTGACCGCGGCCGATATCGTCAAGCAGCCCGCGCTCGCCGCGGTCGGTGCCGGCGGCAACATCAACTACTTCACCAACGGATTCGACACGCGCACCAGCGGCGTGGATGTTGTCGCCACCTACCACAGCCATGCCGGCCCGGGCGATCTCAACCTGACGCTTGCCTATAATTACAACAAGTCGAAGGTGACCAAGTTTGACCCGGCGGTGATCAGCCAGCCGCAGATCATCGACGTGGCCCATCTGGCGCCCAACCATCGGATCAATCTCGGCGCGACCTATGCGATCGGGGCTTTCACCTTCAACGCACGCGAGAATTATTACAGCTGGTGGCGCGACGAGGTGGATTATCCCGGCCAGAAGTTCGGCGCGCGCGCCACGACCGACTTCGACGTGAGCTACACGTTCAGCGAAACCGCGACGCTCACGATCGGCGCGAACAACATCTTCAACACGCATCCGGAGAAGATCGCCCAATCCTCCTCCAACCCGATCTACGTGCTGACCAACAGCACGGCTGACGGCCAGGTCTATCCGCGCAGCGGCGGACCGTTCGGGATCAATGGCGGTCTCTGGTATGCGCGGGTACGATTCAAATTCTGAACCCGACGAGCTGAGCACTTGGGGGGCTTCGGCCCCCCATTTCATTTGGAGAGGCCATGCGCAGCCTGAAATCCGCGATAGCGGCGCTGTTGATCACGACGCTGGGGCTGGCCCCGCTGGATGCGCCGGCGGGCGCCGCTTCGCCCCTGCCGGTCGGCGCCGAACATGGCATGATCGTATCGGCGCACCGGCTGGCGACGCAGGCCGGGCTCGACGTGCTCAAGCATGGCGGCAATGCGGTCGATGCCGCGGTTGCGGTGGGATATGCGCTGGCAGTGACCTTTCCCGAAGCGGGCAATATCGGCGGCGGCGGGTTCATGACCATACGCTTCCATGACGGGCGCACGACCTTCATCGATTTCCGCGAGACCGCGCCGATGGCGGCGACCGCGACTTTGTACCAGGATGCGCAGGGAAATGTGATTCCGGGCCTGTCGACCCGCGGCTATCGCGCGGTCGGCATCCCCGGCACGGTGGCCGGGCTGGAGCTCGCGCGCACCAAATATGGCACGCGATCGCGCGCGATCCTGATGGCGGCGGCGATTCACCTCGCCCGCGACGGTTTCGCGCTCGATCAGGGCGATGCCGATTTCCTGGCGGAGGGGGTCGACGACTTTCGCAAGGATGCGCCGACCGGGGCGATCTTCACCAATCATGGCAAGGCGTGGGCGCCGGGTCAGAAACTGGTCCAGACCGATCTCGGCCGTGTACTGCAGCTCATTTCCGACAAGGGCGCGAGTGCCTTTTACCAGGGGCCGATCGCGGCTCGCATCGTCGCTGCCTCGCGCGCCCATGGCGGGATCATGACGAGCACGGATTTTGCCCGCTACCGCGCGCGCGAAATGGCGCCGCTCGAATGCGATTATCGCGGCTGGCACATGATCTCCGCCCCGCCGCCAAGCTCGGGTGGGGTGGTGCTATGCGAGACGCTCAACATTCTCGAAGGCTATAAAATCGGTGCGCTCGGCTTTCATTCGGCGCAGGGCACGCATTATCTGATCGAGGCGTTCCGCCGTGCCTATCACGACCGCAACCTCAATCTGGGCGATCCAAGCTTCGTGAAGGCGGACATCCGCCACTTTGTGGACAAGGATTATGCAGCCGGCCTGCGCGCCGAAATCTCGCCCGACAAGGCGACCCCATCGGCCAGCCTGAGCGGGCCGGGCGGTGGGCATGAGGGGCAGAACACCACGCATTATTCGATCGTCGATGCGCAGGGGAACGCGGTCTCCGTCACCTACACGCTCAACGACTGGTTTGGCGCGCGCATCGCGCCTGCGGGCACGGGCATTTTGCTCAACGACGAGATGGACGACTTCTCATCCAAGCCGGGCGTGCCCAACATGTTCGGACTGGTCGAGGGGACCAACAATGCGATCGCACCGGGCAAGCGGCCGCTAAGCTCGATGACGCCAACGATCGTCACGCGCGACGGTAAGCTGGCGATGGTGGTCGGCACGCCCGGCGGCAGCCGCATTCCGAGCGCGGTGGTACAGGTGATCATGAACGTGATCGACTATGGCATGACGATGCAGGAAGCCGTCGACGCGCCGCGCATCCACGAGCAATGGTTGCCCGACAGCGTCGGGTACGAGCGGAACGCGCTCAGCGCGGACACGATGGCGGCGCTCACGGCCAGGGGGCACAAGCTGGAAGAGATGCCCTATGGCAACCAGATCGCCGCGATCCTGGTCGGCGCGCCGGCGGCAGGGGACAAGCCGATCGGCAAGTACAAGCTGTACGGCGCGATCGACCCGCGCATCAACACGGGCAATGTCGGCGGCTATTGAGCGATGAGCGGTTTCACCCACCGACTGGCCCAGATGGAGGATCTGGAGGCGTTGCGCGGCCTGATGGGGCGCGCGATCAGCCACCTTCAGACGGGTTTCCTCTCCCCCGATCAGGTGCGCGCGAGCCACAAGGTGATGGGGCTGGATACGCAATTGGTGCGCGATCAGACCTATTTCATGATCGAAAAGGATGGGGCGCTGGCCGGCTGTGGCGGCTGGAGCTGGCGCGCGACGCTCTATGGCGGCGATGAGAGCGTGGTTGCGCGCGAGCCCGCTCCGCTTGATCCCGCGACCGATGCCGCGCGCATCCGGGCGATGTACACCGATCCGGCGTTCGCGCGCCAGGGCGTGGGGCGGCTGATCATGGATCTGTGCGAGGGTGCGGCGCGTGCCCATGGTTTCCGCAAGACGGAAATGATGGCCACGCTTTCCGGCGAACCGCTCTACCGCGCCTGCGGCTATCTGCCGATCGAATATATCCAGTCAGCGGCCATCGACGGCGTGTCCGTGCCCCTGATCCGCATGGGCAAGACGCTGGTCGAGTGAAGCGTGGATCGGTTAGAACGCGATAATGATATTGGCCGCGCACTGACAAAGCGGGGACATGGAGCAACAGCCCATTCCCTTCGCGGAGGCGCTGCGGGTCTGGATCCGCGTCGCTCTGCTCAGCTTCGGCGGTCCGGCTGGCCAGATCGCGACGATGCACCGCATCCTGGTCGACGAGCAGAAGTGGATCGCGGAGGACCGCTTCCTGCATGCGCTCAACTTCTGCATGTTGCTCCCCGGGCCTGAGGCACAGCAGCTCGCTATCTACATCGGCTGGCTACTCCACCGCATAAAGGGCGGGCTCGTGGCGGGCATCCTGTTCGTCCTGCCCGGCGCGGCGGCGATGATGGCGTTGTCGTGGGTGTATGTGCTGGCGGGGCATGTCGCACCGATTGCAGCCTTGTTCTTCGGATTGAAGGCGGCGGTGGTCGCGATCGTGTTCCAGGCTGTCTATCGAATTGCGCGCCGCGCGCTGACCGGCTGGCGGCACTATGGGATCGCGGCTTCCGCCTTCATCGCCCTGGTCCTGCTTCGCGTCCCCTTCCCGGCGGTGATCGCATGTGCCGCGCTGCTTGGCCTGGCGGGACGCATCGGCACGAACGGGGCGGACAGGAAATTGGAAGAGCCGGAGGCAGACATATGGGAAGATCGGCGGGGCGCGCGCGGCCGGACGGTCGCGGCCTTGCTCATTCTGTGGCTCACGCCGGTTGCCCTGCTCCACCTGATCGGGTCTCCTGCCGGAGCGCTGGGAGAGATTGGGTCCTTCTTCACGCGGCTGGCAACCGTCAGCTTCGGCGGTGCTTATGCCGCGCTGAGCTGGGCGGGCCAGGTGGCGGTCGACCATTATCACTGGCTCTCCCCGCACGAGATGCTCGATGGGCTTGGCCTGGCGGAGAGCACACCAGGCCCCCTGATCATCGTTACGCAGCATATCGGCTTCCTCGCGGCGTATCGTAATCCCGGGGCGCTGCCGCCCTTGCTGGCGGGAACGCTGGGCGGACTGATCACGACCTGGGCGATCTTCACGCCCTGTTTCCTGTGGGTGTTCCTCGGCGCGCCATATGTCGAGCGGCTGCGGCGCAACCGGACGCTTGGCGCGGCATTGGGCGGCATTACCGCTGCGGTAGTGGGCGTGATCCTGAATCTGGGCCTGTGGTTCGCGTTGCATTTCTGGTTCGGGCAGGTCCTGGAGCGGCGCATGGGCCCGCTTCACGTCCCGAACCTCGTTTGGGCCTCGCTCGACCAGCAAGCCTTGCTGTTATCATGTGCCGCGCTGGCGGCAGCATTCCTGTTGAGGCGCGGGACGTTCACGATTCTAGGGGCCTGTGCCGTGGCGGGACTTGTATTGAAACTGGTCTGAAGGTCAGATCTTTAAATAGAGCTTGATCCACGCCGTCAGGCTCTGGCGGCGGCGTGGCATGAGCGCCCGCCGCCTCCGATTTCGGCCCGCCCCGAACCACACACGAATGACGGCAGGGCGTTCGCGCGGCACCGTGGGTCGACCCCGCCTCGTCTGGCGGAATCCCTGCGGATCAACGCATTGTCGGGCCGGTCCTCAACCACAGGAGAGAAAGACCATGGTTCGTCTGATGATTGCCGGCTCGGCTTTGATAGCCCTCGCGGGAGCAGCCGGCGCCCAGACCGCTCCGGCCGCGCCGGATACGACCGCAGCAGCCCCCGCACCCGCCCCGGCCGATACGCAGCCGGGCATGGCATCCCCACAAACTCCGGCACCGGACGCAACCGCGACGGCGCCAGCGCCCGACACCACTACCACCACGGATGATGGCAAAGGCAAGAAGAAGCACAAACCGCACTGAGCCCCAGCGCGGTATGAGCGGCCGCAGCCCGGTGGCCCCCGGGCTGCGGCTTTTTTTGCGCAGGCCAATTCAGTAGAGCGCGGCCACGGCCTCCGCGCGGCGCTTCAACTCGGTCCTGAGCGCCTCCGGTGCCAATATTTCCACCGCCGCACCCAGCCCGAGCAGCTGGCCGGCGGCATAGGCCACACTTTCGATCGGCACCTCGACATCGCGCCAGCCGTCCGCCTGCGGGGCGGCGGCGAAGATGGGTTCGGCCATATCTGCGGTGAGCGAGCCCAGCCGGGACATCGCCGCGGGCGCGACGCGCAACCGCGCCGTGTCACGCCGCAGGCTCGCCTCGAACTGATCGAGCGCTTCACGCCACGCAGCCGCCAGATCGAAACCCGCGGGACGCGCGAACCCCTCGTCGAGCAGGACAAGATCGCGCGCATATTCGAGCTTATGGATAGCGGGCCGGCCCCGCCGCAGCGCCACGAAATAATATTCGCCCGCTTTGAGGACGATACCAAGCGGCTCAAGCGTGCGCGGCCGAGCGCCGGCCCAGCTTTCATAGGTGAGGCTGAGCCGCCGGCATTCCCACACCGCGCGCGCGAGCAAGCGCAGCTCCTCCCGGCGCGGCGCCGGCCGACGGTGCCAGGGGACAGGATCGAAATGAAAGCGGTCGGCGACGCGCTGTGCAGCCGCACTCGATTGCGCGGGCATGGCGGCGAACAATTTGAGCCGGGCGGTGGCCGCCGTCTCGCCAAAGCCAAGGTCGGCGGCGGTGGCGGGCAGGCTGGAAAGCAATATCGCCTCAGCTTCCTCGCCGGTCATTCCCGTCAGCCGCGTCTGCCAGCCGTCGAGCAGCGCGAAACCGCCTGCCGCGCCGCGCTCCGCATAGATCGGCACGCCCGCGGCGCTCAGTTCGTCGACATCGCGGTAAATGGTGCGCTTCGACACCTCGAACCTCTCCGCGAGCGCACGCGCCGACACGCGGCCATGAATCTGTAGCAGGATCAGGATCGAGAGAAGTCGGCTGGCGCGCATGAATATATGCATAGCGCAGGAATATTGACGCGGATTGTCATATTTGGCGGCGTAAATGGCGGCGTATGGACCAGATATCTTCGCTCGACCGCCGCATGCTGATCGCGGGCGGCACTTTTCTCACCGCCGCGCTTGCACTGCCCGCCGCCGGCGCAGTGCCGCTCAACGATTTCTCATTCGAGGATGGCCACTGGACCGTGCGCCACCGCACGCTCCGCAAACGGCTCGCGGGGAATGACGAATGGCACGAATTCAACGGGACCACCGAGGCGGGGCCGCTGATGGGCGGACTGGGATGCTATGAGGATAATATCCTCGACGCCCCAACCGGCCGCTATCGCGCCGCGGCGCTGCGCCGGTTCGATCCCGAGACGCGCCTCTGGTCGATCTGGTGGTGGGACGAGCGGTCTTCCGCGATCGACCCGCCGGTGATCGGCAAGTTCGAAAATGGCATCGGCACCTTTTTCGGCGACAGCATATGGGACGGCAAGCCGATCAAGGTGCGCTTCATCTGGGACATGCCCGTGCCCGGCGTCCCCCACTGGCGGCAGGCCTTCTCGCTCGATGGCGGGGCAAGCTGGGAAACCAATTGGTATATGGAGTTCCGGCGATGATCGATCGGCGACTGTTCCTGGCGGGCGCGGCGGGTGCTGCGATCGCGCCGGCCGTCGCGGCGGAGACGCCCGCGCTCACGGTGTTCGAGCTGCGCCAATATACGCTGAAGGGCGGCACGCGATCGGCCTTCACCAGCCTGTTCGCGCGCGAATTCGTGACGCCGCAAAATCTTGTCGGCAGCCATGTGCGCGCGGTGTTCCGCGACCTGGACGATCCCGATCGCTTCGTCTGGATGCGGGGTTTTGCCGACATGGATGCCCGCAAAGCGGCGCTGGAGGCCTTTTATTTCGGGCCGGTATGGAAGGCGCACCGCACCGAGGCGAATGCGATGATCGTCGACAGCGACAACGTGCTGCTGCTCAGGCCCGGCTTCGGCATGGCGGGGCCGCAAATGTTGGGCGGAAAAGGCGTGGTGCGGATCGCGATATACCGGCTGCGCGACGTCGATTCGGCGGCCTTCACAGCCTTCTTTACCGCCAGGATACAACCCGCAATCCAGGCGGCGGGCGCCCGGATCATGGCGACCTTCACCACCGAAGCGACGGTCAACAATTTCCCGCGGCTGCCGGTCCGCGAGCATGATCCGGTCTTCCTGTGGATCGCACATTTTCCCGACATGGCGGCCGAGCGCGCGTTCGACACAGCATGGTCGGCCACCAGCGGTTGGCGCGACGGCATCGCCGACGCCCTCCTCCCGGCGCTGATGCAGAAACCCGAGGTGCTGCGGCTCGTGTCCGCGATTCCGCTTCCCGACGCCTGAGGTGGCAGCCGGCGCGGGAATGGCGACGAGGTCGCTGCGGAATAAGCCGCGAAGCTTTCAGCCCGACATGATCGCCGGCATCTGCCCTATCCGACGGCAGGTGCCGGCGCGCTTCGCATATGATTGCAGGCATCCCCGCGGGCGGATTACAAGCGCGATATGGCGGCGGAAGAGCTTAACCTGCAGGGGCTCTGGAATGGGATTTTCACCTATCCGCGTTCGTTGCCGCCGAACCAGTTTGATGCCGAGCTTCGCGATCATGGAGGCGTTCTCACCGGCGAAACCTTTGAGCATGGCAATAACGGGCGCAGCAAGGGCCAGCCTCTGCATGCGATGATCGAGGGGCAGCGGCACGGTTTCGAGGTCAGTTTCGTCAAGCGCTACGATGAGTTCAGCCGCGCAACGACGCCCGTTTTTTACTCCGGCAGCGTGAGCGCGGACGGCAGCGAAATCTCAGGCACCTGGGATATTCCCGGCCAATGGTCAGGAACTTTTCTGATGATCCGGGCCAAGCCGAACGCAGCCGCCGTGGAGCAAAAAGCAGCAGAGGTTGTGCGCTGAATCCTCCCAACGCCCGCTCGGCATTGCTCTGAATCGGAGTTCGGCACTCGTCCCTTCACGCGGCCACGGTAATGCGTGGCTTCACATAGCGTTTCCGCCGGGTTTCCTGTTCGGTCGACTTCGCGCGTGCCTTGAGCAGATCGCGCCTTGCGAGAATGCCGACCAGCTTGCCGCTGGCGGGATCGACCACGGGCAGGCGGCCTATCTCTTCCGCGATCATCAGCTCGGCGGCCTGAATGGCCGGCATTTCGGGCGTGGCGACGGCAAGGCTCTTGTCGGAGACGCGATCGTGCAATGTCTCCTCCTCGCCGGGCGCGGCGGCGCGCCAGCGCAGCGCATCTTCGCGCGACACCAGGCCGACCGGGCGCCCCTTGTCGTCCACCACCGGATAAGAGCGATGGCGTGCCCCTTCCTCGAAGAAGATCAAAGCCTCGCCGGTGCGCATCCAGGCGGGCAAGGTCGCAGGATCCTTTGCCATTACCTCGCTCACCCGCACCAGGGCGAGCGGATCGACGCCATATTCCTGCGAGAGATGCCGCCCGCGCCGCGCAACCTTCTCGGTCAGGATCGAACGACGCAGCACCAGCACCGCCAGCGCATAGCCGGCCACCGCCGCCGCGGCCGTCGCGGGAAGCGCATCGAGCCGGCCGGTGAGCTCGACCGCGAACACCGCGCCGGTCAAGGGCGCTCGCATGCCCGCGCTCATCATCGCGGCCATGCCGGCGAGCGCCCAGAAACCCGGGCCGCCCGGCAGCCACATGCCGATCACCGCGCCGAGCGCGCCGCCGATCGTGAGGATCGGCGCGAGGATGCCGCCCGAGGTGCCCGAAGACAAGGCCGCGAGCCACACCACCGTCTTGACCGCAAGCAGCAGCACGATCGCGCGCAAGGCCCAATGGCCATCGAGCAAGCCCTGGATATTGCCATAACCCGCGCCCAGCACGCGGGGATCGATCAGGCCGCCCACGCCGACCAGGATCGCGGCGAGCGCGGGCCACCACATCCAGTGGATCGGAAGGCGGTGGAACCCGTCCTCCAGCCGATACAAAGCTGCCGACAGCAGGGAGGCTATGACGCCGGAGGCGAGGCCGACGATTGCTGCTGCCGGCAGAAGCCAGTCATAAGCCGGCACCGCGCCGGCAAAAGGGAAGAGCGGGCCGGTGCCGATGAGCAGCGGGCGCCAGGCGCTCGCGGTGAGCGCGCCCGCCACGACGGGCACGAAGCTGCGCGGCTTCCATTCGAACAGCATGACCTCGATCGCGAGCAGCATCGCGGCAACCGGCGTGCCGAAAATCGCGGTCATGCCGGCCGCCGCGCCCGCAACCAATAGCGTCTTGCGTTCGGCGCCGCTCAGCCTGAAACATTGCGCAAAGAGCGACCCGATCGCGCCGCCCGTCATGATGATCGGTCCTTCGGCGCCGAAGGGGCCGCCCGATCCGATCGAGATGGCGGACGACAAAGGCTTCAGCAGAGCTACTTTGAGCGAGAGCCGGCTTTGTCCGTAGAGGATCGCCTCGATCGCCTCGGGAATGCCATGGCCGCGTATCTTCGGCGATCCGAAACGTGCCATCAGGCCGATCATCAGGCTACCGATGACCGGGATCAGGACCGTGCCCGCCCCGCCCGCCGCATCGGCGATCGAGGCGGGGCCGGCGGAAAGCCGCCCATACCAGGCAAGATTTGTGACGAGCGCGATCAGCTTGAGCAGTAGCCACGCCGCACCGGCGCTACCCGTGCCGACGATCAGGGCCAGCCCGGCCAACAGGATCATCCGCCGGTCGGCGCTATGGTCGGCAAGACGGGGCTGGCGCGTGACGAACGCGCCCATCGGATGGGGCTGAGCCATGGATTCCTACTCTGGGTGCATCGCAGCATATATCGTCTCACGATATAAATCGCAACCTCAGTAAGGCCCGTGCGGGCGGCAACGATAATGCGGATAGCCGGTGGGCTCCTTCGCCTAAAATCCGTCGCTTGCCCGCAAAGCAACACGATGCACGCAAGTGAAAGGTTTATTGTGTATCGCGTGCCGGCTTTCACAGGCTGCCGCAATCGGCCCGTTAAGTGTCTGCTAAGGTTGGATTGTGTTTAAGTTATATTGCCCCGATAGTGGCGTGTACCGCGGCGTTGCACCAGAAGCGCCGCGTGAGAGGATTAAGCGTGGCTAACGTAAATGCGGACCAGGAGACCGAGATTTCATTCATCTCGGGCGTAACCGCGCAGGGTAGGATCGCGGCGAAAAGCTTCTGGACATGGGCCGACAACGACCCCGCCACCTATGACAACACAAGTTTCGAGGCCAAATGGGGCGAGACCCGCGCGGGCACGGCGGGCGCGCTGACGGTGGCGTTCAAACCTGATTCCAACTGGAGCGACACCGAAAAGGCCGCCTTCAATTCGGCGATGCACCTCTGGTCGGCCGAAGCCAACATCACCTTCAACCTGACCGATAACGTTGCCACGGCCGATCTGGTGATCGCGCGCTCCAGTGACGGCGCGGCCAAAGGCGGCATCTCCTACATCGATTCAGGCGATATCGGATCGAGCCAGTTGGGGAGCGCAGAAAGCGGATCGATCACGATCGATACCTCGAAGGGCGGGTTCGGCCCTATCGGATCGGCTTTTTCGGTCGCCGGGGGCTATCCGTGGCAGACTATCGTGCACGAGCTCGGCCACGTGATCGGATTGGGGCATGCGGGGGCCTATAATGACGGCACCACCAAGGGTTCGCCTCAGCTCACCTCATATGACAACAGCGCCTATTCGCTGATGTCGTATAATGAGGCGCCGGATTATAGCAGCGCCTTCAGCTGGGGCTATTCCGGAGGCTATGCGCGTGCGCCGGTGACGCCGATGATGCTCGACATCCTGGCGGCCGACCGGATCTACGGCGCTCCGGTCGGTGGCCCTCTTTCGGGTGGACAGACGTTCGGCTTCAACACGAACATCGCGGGCGATATCGCCAAATTCTTCGACTTCACGATCAATACCCGACCGATCATCACGTTGTTCGACACGGGGCTGAACAACAGGCTCGATCTGTCAGGCTTTACCAGCGGCAGCACGATCGACCTCCACGAGGGCAGTTTTAGCAGTGTCGCCGGCCTGACCGGCAATATCGGCATCGCTTTCGGCACACGGATCGACACGTTGATCAGCGACGGGGCATCGGATCGGATCACGGGCAATGATGACGGCGATGTCCTGATGGGCGGCGGCGGCACCGATACGATCAGCGGCGGAGCGGGCAACGACCATATTTACGGCAATCTGCTGTCGAGCACGCAGGGTGCGGCCGACGGTGCCGACCTGATCGATACCGGCGGCGGCAGTGACTATGTGAATGGTAACGCGGGCAACGACACGATCACCGCGAGCACCGGGTCGAACCGGCTTTATGGCGGCCAGGGCGACGACACGATCCACGTCACCGGCAATGGCATCAACCATCTGAACGGCAATCTGGGCGACGACACGCTGATCATCGATTCCGGCACTAACGATGCGCATGGCGGTCAGGGCAACGATACGATCCAGGCGTCGGGGGGCGACAATCAGAGCTTCGGCGAAATGGGCAATGATGTGATCTGGGCCGGGAGCGGTTTTGACAGAATGACCGGCGGAGCGGGCAGCGACTTGTTCGTGCTGAGCGGCCCCGCGAACACCAATCCAGCCATCTGGGACGAAATCGTCGATTTTACCGACGGCTCCGACAAGTTGCACATGGACGCGAATGGCGGTCTGCCGCTGGTCTTCCACGCAGCGACGAGCTTCGGCGACGAAGCCAGTGCTGCGGCTTATGCCCAGGCGGCATTCGGGAGCGCGACCGGGGAAGCGGCGGCCCTGCAGGTGGGCGGCGACACCTATCTCTTCTATACGATCGGTGCGGGCACGGATGCGGTGGTCAAGCTCGACGCCGTCAACGCCGGCCTGATCGACCAGAGCGATTTCGTCCTCGGGACGTTCCACCTCTAAAGCCCGATCAATATCCAGGTCCGGCGATCTCCTGACCGGGCTGCTCGTGCCACCGGTCAGCTTGCGGCCATGTTGCAGTCAGGCAACGCTATTCGGCCGCAACGCGCTGCCGTCACATCGATGCAAGACCCTTTTTCCCGAGCGGCGTGAATGCCCCCAGGGCGCCGGCAGGTGGCGCCATGCGACACAAAGGGGTCTTTCATGAGCAAGAATATCAGGCAACAACTGCTCGCCTCCACCATGATCGCCGGCACCTCGGCTTGCCTGGCAATCGCGGCGCCAGCCATTGCGCAGACAGCGCCCGCAGCAGCCGCTCCCGCGCCTCAACCGGCAGACGATGCGACCAAGGAAATCGTCGTGACCGGCACGCTGTTCCGGTCGAGCGCGGACAATATCGCCTCACCGGTGACGGTCCTGACCTCCGACGATATCGCCAAGCGCGGCATCCAGACTGTGCAGGGCGCGATCCAGTCGCTGGCCTCCAACAACGGGCCGGCACTGACCAACAGCTTCACCGCTAATGGTGCTTTCGCGGGCGGTGCGTCGGCGGTCTCGCTGCGGGGAATGTCGACCAATTCGACGCTCGTTCTGTTCGACGGATTACGCGCGGCTTACTACCCGCTCGCTGACGACGGCGCCCGCAATTTCGTCGACTTGAACACCATCCCCGACGAGATTGTCGACCGGGTCGATGTGCTCAAGGACGGCGCCTCCTCCACCTATGGCGCGGACGCGGTTGCGGGCGTGATCAACATCATCACCAAGAAGCAGATCCAGGGCATCAGCGGCATGGCCGAGGGCGGCGTCGCCCAGCGCGGCTATGGGGGCAACCAGCGCGTCAGCCTGACCGCGGGCTTCGGCGACCTCGCCGCCCAGGGCTTCAACGTCTATGTCAGCGCCCACTATATCAACAGCGACATCATCCACAGCCGGGATCTGCGCGCGCCCTATAATACGGCCGATCAGACCGGCATCTGCTATGAAGGCCATTGCGGTCCGGATCTCACCGCCAATTCATCCAAGAATTTCAGCGGACTTTCAAATAACGTGCCGGTGTTCATGGTGCGGCCGGCGGATTCCACGACCAATGCATTCATCCCCGGCAGCCGATACCAGTTCCTGAACCCGACCACGGGCTGCGGCAGCTACGCACGCTATACGCTGACGGCCGCGGAATTGGCCAATTTCCCGAGTTCGTCCCCCACTGTCTGCTCTCAGGATCAGGTTCGCGACGGCGGCGTGGTCGAGCCGCATAACCAGCGCTGGGGCCTTTCGTCGCGCGCGAGCGTGAATGTCGGCAGCAACGCGCAAGCCTATATCGAATTCAATTTCGAGCAGAGCAGCACCGATTATGATGGCTTCGGTCTGGCAGGCCCGGTCCCGACCAATTCGCGGATCCGCGCCAACGGCCCGGCGGGAAACATCTATCCGCGTTTCTCGACAGCGGGCGTGGCGGGCGGCGCCAATGCGCCCGGATCTTTCTTCCTGTCGCTGCCCGTCTATATCTGTCCGCGCCTGACCGTGGGAGCCTGCACCGCCGCAAACGGCACGCTCAATCCGAACAATCCGTTCGCTTCCCTCAACGAAAACGCTTTGCTGTTCGGCAGCCTGCCCGACGTTCGGGAACATACCGCGACACGCAGCCGCGCCTACCGCGTGGCAACCGGTATCAGCGGCAGCTTTGCCGACAGTTGGAATTATTCGGTCAATGCGCTGGGCATGGTCAACGACCTGCGCCGCAGCTTCGACGGTTATGTCTACATCCAGCACTTGCTGGATGTGATCAAGGATGGCTCGTACAATTTCGTCAACCCGATGTCGAACAGCAAGGCGGTGCGCGATTACCTCGCGCCGCACCTCGACGCGCCCGCCCGTTCGGAAATGTACGAGTTCGACGTGAACCTCAGCCACGATTTCCTGGAGCTGCCGGGCGGCGCGCTGCAGATCGCGGTCGGTGGATCGGTGCGCAAGGAATCGGTCAATTCGCCAAGCGCGAATTCAGATGCCAACGGCCCGACGCAACGATATTTCGAGATCAACGCATTCGGCTCGGTCGGCAGCCGCTGGGTGGAATCCCCCTATTTCGAGATCAAGGCGCCGATCCTGACCAGCCTCAACCTCGACCTGTCGGGGCGCTACGACAATTATTCGAGCGGCCAGCATTCCTTCTCGCCCAAGGCAGGCATCGTATTCACGCCGATCCGCCAGATCACCGTGCGCGGCGCGATCTCAAAGGGCTTCCGCATCCCGTCATTCGGGGAGGCGAGCGCACTACCCACCACGGGCTTCGTGCCGGTGGTACTCGCGACATTGCCCGCTGCTTATCTGGCGCAATACAGCAATCCCGGGACAATTTGCTCCGCCAGCGCAACCTCCAACTGCTCAGCCTACCTGCAGAACGCGACGGGCGAACAGTCGATCGCCAACCCCAACCTGAAGCCGGAAAAGTCGCGCAACATCAGCGCGGGCGTGGACATCAAGCCGGTCCGCGGCTTGAAATTCTCGGTCGATTATTACAACATCAAGAAGACCAACGCGATTACCGCGGCGCCCTTCGCGGCGGCGCTGAACGCTTATTATAACGGCCAGCCGATCCCCGCGGGCTATACCGTGACCCCCCAGGCGCCCGATCCGACCCATCCCAATGCGCTTCCGCTGGTCGGGGTGGTCGGGGCACCGTTCATCAACGCCAACACGATCGAGACGGATGGACTGGACTTTGCGGCGACGATGACCTTCCACTTCGGCAATGGCTGGTCGCTCACCAGCATGGCCGACGCCGAATATATCCATAAGCTCAACACGCTTTTCCCGGACGGGCATGTCGAGCGCTACGCCGGCACGCTCGGCAACTTCAATCTGACCGCGGGCACGGGTACGCCCAGATGGAAGGGGAGCTGGCAGAACACGCTTGAAGTGGGAGAGAAAGGGTCGATCACCGCGACGGCCTATTACACCGCCGGCTATAATCTGTCGGCCGACGATCAGGGCGGCGGCCGCTGCACCGATCCGGTCAACGCGCCCGGCATCGGCAGCGGCATCCAGGCCTGCAACACGAGGCGCTTCATCGATGTCGATCTGACCGGCCAGATCAATGTCGGCAAGGCGTTCACCTTCTACGCCAACGTCATCAACCTGTTCGACGCAAAGGCGCCGCTCGATACCGTCACCTACGGCGGCTATCTCTACAATCCGGTGGTGGCCGAGGCGGGTGTCATCGGTCGTTCCTTCCGCGTGGGTGGCCGCTTCAAATTCTGACAATCGCGTCTGAATTCCTTGGCCCGCGGGACACCATCCTGCGGGCTTTTTTTTGCCGCGGGTCACCTCGCTTCAAGCCGAGGCGGCCGGCTTATGCCATTGATTCCTGACAGGGAACATAAACCGAGGAAGGCGCGGAAGAGATGGATGCTCCGGCGGGCCCCGAACATGATGTCCTGCTCGGGCCCGACCGCCGGGCGCTCAAGGCCCGGGTCGACCGCGCCTTGTCGGCCTGCGACACGGACACAGCGGTCGCCGCGATCCGCGAGGCGGTATTGGCGCATGGCGTGACGCATCTGTCGCGCGATGCGGGCCTTGACCGGGTCAATCTCTACAAGATGCTCGCGGCGGGCGGAAACCCGAAGGTCGGCGCGCTGGTCAGGATCCTCGACGCACTGGGCCTGCGGATCGAGCTCGCACCCGCGCGGAAGCGGAAAGGCTGATTACCGCGCGCCCGCGGCGGCAGCGGCGCCGGTCAATGCCCTCGGCGCCAGGCGGAGGGCGACTTGCCCGTGAGCCAGCCGACCGCGCGCGTCATGTGCGATTGGTCGGCAAAGCCGGTCTCGAGCGCTATCAACGACAGGCGATCGTCGGTCGATACGATCCGTGCCCAGGCGCGTCGCGCGCGCAATTCCAGCCGGAAGCGCGCCGGGCTGACCGCATAGGCTCCCCGGAAGGCGCGCGCCGCGCCTTCGCGTGAAACATGATGGATGCGCGCCCAATCGGAAATACTCAGATGAGGATCGGCGACGATCGCCCGCTGGAGATCGTCGGCCCAGTGAATCCGGAGCGGCGAGAGCGACGGAGCCTGCGTCATGACACGTTCCGCCTCTGCCAGCGCCCCCGCCAAATCGTGCCCAGCGCGTAGCAGCAGATCGTCGACATCCGTCACCGCGTAGGTGGCACCCAGCGACCAGTCGGTATGCCAGGGCAATTGCAGCCAGACGGCGCCTCCCGGGCCGGCATCCAGCGCCCGGCAATCGAAGGTCGGACGAATTGCGAGCGCGCCGCGTTCGAGCCGTTCCCGGCCACGATAGGACGAGAGGTGGAGCTGGCCGTCGATCACGAGCAGCAACGCGGATTCGATGCTTTGCGACCGGGCGATACCGCCGCCGGGCGCGATCCGTTGTACGGCAAGCTGCCCCCGGCCGCCGGGCGGGACCGCCGCATCCTGCCACGGACGTATGCGAGGCCAGCAAGCCGGACCGATACACTGCACCGTCATGCGCCACACACCCTGAAAATATCGCGCGGCGGACTTGGGGGTAACCGCCGCGCGATAGGTTGGGGGAGGGAAAGGAGCCGGTGGCGCCAAGGGATTGCGCCACTCCCTTCCATCCTTGCCGCAATCATGAGCGCGCGTTCGGCCACATCATTGGTCCAGAAAGTCGCGAAATGGCTAGGCCATTCGCCTGAGCGCGACAGGTGGAGGATTGACCCGACCGGGCCGGGCAATTTGGCTGTTTGTTTTTTCTCCGATCGCGATAATCTTCTGGGCCATGAACGATATGACCCATCCGCGCGCAGGCGCGCTCTATCGTCAGATTTACGACCGCGTGCGCGGATCGATAGTGGACGGGCAATTGCAGTCGGGCGACCGGCTGCCGTCTGCCAGAGCCTATGCACAGGAACTGGGGGTCGCGCGCGGTACGGTCGACCTGGCGTATGCGATCCTCGCGGGCGAGGGGTATGTCGAGACCAACGGCCGCGCCGGAACGCGGGTCGCCGCCGGCGTCGCCCGCATGATCGCCGCGACGGAAGCGCCCAGCGTCCCCGCGCGGCCCAACGCCACCTATCAGCACGGCATGTTGCCGCTGGCGCCGGGCGTGCCGGCCTTCGACCTGTTCCCGCGTAAGGTGTGGACCCAACTCGTGCGGCGGCATGTGCGCGGCCTGGGCCGCCACGAAATGACCTATCCGGACCCTCAGGGCAGCCCCAAGTTGCGCGAAGCGATCGCTGCCTATCTCAGCGTGTCGCGCGGCGTAACCTGCACGACGGATGACGTCGTGATCACGGGCGGATTCCAGTCGGCGATGGGCCTCGTTGCGCAGGCGATGCTTCCCGCGGGCGGCAAGGCCTGGGTCGAGGATCCGGGCTATTCGCCGATCCGCCGGTGCCTGGAGGAAATCGGTGCCTGCCCGGTCAGGATACCGATCGACGAGGATGGAATGGACGTCGCGGCCGGCATCATGCGCGCACCCAATGCGCGCTGCGCGATCGTGGCGCCGGCGCATCAATTCCCGATGGGCGTGGCGATGTCGCTCGGCCGCAGGCTGCAATTGCTCGACTGGGCAGAGCGTGCGGACGCCTGGATTATGGAAGACGATTTCGACGGAGAATTCCGCTATCACGGCCGGCCGCTACCCGCGCTCAAGAGCCTCGATCGTTCGGGCCGGGTTTTCTACACCGGCACATTCAGCAAGACGCTCTTTCCCGCCCTGCGGCTCGGCTATCTGGTGGTGCCGCCCTCGGAGATTGCCCGCTTTCGCGAGGTGATGCGCTATCTGGATGGCGGGCGCTCGGCGCTCGAACAGGCGGTTACCGCCGAATTTTTGAGCGAGGGACATTTCGCGCGGCACATCAAGAAAATGCGCAGCGCCTATCGCAGCCGGCGCGCGGCCTTGGCCGCGGCGCTCGCCGCACGCTTCGGCACGCAGGCGAGGATCGAGCAAGGTGCGGGCGGATTGCACCTGCTGCTACGGATCGAAGGCGGGCTCGGTCCGCTGGCGGACATGGCGTGGAACAGCGGCAAGGCGCTGGGCGCGATCCCGATGCGCGTGCTGACGGACCGTGCGGATCTGCAGGACGGATTGCTGGTCGGCTTCGCCAATGTCGCCGAGCGGCAGGCACCCACCCTCGCCGAGCAGCTGCACGGCATCGTCACAGCGGGCCGGGCCGCCTGACGGCCGCCCGTTCCCGCCCATTTTTCCGCCGCGCCAGACTCATTTCTGGTACGATGCCGCAACGATCTTTTCGGAAAGCACGTTTCGTTAACCGAAATGCGACAAAAATCCCCCGATTGTCGCGACTTGGAGACGACTCGCCGCGACGATCGCGCCAGACGCTTGCCCTTCTCCGGGGCCGGGCACAGCATCGGCGACGCAGGGGTTGGGGAGAACAAGAAGTGGCACTTCCAACGCAGGGCGACGTACGCGAGATGATTGCGGGCGCGATCGGCCAACTGACCGGCACGCCGACGTGCGATGTCGACCTGGGACCCAGCCGCGTGCTGATCCATTCCGACACGCGCTGCGGCTATAATTGGAGTTACCCGGACGCGATGGTGAAAGCGAGATTCCGCCCGTTCGTCCATCGCGCGGTGGGTATGGTCCGCGATCAATATCCGATCCTGCGCTAAGCCGCCGGATCGTCGTCCCTGCCTAGGCCATCGCGATATGCCTGAGACGAAAGATCCGGGGTGAGCGCCTTCCCCGCGCGTTAAACGATTGGTAGCGGCTACCATGCCATGAACCCCGCTGTATGCGCCGCGAACGCGCGGCCAGCGGGGATTGAGCATCTTGAGCACACTCAACGGCAGCCAGGATCAGGAGGTCACCTACCTGACCGGCATAAATGCCGACGGTACCCAGGCCGCGACCAGCTTCTGGAGCTGGAATCGCGACGAGCAGCCTGCGACCTACAATATCGCCAGCCTCGAGGTGAAATGGGGCGCGCCAGCGGCGGGGACGGCGGGCGCGCTGAGCGTGGCCTTTGCCAGCGGCCAATGGTCGGCGGCGGAGACGCAGGCCTTCACCGCGGCGATGCACTTATGGTCTGAAGTCGCCAACCTGACCTTCCATGTGGTGCAGGATCCGTCGACCGCTCAGCTGGTGATCAGCCGCGGTAGCGACGGTGCCGCGCACACCCAGTTCACCGATATAATCACGGGGTCGGAGGGGACCACGACGCTCGGTAGCGCGGTCTCCGCGCAGCTCAGTATCGACACTTCCGTGGCCAGCTTCGGGCCGATCGGGTCGGCGCTCGGCACCGAAGGCGGCTATCCCTGGTTGACGATGATTCACGAACTTGGCCACGCGCTCGGGCTCGGCCATGGCGGCCCCTATAACGAAGGCACGACCGCCAGCACGACGATGCTGACGCCCTATGACGCCACCGCGTGGACGATCATGTCCTATATTCCGGGTGACGCGCTCTTTCAGCCCGGCACGGGCGGATTCGGCTGGGGCACCGCGCCCGATGGCTATGGCTATTCGGCAACCACGCCGATGATCCTGGACATCGCCGCGCTTCAGCGAGTCTATGGCCTGCCGGTCGACACACCCCTGTCGGGCGGGCAGACCTTCGGCTTCCATTCGAACATTCAGGGCGACACCGCCCAGTTCTTCGACTTCACCGTCAACACCCATCCGGTCGTGACCTTGTTCGATCTCGGTACGGGCAACACGCTCGATCTGTCGGGCTATGCCATGGGCAATGCGATCGATCTCCACGATGGCGGCTTCAGCAGCGTGGGCGGCATGACCCAGAATGTCGGCATCGCCTTCGGCACGAGGATCGACACTGCGATCGGGGGCACCGGCAATGACGGCATCACGGGCAATGACGACGGCGACGTCCTGATGGGCAATGCCGGCGCCGACGTGATCAAGGGCGGCACCGGCAACGACCATATTTACGGCAACATGGTGGGCGGGGTGCAAGGGATGCCGGACGGCGCGGACTCGATCGATGCCGGCGACGGCATCAACTATGTCAACGGAAATGCCGGCAACGATTGGATCAGCGCCGGCACGGGCGACAATCGCCTCTACGGCGGCGCAGGCGACGATCGCATCATGATCACCGGCAACGGCAACGGCCATATCAATGGCAATCTCGGCAACGACCTGCTCGAAGTGTCGGGCGGCACCAACGACGTGCATGGCGGTCAGGGCAATGACACGATCATCGCGCTGGGCGGGAGCAACACGCTCTCAGGCGACGTCGGCGACGACGTGATCGCGGGCGGCTCCGGCGTGGACCTCATGACCGGCGGTGCCGGCGCCGACCTGTTCGTGCTGATCGGCATGGCAGGCCAGGGCGCGAGCCCGGCTGGCAGCTATGACGAGGTCACCGACTATAGCGCCGGCGTCGACCATCTTCATGTCAACGCCTTTACCGGCTCCACGCTGCCGACCGTGCTTCATGCCTTGCCCGGTGACAGGTTCGCAGATTTCGGCGCGGCCTCCACTTATGCCGCGACTTTGCTCGATGCGCAGACCAGCCCGACGAGCGAAGTCGCGGCGTTGCAGGTCGGCTCCGACACCTTCCTCTTTTATTCGAACCTGGGGTTTCCCGGGGGTGCGATCGACAGTGCGGTCAGGCTCGACCATGTCAACGCGGCGAACATCACCGTTTCGGACTTCGTCACGACAACGGTGCATCTGTGACCTCTCCGCTTGCCATGACGGTTGGATCGGCAGGTGCGACCGCAGAGAGGGGGAATGCGCTCAAGGGTAAAGCTGCCGGAGACAGCGATCCTGCGAGCTCGGGCGGATATCGGCCAATCTTAACCGCGCCGATATGGCGGGCTCAGGGCAGGTTCAATCCCTCAAGCCTATTTCCGCGCACGTCTTACCAAGCGAGAAAAAGATGACGCGGTTTGAGCGCCGGGTATTGTGGGTAATTGTTGTCGCGGCGGCGCTCTTCGTCGCGCTGACATGGCGCCTGTTCGCCGCAATCTGAGACGCGTGGACAAGCCCGGCCGTCGCGCCTAACCGCGCTCCTCGAACGCGTGGGAGGCAATGGTGGCCAAGCAGCACGAATATACCGCCCGCGTCGAATGGACGGGCAATCGCGGCGACGGCACGCGCAGCTATCGCGGTTATGATCGGACCTGGGACATCGCGACGCCGGGCAAGCCTGTGATCCAGTGCTCCAACGATCCGTTACTGGGCGGCGATCCCCGCCTGCCCAATCCGGAGGATTTGCTGCTCGCCTCGCTCTCCGCCTGCCATATGCTCTGGTACCTTCACCTGGCGAGCGTAGCCGGCATCGTGGTCCTGTCCTATCGTGATGACCCGGTCGGGACGGGTGAGACCAGCCCCAATGGCGCGGGCCGCTTTCTGGGCGCGACGCTGAAACCGCATATCTTGGTCGAAGCGGGGGCCGACCTTGCCGAGGCGGAGGCACTCCACCATCGCATTCACGAATATTGCTTCATCGCGCGGTCGGTGAACTTTCCGATTCGCTACGAAGCGAGCTTCGCGATCGCATAAAAAAAGGGCGGATCCGAAGACCCGCCCCCTCTTATGCACCTGGTCAACGCCGATCAGACGAAGTCGGCCAGGGTGAACGTGTCGTGGACATGGTCGATCTTCACAGCGGAGTCAGCCACACCACCGCGTCCGGCCGCATCCCAGAAGAGATACGTATCGTTGCCGACGGTGACGGCCGCGACATCCGCATCGCCCGGATGCGCACCCATCAGGCTTTTGGCCAGGGTGAGGGCCGCGGCGGCAGAGGCCGCAGCGCCGCTCAGAATCTGCGCCGGATGGAAATCCAGCTTGATCAGGTCGGATCCATGACTGAAATCGGTGATCTCATCGGTGGCCCAGGCCGTCGCCCCGCCGGTGAGGAACGCCGCATCATGGCCGCTGAACACGAACGTGTCGCTGCCCGCGCCGCCGGAGAGCACATCGATGCCCGCGCCGCCGATCAGCGTATCGTTGCCCGCATCGCCGAAAAGCTGATCGTTGCCGGCATCGCCGCGCACCATGTCGTCATCTGCGCCGCCATGGAGCACGTCGGCGCCGTTACCCCCCGACAGGACGTCATTGCCCTTGTTGCCCTGGACATAATCGTCGCCATCGCCGCCCAGCAGGCTGTCATTGCCGGCGCCGCCATAAATATGGTCTGCCCCGGCGCCGCCGTCGATCGTGTCGTCACCCGCATTGCCCTGGATATAATCCATGCCCGCGCCGCCGGAGAGGCTGTCTGCCCCGTCGATCGAGCCCGAAACCGTGGTCAGCTGGTTGCCGTAAATGTGGTCGTTGCCGGCGCCACCGGCGATCGTATCGGCCCCTGCGCCGCCCATATAGACGTCCGCCTCGATGAATCTGCCGTGCGCGTCGATCGAGCCGGATGAGCCGGTGATGACGTCATTGCCGTCGCCTGCATCCACCGTATCGTTTTCGGTGCTGGCAACGAGATTGTCATCGCCGCTAGTGCCCGTAATATGTCCGCTCGTCGCGGGTGGCACGTCTGAATGCTTGACCACAGGCACAGTCGCACCGCCGGAACCCGTTCCCCCGGTGGTGCCGGTCGTGGTGTCGGCGTGGGTCATGGGATTGCTCCCAGTCTTGCTACCGGCCGCCAGAATGGCGTCGTAGCGACTGCTGCCGCTCGCGTAGATCGACATGAGCGCACCCCAGCTGCCGAAATCGGCGGGAGCACCGGTGTCGTTAAAGGCGGTGAAGGTCGTCCCACCCGCGGCAGTGAATGCCGCAATTTCCTTGGAATAGAGATCGCCCATCCGCGGATCGGCCAACATACGGTTGAAAAGATCCTGGACTGTGGCCTTGTCAGCCGCCGCCCACCGCACCGTGGATACGGAGAGACCGCCCTCATACGCGACGAGGTTGAGACCATTAGCCACGGCGATCTGCCCGGACTTGGCGATGTTCGCCTCAGCCTTGACCAGGCTGGCATTCGCGCTCAGCGCGCCGCCATATTCAAGCTCATGAAAAGCGGCATTGAGACCGGCAGCGCCGCCCTTGGCCCATCCCAGGATGATCTGGCGGTCCGCCGCGGAGGTCGCGGCGCCCATGTGGCCTCCAAAATACGGGGCGACGGCATAATCCTTGAACAGGGTTGAGGCCGCTCCAAATCCCGCCTTCGCGATACCGCTCTGCCAATCCGCCATCATCGTCGCGCTGGCCATTTGGCCGGCCAGAACGTCGTGCAATTGGCCGGCATGGCTGCCGGTGAAGACCTGGTGCGCGATGTTCGCGATCTGCGCCGAACGATAGCCGTAATAAACGCTCGCCGCGTGCGCGGAATTAACGCTGCTGCCCCACAATGCGATACCCTGGTCCTTGGCGTAGGTGTTCGCGCTGAAGCTCGTGTTCCAGACCTCATTGGACCATTCGACATTCACCTTGAGGCTGGGATCGAGATGGTCACGAATGTAGGTGAGCGCGTTCTGCACATAGGTATTGTCGGCCTTGGTCGGCACATTGTACCACATGTCGACATGCGCTTCGTTGGCGAGCTTGACCATCGCCTCGAGCGGCACGCCATCGGCATGCGTCTGCACTGACCAGAAGCTGTCACCGACGGTAGCGCGGGTCGCCCAGCTCACATCCTGGGAACCATTCGTGTTCCCCCAATCCATGAACCGCACCACGCCCCACTGGGCCACCTTGGCGACGAAATCGGGATTGAAAATCTCGCCCGCTTTGTAGAGGTCCACCTGGTCGGCGCGGACCACGTGAACATTCGACACCGGGCTGGCTCCGTTCAGACCGGTGAAATATATCGGAATGCTGGGCGTGGCGGTGTCCATTTTGGAATCGAAAACCACTCTGCCCGGGGTCTGGCTAACGATCTTTGCGCCTGCCAGGCCGACCTTGGCGGTGCCGTCATAGGTCAGTATATATTCGTGACTCACCGGCGCTGTGAGAGGATCGAGCTCTATCGAAATGGCGAGCTTTGAAATGCCCGTCAGATTCGTGACGTTGCCGTGGGCGTCCTGGACCAGCGGAGTGCTGATCTTGGTGCCGGCCGCGTCCCAAGCCAACCAACCCGCGGAAGTATGAACGCGATCTATAAACGGGTTTTCCGTCGACCAATAAGATACCGCTGCCAAATTAAAACCAGTATTAGTCACGATTGAACGCCCCGCTCCAGGAATCTCATAACACACTCTTAGCGTTGGATTTCTCAAGCATCTTTGTGCCAAATATGGTTAAGCGCCAGGTAAGGCACACAGCCGGGCTAATCGGCGCGAAGCCGGATCTAACGGCTTCATAACTTTCACAACTTTTCCCGGAAAAACGGCCTGCGCCGATCCTCCCTCCGCACCGAGGAGATGGCAGTGAATAAGGTACGAGACCAGCGTGAATAAGACGAAGCGGTCATAAACAAAGAGCGACGGCTCATCTTGAAAGAGCGGCAGCTGGTCTTCCGATTGCAAACATTGCGCTTGCCAAAATTTGCCAGCTGAAGCTGGCATTGACCGGTTGCTGTTCGCCCAGTGTGGGCCAGAACGATGGCTTCCGGATTCACTGAGCTGGAATTCGGGATTGCGCCACGCGCGCGGCGCGGTTGGCGGCCCAGCGCGCCTCCAGCGCGGCGGCAACGTGATCACTTTCGGCGCGCAGCTGGCGCAGTCGGGTGACCGCCTGGAGCAGCTCGATAGCCGCGTCCTCCACGGTCGAACGCGGATGGAATGGCGCGTTCATTGGGCGGCGTCGCGGACGAAGCCGCCCTCCTGCTCCATGAAGCGCGCGAGCAGCGGCGGGCGTTTACCGCGGCCCTCGAAAATCACGCGGCGGCCGGATTCCATTTCCCGTGCGCGCTGGTCGGGGGAGAGGCGATCGAGGTAACGGCGATAGGCGGCGGGGCCCCAGGCGAAGAAGGTCTCGCCCGGCGAAGGCGCTTCCTCCCAGCCCTTATCCGCCAGCCACAGGCCAGCGGCGAGCAGGCTGGAGGGCATGGAGACTTCGGGCGTAGCAAGCCTTTGCTGGCGGATCGCCTCGACATCGATCCGATCGCACAAGGCAGCCCGGATCGCAGCCAGAATCGGCTGGTGCAACATGATATCCCTCCTGATCTGCACCGTCGGCGAACCCGGAGGGAGCGACTCAGCGGCGTTCCCGTTTTGTACTTATTGAGCGTACGATTGTCAATATTCCGTACGCACTATGCGCATCACCCCGGAGGGCAGGGCAATGCCGCCTTCAGCGCCTGGTAGACGAGGATCGGGGCGGGCTTCGAGCGCGTTTCGGGATGCGCATCGAGATATTTGCGAACAGCCAGGACAAGCGCGTCGGGGCGAACGCCGATCGGCGGACACAGCACCTTCTGATGCGTATCCTGCGCCGCGAGCATCGCCCCATTGGCGACACCCAGCACCATCGCCGCGCAGGCCCTTTGCCCTTCGCTTGCGGTGCAGGCGGCGAGCAAATCGTCCCCGGTGGCGATCACGCTGGCAGTGGCGATGAAAGGCAGCAGGATCATGCGCGGAAACCTCCCCGGAACAGGCTTACCACTAAGGGCGGCGGCCCGGCTTCAACCGATCATATCGTCGAGCGTAAGGACGCGATCCATCCGGTCGACACGCTCCATCGGGATACGGAAGGTGCAGGCCGGATTATACTGCTCAAGCTCGACATAAGAGGCCGTCTTGCGCACGATCGTCTTGATCAACACGCTGCTCGGCCGCTCCCCCTCCACCTCGTCCGGGCTGCGCAGATAGATGACGGCATCGTCGCCGATCGCGGGACGCTTGCGGCTCTCCACGAACACCGTCGCGCCATCGCGGAAGCGCGGTTGCATCGACGAACCCTGGACATAGAGGCCGTAGACGTCGGCGCGCCCGTCGAGGATCGGCGGACGCCGTTTATATTCAACCACTTCGCCGCGGTTGAGCGTGGTCTGCTCGATCGCCTCGCCATCAAGGATCGCCTCGGCACCGAGCGCAGTGCCGAAGATCGGCAAGTCGCGATGCATCCGCACCGCAGGGGGCCCTTCCATCTGGAAAGGCTGGCCATTGCTGGCAGCGATGAGGCCGGTCAGAGCCAGCACCTCGGCGCGCGTGATCGGAGGATCGCCCTCCCCCTCCATCGCATCGGCAAAGCGCGCCGCAACCTCCACGCCAAGCGCGCCGTCAAACGCGGGATCGGCATAACGCTGGATCGAGGACGCCGCCGCATAACCCGCCTTCGCGGCAAGTGCGCGTAGCGACAGTCCGGCCCGGTCCCGGAGGCGGTTCAATTGCGCGCCCGTAGTATCCTGATTCTCCATCCCTCGCATATGCGCGTAAAGATGTACGCAGTCTAGCTTGACTTTTGTACGCGTATTGAGTATATCGCGGCGCCCTTTAGCAATAAGGTGCGCCGTGGACGAAGATCAAATTCCCGACTTTCTACAGGTGAATGGCTTTGGGGTGAGGCGGGGAATGTTCGGGGCGCCTCGTCAGAAGCCAAGCGTCAGCCCGCCTTTCTTCGCGCCGACGCCCGGCGTTGTGGATCCTTCTATGCGCGCGCTGGATCCGCTGTTCGGGGCAGCCACGCCGCCGCCGTCCAGTTTCAATTCCTGGCGTTTTCCGCCACCCGTGCCCGCCGCAGCGTTATGCCCGCTTGTCCCGCTCAAGTTCGCCGCCGGATCCGTTGCCGCCAACGGCGCGGATCTGCGCTTTTCGCCAATGTTCGCGGACGTCGTACGCAAGGCCGCCGATACGCTGAACAAGCAGGGCCTACGCCTGAACGTCAGCGAGGGCTTCCGTACCGCTGCCGATCAGTGGCGAATGCGGCATGGCGGATCTGGTACGAATCCGGCGGCCGAATATTCCGATCATCAGCTTGGCAACGGCATCGACATCAACGGCACGAAGCTTTCGTCTTTCCCGCTGGTCGTCCAGGCCTTTAAACAGGCCGGCGCCAAGTGGGGCGGCGACTATCGCGGCAAGAAGGATCATCCTCACTTTTACATCCGCCCGGTGCGGGCTAATGCACTCAATACGGCCGAATGCGAACGGGGGAATCCGCGATGAGAGGGGCTTGGTCGATCCTGGCGTTGGCGTTGATCGCCCATCCAGTCTTTGCGGCCAAGACGCCGGAGCAACGCGCCGCGGAACTGCGGCAGGTGAAGGCTGACTATGCGAAAGCCTGTGCCGGCCAGGGCAAAAACATCGATGCCTCGTTCACAGAGGCAGACGGGACGCTCGATCAGATCCGGACCGACAAGGGCATAGTCACCTTCTACCGCGAAGCGACGCCGGAGAGCCTCGATTGGACTGCGGACGACACTTATATTTTCTCCGCTGCGACCGGCAAGCGCCTCCAGTTCGCACGCGCCGTAACCTATGCCGGCAGGCTGTTCGCTTACGTGAAGACGATCGACGCCAACGGCCGCGTAGCCGACAACGCGCGCGCCTTGCCGGAAGGCTGGTACCTGACCGACGAACCCGCGTTCACCACACTGAACCAGGTGTGCCATTTCAAGCCCGCGAAGGCAGGTCACGACTGAGAGCCGGCGCCCGCTTTCATTTCCTCGATTTGACTCTCGTACGCACATGACGTACAAAACGAGAACAGATTCGCGCCGGGCCTGACGCCCATTGGGGACAATATGGATATATTTGCGGTCGCGCCGGGCTGTCCTGGCGCGAGAGGTTTCATGCGTCTTACTGACGGGGGAAATGGCGGGCACTACCGTGCGGAAGCCCGCGCTTTCCTTGGCTCGCCAGCAGCGCCGCATGCGGTGAGGGTGACGCCAGCCATCGCTCAGACGCTTATCATGGTCGCGTATGTCGCGAACGTCATGCATGGCGCGATCGTCGCGTCGATAGCTGGCGTCGTCGTAGAGCATGGTCTGCGCGACTGCCGCCACAGCGGAGAGGCCTGTGCTCGCGACGCGAGGCGCGAAGCTTCTCACGTCAATTCCTGTCCGGCCCGCGGGTGCGGCTTACGCGGCACGGCACGGATCAGCCTGGTTTCGGTCCCATGCACACGCCTAATGATATTTGCGTGGCCGGGCATTTGCCCCGGCGCGATAGGCCTGTCCGATATCGCCGGTCTGCGCGACATTCTGCGCGATTTCGTTGCCGGCATCCTCGCTCTGGTTGGCGGCGATCGCGTTCAGTTGATCGGCCTGCTCGGCGTTGATCGCCTGGGTCGAGCTTTGCCGCGTACATCCGGTCAGCAGGCTGAGGCCGACGGCAATCACGATGGACAGGCTGATTCTCATTTCATCCCCCGTCTCCGTTGGCTGCGCGTCAACGCGCGAGCCGCGATTTGGGCCAAGGCATGATCCGCCCCGAAGTGCTGGACGCCCTGCTGGAGGCGGGCGCGTCGGCCGAGATGATCGTTGCAGCGGTAAAGGCGGCGGCCCTGGCCGAGGACGCGAAGCGGGGCGAACGGCGCGCGAAGGATGCCGCCCGCCAGCGCCGCGTCCGGGGAGTCCGTGCCGCCTCAGCGGAGTCACGCCCAGCGCGCGTGAGTCCGCGTGACGGCGCGGACGCCCTCCCCAATGATATAAACTCTAACCCCTCTCCTCCCCGATCCTCTGACGAGGATCTGGCCCCGCTTGCCGAAAAGTTGACGGCGGCCTGGAACGAAGGCCCCGGAAAGAAAGGCGCCTTGCGCTGCCGCGGCATCAACCCCGCCCGGCGCGCGGCACTGCGGGCACGGCTGCGCGAGCATGGCGAGGCCGCCTTGTTCGAGGCGGTGGGCAACCTCGGGACCAGCGAATTTCATTGCGGCGCCAATCCGCGCGGCTGGAAGGCTTCGCTCGGCTGGCTGCTCGGCAATGCCGAAGCCTTCCAGCGGATGCTCGAGCTCACCCCATCGGTCGAGAATGCCCGCCCGCCGATGGGCTCGGAGGAAAAGCTCGCCTCGGTCGAACGATCGGCGTCGCTGCTCGACCGGATGGGCCGGAAGGACGAGGCGGCGGAGATGCGCACCACCGCCGAGAAATTGCGTCAACATATCGCAAGAGGAGACGTTTGATGGGACAGGCACGACGAGGACGGCCGCGCAAGGCGGGCGCGCGCAACGCCAAGGGGCGGCTGATCCTGTCACCCGATCGCGGCAACATCCGCGTCCAGGTGCGCAGCCAGGCTTTTGCGCGCTTCCAGAGCGGCCGTGCCGACCAGCAGGTGATGGACCAGATCGGCCGTGCCTGGGCCGCCGGCCTGCTCGATGGCTTCGAGCAGGATCCGGCGATCCTGCGCGATATCGGCCGGCGTTATGGCGGCCTCTACTGGCACGAATTCGCCACGCTCGCGCCAAAGACGGGTCAGTTCGAAAGACGGGACCGTGCGACGGGAAATGCGGTCGGCTGGCAGGACAATCCCGGCGAATATTTCGCGCGCCTGGACATGCTCGCGCGCGGTGCCGGTCGCGACGCGCTGGCAGCGATGCATGGCCTGTGTGTCGATGGCTGGTGGTTTCCGGACACTAACGCCCCGTGGATCGAGCGGCTGATCAACAGCGCGATCCGCGACACGGGCGGGCACGCTATGGGTGACCTGGCGGCGGCCGCGGACCGGACGCGGATGGCGGCAGCGGCCGCAGCCCTCGCGGCAATGGTGGATGGGAGGCGCCTTTAGCGCGCGTCGGGCGGCCTCGCGTACATGCGAAGCGGGCCACGGCACCCGTTGCCGATCGGTGCGTTCGGGCGGTCATGGAGATTTCACGGCCCGTTCAGGCGGTGGGCGGCTTCGCGGCGATCGGGATTGCGGTGCTATTGATGCTGCCGCCGACCAAGCCCGTCACGGCTGCGCCCGCGCCGCATGCGTTCGGCAAAGTGGAGCCGCCGGCGCCGCTGGAGGCCGTCTATCCGGATCTGGCGCCGCTGCCGCCTGCGCCTCCGGTCGATCCCGCCGCCGACACTATTGGCGGTGGGCCCGGATCAGCGCCGCAGGCCGCGCAATATGCGCCACGCGCGGCGTATGCGCCGGAGTCCGACACTTATGGTTCGGAATCGATCCGGACGTCGGCGGACGCCGACGCGGATTTCGACCGCGGCTATCGCTGGGCGGAGCGCCGCGATCTGGAGGATCCCAATCTTTGCATGCGCTGGGCGGATCAGCCGCATGTGGAAGGCTGCATCGCCTATATCCGCGATAGGGCCGGGCGCGACGATGGCGCTGATCCGGACGATCGATATGCCTCTGATGAAGAGCGATAAGCCCGCGATGATTGAACCGATGGAACAGCAGGGCCAGGCATCACGTTGAGGGGTCCTCTGAACAGGGAGAGATACGATGCTGTACACGATCGCCGTAATCCTTCTCGTGCTGTGGCTGCTCGGCTTCTTTGTCGTGCATGTCGGCGGCGGCCTGATCCATGTTCTGCTTGTGATCGCGGTGATCGTGGTCGTGGTGCAGCTCATCACCGGTCGCCGCGCGCTATGACGGCGCGCCGCAAGACCCTGTCCGTCGCCGCGCTGGGCGTGCTTGTGGCGGGCGGGGCCGCGGCTTGGACACTTACCCCGACCCGGGTCAGAGCGGATCCGCCCGCCACGGCAGTGGCACGGGCGGTGCCGGTCGATCCATGGTCCAGGGGCCCGGTCGATCGCGACAATATGGTCCGGGGCATCCTCGACTATCGCAGCGACAAGCCGCGGGGCTGATTGGGAAATAGAGCCGCCGGGCACCAGGCCCGGCGGCCTTTTTTGCGCGCCGTAGCCGCTCGCCGCCGCCCAGCGGCTTGACTCATTCATAACTGGTTGGTTATTGGAAAACCATAACCACGGAGTTATCGATCCGGCCATGCCCGTCGCTCAGGATATCTTATTCCGAACGCTCGCCGACCCGACGCGCCGGGCGATCTTCGAGCGTTTGTGCCGCACCGGCGGGCAGACCGTAGCGGCGCTGACCGCCGAGGCCGGCGTATCGCAGCCGGCGGTCTCGAAACATCTCGCCAAGCTCAAGAGCGCCGGGCTGGTACGCGACCGCCATACAGGGCGGGAAACGCATTACAGCGCCGAGATCAAGGCGCTCGCTCCGCTGCTCGACTGGACCAGCGAGATGGCGAGCTTCTGGGACAAGAAGATCGATCTGCTCGAGGATTTGCTGAAGAGGATGGACCAATGAATCAGGTCGCTGAGGAAGTTCGCACCGTCACCGTCGAACGCGAGATCGGCTATCCGCCCGAGCGGATCTGGCGCGCGCTGACGCAACCGCATCTGCTGCAGGAATGGCTGATGAAGAGCGATTTCGTGCCGGAACGCGATCATGAATTCACCTTCCGGGGCGACTGGGGCTCGGTCGATTGCCGCGTGCTGGAGGTCGAGCCGCATAGCAGCCTGTCCTACACTTGGGGTGCGATGGGATTGGAAAGCGTGGTGACCTGGACGCTTACGCCCACCACCACGGGCACACATTTGCGGATGGAGCAGACCGGTTTCCGCAAGGATCAGGAGCAGGCCTATCAGGGTGCCAAGTTCGGCTGGAACCGCATGATCGGGAAGCTGGAGCAGGTCGTGGCCGAAGCGGAGAGTGGCGCATGACGACGCACGAGACAACACCATCGGAGCTGATCGACGGCCGCATCGCCGAGCTTGGCGATTGGCGTGGCGAGACGCTCGCCCGCATCCGCGCGCTGATCAAAGAAGAAGAGCCTGGCGTCACCGAGGAGTGGAAATGGCGCGGGGTGCCGACCTGGTACAAGGATGGCATGATCACGACGGGCGAGACCTACAAGAATGCCGTGAAGATGACGTTCGCCAAGGGCGCTTCGCTCGACGACCCGCAGAAATTGTTCAACTCAAGCCTGGATGGCGGCACGCGCCGGGCGATCGATTTCCACGAAGGCGATCGGATAGACGGCCCGGCCCTCAAGGCGCTGGTCCGCGCGGCGATTACGCTCAATCAGAAGGGCGGCAGGAAATGAGGGAATCGACCAGGCGCGCGGTCGTCCGCTGGATCCATATTGTCTTCGCGATTCCGATCGTCGGCTATATCTACAGCCCGTTCGCGGTGCTTCCTGATTACGCGCCGCTGACGCGCTATTTCTTCCTGCCCTCGATGCTCCTCTCGGGGTTATGGATGTGGAAGGGCCACTCCTTGCGGCAGTTTATCGCGAACCGGACGGGCCGGGCGAGCGCAGGGCTCGATCGGCGCACTGTAAGCTAGCCACTTCCGTTCGGACCAATGATTGCCGCGGCGATCACGTTCGCGGCGAGCATATTGTATAAAGTTTGGCAACCTGCCCGGATTGAACCGGGGGATTAGCAAATGTGAATCTCATCCACATGTAAATGAGCAAGGATATCTGATCGCAGGTGTGGGGCCTGCACCATCAGGGGTATCGAAAATGCGGTATCTTGCTTTAGCGCTGGCTGGTGCCGCCGCGAGTGTGCTTGCCGCACCCGCTTTCGCCACCGCCTGCAGCCTGACCGACATCACACCGACCGCGATTGCCTGTTCCGGCGGATTTGCCGGAAACGTTCTCGACGCCAGCCCGCCGGATGTCATCACACAACAAACCGCACTGGCGGCGTTGGGCTTTACCTGGGACGGCACGCACTTCGGTGACTTTCCCAAGCTGGACGGGCTCGGCGGCGCCACGAATATCGACTTTCCCGGCCTGCTCAACGGCATCACCATCTTCGGTATCCATGTCGGCGGCAAAGGCGGCGGACAGACCACTTTCTACAAGTTCAACGCGGGCACCGATCTGGATGTCTTCACCTTGCATCTGCCTTCGAGCTCGGACGCGGTTCTCTATATGACGGGAGACAGAACCCCGCCGCCGGTACCGGAGACGGCAAGCTGGGCCCTGATGCTGTGTGGCTTTGGCGCGATCGGCGGCGTGATGCGGGCGCGCCGGAAAGCTTCGGTCGGCTTCGGCTGAGGCGCCGGTCGCGCGGAACAGCGGTCAGATATCCATCGTCAATTTGGCATAGAATTGTGGATACCGCATAGATCCGAAATGATCCGCGTGCCCATAGCCGAAATCGACCGGATCGAGGCGGAGCGCGGTTATATGCGCCTGCAGGTGGGCGCGCGGTCCCACCTCCGGGCACGGTTGAAAGCGCTGATGCGGCAAGCCGCGGCAAAAGGATGATGCCCGAACCTTGCTCTGTCGAGGCATTCATCCGCGACAATCTGCCGGTGGTGGCGGTGCCGGGCCTGCCCGGGATGCGGCTGCACAAGGCCGCGCCGGACAGCGGCCTCGGGCGGCTGGCGGCGGCTGACCCCACCGGCTTCGGATCGCCATATTGGGCCTATCACTGGGCGGGCGGCCTCGCTTTGGCGCGATATGTGTTCGACCACTCCGAAAGCGTGGCGGGGAGGAATGTCGTCGATCTCGGCGCGGGCGGCGGGCTGGTCGCGATCGCGGCGGCGAGGGCAGGCGCGGCGCGCGTTACGGCGGCGGAGACCGACCCTTATGCGGTGGCGGCTCTAAGGTGCAACGCCGCCCTCAACGAAGTGGAGGTTGCGATCGTCGCGGACGATCTTACGCGGGGCTCCGCGCCGGCTGCCGACGTCATGCTGGTCGGCGACCTGTTTTACGCGCCCGATCTGGCGGCGCGGGTGGGCGGCTTCCTCGACCGCTGCCGGGCGCAGGGCGTGCAGGTGCTGGTCGGCGATCCCTGGCGCAGCTTCCTCCCGATCGCGCGCTTGCATGAAATCGCGCGCTATCCGGTTGTGGAGACAGGGCGCGGGCCGGGCAAGCTCGCGGGCGTGTTCGAATGGATCGCAGCCGAGCCCTAAAGCGAGACCGGTCTTCAGGACGCTTGGTTAAACTTTGGACACCCTGGCGCGAACGCATCGACGCGCGTGCCGCAGCCCGGTTAAGGACAAGATCGCCAGGGCCGTCATCCACCCCCAATATGAATGATGGGAAAAACTTGGCCGGCGCCCCGTCATCCCCCCGGTTGGCGGGGCGCCGCGGCTTCCTGCATCGGCCCGGCCCATAGCCTGGGTTGAGCCGGCTACCGCTCCAGCTATACCCCAAGGCACCTCCGCCCGAGCGGAGCATTGCGGGAGAGGGTTTGATGCGGGCGAAGCGGCTGGCGATCGGGGTGGCGGCTTTGATGCTGGGGGCGGCCTCCCCTGCGCATTACGACCATCCCTTTCAGAATCCGGACCTGCCGGCGGATGCGCGCATCGCCAACCTCATTTCGCTGATGACAGCCGATGAAAAGATCGACGCGCTTTCGACCAATTCAGGCGTGGCGCGGCTCGGAGTGCCAAGCTTCGGGTCCACGGAAGGAATTCACGGGCTGCAGCAGCGCGGTGCGCCTGAGCGGGGTTGGTCCGGCACAAAGACCACGCAATTTCCGCAGCCGCCCGGCATGGGCGAGAGCTGGGACCCGGCTTTGGTTCGACAGGCGGGTCAGGTGGAAGGCTATGAGGCGCGCTGGATCACGCAATCGGGCGACGGCAGGCATCCGATCCTGATGGCATGGGGCCCGCAAGCGGACCTTGCGCGCGACCCGCGCTGGGGACGGAGCGAGGAGGTCTATAGCGAGGACCCCTATCTGGCCGGCACAATGGCGACCGCCTTCGCCAAGGGCCTCGAGGGCGATGACCCGAAATATTGGCAGGCCGCGCCTTTGCTCAAGCATTTCCTCGCCAATTCCAACGAGAATGACCGCACGCGCACCAGCAGCGATTTCGACCAGCGGCTGTTCTGGGAATATTATTCCAAGCCGTTCCGCATGACCTTCCGCGACGCGGGCGCGAGCGCGGTGATGGCGTCCTACAATGCGTGGAACGGCGTGCCGATGGCGGTGAATCCCGTGCTCCGCAAAATCGTGATCGGCCAATGGCATGTCGGCATCGTCTCGAGCGACGGGGGTGCGATCAAGGCGTTGGTCAAGGATCACAAGGCCGCGCCCGATCAGCAAATGGCGGCGGTCGCGGCGCTGAAAGCCGGGATCAACCAATATCTCGACGTCTATAAAGACGAGCTGCGTGCCGCGCTCAAGGCCGGACAGATCGGCGAGGCGGATCTGGACGAGGCGCTCCGCCGAAAATTTCCAACCACGCTCAAGCTCGGCCTGCTCGATCCGCCGGGACGTGTTCCGTACAGCTCGATCCATGGCGGCACGCCGCCCTGGGACGGCGCGAAGCATCAGGCGATCTCGAAGCGGATGGCGCTGGAATCGATCGTCCTGCTCAAGAATGAGGCGCAAGCCTTGCCGATTGCCAAGGCGGGCCTGCATTCGGTCGCGGTGATCGGCCCGCTCGCGGACGGCGTGCACTGGGATTGGTATGGCGGCTTCCCGCCTTACGCGATCACCCCGCTCGACGGCATCCGCAAGGCGGTGGGGCCCAACGTGAAAGTTACGTTCGCGCGTGACGACGCCGGCGGCGGCGCCGTGACCGCCGCCAAAGCCTCCGACATCGCGATCGTGGTGGTAGGCAATGATCCCACCTGCGGCCCCAACATGGCGCATGACTGGACCGACAACGGCACCAAGCCCTGCGCCGATCCGGGCGACGGCCGCGAAGGCCGCGACCGCGAGACGATCAATCTCGCCCAGGAGGAACTGGTCAAAAAGGTGCTCGCCGCCAACCCGCGCACGGTGATGGTTCTGGTCTCGAGCTTCCCGTTCGCGATCAACTGGAGCCAGGCGCATGTACCGGCGATCCTGCACATGACGCATGCCTCGCAGGATGAGGGCGCCGCACTCGCGGACGCGATCTTCGGCGCCTACAATCCGGGCGGCCACACGGTCGCGACCTGGCCCGCCTCAATCGATCAGCTTCCGCCGATGATGGATTACGACATCCGCCACGGCCGCACCTACATGTATAGCAAGAGCAAGCCGCTCTACCCGTTCGGCTACGGCCTGTCCTACACCAGTTTCCGCTACGCCAATCTGCGAACCGACAAGCCGGCGCTGGCACGCAACGGCGTGGCGATCGTCTCCGTCGATGTGACCAACAGCGGCAAGATGGCGGGCGACGCGGTGCCGCAGCTTTATGTCCGTCATCTGGGCTCGAAAGTCGAACGGCCGATGCAGCAATTGGCGGGCTTCCAGCGCGTCCATCTCGCCCCCGGCCAGAGCAGGACGGTGAAGATCGCGCTCAAGGCGGCGGACTTGGCTTACTGGAACGGCAAGGCGCTGACGGTGGAGGCCGAACCAATCGAGCTTCGGGTGGGTGAAAGTTCGGCCGATATAAAGCTGCGGCAGAAGCTGATCGTGCGCTAGAGCGCGGTGCGCCAGTTAGCGTAGCCAAAGTCGTCCAAGCCGATAGTCGCGGCGTCGACGTTCAGCAGGCGGACCGCTGACGCCGGATTGCCAGCGCCGCCATCCCAAAAAAGGTAGGTATCGGCGCCAACCTGGACCGCGGCGACTTGCTCAGTCCAATTGGTGCCCGGCGGTACCGACAGGACTGTGTGAGCCAGTGCGAGTGCACCTATGAAATCCGAGGCACTGCCGGGGTGGAAGACGCTGCTCACCGTGAACACGAGCTGCAAGAGGTCCTGCCCGTCCTGAAAATCAGTAATGACATCGGTGCGGCCGGCATCCGGGCCTGAAATGCTGAAAGCCGCCGCCTCACCGTGCGGTGTCCAGCCGCCGAACTGGAACAGGTCATTGCCGGCATTGCCGCTCACCGTGTCGAGCCCCACGCCGCCTTCGATCAGATCGTTGCCCTGGCCGCCGAGGATTTGATCGTTGCCGCCGCCGCCGTGTAGCGAGTCATTACCTTTGTTGCCGTTAATATGGTCGTTGCCGTTGCCGCTCGATCCCCAGCTGCCATCCCAATCATCACCGTCGATCACATCATCGCCAGCACCGCCGTATAGTCGGTCTGGGCCTTCGCCGCCTCGGATCGTGTCATTGCCGGCGTTGCCGTTGACATAATCCATGCCGAAATCGCCGAAGATCAGGTCTCCGCCATCGGCCGCGCCCTGCACGGCGAACTGGGCATTGCCGTAAATGTGGTCATTGCCATCCAGACCGCGAAGCGTGTCGGCCCCGTCGTTCACTATCGCCGGGCTCAACGTGTCGCCGGGGGCGCCACCACCGCCATTGATCCAGTCATTACTGACGCCGCCCGTGATTTCGTCGTTGCCGGCACCGCCGTACAAGGTCGGGCTGGCGTCTTTGGCAGAGGGGCTCAGCCAACCGGATTCGAGGAGGATATGATCGTCGCCGCCACGTCCGCTCACGACGATCGACCGGTGAGGAAGCACAATGGAGGTCAGGCTATTGGCGGCGTCGTCGCCCGCAAGCGACACCTGCCAATAATCGGGCGTCCAGACGAAATTGCCGTTGAGCTTGACATTCTCGAACCCGGTGAGCGCGAAATCCGCGAGCGACGCGTGCGCAGTTCCCGCGGCGAGATCGACCGTCAGTCCCTCCGGCAGGGCGACATCGTCCCATAACAGCAGGTCCGTACCGGCGCCGGCATCGATCGTGGCATGCTCGGCATAACCCGTAATCTGTTTGATATGATATGTGTCGTTGCCATCGGCGAGCGATACCTTGTCGCTGCCGCCGTTGAAGGTAACGTAATCGTCACCCCCGCCGGCCAGGATCGTATCGTTGCCCCGGGCATCGGCGACATAATCCGTAGCGCTGCCGGCCACCACCTTCCAGCCGCGCAGGCTGCTCGGATCGCCCACGCTCCCAGAGTATAAGGCCACGTCGCCCCCATTGGGGCCGATCCTGATTTCTTCGAAACCGCTGGCGTGAGCAACGGCGGTGTAGGCGTAATCCTGTACCGACACCCATCCGTAATCTTCGGTGATCGTCGTTATTCCATCGGTCCAGGTCGACAACTTAAGCTGGTGATCCCAGCCGGTCAGATCGAGCACGTCGTAACCCGCGCCACCGTCGATCTCGGCATAGTTTAGATTGCGATACGGCAAGCCGCCGGCGAGCCGAACAATATCGTCGCCCGCGCCGGCTTTGATCGTGTCGATCCCGCCCGCGCCATCGATCATGTCGTTGCCCGCGGTGCCGATCAGACTGTCGTTGCCACTCGTCCCGGTGATCGTCGCCATATGCCCCCAAATATCTGGCTCGATTGCCAAACAGAATTAGCTGGCACGCACAGACAGGCAAAGTCGTTTCGTCCGGAACAAAATCCGTTTCGGAGGCCCGCCGATGGCGCCGTCGAGCCAAGCAACCGTTCGAACGCTGCCTCGTTGGGGACAGGCGACCAACATGGGAGCGTGTGATGAAAAGCATATTCGCAGCGGCGATGACGGTGGGCTTGCTGACCGCGCCGATCGCTTCGGCTTCGGCGCAGCAGCCCGCGGACAATGACTATCACTGGAATGGCGACCGCGACAGCGATTGGGATCCCTCCCGTCATTATACGCGCGGCACTTATGAACAGCGTGAAATGGCGGAGAACGAGCGCGTCTATCATGGCAGCGACGGCCGCTATTATTGCCGGCGCAGCGACGGCACTACCGGGCTGGTGGTCGGTGCGATCGGCGGTGGCCTGATCGGTCATGCGCTGGGCGGTGGGCTGCTGGGCACCCTGCTAGGCGCGGGCGCGGGCGGCGTGGTCGGCAAGCATGTCGATCAGCACAATGACGACGCGCACGGCCGCTATCATTGCGAGTGATGCCTTAGCGGTCGTTCGCCGCCTCCGGTTGGGGCGGTGGCGCCGGCATGATCCAGCTGTGATTTTCGATTATGATCGACGGCACCGGCCGCCCGTCCGCATCGCGTGACGGGCGGAAGCGAAAGCGCCGTTCGATCAGCGCGCAGGTATGCGTGTCGAGCGCGGCCGAACCGCTCGACCGCGTGACGAGGCAATCGCGCGCGCGCCCATCGATCCCGACCCGATAGCGGACCCCGACCGTACCGGAGATTCCCGCATCGCTGAGCTCGCGCGGATAATCCCTGTCCGAAATGCGGCCACCGATCCGCTGCGGCGGCGTGCCCTCCCCCGCCCCGGATCCACCCTCGCCGCCGCCCCCGCCATTCCCATTGCCCGCGCCGCCGCTGCCCGAGCCGCCGATCCCGGTTGCGGCCGGAGCAGGTAGCGCGAGCGGCACGATCAGCGCGGGCGGCGCCGGCGGGGCGGGCGCGGACGGCGCGGGACGTGGTACGATCGTCGCGGCTCGAATCCGCGATCGCGGGGCGCTCCCAAACCGGTGCGGTGGCGGCGGAGGCGGGGGCGGTGGGGCCTCGGAGAGCGTGAACGGCAGGATTTCCGGGCGCGGCGCGGATGCGTGGTCACGGCCCAGCGCGAACAGCAACGCCGTCAGCAGCAGGGCGTGCGCGCCGAGCGTGATCGCGCCCGCCGCGACGCGTTGCCGCGCTTCCGGATGCCGTTGTTCCATAGCGGGATCAACGGATGCTGGCCGGCGCGGCTCCCGATGCCCGGCCCGGGCGTCGCCGCCTGTCGGGCGCATGACGTTCCGTGGAAAGGGGAAGGATGCCCGGCGCCATGAAACCGGAACGCTGCTGTACCGTTCAACTTACACGTGCGTTTCGCATGATGAACGAGGAGAAAAATGGCCGCGGACAGTGAGGACATATTCGGGCGCGCAATCCGCAAATTGGGACGGCTCGCGCATCTGGACGAAACCGACCGGCAGGCCATTCACGCGCTCCCCGCCAGGATCGAGACCCACCCCGCCCATTACGTGCTGGTGCGGGACGGCGCGCGCGTGACGCATCTCTCTTTACTGATCGACGGCTTCGCCTGCCGTCTGAAGGAGACCCGAAATGGCGGACGGCAGATCGTGTCGGTCCATCTGCCGGGCGACGCGCTCGATCTGCAGCACATGTTCCTGAGGCACAGCCGCCATGTCGTGCAGACGCTGAGCCCGGCGACCGTCGCGCGCGTTTCGGTGGAGGATTTTCGGGCGCTGGCCGCCGATCGACCGCGCATCGCCGAAGCGCTGTGGCTCGACATGTCGATCGACGCGTCGATCGCGCGCGAATGGATCGTGAATATCGGCCGGCGCGACGCGCTGGCGCGGATCGCGCACTTGCTCTGCGAATATGCGGCACGGCGCGATGCCGCCGGCTTCGGATCGCCAGAACATTTCGAGCTGCCGATGACGCAGGAGCAGATCGGCGACGCGACCGGACTCACCAGCGTCCACGTCAACCGCAAGCTGCACGACCTGGAGGAAATAGGCGCAATCTCGCGCGATCGGCGCGACCTGCATATCCGCGATTGGCCCCGGCTGATGCGGATCGGCGACTTCGACCCCGCCTATCTACACGCCGCCTGAGCGGCGCCGTCAGCCCTGGCGCAACGCACCGCCGCCGGCCGCGGCGATGGTGGCGGTGAAGTGAAGCGTGAAGAAAATCAGCCCGGCGCCATCGGTAACGCGCATTTCCCATTCGCCCTGATCCCAGAAGGCGCGTGGCGCGTCGCGCAGCAGTTCCGCGAAATAACAGACCGCATGTTCGCGCGCGGCATCAAGGCCGCTTAATTCCACCCCTTCCTCATCGGTATGGACGGCGCCATCTTCCACATGGAAGAAATATCTGGGCATTGCGACTCCTTGCCCCCGCTTATGATTTTGCGGCGCAGGTTGATCGAAATCAATACGGTTTGTCCGGTAGTTAGACGATTTCTGGGATGAATTTCAGATGGTGAAGCCGTACGTCATTCTGCCGGCCGAAAGCGTCGCCGATCTGAAGGACGCGGCAGCGCTGTTTCGCGCGTGTGCGGCGGCACTGCCGGTCGATCTGGGCTATCAGGGGTTCGACGCGGAGCTGGCCGCGCTGCCGCGCAAATATGCGCCGCCCGCTGGCGCATTGCTGATCGCGCGAAACCGGACGGGAGCCGCGATCGGCTGCGTCGCAATGCGCCCGACCGACGCGGGGCGCCAACTCCCACTCCCGGTCCCTCCTTGCTCG
>Ga0207678_10000195_pt1 | contig 52627 bp, 37 predicted proteins | sample KBSC63metaG_FD_184319 | JGI IMG/M metagenome (GOLD analysis project Ga0207678, IMG submission 184319) | Corn rhizosphere microbial communities from Kellogg Biological Station, Michigan, USA - KBS C6-3 metaG (SPAdes) (version 2) | ecosystem: Host-associated > Plants > Roots > Rhizosphere > Soil ... | reverse complement strand
GTCGCCGGCTGGCCGGCGGGCCCGACGGTGATCCAGCGCATGCCGTTGTAGCCGACGTCGTTGCGCACCTCGAAACCGAGCGTGTCGCGGTAGAAGGACAGGGAAGCGTCCGGATCGTTGTGCGGGAGGAAGCTCGCGTGAAGGGTGATGTCCATGAGGGTCCTGTTCGTTGCGAAAGGGCCATCATGCTAGCTCCGGCTCGGTGGCCGGCGCTTCTCGATTCCTGATCGGTCGCGTGACCTGCCTGGCCACGCACGACGGAATACCCGCGGTCGCGCGCGCCTGCTCGCGTCGATAGACGCTCGGCGGCATGCCGACCAGCTCGGTGAAGCGGCTGCTGAAGGTGCCGAGCGACGCGCAGCCGACCGCGAAGCAGACGTCGGTGACGCCGAGATCGCCACGCCGCAGCAGCGCCATCGCGCGTTCGATGCGCCGCGTCATCAGATAGGAGTACGGCGACTCGCCGTACGCGAGCCGGAACTGGCGGCTGAGGTGTCCGGCCGACATGTGGACGCCGCGGGCGAGCGCCTCGACATCCAGCGGCTGCGCATACTCGCGATCGATGCGATCGCGCACGCGGCGCAGCCGGGCGAGGTCTCGCAAATGATGTGCTGGGGTGGGTGCGTTGCTCACCACCTCGATCGTGCCATGCGCCATCGGAGCGCTCAAGCTCGACGCCGTACCTCAGTGGCGCTGCTGCGCTCAGCAACAATGAGCGACTTTGCTCAGCGCAGCTAGGCAGACGGCGCCATCGAAGAGGTCGGACCCATGCCGCCTGCCGCGACTCAGCGGCGCTCAGTGCGTTTCGGGCGCGCCCGCGCTGTCGCACGTCCGATCTCGATCGCACAATCGAGTGGACGCAAGAGCAGGGGAGCGGCATGGGCAAGATCGTCAAGGCGTCTGTGCACGGCAACGGAGAAGTCGCGTACCTCGCCTGGGAGGCTGACGCCGCGATCGCCGATTGCCTCGGTTTCATGATCGTGCGCGTCCATGAAACCGGCACGGACGCGGGGCAGCGGCGCGTGTTGCCGACCTGGATCGCGTTCACCGACCAGTCCAATCCCGACTGGCTCGACCAGGACAGTTCGGTCTGGCCGATCCAGCAGTACCAGTGGCGAGACCTCACGCTGCGCAAGTCGCGCGACACCACGACCGTGCGTCCGATCGACTTTCGCGTCCATTACGAAATCACGCCCGTGGGCTTGCCGGGACCGGGGCGAGCGCCCGTGCCGCCGTCGGCCACCGCGGTCTACCTCGATGCGAACGGACAGCCGCGCTACCAGGGTCCGCCGCGCGCGCTGGCGCTGCTCGATGCGCCGTTCGTGACCGGCTCGATCGACGTGACGCACACGTACGGGGATATCCAGGCGACGTACACGAACGGTATCTTGTCGACGCAGAACCTGCTGCAGCAGCTCGAATCGCTGCAAGGCAAGAAGCCGCAGAACGTGGCGGCCGGCCCCGTCACCGGCGTCACGCCGGGGCTCCTCGCCACGCTGAAGAAACATATCCCGCGCAAGGGCGATGCGATCCGCGAGTTCCTCACCGGCGACGTGCTGGCGTACCTGTTGAAGCTGATCGATCGCGCCGAGCAGGGCAACGGCGAGCTGTACCTCGCGCTCTACGAACTGCACGATCCGGAATTGATCAAGCGGCTGACCGCGCTGACGGCAGCGGGCAAGGCGCACGTGATCCTGTCGACCGCCGGATCGACCGATCCCAATCCGAAGAAGAATCCGCCGGTCCCGAAGCTGCCGATGGTGTGGGACACCGAGAACCACGATGCGCGCGCGGGACTGCACGCGGCGTCGGCGGCGAACGTGCAGGACAGGCTGTTCAACAACAGCGCGCATATCGGCCACAACAAGTTCACCGTCTACGCCGAAGGCGGCGTCGCCAAGGCCGTGCTGACCGGCAGCACGAACTGGACCGAGACGGGGCTGTGCACGCAGTCCAACAATGTCGTCCTGATCGAGAACGGCGACGTCGCCGCGCGCTACCTCGACTACTGGAAGCGCTTGCACGGCGACCCGCAGCCCGCAGGGCAGCCGCTCAGCGTGCCGCATGGGCGCACGAGCGTGGACGGCTTCGCCGCCAGCAGCGGCGTGCAAGGCGCCGCGCTGCGCGCCGCGAACGCGACGCCGGCCCCGCCGATCACGCTGGCCGACGGCAAGACCACCGTCGAGACGTTGTTCTCGCCCAATACCAAGGCGAAAACCAAGACCAAGACGTCGCCGACGCCGGTCGATCTCAGCCGCGTCTATTCGCTGATGGAACATGCCAACGACGCGCTGCTGTTCCTCGTGTTCCTGCCCGGCGTGGGCGGAAACCAGAACATCATCGGCACGGCCGCGGATCTCGCGGCAGCGCATCCGCAACTGCTCGTGCAGGGTGCCATCAGCGATCCGAGCGCATTGCCGCCGCCGGCACAAGCCGGAGAGCCGACGACCTACACGAAGCCCGACGGCTCCACCGCGAGGCTTCCACAGCGCGCGATCTGGTGGCCCGGCGGCGACACCGGCCGCGTCGTGATGATCAGGGCGGCGGCGATCACCAACCAGATCGGCAACCTGCGGCCCGAGCTGCTGAGCGCGGGCCACGCGATCATCCACGACAAGATCATCGTCATCGACCCGCTCGACGCGGTCAACTGCACCGTGATCACCGGCAGCCACAATCTCGGCTACAAGGCGTCCTACCAGAACGACGAGAACCTGCTGGTCATTCGCGGCAACCAGGCGCTCGCGATCTCGTATGCGATCCACGTGCTCGACGTCTACGATCACTACGTGATGCGCGCGAAGCTGCAGGACCAGTTGCGCAAGTCGCTGATCGCGACCGGCGCGCCTCCGGTGACTTCGTCGGGCGGCTTCCTCGATACGACGCCGCAGTGGCAGCAGCGCTGGTTCAAACCGCACCCGGAGCCCTCGAGCCGCGATTATTTTCTTTGACGGCGGTGAGGCCGGAGAGTGAACCGCTACTTCATCGAGGGAGAAGGGCGCCGGGAGGTTCCGAAGCGAAGCTACGCGCGCATCGACTACATCGAGCCTGCCGATCCGGAAAATGCATCCGACGTGCTCTTCGCGTTCGACGCGGTCGACGCGCAGTGGCAGGGGTTCTCCCCCGGGTATCCGTTCGCGCTCGACGGCGACGGCGAGCGAATCCTCGCGTACTGGCGACGCCGTTTCGGTGGCGGCTCGCCCACGCGCGTCGCGTTCGAGGTCGAGCCGTTCGACGATCTACCGCTGTTCCAGATCGAATTCACGCTCGCGCGCACGCATCCATGGACGCAGGCCTTGATCGATCTCCGGGATGCCTGGGTCGAGCTGGAGCTGAGCCGCGAAGGAACGATCGAGGTCGATGTCTACGGCGGGCTGTTCGATGCGGCGCTACCGGCGCGCATGTCGGACATTTCCAGGGTCGCGAGCAAGGCAGCGCTGCTCAGCCAGGTCTTCGACATGGATGCGTGGCCCGATGCGTCCGAGGACGAACTGGTCGCCGCGCTGGATCGCACGTGCGTCATCGAACAACTCGTCGCGTTCGACATCGGCCAGGGCTCGGCGAATGCCCTCGTGTGCACGTGCGGGATGCCCGCCTACTACTACGATGTCGGCTGCGGGGTCTACCGCAATGCCCGCACACGGCCGTCCGCGATTCAGTTCTGCGTCTGCGACACGCCGCCGGTCATCCTCTCGCATTGGGATTCGGACCACTGGGCGGCGGCGTCGATCGACAAGGATCTGCTGAAGATGACGTGGATCGCTCCGCGTCAGCGCATCGGCCCGAAGCACGCGACGTTCGCGACTACGATCCTCAATGCGGGCGGCCGGATCCTCATCGTTCCGTCATCGCTGCCGACGATTTCCTGGGGCACGTCGCAGCGGTTCGAGTTGCGGCGCTGCACGGGAAGGGCCAGCGACCGCAATGCGTCCGGGCTGGCCTTGATCGTCGAAGATCCAGCGAGCACTCGCGGATGGCTGCTGACGGGAGATGCCGCCTATCATCATATTCCGGCACCGCTGCCGGCCGATCTCGCCGCCATCGTCGTCCCGCATCATGGTGCCGACATGGGCGCGTCGAGCGTGCCGCCGACACGCTCGACGCATGCGTATTCGCGGCTTCTGTATTCGTTCGGACCGGGCAACGCGCATGGCGCCACCTCGGTGCAGCACCCGACGTGGCCCGCCGTGAACGCGCACGTCAATGCGTCATGGCCGCATGCCCCATGGACGCCGCCGCCGGGATTCGTGAGGGCCGCTCATCCGGTTCTGGCCACCGCTTCGCATGCCGCGACGCATCTGGACGGAGCCGCTGCAGGCTGGACCGCGCCGCCTCGCGCGCCCTTGCACCTGTCCACGTGCAGAAAGGCGATGCCGGTCACGCAGACGTGAAGCCATCGATACGCGCGCAGGCGTTGCCGCAGGCCTCCATCGGCGCAGCTCCCGTTCTTTCGCGCGATCGCGTGATCGACCCGGCCGCAACGTTCAGCCGTCTCGGCCCTCGATCGTCAAGGTGACTTGCAGGCCGCCACCCTCGCGATTGCGCAGCTCCAGCGAGCCGCCGATCGACAGCGTGAGCTGCTGCGCGATGGCGAGGCCCAGCCCGGCGCCGCCGGTGCCGCGATTGCGCGAGGCTTCCAGGCGGTAGAACGGCTGCATGACAGCGTCGAGTTCGTCGTCGGGAATACCCGGCCCGCGATCGAGCACGGCAATCGACACCGGCCTGCCGTGGCCGCCGTCGATGCGCAGCTCGGCCGCGCCGGCATATTTGATCGCGTTGTCGACGAGATTGCCGAGCACGCGGCGCAGCGCATGCGGACGCGTCATCACCGGCGCGCCGACACGGCCCGCCATCGTGACGGCCTTGCCCGCATCCTGATAATCGAGGACGAGACTGTCGAGGAAGGCATCGGGATCGACTCGGCGCGGAGGTTCCGATGCGCTGTGCGCGCTGCGCGCATAGGCGACACCTTCGCGCACGAGGTGCTGCATCTCGTCGAGGTCGCCGAGCAGCTTGTCGCGTTCGCGCGATTCGTCCATGCCTTCCGTACGCAGCGTCATGCGCGTCAGCGGCGTCTGCAGGTCGTGCGAGATCGCGGCGAGGATGCGCAGGCGCTCGGCAAGGTGATCGGCAATGCGATCCTGCATCGCATTGAACGCGGCCACCGCCTTGGCGACCTCGACCGGCCCCCCTTCCTGCAGGTGCTGGCCGCCGGCACTCGGATTCAGCGATGCGGCCGCGTCGGCCAGTCGCGCCAGCGGCCGCGTCGTCAGCCGCACGGCGGCCCACGTGCACAGCAGCAGCACGCCGAGCTGGACGACGAGCACCACCGGCAGCCACTGCGCCACCGGCGCGGCGCCGGGCGTGATTTCGATCGTGAGCGGCTGGCCGTCGCTCAGCGTCAAGTGGACCTGATAGCGCTCCGGCGTCGTCGAGGTGGTATTGCCGTGCACCGAAAAGCGCTCGCCGAGCGCTTCGCCGATCAGCCGCGTGACGCGTCGCGCTCGCTCGCTGACCAGCGGTCCCTCGGTTTCGCCGGGCCCCAGGATGTAGCGATAGTTGCCGCGCTGCAGCCGCGCCAGCCAGTCGCCTCGCTCGGCGGCAGGCAATCGATCGAGGACGGCGACCGAGGTCGCGATGTCGCGCTCGAGTGTATCGAGCATCAGCGACATCGCAGCGACGTAGCGTTCGTAGAACAGCAGGCCGAACGACAGGCCGTAGGCCAGCAGCAGCCCGACCGACAAAATCAGATAGAGGCGCGACGCGATCGTTCGCGGCATCCATCGCTCGATGAAGCCGGCGCGCGACTCGTTCATGCGTCGCCGCCGAGCAGGGTGACCGGCACCGAGAATACATAACCTTCGCTGCGCACGGTCTTGATGTAGGTCTGCTCGCGCGCGTCGTCCATCAGTCGCTGGCGCAGGCGGCTGACGAGGAGGTCGATCGAGCGGTCGAAATTCTCGGCTTCGCGCCCTTGCGTCAGGTTCAGCAGCTGGTCGCGGCTGAGGATGCGCTGCGGATGGTCGAGGAACACGCGCAGCAGGCGGAATTCGGCGCCGCTGAGCGCGACGACGGTGTCCTGTGGATCGAGCAGGTGGCGCGCGGTGGTGTCCAGCCGCCATTGCCCGAACGCGAGCATGCGGCTGGCCTCGGTGACCTGCAGGTTCGGCGGCAGCATGCGCGTGCGCCGGATCACCGCCTTGATGCGCGCCAGCAGTTCGCGCGCGGAGAACGGTTTGACGACGTAGTCGTCGGCGCCCATTTCCAGCCCGACGATGCGGTCGGTGGCGTCGTCGCGCGCCGTCAGCATCAGCACCGGGATCGCGCGGTGCTTGCTTGCGCGCAGGTTGCGGCACAGCACCAGGCCGTCGTCGCCGGGCATCATCACGTCGAGCACGATCAGATCGACCGGCGTGGTTTCCAGCGCGGCGCGCATCTCGCGGCCGTCGCCGGCCACCGACGTGCGCAGGCCGTTCTTCTGCAGGTAGTCGGCCAGCATCTGGCGGATTTCGCGGTCGTCGTCGACGATCAGAATGTGGTCGATGGGGTCCATGAGCGGGGAATCCTGAAGCCGTCGATGCCGGTTTGCGAGGCCGCGATGCTAGCAGCGCGCAGACTGCCGGAGGCTCATTGCCGGGCCAGCAGCTGCTGGATCTTCGCTTCGGTCGCCGCGTAGTCGCCTTCGCCGTAGTGCCGATAAACGACGTGGCCTTCCTTGTCGATCAGATAGACCGCCGGCCAATAGCGATTGCCGTAGGCGTCCCAGGTCGCGTAGCCGTTGTCTTGGGCGACTGGATACTCGATACCGAAGCGCTTCACGGCATCGCGCACGTTGCCGAAGATCTTCTCCTCGTCGAACTCGGGCGTGTGCACGCCGACCACGACCAGCCCCTGGTCCTTGTAGCGCTGATGCCACTGTTTCACGTGCGGCGCCACGTTGATGCAATTGATACACGTATACGTCCAGAACTCGACCAGCACGACCTTGCCGCGCAGCCCGGCGACGGTCAGCGGTTCGCTGTTGATCCAGTGGTCGATGCCTTTGAATTCGGCGGCGAGCGGCGCCGCGGAAGCATCGGCTTCCGCAGCGGCCGCAGCACGGTCGCTGGGGGAACACGACGCGGTGGCGAGACAGCTGCCGAGCGCGACGATGAGAGACTTCAGCATGGAATGACATCCTGTAGGTACGGGAGTGACCGTCGGACCGGTGCGCGCCTTTCGCCGCGCCGGCACCGAGGCGGCTCGTTGTTGAAAAAGGGAGGGGCCGGCGGCGCAGGGCGCGCCACGCGCCCGGTGCGCCGCCTGGGATCGGCGAGGTCAGTAGCCGTCGACTTCGACGATGGCCTCGGCGAACGCCTTCGGCGCTTCCTGCGGCAGGTTGTGGCCGATGCCGCCGCTCAACGTGCGATGCGCGTAGCGGCCGGTGAACTTGCTGCGATAGGCGGCCGGCTCCGGATGCGGCGCGCCGTTGGCATCGCCTTCGAGCGTGATCGTCGGCACCTTGATCGCCGGACCTTCTGCGAGCCGCCGTTCGAGCTCGTCGTATTGCGGCTCGCCGGCCGCAAGGCCCATGCGCCAGCGATAGTTCTGGATCACGATGGCGACGTGGTCCGGATTGTCGAAGGACGCGGCGCTGCGGTCGAACGTGGCATCGTCGAAGTTCCACTTCGGCGAAGCGGTGTGCCAGATGAGCTTGGCGAAGTCGCGCCGGTTCTGCTCGTAGCCGAGGCGGCCGCGCTCGGTGGCGAAATAGAACTGGTACCACCAGTCGCGCTCGGCGCTCGGCGGCAGTGGGCGCTTGCCCGACTCTTGGTTGCCGATCAAATAGCCGCTCACCGAGACCAGGGCCTTGCAGCGTTCCGGCCACAGCGCCGCGACGATGCACGCCGTACGCGCACCCCAGTCGAATCCCGCGATCAGCGCCTTGGGAATCTTCAGCGCATCCATCAGTGCGACGACATCGACGGCGACCACCGACTGCTGCGCGTTGCGCACGGTCGCCTCCGACAGGAAGCGCGTGGTGCCGTAGCCGCGCAGGTACGGCATGATGACGCGATAGCCCGCGCTCGCCAGCATCGGCGCGACGTCGACGAAGCTGTAGATGTCGTAGGGCCAGCCGTGCAGCAGGATGACGACGGGACCCTTCGCAGGGCCGGCCTCGGCGTAGCCGATGTTCAATACGCCGGCGTCGATCTGCTTCAGCGGGCCGAACGACGTGTTCGTGCCCGGCGCGACCGACGGAAGATCGGCGATCTTGCCGGGCTTCGCGCCGGCCCATTCCGCCATGCCGAGTTCGCCGGCGGCCAGGCTCAGCGCCGCGACGCCGAGAAAGCTGCGGCGGTCCAGCTTCATGTCTTCGAACATGCTCTTCTCTCCACGGTGAGCGGCCTGCGCGCGGATCGCACGCAGGCCTGTTGGTTTCAGATCACGTTGATCACGACATCGATGTTGCCGCGCGTGGACTTGGAGTACGGGCACGTCCGGTGCGCCGCATCGGCGAGCGCCTGCGCGACTTCGCGCTCCAGCCCCGGCAGGCTGATGTTGAGGCGGGCCTGCAGGAAATAGGCATCGTCCGCCGAGCACAAATCGATCTCCGCATCGACGGCAACATCGGCCGGCATCTTGATCTTCTTCTGGGCCGCGGCGATCTTCATCGCGCCGATGAAACAGGCGGACCATCCGGCGGCGAACAGCTGTTCGGGGTTGGTGCCGGTACCGGTGCCGGGCAGCGACAGCTTGACGTCCAGGCGGCCATCGGAACTGCGCGAGGAACCGCCGTCGCGGCCGCCCGTGGTGTGCTGCTTGGCGGTGTACAACACTTTCTTTTCGGAGGTGGCGATCGTATTCATGGGAACGTTTCCTTCGGTGTGCGGGTGGGGCGCCGCAGGCGCGATGACTTCGCTTCTTCGGTCGCCGGGTCGTCGTTCGAGGAGCCTTCGGCCGTCCGGCCGACGGAGGAAAGTTTCTCTCGACGGTGTACGGGGCAAATGTCCGGAATCGGCTGTTGTGTAAGGTTGTGTATACCGCCTGGCACGCAGATACACATTTGTACAAAAGTGTGGGTTTTTGATCGGCCGTCGGCGATGGACGGCCGCCGATTGAAGACGAGTCAGCCCGGCAGGGGCGCCGCTGCGGGTTTCGGAGGCCGGTGCGGCCGGCTGCGGCAGGCAAAGTAGGAGTCGGTCATCAGCCGCTGTGCCGGAGCGCGACAGGCTGCGTCGCAGTCGATGCAGCGGGCGGCGCTGCATGGGCTCGCCCGGGCAGCAGCATCGATATCGCATACTATGCGCATAGATGACATCCGATACGCCTTTCGAGTCGTTGCCCTCGACGGCTCCCATTCTGCCGCCGGCAGCACGGCGGCTCGGGCGGGATCTGGATCGCTGGCGTCGCAAGACCGGCCTCACGCAACTCGACTTGAAGCGAACGGCGAATGTCTCGCAGGGCCAGCTCAGCCGAATCTTGAGCGGGCGATTCGCGCGCTCCAGCGCCGCCGTTCGAAGACTCTGCGAAGCGGCGGGCATCGACCTGCGGCAACGCCTGTCGGCACCCGAGCGAAGCGGCAGCGGCGTGCCGTCGAAGCGGACGCGCGTCATCGAAGGCGCCAGGACCGTCCGAAGCGATGGCGAAAAACGCCTGCCGCCGGGATCGCTCGGCGAACTTGGCATCCAGCTCGCCGACGAGCGCATCTATCGAATGCTGCTGCGTCGTGATGGGGCGACCGATGCCCAGATTTCGTCGTCTCTCGGCCTCGGCACGACGGCCACGCGCAAGGCGCTCGCCTCGCTGGAAATGAACGGCTTCGCCACCCGCTCGCCGGAACACGTGCCGCGGTACTTCGCCGCACCGCCGGACCTGGCCATCGAGGCGCTGATGCTGCGCAGGCAGGAGAGGGCGCGATCGGCCATCGCTGAGCTGCGCGAGTCGGCAAAGACGACGCGGGGCACGCGACGCGAAGAGCGCATCGTCGAGATCCTCAGCCGCGAAGCCGCCGCGCAGGTGTTCGCACAGATCATCCAGTCGGCCGAGCACGACATCCTCGGACTCGAACGTCCGCCGGTTCTCGTCTCTTCGAACGACGCGCCCGACGATATGCAGCTGAAGCTGCTCGCCCGCGGCGTGCGTTTCCGTTCGATCACCGACAGCAGCATGCTGAATGCGCCCGGCACCTTGAATCGCCTGCGTGCGGCCACGTTGGCGGGCGAACAGTATCGTGTGTATCCGTCGTTGCCCTTCAAGCTGATCGTGGTGGACCATCGCATCGGCATCATCCCACTGAATCTTGCACGACCGGACGGGCCTGCTTTGCTCGTGCGATCTTCTTCGCTGCTGGTGGCTCTGTGCGAAATGTTCGAGATGCTGTGGCGTTCTTCGGTTCCGTTCTCGCTCGGTGAAGCCGCGGCCGGCGATGGTTCGTCTTCGCTGCATGCGAGCCGGCGTATCGACGCGCTCCTGCCGATGCTCGTGTCGGGGCTCAATGACAAGACCATCGAACTCGAACTCGATATTTCGCAGCGTACGCTGACGCGCCGCATCGTCGACCTGATGAAGCGCCTTGGCGCGACGACGCGCTTTCAAGCCGGCTGGCTCGCAGCGCAAGCCGCACGACACGACGAGATGCCCCCGCATTCCTGAGTATTACCGGGTGTGCTCGCGAACTGGCTGACTTGCGTCAATGGCGCAAGCTGGCCACGCGACGCCATTGCCGCACCCGTTTCGCGCAATGCACAGTGATGGTGAGGCCGGAGCTAGCTCCCTGGCTCTGGCGTCGGATTTGCGCGCGCCTGGCGCATCGCCTTTTTCGCAGGCTCCGACACGCTCTCATCCGTTCGAGGATTCCTTCACATGCATGCTTTCGTACCCTCTTTCGTCCGATCGTCCCGCCGGAAGGGCGCGACGCTCGCGCTCTTCATGGCGTTCACCGTCCTGACGGTATCGGGCGCCGCAGGCGCCGATCTGTCCGACGTGCCCGCTCGTACATACGTCACCGATGGCACCGTGCAGACGATCGTACGCGCCGGCGACACGATCTACATCGGTGGCAGCTTCGCCAAAGTCGGGCCGCGCACGGGGCCTGGCGCTGAAGTGTCGTTCGCCGGAACGACCGATACGGCGATGCCGGAAGTCTCGGGCATTCCGCCGAGTGGCTGCAGCGGCGCCAGCAGCGGCCTGCGCGCGGTCGTCGCCGATGGCGGCGGGGGATGGTTCATCGGCGGATGCTTCAGTCATGTCGGCGCCGTCGCGCTGACGAATCTCGCGCATATTCGCGCCGACCGCAGCGTCGATACGGCATTCGTGCCGGTGATCGATGGCGTGGTGAACGCGCTGGCCGCATCCGCTTCGACCTTGTACGTCGGAGGTACGTTCACTTCGATCGATGGACAAGCGCGCAACAACATCGCAGCCGTGAGCGTCTCCGGCGGCAGCGTGACCGCGTTCAATCCCGATGCCGACAACACGATTCTCTCCCTCGCCTTATCGGGCGATGGCACCCTGGTGTACGCGGGAGGCAGCGGCTTCACGACGATCGGCGGACAGCCGCGCAGCGCGCTTGCCGCGCTCGATGCGAGCAGCGGCAGTGCGACCGCGTTCGATCCGGCGGCAACCGGGTTCAGCGGCACGGCGATCATCAGTGCACTGGTCGTATCCGGCTCGACGCTCTACGTCGGCGGCAGCTTCGTCGAGATCGGCGGCGCGCCACGTGCGAGCATCGCCGCGCTCGTCCTCGGCGGCACGGACGACGGCCTTGCCGTGGAAAGCTTCGATCCGAGTCCGAGCTTCTTCGGCTGCTCGTTCTGCAGCAGCGTGGTCGCCCTGGCGATGTCCGGGACGACGCTCTACGCCGGCGGCTCGTTCGATACGATCGGCGGCGTCGCGCGCAACAATATCGCGGGTCTCGATACCGCGGACGGAACCGCGACGGCGTTCGATCCCGATTCGAACGGCAACATCCTCTCGCTCGCTGCAGCCGGCTCGACGGTGTACGTCGGCGGCGGGTTCTACGCGATCGGTGGACAAGCACGCAGCTATGTCGCCGCACTCGACGCGGCAACGGGCACGGCGACGGCGTTCGATCCGAGCAGCAACGGCAGTGTTGCCGCGATCGCGGTCGCAGGGAATGCGATCTACCTCGGCGGACAATTCAGTTCATTGGGCGGCGTCGCACGTCATGACCTGGCGGCGATCAGCGCGGCCGATGGCACGCCGACGAGCTGGGCACCAGATGTCGAGGGCTTGAACGGCAGCGTCAACATCAATGTGCTCGCGATCTCCGGTTCGATTTTGTACGTCGCCGGCTACTTCAATGCGATCGGTGGCGAGCCGCGCATGAACGTAGGCGCGGTCAACATCGCCGACGGTACGCCGACGTCGTGGGCGCCGGACTCCGACGGCGTCGTCACGACGATGGCGGTATCGGACGGCGTGGTGTATCTGGGCGGCTCTTTCCTGCACGTCGGCACCGGTGGCGAGCAGCGCATCTTCCTCGGAGCGGTGAACGCGTCGGACGGCGGTGCGACCGCATGGAATCCGAATCCGGACAGCGACATCGGCGCGCTCGCCATCGCAGGCGGCCTCGTGTACGTCGGCGGTTCGTTCGCGCACATCGGTGCGGATCAGGACGCGCGCGGATGTCTCGCCGCGCTGGACCTCACGGTCGGCAATCCCGTGGCGTGGAACCCCACCGCGGCGAACGGCAGCGAAAATTGCCGAATCCTCGCCATGGCCATCGTCGATTCCACTGTCTACGTCGGCGGCAACTTCAATTCGGTACATGGCGAGTCGCGCAACAACATCGCCGCACTCGGCATCTCCGACGGCATGCCGACGAATTTCAATCCCAATGCGAGCGACGGCAGCGTCGAGTCGCTGGCCGTCGATGGCGCCACCGTCTATGCCGGCGGCCGCTTCACGACGATCGGCGGCCAGTCGCGCAATCTGCTCGCGGCGCTCGACGCCGGCGACGGAAGTGCGAACTCGTTCAATCCCAACGCTTCGGGCGTCGTCGTGTCCGCATTGGCTGTCGCACCGGACGGCACGTTGCATGTCGGCGGTTCGTTCAACACGTTCGATCTTGCGAGCCAGGCGTCGTACGCATCGTTCACGCCGCTGGTGCCCGATGATGCGATTTTCGCCGACGGCTTCGAGGTCGGACTTCGCGCGAGATAGGCGACGGCAGGCGCGACGTGCGGCGCAGCGGCTCACTTGGCCAGCAGCTCGACGATCTTCGCGATCACGTCGCGTTTCTTGTCCGGGACTCGACGCAGCGCACTGAGGGTGCGGCTCTCGATCTCGTCGCGCGCGTAGTCCTGCATCATCACGGCCGTATCGAACGAGCCCGCATCGGGCCGGCTCGGTCCTCTTCCCGTCGCAAGCCACTCGAAGCAGACGGAGGTTTCGACGGCAATCTGCGCCAGATGAAGAACGCTCGGAGTCGTGCCGTCGCCGCGTTCCCATTGCGTGACGGCGCTACGCTGCACACCCGTTCGCCGGGCCAGCTCCGACTGGGTGATGCCGACGAGGGCGCGGGCGCGCCGAATTCGCGTAGCGATGCCAGTCATGCTCAGGCCCTCTTCGTTCCGGCGCGAAGCGTCGCTTTCCGGGCAGCCATACTGCCTGCAACTTGAGCAGCGCCGCTTACCACCGACTGCCCGCGCGAATCCGCATTGCGTCGCTGTCGCTTCGGCAGCGTGGCTAAACAATATCAGCGTTGCGCGCGTGTCAGGTTATACCGCTGCGCCCCGTAATACCGGCAGGGGAGTGGATTATCGGATTGCTTGCAGGGGCCCATCAGCCACCCGGAGGTGTCATATGCCCATTTCACAGATTCCGAACGCGGTTCAAGAGTCGATCCATTTCAAGGACTGGGTCGGTTGGAAGGTCGGTTGGATTACCGGCTGGTACAACCCGTTCGATCGGCTCGGAGACCTGGTCAATCCGGCCGAGCTCGGTTCGCTCGTCAAGATCCAGGGCGAATTCCTGCACGAGCAATCCCGGATTCTCGGGGAAGAAGCAAAAATGGTGCAGGCGCTCGGAGACAAGCTCAACCAGATGGGTCGGTCGGGCATAGCCAAAGGCTGATTGCTCGATCGATTCGGCCACGCCCGCTTCCCGGATGAGGCAGCGGGCAACGTGGTCCTGACGACCCATGGTCGTGCGCACGCTCCGGGGGAACCGATGGCCAGTCTTCTGCTCGATACCCGTCTGTGTCCGGCCGACGGATTGGACCTAGTGCTCGTCAGCGACGACGAGTTGCTGGTGCAGTTCGGTACGCGGTCGCGGCCTTCCGAGTTGTTTCGGGACGACGACCTGACCGGCGTGATCGGCACGCTGGTCCGGAAGGTTCTCTCCGGGGCGGTTTCTTTGCGGCAATTGCTCGAAAGCGTGCGCGTCGACCAGCGGGACGACGCCAGGAACTTCGTCCAATCGCTGGTCGAACAGGGAATCATCGGCGACATCGAGCAGGGCTCGATCCGTCAGTATCTCAACTACACGCTGACCGGCCACGCGGGCGTCGCCGATCGCAAGGTGACGATCATCGGCGCCGGTCCCGTGGCTGCGCGCGTTGCGCACAACCTTCTCCGGCAGGGAGTCGGGCATGTCAGGCTGTTCGACAGCCGTCCGACCGACGCGACGTGGCTCGGCGCGATTCCTTTCGGATCTTCGCCGGCGTCCTACATCGGGCGCCCTGCGCATGCCGCGCTCGGCGAACGCCTGCATCGGCTGGGATACGAGAACGTCAGCCATGTCGATTCTGCCGCGCGCACGGCCGCCGAAGACGCCGTCGAAGGGGCGAATCTGGTGATCCTCGCCTTGGAGCATCCGAATCTGCAGCTGGCGCACACGATCAATCGCGTGTGCATCCGCAGCGAAACGCCGTGGCTGCATGCGGTGATCGACGGGAATCTCGGCTCGATCGGCCCGCAGTTCCTGCCGCCGGACACGGCCTGCTACAACGACTACCAGTCGCTGACGATCGCCGCTGCGCCGAGCGGCGCGATGGCGCGCCGATATCGCAAGCACGTGCTGGATCATCCGAAGACGTCGTTCTTCGTGGGGTTGCCCGCGTTCACCGATGTCGTCGCGGGTCACGCCTCGATCGCTGCGTCGCGTTTCCTGCTGTGCGGCACCAGTCCTTGGGTCGGTCGCGTGATGACGGTCGATTTCGACGGCATGGGCATCGACGTCGAAGACGTGTTGAAGCTTCCTCGATGTCCGGTCTGCGCGACGGGGCGGTCCAGCTATCGCCCGCCGTTCCCGGAAGGCGTCGAGACCGCCGCTTGACCCGCAAGCCATCCGCCGGCCGGCCACTCATGCGCATCACCAGAACCTACCCGGAAAAGCGATGCGAACTGTTCGATGCTGCGTATGGCCAGTCACCGGCCGACCGCACGACGACATTGGCCAAGCTCTACAACCGTCATATCGGACCGCTGACCGCGCTGCGAATTCATCGCCCGGAACTCGGCGACTTTTCCATGTACACCGCCTCGTGCGAGCACTCCGCAGTGGCCGCCCTGGTCGCCGACGCGGCGATCAGTTCCCCGTCGCTGGCGAGAATGCGAATCCCCGGCGGCGGCAAGGGCGTCGGCATGGGCGGACCCGTCTCGAGCGCGCTCGGAGAAGCCAGCGAGCGCTTGCTCGCCGTGCTGCACTTTCAAGGCGTCGTGGACGAGCTGGAGTTCGCCAGCTGCGACGTTCTCGAGCGAAGCGGCCGCCGCACGCTCGGCCCGCAACGGCTGCCGCTGTTCGCGCCGGAGCAGCATGCCGGCCGCGGCTTCAAGTTCGCTCCATTCCGCCGGGACACGCGCATTTGCTGGCATCCGGCCGTCGAATTGCTGAGCGGCGAGCCGGTCTGGGTCCCGGCTCAGCTCGCGCTGCTCTACTACAAGAGCCGCAGCGGCGAAGCGATGATCGGATACCCGACGAGCGGCGGCCTCGGCTTCGCGAGGACTCGCCGCCGCGCGATCCTGCACGGCTTGTACGAGTTCATGGAGCGCGATGCGATCAACGTGCGGTGGTATTGCCGCCTCGCGCCGCGGCAAGTGCAGATCGACATCGGGCAGTGGCTCGAACGCAAGTGGCCGGCGCAGCGCTGGCGCCTTTCGACGCCGTCGATGCGCGGCATCCACGTGCAGCTGGCGACGATCGACCATCCGATTCCGATATTCACGATCACGGCGCGCGACGAATGCCGGGCCGAGCGGACGTTCGTCGGAGCGGGCGGCGGCGGCGGACAGCGCGAGCGCGCGCTCGTGCAGGCGCTGTTCGAACTCGGCCAGACGCGCGCGGTGCTCAATGCCTATCGCCCCGATGGAAGCAAGCTCATTTCGGCAAGCAGCGGCACGAGCGAAATGACGGACTTTCTCGACGGCACCGTCTACTACGGCTTCGAGCAGAACCGCGCGAAGCTCGATTGGTACGCGGCAAGCGAAGGCACGATCGACTGGTCTGATGTCCCGGAGCTTTCCTTCGACGACGAGCAGTCCGAGTACGAAGCCGTCCTCGACATGCTGAAGGCGGCCGGCCTCAATCCCGTCGTAATCGATCTCGGCAGCGCGTGCGGGGACGGATCGCACCTGGTCAGAGTCATCGTGCCGGAGCTGACCCTCGCCAGCGTCGGCGCGTGCCCATACCTCGGCCATCCGCGCTATTACGAACTGCCGCGCGATCTCGGCTGCGCCGATCGCCCCTTGAGCTTCGGAGAATTGAATACCGACCCGGTGCCATTCCCGTGAGCCGCCCGACGATGCCCGCATCGCGTCGAACCCGAGCCGTCCTCACGGCACAGGATTTCCTGAAGGACGTCGGACGACTGTCGCTGAACTGGCCGGGCAAGACCGTTCGCCTGGAGCGCGACAGCCTGTACGACCATTGGCAGCAGCCCTCATCGCATCAACCGTCGATCGCCGAGCTGTACCACGAGAACAGCAAGCTGTTCGATGCAGTCGCCGGCGAACTGGCCGCGAGCAGGACGGACGTCGACGGACTTCGACGCGCGGTCGCCGAACAGCGCTCGCGCGCGATGCGCGAGAAAGGAGGTGCGTCGGTCGAACTTCCGCTTCCGGTCGAGAGGATTCTGATCGATGCGTGCGGCGGCCTCGAATCCGCGCTGTTCGCGGTGGAAATCCGCGTACTGATCGGAGCGAGCCTCGCGATCTTCGATCCCGTCGGCAAGACGGCCCACGCTACGAAGGTGCTCGCGCCGGGCGAGCTGTCCGCCATCGATACCTCGCTGGCCCTGCTGGGGACTGCGCCATCCTCCGCAGCGGACCGCACGCTGCTTTTCGTGACGGCCAGCCTTGCGCGCAATCACATCCTGTTCGGTCCGCGCGGATACCGTCGGACGCTGCTGGAGGCAGGCCAGGTATGCCAGCGCCTGCTCGATGGCATCGCCACATCGGGACTTGCGCGCACCGTGTGGTTCGAGTTCGCCGACCGCCGCATCGATGCGGCGGTCGAGGCCGACGGCATCGAAGAAGCCACGATCGCCGTGATCGAGATCAAGGGGAACACGCGTGCCGACCACCGCTGAAATCACGCAGGCGCTCGATGCGTTGTCCGAGTTCGAGCGCGAGCACTTCCTCGATCTGCTGCAGCGCGCGGACGGAGGAGGGCGTTTCTGGGAAAAAGGGGTTGCGACGCTGTACCACGAGTATGTCAGGACGCGCAGCGGGGACGATCTGGCCTCGGCGTCGTTCGACCCCAGCGAGGCCGAGAAGATTTTCGCTCCAATACCGGTCGTCAAGCGGTATCCGTCGGCGCATCGCGTCGCGCTTCCGCAACCCGCCGTTCTCGGTGGCGACCTCGGGCGGCTTCTGCAGAGCCGGCGCTCGCGGCGCGAGGTGTCCGGCGCGCCGATCGTCGCCCAGGATCTCTCCACGCTCCTGCAGTACTCGGCAGGCGTCAGCGGAACGACTGTGGGATACGGATACGAGCGCCTCCCGCTGCGATGCTTTCCGTCGTGCGGTGGACTTCAGTCTCCGGAGATCTACGTCTTCGCGCAGAACGTCGCGGGCGTCGATCCGGGCATCTACCACTATGAAGTGCACGAACACGCGCTCGCCCTGGTTCGCGAAGGCCACCACGGCCGCGCGGTCGGCAAGATCGCGCTGGACCAGGCGTTCGTCGAGCAAGCCGCAGCCGTATTGCTCGTTACCGTGTCGTTCGAGCGGCTGCGCTGGAAGTATGGCGACCGTGCTTACCGCTACCTTTGCGTCGACGCCGGCGGCCTGACGCAGAACTTCTATCTCGTCGGCGAGGCGCTGGGCCTGGCCGTATGCGCCGTGGCCGGCTTCATCGACGACGGGGCGGAGCGCCTCGTCGGCGTCGACGGCGAGGACGAGCTGGCCCTGTTGCTGGTTGCGATCGGAGGATCGCCCGAACACCAGGCGCAAACGCCAAAGGGCGGGCGCCAAGCCGCAGGCCACGTTCGTTGAATCGACGAGAATGCACTCAGTATTGCTGATGCAACCAGCAATAATGAGGAGGTTTACTCAGCGTTACTGTTGGCACACACGCCTTTTCGAATGGAAAAATGCTTAACCGATTCGCTACTCAGCGATACTGATTGAGCGGGCGCGACGCGACGCCTTGTTGCGGCAGGAATGCGCTCGCAGAATCGACGGCAAGCGTGAAGTCGATGCATGGGACGAACCCTCGCATCGACGTGCTTGGGTGCCGGTACGCCGCGCTCGCGCGGCGCTTCTCGGAGTAAAGGCCAGGGGGCGGTAGCTCCGAGGAGCGTCGCGCGGTTCGGTCGCCGCCGCGACCGTCGAACCACGCACAGCGCACGTGGCGACTCGCGTGCCGTCGTGCGCGCAGGAGGCGTGACGGATCGAGTGCGCGCTGCGTGCGATTCGCCGACGCTTCAGCCGATCACGAACGAAGCATGGGACAAGGTTCTATGCGCAGGTCTCGACGGAAAGGATCCGGACCGAACGCTTTCGCGGCGGTCCGGATCGTGACGAATCGTGCAGGTGCGATTGCTTCAGCAGCCGTGCTTCACGCACTCGCTGTCGGCACGAAGGTAGTTGTCGCATTTCTTGTCGACTTCGCCGCGCAAATGCGCGATCGCCGTTTGGCGCGCGGAGTTGCAGGCGCGCTCGGTGCATCCATCCGTGGTGAAACTGGCGGTCTTGCCGCGGTCCGCGTTGGGGCACTTGCTGTCGACCGGCGCTTGCACGCGGGCGGTGGCGGTGCTGCGGCCGACTTGCGGAGCGTCGACCTTCGCGTCGGAGCCTTCCTGCGAAGCGGCCGCGCAGGCCAGCGAGGAAGCGAACATCAGGACGAACAGTGCATGAGTACGCATCGGAATTTTCTCCAAGGAGTAGCGATCCTGGGGCGCCCGGATCACGGCGTCTGGCAGCCGTCGAACGCAGCCTCGGCGAGCCTTGCGGCGTTCGACGGCGGGCTGCACGTGCGGCGAAGAGACTTTGCGGGCGCCCGGTATCGACCTGCCTTACGGAAACCTGCCGATTGCGATTCGGCAGTCGCGACAGGCGCTTAGCGATGCATGCCGCGCCGCGCCGTCCGAGGAAAGGACATGCGCGAGCCGACGATGAAGGGGCCATCGGGACAGCGATCCGATGCGGTAAGGACAGGGACAGACGAAGGAGACGGACATGGCGGCGGCAGGAAACGACCATTCGTTCCACCTCGGCGATTGGCTCGTGCTGCCTGCAGCCAATGCGGTGTTGCGCGGTGCGGAAAAGCGCAGCCTCGAGCCCAGGATGATGGATGTGCTGACGTTCCTGGCGGCGCGCGCCGGCAGCGTCGTCAGTACGGAGCAACTGCTGCTGCATTGCTGGCGCGGCACGTTCTACGGCGACAACCCGGTACACAAGTCGATCGCGCAACTGCGCCGCGCCTTCGACGACAACGCGGTGACGCCGCGCTACATCGAAACCATCCGCAAGCGCGGCTACCGGCTTTGCGCGCCGGTGCTGTATGCGGACGGCATCGGTACGGCGGCGGACGTTGCCGTCGGCTGGGCCGAGGGCAGTCCGTTTCCCGGCCTGGTGCCGTTCACGGCCGAACAGGCGCCGGTGTTCTTCGGACGCGACCGCGCGCTGGCCAAGCTGTTCGAAGCGATCGAGCGCCAACTTCGCGCCGAATGCCATTTCGTGCTGCTGGTCGGCGCCAGCGGCAGCGGCAAGTCGTCCCTGCTGCAGGCCGGACTCGTGCCGGCGCTGTTGCGCCAAGGCGGCGTGGACGGCTGCCAGGCGTTGGCCGTGGCGAGCTTCGCGCCGGGGCCCGGTGCCGACAATCTTGCGCGCCTGGCAGCAACGCTGCTGCAGTGGCGCATCGACGAGCGACCGATCTTCCTGCATTCGGAGGTGACCGATCTCGCCGCGACGCTCGCCGGCGACCCGGCTGCACTGCTCCCGCGCATCGACTGGGCGATCGGCCGCGCGACCGCGCGTCACGGCGCCGGCGTGAAAGTCTGCCTCGTCCTGATCGTCGATCCGCTCGAAGCGGCGCTCGGCAGCGAAACGCGCGAGGCGCGCGCGAGCGACGGCCTGTGGCGCGCGTTGGCCGTGCTCGCCGGTTCGCCCCACATCGCGATCGTCGCCGCTTGCCGAAGCGATTGCTTCCCGGCCGCGCTGCAGGAACCGGGCTTCGCCGGCCTCGCTGCCGACGGCGGCCACATCGATCTGCTGGCGCCGACCGCAGGCGAGATCGCGCACATGGTCCGCCGCCCTGCGGATGCGGCCGGTTTGCGTTTCGGCCGCGACGAACAGACCCAGGTGCGACTCGACGACGCGCTGCTCGAAGCGGCGGCCAATCGCCCCGATGCCTTGCCGCTGCTGCAGCACGCGCTGCGCGAACTGCACGAACGCGGCAGCGACGCCAAGGAACTGCGCTTCGCCGACTACCGTGACATGGGCGGCCTCGACGGAGCGCTTGCGCGTTGCGCCGAAGAGACCTTTCTAGCGCTGCCGGAAAACGTCCGGCGCTGCCTGCCCGATCTCCTCGCGCGCATGATCCACATCGTCAGCGAGGAGGACGCCGCGCTCGGCCGCGGCGTTCGCTGGGACGAACTCGCGTCCGGCGAAGAACGGCGGTTGGTGCGCGCGCTCGTGGATCGCCGATTGTTCGCGAGCCAGCTCGTCGTCGGCGTACCGACGTTCGGTGTCGCCCACGAAGCGCTCTGGCGCAGCTGGCCGCGTGCCTGCGACTGGGTCGTGCGAAACCGCACCTTGCTGCGCGCGCGCGGCCGCCTCGCGCCACTCGCCGCACGCTGGCAGCGCGAGGGACGCCGTCACGATTTCCTGATTCCGGCCGGCGCACCCCTGCACGAGGCCGAACAAGTCCTTGCAGCGATGCGTGCGCGGCTCGATCGCGACGAGATCGCCTTGATCGAATCGTCGTGCCGGCGCGCACGATGGCGTAAGCGCGTGCGCATGGCGACCCTGGCCGCCGTCATCGGCCTCGCCTTGGCGGCCATCGGTGCGGCCGTCAGTGCGTGGCGCGCGAAGAGCGTCGCCGAAACCGAACGCGCGAGCGCGGAGCGCCTGGTCGGCGACATCCTCGGCGAGACCTCCGAACGGCTGCGCGCACTCGGCCGGCTGGACGTCCTCGACGGCGTCGTCGGCGCGGCGCTCGGTTACCTGACACGCGGCACCGGCGATGCGGACGTGTCGCGCCTGCGGCTGCGTGCCGAAGCGCTGCTGAAGATCGGCGAGATCCAGATCGCGCGCGCGGACGTTGCCGGCGCTGCGCACTCCTTCGCGAGCGCAGCGCAACTGATCGACGGCGCGCTGGCCGGGGAACAAGGCGACGAAGCGCTCTGGCATCTGCGCGGGCAGTGCGACTACTGGCTCGGGTACCAGGCGTATCGCAAGCACGACTTCGAGCTGACGCAGCGGTATTGGACGCGATATCGCGAAGCGGCGCAGAAGCAGATCGAACTTCATCCGCAGGCGCGCGACGCATGGATGGAGCTGTCGTATGCCGAAAACAATCTCGGCACGCTCTGGCTGGAGCGCGCCGATCCGGACCACGCCGCGTCAGCCTTCGATCGCTCGGTCGCCGCCAAGCGGCGCGTGCTCGCCGACGGAGCGGCCGATGCCGCGATCGAAGCCGAGTTGGCCGACAGTCTTTCCTGGCTCGGTACCGCCGACGAGATGCGCGGCGACTTGGCCGCGGCGCACGCCCACTATCGCGAAGGACTCGACACGTTGCTGCGCCTGCGTGCGGCGCGCACCGACGACAACACGCTCGCGCATCGGCTCGCCGTCGCGCATTTTCATGTCGCGCAGTCGGACATCGCTCGCGGCGAGACGGACGATGCCGCCTTGCAGATCGCGCAAGCGGGCGAACTGCTCGACGGACTGGTGCGGTTGGAGCCGGCCAATCGCGCCTGGCGCCGCGACCGCGCGTACGCCGACGTGCAGGCCGCCTCGCTTGCCGCACTCGGAACGATGACGCCCGAGCAGGGCGATGCGCACGCTGCCGCCGCAGTCGCTGCGCTGGACGATCTGGTCGCGCAGGATCCCGTTTCGGTCGACTGGACTCGCCTGTCCGGCGTGGCGTTGGAACGCCAGGCATCGCTCGCGCGCGAGCGCCACGACGGCAAGGCCGCGAGCGCGGCGATCGGGCGTGCGCTCGCGCGCCTGGACGACCTCGTGAAGCGCGCGTCCAACGATGCCATGAGCCGCGCCGCGCTCGCGCAGGCACAACTGACGGCGGCCGACGTTGCCGGAGACGACGGCGATGCCGATGCGGCGCACCGGCTTGCCGAGGCGGCCGTCGCCACGCTGGCGCCCGTTGCCGCAGCGAGTCGCGACCGGCGGATTCTCGACCCGTGGGTCCGCGCCCTGGTCGCCGCCGGCCGCGCCGACGAGGCCGCGGGACCGCTGCGTGCGCTCGACGCGATGCAATACCGCCACCCGGCGTTCATTTCCTACTACGAACAACTCGAAGGAGATTCAAATCATGCGCGATGACTCGCCGAACGCCACCGCCGAATACGTGATCGATGTCGACATCAAACGCAATCCGACGGGCCGGGGCAACAGCCGCGATGGCCGCTTCGACTACGCGTTCAAACCCGACGTCGCCGTCATCAAGGACTCGAACACGTCGATGGTCTACCGCTTGACCACCACGTCGGATCCCGCGCTGCGGATTTCCGGGATCTACACCACCGATGCCCGCTACCAGCTCGGCGCGCCGCGCATGGCGCGCGACGGCCGCTCGGTGACCCTGCTCAACGTCAACACGCAACAGATGCTGATCCACGTGTCGCTGCAGGTCGCCGACATCGAAGACGGCTCGCTCGCCCACTACGATCCGCAGGTACTCAACGATCCGCCGCTCTGAGGCGTGCGCGGAAACGCCGCTCATTGCGCGACGCTTGCGTCGAGCGGCAGCGCAGAACAAGCATGAATCGGTTGCAGCGCGTTCCTGCGCCGATGAGCGGGCGGGAGCGGCGGACAGGCCGCTCCCGCATTCGCCGCAAACCGGTCAAGCCGCCAGCAGCTCGGCGAGCCGGCGCTCCACGCGCTCTTCGATCCGCGCGGCCATCGGCACGCCGACCTTGAGAGTGTCCACCTGGACCGAGTAGCTGACCTCGTCCTTCAACGTGATCCACAACACGCGCTCGTACTCGCGATCGACCTTGATCGTCATGCCGAGCGGCACGCCGTACACGTAGTCGCCGGTCGATTCGTTCTGCAGCGCGAACAGGATGTTGTACTGGTAGGTCGTCGAGTGCGCACTTTCCTTGCTGTAGAAGATCCATCCGTCCGAACGCTGCACGTACAAGTTGGTGAACGTGTAGGCGATCGCGGTCTCGATCTGGCGCCGCTGCACCTCCGGGAGCGCCACGCCCATGAAGTCGGCGAGCGACCTGTTGACCGCATCCGCCATGACGCTGACGCGATCGTGGTTCTGCGTCAGCCGCTGCTGCAGCTTGTTGATGAAGATCATGCCGGGCTGGTTGCGGGCGAGCTGCTCGGCGAGGCCGATGTCGAAGCGCCCTTCACCCTGGACCGCGCGCTGGAACAGCTTCGCCATCTCGAAACCATCGCGTGCGGCCTGCGGATCCTGGATCGCGAAGATCTCCTCGAACGACGCCGGCGGTTCGTTGGCGGCGGCCATGATGTAGAGCAGGCGAGGCACCAGGACGGCGCTCATGACAGCACCTGCGGCAGCATCGCCGCCAGTTCCGCCAGGCGCAGCTCGCCGCGCGTCGCCGCGCTGCCGCGCAACGAGAGGTCCATCGAGAAGACCAGGAGGCTGAACAGCGGTGCGCCGTGCGCCGAGCCGGCGATGTAGACGACGCTGGCGGTTGCGCCCTTCGCGCCGGCGGCGAGGTGCAGCCATGCGGGCGGCGTGCCGGCCGTTGCGGCTTCCAGTCCGCTCGTGAGCAGCGATTGCAGTTGCCTTTGCGCCGATTGCGCGAAGGCATTGCTGAGCTCGCCGACGGAGGAGGCGAGACCGGCGGGTGTGCCCGCGGATGGGCCGGTTGCGAGCGGCGCATCGTGGCTGCCGAGCAGCGAGAGCTTGGGTTCTCCGTCGAGCAGCGCGAGCAGCCGCGTACGGTCGAGACGGCCGTTCGGATCGAACGCGCCGCCGAGCCGCTGCGAAAGCGCGGCGGCGGCAGGCAGCGTTGCCGTATCGGGGATCAGGAGAAGCTCGGCGAACGGATTGGCGGGCTGGCCGAGCAGCGCGCAGGCGTGACCGGGCCGGGCCGGGGTTGTAGAAGTAGCGAACATGGGATCTCCCGCGGATAGGCGTGGGGAAACGCCGGCCGCGCCGTGCGGCGCGGCCGGCGCGGATCATGCGGCAGCGAGGTGTCGCGAGAGCAGCAGGCGCTGCGCGCGGCGCTCGACTTCCGATTCGAGGAACGAGATCGCCTTCAGCGACTGCACCTTCACCGAATACGTCGCCTTGTCCTTGAGCTTGATGAAGAGCACCTGCTCCTTGTCCAGATCCGCCGTGATCGTCAGGCCCATCGGCAGCGCGTAGAGAAACAGGCCCGTCTCCTCGTTCTGCACGGCGAACGTGATGTTGTACTGATAGGCGGTCTTCTTCGCCTCGGACTTGCTCCAGAAGATCCAGGCGTCGCCTTCCTGCGGCGCCAGGTTGGTGAACACGTTCTCGATGGCCTTGGTCAGCTGCGAGGTCTGCGTCGGATTGAGCGCGATGTCGAGGATCGCGTTGAGCAGGCCGAGGACTTGCTCGACCATGACTTCGACGGCGGAATCGCTCTGCGTGATGGTCTGGTCGACGACCTCGACCAGGGCCATGTCCGGCTGCGCCTTGACCAGCTCGGCCGCCTTCTGGATGTCGAAGAAGAGCTCGTTGTCACCCTTCGGGATCACGGCGTGCTGGAACAGCTGCGCCATGGCGAACGCCTGCTTGGCGGCATGCGGATCCTTGATCGCGAAGATCTCGGTGAAGTTGAGCTGCGATTCGTTGAGGTAGATGACGTTTCTGGCATTGGCGATTTGCATGGGAAGCCTCTTGAGTGGAAGGACACTGGCGCCGGCCACGAACCGCGTCCGTGGCGTGCGCAACCAACGTGCCTCCAACCGTGCCGATGCCGCCTTCCGGAAATCTTACGGTTTTGAAAGACCCCTCTTATCAATGGTTTGGACGAGACGGTATCCGTGGCCCGCCGGTGCGTTTCTCCCCGACGATCGGCAGCAATGCATCAAAGGGAAGAAGGCGGCAGTGCGCCTTCGCCCATGCCGGACGAAGCGCACCGCGTGCTCAAGGCGATCCGTCGAAGCCGTCGGCGAAGATCGTGTCGTCCGCGGCCTGCGTATAGAAATACGCCGCGCCCTGCAGGAGATTGGCGCCGACGCTCGCGTCCTCCGCCCCGACCAGCGCGAGCGATCCTGCGAGGACGCCGGCCGAACCGAAGAAGCTGTTGGCGGCGCCGTCGCTGGCGGTCAGTTTGTTCGTCTCGCTCCAGGCGTCGTTCGAGCGAGCGAGGACATAGGCCGCGCCCTGGTTGCCGTTGCCTGCGACGGTCGCGTACATCGCGCCGATCAACGCGTTGGAGCCGTCGGTCGAAGCGAACCAGCCATAGCCGTCGTAGGCCTGCCCGTCGCTGGCGACGATCTTCTGCACCTGGCTCCAGGTGCCGCCGACCTGCGTGAACGCGTAGACCGCGCCCTGATCCTGATTGCCGCCGATCGTCGCATAAGGCGTGCCGATCAATGCCGTGTCGTTCGCGACGGCGACCGAAACGCTGAATTCGTCGTTCGCCGCACCGTCGCTCGCCACGAGCTTCTGCGTTTCGCTCCAGCTGCCGCCGGCATTGCCGAACACATAGGCGGCTCCCTGGCTCTGGTTGCCGTCGATGGTGATGTTCCACGCGCCGATCAGCAACGTCGTGCCGTCGAACGCGATCGAATGGCCGAACTGATCCGAGCTGACGCCATCGGGCGCGACCAGCTGCTGGGCTTCGGTCCACGTTCCGGCCGCTTCGGTGAAGACATAGGCTTCTCCCTGCTGGGTGGCGTCTCCCACCGTGGCGTTGTAGGCGCCGACGACGGCGACGCCGCCCTTCATCGCCATCGCGCCGCCGAAGTCGGCGTTGCTGGTGCCGTCGCTCGCCGTCAGTTTCTGCGTCTGCGTCCAGGTGTCGCCGGACCGCGTGAAGACATAGACGGCGCCTTGCCAGGGATGCCCATCGACGTTGACGTTCTGCGCACCGACGAGCGCGGTGTCGCCATCGACGGCGACGGTCTTGCCGAAGCCGTCGTACATCTGTCCGTCGGCGGCGACGAGCCTTTGCTGTTCGGTCCAGATGCCGCCGGATTCGACGAAGACGTAGGCCGCGCCCTGGGCGTCGGTGCTGCCGACGGTCGCCATCATCGCGCCGACGACGGCGGTCGAACCCGAGAGGGCGACCGAATAGCCGAAGTTGTCGCCGCCGCTGCCTCCGGTCGCGGAGACTTCCTGTTCCAGCCAGGCCGGTGCGAACGTGATCGGCCGATCGCTCGCGTCCGCGTCCTTCGCCAGCGTGCGGTCGATGGCGGCGCGCAGGGCAGGGGGCGCTTCGGTGAATGTCGCGGTCGGAGCCTGCGCGACGTTCCCGTTCGATGCCGCCGGCGCCGGTACGGACCATGCAACGCACGCCACGGCGAACATCGCACACACGCTGCACGCCAAATTCGTCTTCGATATCACGTCGAGGCCTCGGTCGGAGAAGGTCCGGCGGCCGATCGGGATCGTGCGACGGCGTCGCATCGATGTCGTCCCGGGCTGTCGGGTGCGCTCGAATGTCCGCGGCACCGATGCTCTGCGCATCAGCGATCGATTAGTCGATCATTTCCGTTCGATAACCACGCCTTCGGCAGAAACGACGCCGGCCATTCGTTTCGACGGACTCAGCTGCCATCGAAGCCGTCGCGGAACAGGAGGTCGGGCGCGTCGCCGATCGAGAGATGATCGAGCGTCGCCGCGTTCGCGCTGCCGCTGCCGCTCGCCGCGACGAATCCGGCCAAGCCCGCAACGGAGGACGCCAGCGCGATCGGCGAGCCTGCCGCATGCCAGGTCGAACCGTCGTCGGAGTACGCCGCTGCGAACACGGCCGATTCACCGGCTTCCTGGCGATCGATGCGAACCCAGAGAGGTGCCTCCGCCGGAACGGCGACCTGCTCGGTGTCGGAGCCCTCGGCCGAGCGCCACCCGAAGACCAGCGTATTGGCGGGCATGACCCGCAAGGAGACTTCAGGACTGCCCGCATCGAGCGAGGCGCGGAACATCACGCCGGCTTGCGCGTCGTCGTCGACGGCCGCCAGCGTCGAGACGCGCGCCTGGACATGCCCGCCGGCCCCGGAGGCGTAGACGAAGTGGAGCGCATCGGCAGCGCCTCCGACGCCCGCCCCCGAACCGGCGATGGTCAGATTGCCGGTCGCGCGCGAATAGATGCTGTTGCCGGGCACGGCCGCTGCGCCGATATCGGCTTCGAACCACGGGTCGGGCAGGGTGGAGACATAGCGGCTGCCGCCGGTCGCCAGAGCCAGCCACTGCACGTTGAGGCCGGCGCTGTAGACCAGATAGAGGTCGTGAATGCCGTCGGCGCCGGTCAATGCGCAATAGACATCGGTGTAGACCTGCCAGTCTCCCGTCGCGGGCGCCTCGCACGTGCCGAGCAGGCGGCCGTCGGCGGCGTCTTGGTGGATAGCGATCGTCGCGCCGCCATTCGGGCTCGCCACTCTCGCTTCGAACGACTGCACGCCGCTCAGATCCAGCGCGTCGTATTCGGTGTAGGCGCCGTCCTCGATGTTGGACACATCGAGCCCGCCTTCGCTGCAGGTTTCGGTGCCGACGCCGGTCGAGGCATCGAAGCTCGACGCCTGCATCGGCAACTCGATCGTGTTGCCGGCGTACGGCGCCGCCAGCGGATCGCCGATGACGATGTCTTCCCAGCCGACGAAGCGCGAAGCCGCGTAGAAACTCTCCGCCAGCGTCATTCCCGAAAAATAGCGGTCGAGCGCAACGGACGGCGATGCGATCGCCTGCAGCAGCGGCTCGTTGGTGTAGCCCTTCACGCCGGTGATGCCCTGCGCGATCAAGTCGGCGATCAGCGATTGACCGCCCGAGGTCGGCAGGAACGTGCGCGCGCTGGTCGAAACGGCGGTATCGCCGATCGCGCCGGGCGTGAACGCGAGCGAATGGTAGGCCTCGTCGGTGTAGTCCGGATCGTTGCTGCCCCAGGAAAAGTAGCCGAGCAGGCGATTCTCGTTGCCGACGAAACCTTCCGCGATGTCGAGGTCGGCCGGTGCCGGCGCCGTCTCGAGCACGTCTCCGGCGCGTGCGAGATCGCCGTTCCACGATCCGTACGGCGACTCCGCCTCGATATCGCCCGTCACCGGCAGCGGTTGCACGGTCTTGTCGTCGATGCCGAAGTCGGGCTGGATGTCGAGCAGGACGCTGCCATGCAAGGCGATGGCAGCGTCCGCGGCGATGGCGCGATCGACCAGGGCGATCGCGTCCGCTTCGGTGTAGCCGTCCAGCCGCGTGACGAGGTAGCCGCCGAACGCGTCGTGCGAGAAGGCCGCCGTGGAGTTCCAATAGCGGTTGAGCCAGCCGAAGCCCGTGGCGCCGGAGCCGGTGATCGCGATGAGCTGCGCATCGCCGAGCGAGGCATAGTCGATCGCGGCCAGATAGCTGTCGACCGAGGGATGCAGGTTGCCGTCGCTGCCCAGATCCTTCGAGCCGCTGTCGCCGCCGTCGATCCGGATCGGCACGCCCTTGGTGAGCACGATGAAATTGATGCCGGGATGCGTGGACAGATAGTTGCGGACGGGCTCTTCGATCGATGCCGTGTAGTCGTCGATCGAGATCGTCTCGTCGTCGCTGGACAGCGCGGCGTCGGCGCAATCGATCGCCAGCACGTTCGCGATCGATCGCTCATCCGCGTAGTACGCGGCGATGTTCGACGATGTCGGACTGAGCTCGTTGTAGACGAGCAATACTTCGTCGGCGGTATGCCTGGCCGATGCAAATGGCGAGTGGGCCAGGGCGATGAGAGCGGCGAGCAGCAAGACGAACGGCGAATCGAAGCGCACGGGGATTCCGGAAGGCACGGAGGAGGTTGGGGCGCCTCGAAATCGCCGGAGGCTTGCGGCGAAATGATAGATCACGCGATCGAGCGCACGTCTTTGCGCGCCAGGGATCGGCTGGGCGCCCGTCCGCTGCGCGAAAGCCGTCGCCCGGCAGACGGACTCTCGCACGCGTTCGTGACCATCGCGCGACGGATGCAAAGGAGAATCATTCGCATATAAGATCGCGAGACTCTACGCTGCCGCGCGGTCGATTTCCCCTTGCCATCCGCCTCCAACGCCTTCCGCCGCTGGTTCGTCCTCCTGCACCGCTGGTTCGGCCTGTTCACGGCCGTCTTCCTCTTCATCGCGGGCGCGACGGGCGCCGTCATCTCCTGGGATCACGAGCTCGACTCGGCGTTGAACCCGGCCCTGTACCACGCCGAGCAGGGCCCGCACCGTTCCATGCTGGCGCTGGCCGATACGGTCGAAGCGGCGGATCCGCGAGCGCAGGTGAGCTATTTCCCGCTGGCGGTGCCGCAGGGAGAGGCGGTCCAGATCTGGGTGGAACCGCGCGTCGACCCGGCGACCGGCAAGCCATTCGAGATCGCCTACAACCAGGTCGCGCTCAATCCCGTCACCGGCGCCGAGCAGGGCAGGCGCCTGTGGGGCGACGTATCGCTCACGCGCGAGAACTTCCTGCCGTTTCTCTACAAGCTCCACTACAGCCTCGAGCTGCCGCCCGTCGGCGGCATCGATGCCGGTTCGCTGTTCATGGGCATCGTCGCGATCGTCTGGGTGCTGGACGCCTTCGTTTCGCTCGTGCTGTCGTTCCCGCATCCGCGTTCGTGGCGCAAGTCGTTCGCGTTCCGCTGGCGCCGCGGCGGCCATGCGCTCACGTTCGACCTGCATCGGTCGGGCGGCGTGTGGCTGTGGCTCTTGCTGCTCACGCTCGCGGTCACGGCGGTGTCGATGAACCTTCGCTCGCAAGTCGTCGTGCCGCTCGTATCGGCGCTTTCGCCGCTCACGCCCAATCCGTTCGACGCGGCGTCGCCGCTCGAGCCCGAGCAGCAAATCGCGCCCGCCGTATCTCGCGCGCGCGTACTGGAACTCGCGCAGGCCGAGGCCGCGCGGCGCGGATGGAGCGCCCCCGCCGGCGCACTGTCCTACGAGCCCGAGTATGGCGTCTACGGGGTCGGCTTCTTCGAGCCGGGCAACGACCACGGCGACGGCGGCCTCGGCAATCCATGGCTCTATTTCCATGCCGGCGACGGCTCGCCGGCCGGCGCCGACGTGCCCGGTACCGGAAGTGCCGGCGATCTTTTCCTGCAGGCGCAATTCCCGCTTCATTCCGGCCGCATCATCGGTACGACCGGGCGCGTGCTGATGACCGTGCTCGGCATCGCCATCGCGGTGCTCAGCCTCACCGGGATCGTGCTTTGGTGGCGCAAGCGCAGCGCGCGCCATCGCATGCGCCCTCTACGAGTGCGCTGACGTCGGAGCGCAGCACCGTCGCGCGACGGATGACACCGGCAGGTCCGGCCCAGAGAATGATTGATAATCATTCGCATTCAATACGTGGTGCCATGCCCCGACGATCGACTCCATCGCTTCCCACCCGCGCTGCTGCCGCGCCCATGACGCGCGCTGCACTGGCCGTCGCGTTGCTGGCTGCGCTCGGCCCGGCATGGGCATCGGAGACTGCTGCCGTCGCGGACGACCCCGCGGCCGAGAAGAAGCCGGTGGAACTCGAACCGATCGTCGCCACCGGCACCGATGCCGGGTACGCCGTTTCGAGCAGCGCGGCGGCCACCAAGCTCGACCTCTCGCCGCGGCAGACGCCGCAGTCGATGACCGTCATCACGCGCGAACGGCTCGACGACCAGGATCTGACTTCGCTGCGCCAGGTCCTCGACAACACGGCCGGCGTCTACTCCGATGCGTACGACTCCGAGCGCGTGCTGTTCTTCTCGCGCGGCTTCCTGATCGACACGCTGATGGTCGACGGCGTGCCCGCGCTGTCGAGCTTCAATACCGGTTCGATCAACGAAACGCTCGACACGTCGCTCTACGACCGCATCGAAGTGGTTCGCGGCGCGACGGGCTTGATGAGCGGAGCGGGCAGCCCTGCCGCGTCGATCAATCTCGTGCGCAAGCATGCCGACAGCAAGACGCCGACGGTGACGACCGAAGTGACGGTCGGCTCCTGGAACGACGCGCGCGTCGAGGTCGACGCATCCGCGCCTCTCAATGCCGACGGCAGCATCCGCGCGCGTGGCGTCGCGGTGTACGAGGATCGCGACTCGTACCAAGCGCTCTACCACAAGAAGACCGACGTGCTGTACGGCATCATCGACTGGGATGTCTCGCCGTCGACGTTGGCTTCGATCGGCTTCGATCACCAGGACAACCGTCCACGCTCGAACACCTGGGGTTCGTTCCCGCTCTTCCTCTCGAACGGAGCGCTGGCGAACTGGCCGCGATCGGTGACGACCGCGACCGACTGGACCTATTGGACGCGCCGCACGGATACCGTCTTCGGCGAACTGCGGCACGCGTTCGACAACGACTGGATGCTGCATGCCTCGGCGAACTGGCGGCGCTATCGCGAAGACGACGAACTCTTCTACGTGTTCGGATTCCCCGATCCGGCGACGGGCGAGGGCTTGGAGCCGTACGCCTACAAGAGCCGCGGCACGATCATCGAACGTGCCGTGGATCTCTACGCGAGCGGTCCGTTCGAGGCGTTCGGACGCAACCACGAGCTCGTCGTCGGCTACAACGGCTCGCGCTCGACCAATACCGGGACCGAATACGAACCGGGCGACATGGCGGACCCCGGCAACTTCTTCGACTGGAACGGCTCCTATCCGCGGCCCGAGTTCGGCCCCGGTGTTCCGCTCAACGATATCGACACGACGCAGAACGGCCTGTATGCCGCTACGCGCTGGTCGCTGGCCGATCCGCTCAAGCTGATCGCCGGCGCACGCTATGCGACGTGGAAGGTCGATTCGTTCTACTTGTACGACACGCCGACGCTGTCGAACTACGATTTCAAGAAGACCATTCCGTACGCCGGACTCGTCTACGACCTCAATCCGACGTTCTCGGTCTTCACCAGCTACACCGGCATCTTCAAGCCGCAGAACAGCCGCGACATCAACGGGCACTACCTCGACCCCATCGACGGGAAGAGCGTGGAAATCGGCATCAAGGGCGAGCATCTGGACGGACGCCTCACGACCGCGCTGACCTTCTTCGACACCAAGCAGAACAATGTCGCCGCACCGGTGTTCGATCCGGAAACCGGCGAGCCGGTGCTGCTGCCGGATGGATCGCAGGTGTCGCAAGCGCTCGACGGCACGCGCTCGCGCGGCTTCGAACTGGAGGTGGCCGGCCGCCTCGGCGAGGATTGGCAGACGTCTGCCGGCCTGTCGCGCACGTTGATGCACGACGGCACCGGCCAGCCGGTGCGCACGTTCATCCCGGGCACGCTGTTTCGCACGTTCACGACCTGGACGCCGAAAGCTTGGGTCGCCGGGCTGACCCTCGGCGCCGGCGTCAATTGGCAATCGCAGAGCAGCACCTTCGTCGGTACGCCCGACGGCGGCACCGTGCTGCGTCAAGGCGGCGTGGCGCAAGTCGCGCTGATGGCCAAGTACGAGTTCTCGCCGCACGTGTCGCTTCAGTTCAACGCCAACAACGTGTTCGACCGCAAGTTCTACGTGCTCGACGAATACGACAACACGTACTACGGCGCTCCGGCCAACGCTTCGTTGACGCTTCGGCTGGCGTACTGAGCGCCGGTTGCCCGATCGCGTTCTCTTCGTCACCAAGCGCACGGCCGGTGTCTCGTCTCCACTTCGCGCCCGGCCGATGGAATCTTTTATAGATACACCTTTCCACGAATGTACTTCTCCACACCGGGAGGTTTTGGCGTGGTCGGATGCACGAAGATCTAGGGTTTACCCTAGGTCCGCGCCGGGCGATCGATGGCGTGAAGAAGCGCGATCCGTGCCTCGTCCGTGACATCGAACGATAGTGGATCGCCAGTCACAATCTGCAGAATGTTCGGCGCCAACAATCCGCTCGGGAAGGGGACCCCTAGCAGATGGGAGAACGGCAATGAACACGATTCAGAGCTCGATCACGGCTGCGCTGGCGGCCGCGCTGGGAATGTTTTTCGTTTCGACCGCCACGGCGGCGTCGCCATCGAACGGCATCGCCCCCGCGAAACTGGATACATGGCAACAAGTGAGCCCGTCGGCTTACGAGAAGCTCAATACCGACGGCAGCTTCGAGCGCCTCGAGATCAACGGGAACGTGCAGCCCGATGCGCTCCATTCGACGAGCGGAACCATGTGCGTCAATATCGCGGGGCCTGCGCACAACGGCTACGCCTACCAGTTCGATTCCGATATCGCGACCGGTCTGCTCGGGACGACCGCGATCGCGCGCGCACATGTCGCCGACGTGCCCAGCCGCATTTCGCCCGATCCCACCGTTTCGTCGGTCACCAGCACCGCCACGACGAGCAACGGCGCCACGTCACACATCACCAACAACAGCGGCGGTTTCGGCACCATAGTTTCGGCCGTGTCGAATTTCGACTTCTACCCGGTACCCCTGCTCTGCAGCGCATCGACCTACTCGAAGATCACGCTGAAGGGCGGCGCGTGCGCGGTCGAGACCAGTGTCGACTATTCGAACTCGTCCGATTGCACGGATTAGCGAAATCTGCGGCTGTGCCGGGCGGGCGACCGCTTTCCCGGCACAGCTGCCGCCATGGCCAGGACGTGCCGAGCGAGCCGAGGACGACGCGCATCCGAATAGTGCCGACGCCTCTCAGGTCCGGCAGCAGAAGGGACTTCTTCAGCAGGGCTGTGCGACTCAGCAACAATGAGCGGCGTTCCTCAGTGGGGCTGCCCGGCTCCTTCGTGTTCCCTCTGCCGCCGACGAACACGGCGGCGACTCAGGGAAGCTGAGCGGCGTGCGCGCGCTCCGCTCTTGCCCTTGTCTTGCGCCGGACATCGCTCTCGCGTGGGATGATCGCGCCCTTGCCGGGAGCGATTCCCGCGACGCCCGCCCGCTGCTTTCGGGCGGCGGCTGCGGAGTCGACAGGCAACGCTCATCGACGCAGCACGAATCGAAAGCCGGGAGTCGATATGAAAAGTTCGCGCGAGCGCTGGAACAGGCAGGCCGTTCGCATGTCGTGCCTGCTCTTCGTCATCGCGATCGCGGCCGCGGCCACGAGCTGCACGCCTCTTCGTCCCTACAGGATCGCGAAATACACCGGCGAAAATTGCACGCCCAGCATGCCGCGCGACGGCCCTGTCGATGATCGGTATGGCGCCGTGGACCCATCATGCGACCCTCTGATCAAGGAGGTCTCGCAGACCATCACCGGAAAGGACCACGGCTACGCGCTCCATTACGCCGAGTTCGACGACCAAGGCAGCCTGTTCCCGGCGCACGGCGGAAATGGCGACGCACCCAATCAGATGGAGCTGTTCCTGTCCGAGGTACGGGAACTCACCAAGCCGGATGGAGCCGAGGCGAATGCCGGAGTGCCCGTCAGCATCGTCGTCTTCGTTCACGGCTGGAAGCACAGTGCACGAAGCGACGACACCAACGTGAAGTGGTTCCGGGCCATGCTCGCCAAACTGAGCGACGTCGAAAGTCGATCGCAATGCCGGCGCGAAGTCGTCGGCCTCTATGCGGGCTGGCGCGGCGCAGGCACGACATTGCCGGACATCGTCGAAGACACCACCTTCTGGACGCGCAAGAAGGCCGCGGGCAGGGTGGCGGAAGGACAGGTACGCGAACTGCTGACGCGGCTGCGGGCGCTGCAGGATATCCGCAACTCCACCTGGAACGGACTGGTCGAGAACAGCCGGCGCCATCCCGAGCAATCGCCGGTCGAATCGCAGCTCGAATGCGCCAAGCAAGTGCGACTGACGATCGTCGGCCACAGTTTCGGCGGCCTGGTCGTGTACAACGCGCTGGACCAGTCGCTGATACGCGACATGGCCGACCTGCACGAACGGATCGTCGATGCCGGCCATCCGGTGACCGATCCGCTGCTCACGCGAGAAGGCGATCTCATCATCGCGATCAACCCTGCCGTCGAGGCTGCGCGGTTCGTGCCGCTGTGGCTGGCGTCACGCTCGGCCGCACCCCGGAGCTATCACGCGCCCACGTTCGTTTCGATCACCAGCACGGACGACAACGCGACGCGTCTGGCGTTTCCTGCCGCGCGCTCGTTCAGCACGATCCTCAATCGCTACCCCGCAGGAGACGAGCGCGAGCGTGCAGCCGCGCTGGAAACGCTGGGTCAGGACCAGGACTACGTCGACTACGACCTCAACACCGTGAGCAAGCTCAACAAGGACTCGGACCGCACCCCCATCCAAGTCGATGCGGACTGCGAAAGGCTTCGCGGCGTCGGCGATTTCAGCAAACGCTACGCCGTGGAACTCGGACGCCTGAAGAAGTTCGAGGCCGCCTTGCAGAAGGACCATGATGCGAACAACGTCCTGCGCGATTCGCCGCGGCAGTTCTGCATCAACGATACGCACAACCAGAAAGGAAACACCGACGTCGCGATGGCGCTCCGCCCCAGGAAGGGCGTGAATCTCAATTCGCCCGTCTGGAACGTGTCGACGGCGAGTCCTGTCGTCCTCAATCACTCCGACCTGTTGAATCCGATCCTGATCGACTTCCTGCGCCAGCTGTACGAGGAGGGGACCAGTCCCGCATTGAACGAACTGTCGGACGCGGCGGACAATCCCGAGCGGATGCCGGAACCCGGGGTGCCGTAGACGCCGGCCGGGGCCGTGCGCGACGCGTCTCGCCCTGCCGCGCACGACCGGCTTCGCGATCGACTACACCGTCACGACGATCTTGCCGAACTGCTGGTTGGATTCGAGATAGCGATGCGCATCGACGATGCGCTCGAACGGAAACGTTCTGTCGATGATCGGCTTCAGCGTGCCGCCGGCCAACCCGTCGAGGATGAATCGCTTGGCTCGATCGAGCTTGTGCTTGTCGCGAACGACTTCCTTGTACTGATAGCCGTGCACGGTGAGGTTCTTCATCAGGAGCGGGAACAGCGGTAGCGGCGTCGCCTCCGAACTCAACGCACCGTACTCGACGATGACGCCATCGTGCGCCATCGCGTCGGCCAGCTGCGCGAGGGCAGGGCCGGCGACGGGATCGAACGCGACGCGCGCGCCGACGCCGTTCGTGATCTCGCCGACGCGTGCAGCGAGGTCCTGCTCCTCGGTGACGATGACGTGCTCGGCGCCGGCGTCCAGCAAGGCCGCCTTCTTGGCGCCAGTGCGGGTGGTGGCGATCGGGATCGCGCCGACGAGCCTGGCCACCTGGATCGCCGCGAGCCCGACACTGCTCGATGCGGCGGTGACGATCAGGAAGTCGCCGCGGGTCAGCTTGGCCAGATCGACGAGTGCGCCATAGGCCGTCACGTACTGCATCCAGATGGCGGCAGCCTCCGTCCACGACAACGACGGCGGATGCTTGACCGCCACTTCCGCCGGGAACGTCGCAACCTCTCCATACGATCCCCAGCGCGTGATCGACATCGGCGGGACGACGCTGACGGCATCGCCCGGCGCGAAGTCCTCCACGCCCGGCCCGACTTCCGTGACCAGGCCGGCACCTTCGTAGCCGAGGCGAGCGGGGAATTGCGGTTCCTCGACGTAGGGGCCCGAACGGAACATCGACTCTGCGCGGTTGATGCCGATCGCCTTGATTCGAACGGCAATCTCGCCCGGCCCTGGAGGCGGCACATTGATCTCTTCGATCTTCAACACTTCCGGGCCACCTTTCTGGTGAAAACGTACGATACGGGGCATGCCTCGATTTCCTCGACGACGACGGCATGAGGCCGACGTCGCCAGTGTGATCGGCGGCCGGTACGTGATAAATGGCACACGGGTAGCGACTCTCGAAAGCGGTGGTTTCCAATCATGGATCGTTTGACCAGCATGAACGTGTTCGTCAAAGCCGTGGAAGCGGGCTCGTTTGCCGCCGCGGTGCCCGCGCTCGGCCTGTCTTCGCCGATGATCGGCAAGCACGTCCGTTTTCTCGAAGACCGAATCGGCGCACGGCTTCTGAATCGGACCACGCGCCGCCAGAGCTTGACCGAGGTCGGACGCGTGTTCTACGAGCGCTGCAAGCTGGTGCTGGCCGAGGCGGAAGCGGCCGAAGCGCTCGCGCTGGATCTGCAGTTGGCCCCGCGCGGCCGTTTGCGCATCAATGCGCCGGTGACGTTCGGTTCCTACAGCCTTGCGCCCATGCTGACGCGATATCTGCTCGAGCATCCCGAAGTGACCGTCGATCTGACGTTGACCGATCGCGTGGTCGATGTGATCGATGAGGGATACGAGGCGGTGATCCGCATTTCGCCGCTCGCCGACTCGACACTGATCGCACGGCCGCTGCGGCCCTATCGCCTCGTGGCGTGCGCGGCGCCGGCCTATCTCGCCGCGCGCGGAATTCCGCAGGAGCCGGCGGAACTCTCCGACCACGAGTGCCTGAGCTTCTCGTATTGGGCGCGGCCGCCGTTGGACGAATGGGAATTCACCGGTGCCGGCGGCGTGCACGCGATCAAGGTGCACAGCCGCTTCGTCGCCAACAACGGACAGGCGCTGCGCCAGGCAGCGCTCAATGGATTCGGCATCACGCTTCAAGCCGAGGACATGCTGCACGACGATCTCGCATCCGGGCGCCTCGTACGCGTGTTGCCGGACTACGAAGGCCCGTCATTGCCGATGTATATCCTGTTTTCTCCCGATCGGCGGTTGACGCCGAAGTTGCGCAGTTTCATCGACTTCGTGGTGGCGACGTTCGGCTGAAGCGGCACCGCGATACCTTTGCGCATACCCGCGCAACCTCCCAACCTAGGCCGGATGCCACTCGCGCAGCTTCGATCCCACCGTCAGGTCAGCGTTGGATCATGGATTCGACGGATCGAAGCCATTCGCGAAGATCACGTCCGGATTGGCCGACACATCGAGTGATACCGGCACGCGCAGGACGCGCTGTTTCGGATCGTCGCTGAACACGCAGGCCGTGCCCGAGTAGGTGCCGGGCGAGAGCGCGCTCGCGTCGAACGTCGCGGTGATGTCGGCCGATGCTCCGGACGCAACCGTGCCGCTGCCGGGATCGAACGCGAGCCACGGCATCGTATCCGGCGACGAGCAGCCACTGACGTTCGCGATCGCGAAGCCGCCGAGCTCCGCGCCGATGGAACCGCCGCCGAGCGGCGCGATCAGCGTGGCCAGACCGGTGCCGGTGTCGACGGTGTACATGTTGCTCTGGTCGCAGGCGTTGATCGTCGGATTGTTGACGCAGCCGGCGAGGTAGAGAATGCCGGTGGCGTCGTCGAAATCCATGCTCTGCGCGCTGTTGGCGTCGAAACCGATCGATCCGATCACGGACGCGGCGCCGCTGGTCTTGTCGATCGCCATCAGGCTGTTGCTGACGAGATCGAGACCGTACATGAGGCCATCCGCACTGATCGCGATGTCGATCATCAACACGTTCTGCGTGGGATCGACGACGTTCTGGATCGGGCCGACCAGCGTGGGTGCGCCGGTCGAAAGATCGATGGTGTAGAGGGTCGAGTACCACGGGCTCAGCGCATTGCGGCGGACCGGACCGACCGTCACGGCGTAGGCCGTTCCGGTGCTCGCATCCCAACGCAGCGCACTCCAGTCGTAGTTGTCGACCGGCGGCGTCATCGCTGCGATCGGGCTCGCCGCAGCGGTCGTGGTGCTGACGGTATAGAGAATGTTGGCATTGACATCGACGGCGTATTCGACCGAGAAATCGTCGGCGACGAAATCGCCGGCGAACACATGGGTCGGGCTCGGGCTGGGCCCCAGCGTCGCCAGCGCTTGCGGGGCGTTCGCATCGAGGCCGACGTAGATGCCGTTGGCCGTTCCGTTCGATTCGTCGAACCCGAACGCAGGAACCTCCGTTCCGAACGGAAGCGGCATCCTGCGGTTCGGCGTGCTGCCCCCCGGCAGCGACGCGCGGCCCGGATGCTTCTGGCTCGGATCGCCCAGCGGCAGCACGAAGCGCGAGACCGGCGGGAAGTGCGCGCGGCTCGGCGCCTGCCCGACGTGCCAGACGAGATCGACGTTGCCGCTGTTGCCGATCGCCATCGGTGCGGTGGTGGAACTTCCCGAAGCAGTGCTCGCGCTGATCGCCGTGGGCGATACCGCGGCGACGGGTTCGCCGACGGTCAACGAGACTTGTTGCGAAGCCGAGTACACGGTGCCGTAGTTCGGTGTGAACAGGATCGCAAGCCCGTCGTGCAATACCGTTTGGTTGCGCGAATATTGCGTCGCGTGGCTCGCGTCGCCGTTGAGACCGACGGTCGCGGTGGCGCCGTCGTCGAAGGCCGGGTCGCCGAAGCCGGTGGTCTGGTAGTTGAAGAGGATCTGGTTGCCGTTTTCGTAGAGAACGGCCTCGAAGGTGGCGCCGCTCGGACTATCCGGGCCGCCGCCCGTGCCGTCGTGGTTGCGGTCGTACCATTCGACGACGAATTGGCGATCCGGGGCCGTGCCGAGCGTCGCGTAGTAGACGTTGCCGCTGTCGGCGGCGATGTTCGTCCAGTACGGCAGGATAGCGGCGCCGAGGCTGGCGTCCGGCAGCGCCGAGGTGAACGAGAAGACGGCGCCGTCCTCGGTGCCGAACACGATGCCGCCGTTGTTGCCGATCGTGATTTGATTGGACGAGACGTCGTAGAACGTGAACGGGAAGTCCATCGTCACCCCGACGGAATCGTCGCTGTAGAGGTCGAGGGGCGTACCGGTGGCGGTGATGTCGATGAAGTCCGCGCTGACCGTATCGTCGTAGGTATACAGCGGAAGGTCGCCGTAGGCAGTCCAGGTCGATGTCGGCGATTGCGATGCAGTGGCGCTGACGATCCGGTTGTACTGGTAGCTCGCGCCCGGCGCGAGCGCGTAGTCGAGGACCGGTACGATCGGGCCGACCACGTCGTCGCCGAGCGCTTGGTAGTTCAGCGTGGCCGTCGAATTGTTGGTGACGACGTAGCAGAAGTTGATCTGTTGGCCGATGTCGACATCGAGTGCGGTGCCCGTGCCGCAGCTGCCAGCCGTGGTGTCGGTACTGATGGTGACGGCGAGACTGATGCCAGGGGTTCCGGCGGGATCGTCGATCGCAGTGCCGTGCTCGGCTATCGAGGCGCTTGCACAAGGGCCCGACGCCAGCACACAGGCCATTGCCAAGGCGGCAGAGAACAGCGTAGTCGGAGACAGCGAACTCATCGAGCAGGACCTCTTCGGAGATGGTGGTGGACCGCAGGCCAACTCCTCATGTTGAAACAGGGATGCGCGCCGAGTCCTTACACATCGCTGATCTTCCGTTCAAGATTCCATCACCGTGCCGCTAACTTCCGCGCGCAGCGACGAAACTGCCGCAAGCGCGACGCCCTGCCGGGTCATTCGATATTCGGTCGGATGAAGAGGAGAGGAGAGAGCACGACGGCACTGCTGCGCGTGCACCGGCGCGATGTCCAAGGCCGCTTACCTCGCCGCGCTCTCCTTGCACGCCTCGCCGCTGGCGCGAAGCAAGTGGCAAGCGAGCGCAGGGTTGCCCTGCGCCTGCGCGTTTCGCGCCAGATCCTTCAAGCGCCAGAACAGATCGCCCTGGTCCGCGTCGACCTTGAGCGCCGCCAGCAGCGGTCGCCAATCTTCTCGCGGCAGCCACGTGCCGAGCCCGAGCACGATGGCGTCGGCAGCTTCGGTCTCTTTGACGTTGGAAGGCCAAAGCGCCGCGCGCAGCCGTTCCGCATCACGGAACAACCACGCCGTGCGGCGACGCTTCTCGGGCACGGACAGGTCAGACTTCGACACCGCCTCGATCGCGTAGAGCGTCCAATGGGGAGCTACGCCGTCCTGTTCGAGTTGTCTCAAGCGTGGAACGTCGAGCGTGAGCATGGCATCGAGGTAGGCCTTGCGCTGCTCGCCGTAGAAGCGATCGATGAAGTCGTCGCGCAGATGCGGTGCGTCCCAAGCGGGCGCATTGTCCTCCACCGCGTAGTCGCGGACGCCCAGGCATTTCTCGACATCGAACAGATCGCACTGCAGCATCAGCGCCAGCATGGCGGGTTCATCGGATGCGAACGCATGCAGCACCGGCGGGGTCTGGTCCGTCCAGGCGAGAAGGGTCGGCGGCGACGAGCCGCCTCCGCAGCCGGTGCCCGGCGAGAACGCGAGGTAATAGCGCTTGCCGTCCTTGCCATCGCGCAGGGGCAGTACGCCCTGCGTTGCGCCTTCGGCAAACGCATGGGTCTCGATCTTGCCGTCGTGCAGGCGCCAGACTTCCCCGGCCAGGTCCCCATCAACGCATGGCGTCAGACGATTGCGGCCGTCGAGGAAGCTCTCGTCGTCGATGTATTCGCGGTGGATGGGGACGCCGCCCGAGACCAGGAGCACGCAGCTGTCATCATCTGGCCGATCGATCGCTTGCACGGTGTCGATGGCTACTTGCCCATCGGGATAGGTGAGCTGGCGCGTCGCCATGGCGCTCAGCCAAGCGGGGTCGGGCGTGAACCGGCAGCGTGGTCTCTCGAACGTGAAGCGCCCGGCCGCTTCTGCATCGAGCGGCGCGACCACGCCGAGCGCGGCGAGCTTGGCGTAGAGGTCGGGTTTGGTGTGCTTCACGCACGCGGCGGGGAGGGGCACAGGCCGAACCTGCGCGCCCAACTCGATCAATACGGCGATCTTGTCGATATCGAAGGGCATGACGGAATCGTGCTCGCCCCAGCACGGGCGCCCGTTGATGCCGAACTGCCGGAGCAGCCGCGCAATGCCCTCGCCGGGAAGGGCCGGCATCTGCGCTTTCAGCAGGGGCCAGCCTTGGCGCAGCGCCTCGGGGGTTGCGTTCGCGAGCCATGCATCGATTTCGTCTTGCGGGTAGGCCTCACGACCGGCGGGGCGTTTCGTACCAAGACGATAGCCGCGCTCGAACAACGCCGGCCACGACGCCCTCGGCACCTCTGCGAGCAAGCCGGGCGTCTCGTCGCCGTCGAGCCGCAGCGAGGTGCGTGCCAGCAGCAGCGGCCAGAGTGCGGCAGTATTTCGGCTGGACACCAATGATCTTGCCGCTACGAGCGGATGTGCGGCGAGTGCTCCATCGGGCACCTTGGCCAATGCCCAGGCGAAATCGTCGGTGGTTCCGGTTGCCGCGAGTTGCAGCCAGGCATGCAAGGTCTCGGCGTCGCCGAAGGCCGCATCGATATGCGCTGTCGGCACGCGGTCGAGCAGCGCTTTGCGCACTGCCGGCGGCAGGGCCAACAACCCAGCCCATTGCGCAGAATCTTGCGCGGGCGCCAGCCAAGGCAGCAGCCAGCGCGAAAGCTGAGCCGGGTCGGACGGCGCTTTCAGAGGCAGGCGAAACAGCGCGTCGACGTCTTGCGCGCTGCGTAGCGTCGCGAGCAGGTAGGGCAGCAGCGGTACGTCGAGCTTCGCATCGAGCGCTTCGATGTCGCGCGGGTCGAGCGTGGCGAACTCGGTACCGTTCGGATAAGGCTGCTTTCCAACGTTGCACCACTTCGCCAGTTCCTGCGGAGCGGAAGAGTTCTCGAATCGCAGCGGCGCGTGCGACGGCAGCGACAGGGCGAACTTGAGCTGCCCTTGCTCGAGGGCGTGTTCGAGCAGGCAATCGGCGGTCCTTCCCGCAGGCAGCGGCGCGAAACCTCGCTTGACCAGTTCGTCCGACGCCGTCGGATCGAGCAGGTAGTAGCGTGCGGTCCGTTGTTCAGGCGACAAGCGGGCAAAGGCGGGCAGCTTCAACAGCGCATCGACGAGATGCCATTGGCCTTGGAGGATGGCGAATCCGAGCGCATCGGGCGCCTCGGTCTCGCGCAGGGCGAGCGTCGGATCTGCGCCGTGCCGCAACAGCCAGAGTGCCGTCGAATCCAGCCGCGAGCGCATCGCGTGCTGCAACAACGTGCCCTTATGTCGATATTGATTGAAGTCCGCGCCGAGCTTGCGCTGCCGCGCGAGCCAATGGATCAGCGCAGCTTCGTCCTTGCCGTCGTAGCCGTCGGGTACCTCGACGCCCCAGTCGCCCTCGGAAGGCTGCGCTTGCGGCATCGACAACAGGGCGTCGAAGGCAGCGTCGGTCGCTGTGTCGTCGAACGCGATGGCGGCCGATGTCCAAACGAAAAGCAGCATCGCCGCGACGGCGACACGAACGGGCAGCGACATGATTCCCCTTGCAAGCGACGACCGGGACGGTCGATGCGCCGGCATTGTCGCCGACGCGGTTGTCCGATTTGGAGCAGGGGTGTGGCTTTTCGAGGATGGGTGGGCGGTGGGGTCTGGCCCTAAAACTGAACGTGCAGGTCCGGCCGTACGTGAAATGCGCTTGCCGGCGGGCCGCCGGGACCTGAGCTCGCCGGAGCGGAGGCAGAGCGGGCGGCCCGCCCGTCTTCAGCCGTGGCCCATTCGGCGCTCGCGCTCATCCAAACCCTCAGCAGTACTGCTGTGCTCAGCAAAAGTGAGCGACTTTACTCAGCTTGACTGCATAGGTTCGTGTTCGCCCTCTCCCAGCATCCTATGCACGTTCGGCATCAGGAATGCTGAGTAGGGCACGAGCCATCCACTGTTGCCCTGGATTTCGCGACGGTCTAACAATCGGACGCAGGGGATTCGCCGATTACGAGCGCGCACGCGTACGGAGGGGAGCTGTGCACCGATTTGGATGCAACGCCTTTCGTATGGCGTGGCTGAGATCCGCAAGACTAGGCGGCAATATCCTAGTCGATGTGCTGCCGCAGAGCCGCATCGCGGGGAGCGTTTAATGTCGCGGGTCATGTTCGCCTTGTCAGGGTTGCCAGCTGGCATTGGACTCGCAAGAGATCTTGTTCCACACATACACAACGCGTTCGTCCCGTTCGGCATCGATATCGAGTTCTATCAACAAGACAATGTGGTTCTGAGCTCTGATCCGGAATTGACGGCGAATAGCTGGCCTAAACTTGTGAAGGGTCTGCAGACCCAGTCTGGCTACAAGACGCCAGCACACCTCGTCGTCACGCAATATCCTCCAGGCTTTGACAGATCTATCGATGGGCAGCTCTACGACACGAAGTATCGGGGAGTTGCGGTCGTGTACACCGATGTCGATTTATATGGCTCAGGCGGTGCTGCGAGCTCCCCGGGCTTGATGGCCCAGGTTTGCGTACATGAGATCGGGCATATGTTCGACCTCACTCACGGGCTGGCGCAGCAATCAAATTACGCGAGTTGTATGTCGCCTGCATCAATTCGGCAACACTGGACGCTGCGGGACGCGTGGAACGGTGCTATAGCCGAAGCGCAGTTGCATGGAGAACCGCCGATCACCATGCCGACCTCCCTGCGTATCTATCCCTTCAACGGTGCATGCAGGCACGAGCTGACTTCCGTTCTCGCAAACCCTACGAAATTGCCGTTTGGCGGCCCTTTTAGTGGTGGAAGCGGTTCAGCAGCGGGCGACAGAAACCTTTCGCTTACGCTCGAAATCGAGCCAGATAGCGAAAGAGACACGATCTCGATTGGAGCGGGGCTCTACGCAACCGTAGTTTTGCGCAACCATGCAAACTTCATCGTGGAAATCCCGCTACATCTCGGGCCAGAGTATGGGTCGATGCGAGTAGCGGTTATGAATCCAGATGGACAAACGACCCTATTTCGCCCCCACAAGTTGGTCTGCTCGAGTGCCCGACGGAGCTTGGCACCTGGCGCCAGTGCCTACTGCAGCGTGGCATTGATCCAGGCGTACGGCCACTCACTCTTCGCAAGGCCGGGTCCGCACATCTGTCGTGTCGAGATTCTGGATCTTGAGCGGATTCCGAAGATTCGTCTAGCCGTAGCCGAAATGGCGGTCGAAGTAGTCGACGAAGGTGCCGCCACCGCTCTCAATAATGAACTGACGCGAGCGCTCGCGGAGCGGCGGATCAGCCGGCTGAAGCTCGAGAAGGCTGCGCGGGATGCAGGTGAAGTCGGCGTCGCCGACCATGTCAGGTGGCTGAAGGCAAAGCGCTTTGCGTCATGGCGGCAGCGGAAGAAGGAATTCGAGTCCATCGCGGCGGGCAAGGGCCCGCGGCGCATCCGGCATCGTGCGGCGCGGCGCCTGGCAGTCGAGCAATTACTACTCGGTGCGTCGCCAGAAGAAGTATCGGATCGGCTCGCTCAGATCTTCCACGATAGTGCCGATAGCCAGCTCTTTGAGGCGGTCAACCGCTCGGCGGCCGGAATAGCCGCCTGTTCACTTGGGGGAGCAATTCAATGAGGCGGGTACTGAGCACGGTGACGCTGTCGGCGTTGGTGGCCGGCTGCGGCAACATGAAAACCAGGGTCATCGATCTGTCGGCCCCTGTGGAGAACAGCGCGATGCCCGGCGTCCCTTTCACGCTCAACAAGCCGGAGTTCACAATCGTGCGTACGCCGGGCATGAGCGGCAGCGACCGGTATGCGATGACGACGTCCTATGTCCCGGACCCGACTAGGCGCTTCGCGACTTCGGTTCACCCTTTCATTACGGCTTCGATCGACTGGACACTGACGCTCGACGAGAGTGGTTCCTTCAGTGATTCAAACGTGAAGGCGACAGACCAGACGGTACCTTTTCTCGCCAGTGCCGGGAAACTCGCTGTGTCGATCGCGGCGCTGGATAGTTTCAAGCAGGACGCAGCGACTTCGCTAAGCAAGATCGACGGTGATCTACAGACCAATTTTGTTTCGACCACGCCGCAAATTTTTGATGAGGGCATTCAAGCGTTGCGGCTAGCTGCACCTGCAGAGGCCGCTCGGCTGCAATCAGCTTGGGCAGCCATGCTGCCTAGGCTACTGGCACGCGCGAAGCTCGGGACACTCGCTGACTATGGTTACCAGAGTGCCGACGAGCGAACAGTTCTTCTGACCGCACTGCGATTGGACCCGGCTGGTCACCGCAAGCTGAGCAACGGCCTCGTCGCACGCATCTACCTTAGAACCTACAGCGGAGCTGCGGACAGCGATAAGCGCGACGCGCTGACTAGAATTGTCGATGCCTTCGATCGCTACGACAGACAGAGCCTCACTGCCATCAAGGCTGCAGCCAGCAAGAGCCGTAACGAGCTCGTCGCGCATATGCGTCAACTGAATATCTCGACAGACCAGATCGAAGGCGATCGTTTGGTGAGATTCCAGGCGGACCTTGGAAACGCATCGAAGAACGCAATCGGAAGTCTCGACACGCCCCCGTATGAGGTAATTTTCTCGATCACCGATGTGACGACCGCCGAATGGGCCGGGCGTCGCATTATTGATTTGAACCGTGCCGTCGAGACGCGGCTCGTCGTTGTACGAGCAGAAGCATCGGCGAATGCGCATGACAGCAATATCGAGAATGTCGATCCTGTGCTCGCGAGTCTGTACCGCAGTAAAGCGGCGGTGCTCGGGATGACAAGTCAATATGATCAGGCCCTCGCACTTGACCGGGTACCGCCTACTGACGCCAAGGCTTTCAAGGAAGCGCAGGAAAGCCGCGCGGTTCTGCTCAAGCATCTAGCGGACGCGGAAGCTGCATTGGTTGTAGCGAAAGCCACCCCCGTGGCAGATGCGCCCGTCGTCGCCGAATATTTGCAGGGGTCCGCCCGCGATGTGCCGGATGGCCAATGGGTCAAGGACCGGACGAAAGGACTGCCCGAATATGTCATCGTGCTCATGCCGACGGGCGCACCGTCGGGCACGATTGCTACCACGCTGAAGCCGGCCGCCGACGCCGCGCCGCCACCGCAGTCGACGCCTGTTCAGACCGATAGTGGAAAGCCAGGAGCGCTCGCGCGACCCGATGCGGTGCCGCTTCCTCTTCCACCCGATATGTCGGGCGTGGATATTCAGAAAACGCCCGAGAATAAGGACCCGAAATGATTCGGCACATAATTCTTTGCGTGGCGCTCCTAATTGCCGGATGCGCCACACGCCCTTCCGTTATCCGCATCTCGGATGCGCCCGAGACGGATAAGCCGTTCGACGGGGTCCCGATGCGCCTGAAAACCGAGCAACGCGTCCAGCTGTGGCGACTCGATCCGGACACTGGGAACTATGAGCTTGTAATGGAGCGCCGACAGGTACTCGCGGACCAACAGCGGCTTTACGCGATTAATGTCGTCTCCTGGCCATTCGCGTCTCCGACGTTGCACATAACTCAGTTCGCGGACAATACGCCCAAGCTAGTGCAGGCTGCAGGTTCCGAGAACGCCTCAGGGGCGCTGGATGCGGCGACCAATGTCGTGACCGGCGTCGCGACGGCTCGAAATGGAAACTACACAGCCTGTCAGACGGCGCGGGCGGCAGGCACGACACAAGATCAGGCCGCCGCAAGCGCTAAAGCGGCGCTCGATGCGCTCCCGGCGACGGCAACTCCTGAATTGCGTCAGGCCTATCAGACGATTTACGAGAAGGCCCAGGAGGCCGCGAAATTCGCACGTGACAACCCGCAATGCTAGCTCTGGCTCCGTGCGGTCGCGCTTCGACTTGGATTCGCCCCTCCCATCGCAGTGTGAAGGACGGTGTGGCCTTCGGTGCGCGCCGGTCGGGTTGCAGTTTGGGGAATCATGCGCGGGGAGAGGAAAGCTGTGGTCACTCACCCTACGGTTGGACAGCCATCGCAAGGCCTGGCGCGCGCATTCGTCGCTTCGTGCTCGGCATGAGACAGCTACGGCGATTCGGTCTCCTCTCGAGCAAGTCACGCGATTACCGGCTCGGCCCGGGATAGCGGGTTCGACGTGGCGCCTAGGCAAATGACAGAGGTACAAATGGCACGCGCTTTCAGAATCGAGAATTCGACGATCACGCGTCCGGGAAGGGGCGAAGCGGGCCGCGCGATGACCTCAGAGGCAGTCGCATGGGTGCACGCAGCAACGCGGCAGCGCGAGAACGGATAGTCCTCAACGATACCGCCAGGGGACTCGCTCTCTTCCGGCTTTCGGTATTTGCTGCCTCCGAGCGAGCTTCCAAAAGGGGATGTCTCCATGACGAGCAATGTCACCTGGAAAGACTGGCTGCAGCAGCAAGGTCTGCTGGAGCTTCTCTATCCGGAAGGTTCCATCGGCGATCTGGGCCCTCGAGCATGGCAGCCGAACGATGCCGATCAGCGTGCGGCGTGGCGTTTTCTCATCGAGCTGCGCAGCCGCATCGCCACTCAGCAACTCAAGTTTCGGTCGGGCGACGAGGAATCGGCGCTGACCAGCGTGTACCAGCTATTCGGCCTATTCCGGGAATGTGCGAAGGAGAATGACGGCTGTTACCACTTCAGCGTACTCACGCTGCAACTGCTCGATCTCCATGTGAGGCCTTTCACCGCTCACTGGCACAAGCAAAAAATGGATGGTCATCTCGAAAGCACGGACGTTCGCATCGACTTCCGGGCGACGCTCTTAGGCGTGCAGGCGCATCTGCGGCGGGCGCTGCCACTGTATTCGCATTTGGCACGCGTGCCCTCCGTTCCGGCTGTCGCAACGGCATCCCACCATTCGGCATTCGTCGACGAGCCCGTCGAGTTGGCGCCCATCGACGCCGACATCGGCAGCGTCAATTTGGCCGAGGTGTTCGAGAGCGAGAGGGCCGAAATTTTAAGTCGTCGTTACAAGGTTCAGGGGCGCGATCCGGCGGATGGCGAGACTCCGTACGACGGCATCGGACTCGCGCTGTCGGGCGGCGGCATACGTTCGGCTACTTTTGCGATGGGGGTGGTCACCGTATTGGCGCAACGAAGAATACTGCGCGAAGTGGACTATCTTTCGACGGTTTCCGGGGGCGGGTATTTCGGCGCACTGATCTCGACCCTGCTCGGCGCAACCACTGATGCAGCGAAAGCCGAGACTGTGTTCGACACCTGCGGCGGAAAAGAAAACCAAGTTCTGCGCGCAGTACGCAACCACAGCAAGTACTTGATCGAGGGGGGGCTGCGCACGATCGCAGTATTTCTCGGCGTGACACTGTTCGGCCTGCTCACGTCGCTCTTGCTCGTCGCGCAGGCGCTACTGTTGGGAGCGCTGCTGCTGACGGTCGGGCATGACTTGGTCATCGGGGCTCCATGGCCTCCAGCATGGCTCGCCTTGGGTGTCGCCGCCGTCGGGTACGCCTTGACCCAAGTCGGACAGCATTTCCGGGCGCGTGACGCCGAGAAAGCCGGGATGGCCCTGTGGATCGGCGGTTTGCTGGGAGCGGCGGCGCTGGCGTTGCTCGCACTCCAACTGGACACGTCGTGGCTCGCCACGGACACAGCGCGTTTTGCCGCACTCTTCGGAGCCGTCGCCGTGGGAATTCTGGCGCGGCTGATTGCACCGCGTTTCAGCGGCCTCTTTCTCGTGGCGCTCGCTCCAGTGCTCCTGCTGCTCGGCGCACTGGAGCTGGCCTTGCTGCTCAGCCCCCGCAACCTTCTGCTGGCCATCGCCGCGACTGCTCTGGCCACGTTGTTCGTGAACCTCAACTTCGCCTCGCCGCATCGGTATTACCGCGATCGCCTGGCCCGCACCTACATTCTCGAGCGACGAGGCAGCGGCATCAAGCCTCTGACCTCGCCACCTCTTCTCAGCGCGCTCAATCCGAGCGGCTTTGCGCCGTATCACCTCGTCAATGCGGCGCTGAATGTCCCGGCGTCGAAAAATGTCGAGCTGCGCGGCCGCAAAACTGACTTCTTTCTCTTCAGCAAGGCCTGGTGCGGTTCGCCCACGACCAAATACTTCCGCACCAAAAATTGGGAGAGCAAGGACAGGAGCCTCGATTTCGCGACGGCCATCGCTATTTCGGGCGCCGCGGCGGCGCCGAACATGGGCACCAACGCCATCAGCCGCTTTCGGCAATGGCTGGCTTTATTCAACGTTCGTCTGGACTACTGGCTGAAACACCCGGAGCGCTTCGGCCCGCTGCTGGCTTGGCGCTATTTCTGGCACGAAATGCTGGCGGACATGGATGAGAGCATGTCTTATCTCAATGTCTCCGACGGCGGCCACATCGAAGACCTCGGTATTTATGAGCTGCTCCGACGGCAATGCAAGTACATCGTCGCCGTCGACGGCGAGGCTGATCCGAACTTGACTTGCGGCGCACTGGTGACCCTGACACAACTCGCACTGATCGATCTTGGTGTACGGATCGAGCCGGATCTCAGCAACCTGCGCAGCAACGGCAACGGCATCGGGCGCGCGCATTTCGAGCTGTTCCAAATCAAGTATGCGAGCGGCGCGCGCGGTTTGCTGCTGTATGTGAAGGCCTCCCTCACCGGCAATGAATCCGAATTCCTCAAACGCTATCGTGCCGACCATCCGACGTTTCCACACGAAAGCACCGCGCAACAGTTGTATTCGGAGAGGCAATTCGAGGCCTACCGCGCACTGGGCGAGCACATAGCGACGGATCTGTTCCGGCCTGATCTAGTCGGTTCCTGGTCCTGCGATCGACCCGCCTCCGAGTGGTTCCTCGAATTGAGCAAACGGTTGCTCTGACATCGAGCCTGGAGGATGCGCTCGAACGCCGAGCCGCGGAGATCTCCATACCAAGAGGGAGGAGGAGGGGAGACGAGCGCGCATCGGGCGGAAGCGATATCAGTCGGCGCTTCGTGCGTCCTTCGCCTCGTGCATACGGCTTCGAGAATTTCGAATCGGCAATGGCTGTGCCGAGGAATCGGTCAGTCGATACGTTCGGGCAAAGCGCGCAATTTCCGGACGGATGAAGGGGCCCAGGATGGCATGGCGGCGCGAGCAAGGCGCCTCGGCATGACAATGTCTCCGCGAGGGATGAATTGTGACGAACCTCGAGCAGGAAATCAGAAACTTCACACGGCTTCACCGTCATCGCGCGGGAATTCGCGTGAGCAATGCAGTATTGGCATCTCTCGCACTTCTGATCGCGTTGTTGTGGGCGGCGACTTTCATGATCGCAGCAAACAAGGTCAGTGAGGCCATTCGAGGGTCTGTTCCGGCACGCCTGGCAGTGATCAACACGAGTATCGAGCAGGTGGAGAGCGCCGCGCGTATCAATGTGTCCACCTACGCCTCCGGCAAGAGCTGCAGAGAAGGCAGCGGCGCGGTAGACGAGCGTCAGTTGCTGCAAGACCTTCGCAAGGTGCTGTGCCGGGGGCAATCAGTCCACGAGTGGATCGCAGTGGGCGGCCACGACATCAGCGACATGCAGGCCGCTTCGACCCACCCTTACCGCAACAACGAAGACCTCGCGCTGGCGCGAGCGAAATGCGCGGCCGAGGCGATCGAGAATGTGGCCCGTCAACTCGAAGGCGAGCGATGCGCCCAGCTTCCGAAGAGCCATTTGTTGTTGATCTCCGAGCAGGGGATAAACATCAGAGACGTGAGTGACGATGTTCTTCGACAAGACAGAATCGGTTACGCAATTTTCGAAAGCTCGGGAGAACCGGCCCGTGAATGATGCTGCGCGCGCCTACGAAATCAGCTACATCGAAGATGTCTGCCGGAAAAACTGGACATCGATGCTGCCGGTAGTAATCACCGTCAAGGGCAGGTCCAATCCGTCGGAGCTGATCCCTGAAGTCTTTCCGGAAAGTCATGAGGTGGCGCCATGCCCGATTGTCGTGATCCGCTTTTCGCAGGGAACGCACGATTCCTACGAAGCCGCCGCGGCGTATACGGCTATCCGCCTTCTGAAGACGCTCCGCAATGCGTTATTCGGCAAAGATCAACGCGATTGGTGGCGGCCCTCCAACTGGAGCGGTAAACGGACCGACGCCGCCCCGGCGAGAATCGACAACATTCTCAAGGCTCACGGATGGACTCCGGAGACCTCGTTGCTCTTCGAGTTGCAACTGGACAAGCTGGCAAGCTTGCTCGATCAGGCTGCGATCATCATCACGCTGCCCAACAGCCTGCCTCCCCGCGACGCGGCTGACAGGGCCATGTTCGACGTGGTGCTGAGTGCTTTGTCCAAAATAAGGCGGGGTTGCCTGATCGCGGTCGAGCGTACCGCGCAGCCGTGGCTCGCGTACTGGCGACCGCGCTGGTGCTGGCCACCGGCGCCACGGCCGTGGCGCAGGCCGGGCCCAGCCCGGAAGAATACGTC
>Ga0207678_10000194_pt1 | contig 52678 bp, 43 predicted proteins | sample KBSC63metaG_FD_184319 | JGI IMG/M metagenome (GOLD analysis project Ga0207678, IMG submission 184319) | Corn rhizosphere microbial communities from Kellogg Biological Station, Michigan, USA - KBS C6-3 metaG (SPAdes) (version 2) | ecosystem: Host-associated > Plants > Roots > Rhizosphere > Soil ... | reverse complement strand
CGTCGCCGTGCTCGAACGACCAGTTCCGCGACGGGTCGAACAGCACGAGGTCGGCGTCGAGGCCGGGGGCGATGGCACCCTTGCGGCCGTCGAGCCCGAACAGCCGCGCCGGCTCGGCGGCCATCACACGGGTGACGATCGGCAGCAGTTCGTCCGGCGTGGCGTCCGGGACCCGGCGGCGCAAACCGGTGTAGAGCGCCGGGAACAGCTCCTGCACCCCCGGCAGCCCGGGTGGGGCGTCCGGGGCGTCGAGCACCTTGTCCGCGAAGGCGTGCGGTGCGTGGTCACTGCCCACAGTGGACACTTCGCCGCGCAGCACCGCGTCCCACAGCCGGTCCTGGTCGCTCTGCTCCCGGATGGCGGGGCTGAGCCGGATCCGGGAGCCGTAGCGGGCGGTGTCGGCCGCGGTGAACGACAGGTGGTGCCCGGTGACCTCCCAGGTGACCGGCAGCCCGGTCGCCCCGGCCGCGGTGAGCAGGTCGGCCTCCTCGCGGCTGGACACGTGCAGCACGTGCGCCGCGGTGCCGTGCCGCCGGGCCAGCTCGATCAGCTTGGCCACCGCGACGATCCCGCCCGAGCGCGGCCGGAACCGCTCGTAGTCGCCGTACACCGACGGCGTTCCCCGCCACTGGTCCAGCAGCTTGAAGACGTCGTCGTCCTCGGCGTGGAAGAGCAGCCGCAGGCCCTTGCTCGCGGCCAGGGCGAACAGCTCGTCGAGCCGTCCCGGGTCGCGCAGCACGTGCGGCGCGGTGTGGTGCCCGGTCAGGAACGCCTTCGCGGTCATCGCCTCGGCCGGTTCGAACGCCTCGAGCGAAGAGACGTCGTCCGGGTTGACACCCGCGTGGAAGCGGTAGTCGACCAAGCTCCTGCCCCGGATCTCGGCGTCCTTCGCCCGGGCGTCGGCCGGGGTGAACGTCGCCGGACGCGTGTTCGGCATGTCGAACACCGTGGTGACCCCGCCGGCCACCGCGGCGCGCGAAGCGTGCGCCCAGTCTTCCTTGTGGGTCAGGCCCGGCGTGCGGAAGTGCACGTGGGAGTCGATCAGGCCGGGCAGCACATGCCACCCGCCGGCGTCGATCTCCTCGGTGCCGGTCACCCCGCTCCCGGCGGGGAGCACGTCGGCGATCTTCCCGCCGCTGACGGCGACGTCGGCGACGCGGACGCCGTCGGGGCCGGTCACCCGGCCGCCCCGTACGACGAGGTCGTGGTCCTTCACGCGGCCCATGGCAAGCTCACCAGCTCTCGGCTCAGGTCGTTGGTCGGGCCCATCAGCGCGACGGCGCGGGCGTCGCGGGCCATCCGGTTGATCGGGTTGGTCACCACGTACCCGGTGCTGCCGAGCAGCCGCGCGACGCTCGCGACGACCTCCTCGGCCACCTGGGAGGCGTGGATCTTGCTGTACAGCGTGACTTCGCCGGGGTCGGTGCCGTCGCGGCGGCCGGCCCGTTCGACGAGCGCGCGGGCGGACTCCACCTGCCCGCGCAGGTCCACCATGCGGTGGCGCACCGCCTGCAGGTCGAGCAGCGACTTCCGCTGCGCGGCCTGGAAACCGAGGTCCCAGGCGGCTTCGGCGATGCCGGCCGACACCGCGCCGAGCGTCGCCCCGGACTGCCGGACGCCGGCGATGATCGTGCTCGCGGCGTCGCGCGGCCCGAGCAGCGCCTCCGGCCCGAGCCGGCAGTCCTTGAGCTCGACGAACCCGGTCGCCGACGCCCGCATGCCGACCAGGTCGAGGCTGAGGTCCGGCTCGATGCCCGGGTTGGTCGCCGGCACCAGGAAGAAGCTCTGCCCGCCGGAGCCGTACGCGGAGTCGTCGTCGGTCACCGGCGTGCTCTGCGCGAGCACGAGGTAGATGTCGGTGATCCCGGCGCCGGTGGTGAACGCCTTGCCGCCGCTGACCGTCCAGCCGCCGCCGGGCAGCTCGTCGGCGATGGTGGACAGGTTCTTCTTCGCCGCGCCGGCCCCGGATTCGCTCCACGCCGAGGCGGCCAGCCACTCGCCGGAGGCCAGCTTCGGCAGCAGCTCGGCGCGTTGGGAGTCGCTGCCCCACTCGGCGATCCGGCTGCACACGGCCATGTGCTGGAAGGCGATGATCGCGGTCGACGGGTCGTGCCGGGCGATCCGCGCGATCATCCGGTTGGACTCCAGCGCGTCCGCGCCGGCGCCCCCGTGGGACTTCGGGACGACGAGACCGGGCAGCGGCGAGTCCCGCAGCGCGGCCAGCACCTCCGGCGCGGGCCGGCCGGCCTCGTCGGCCGCGGCGGCGTGCTTCTCCAGCACGTCGAGCAGCTCGTCGACGCCCAGCCGCGCGGGGGCGGTCAGATCGACAGCAGGCACGAGTCCTCCTTCAGGACGTGGGGTTCGAACGAGTCGATGGACACGGCGCCGGTGAACGACACCGTCTTCTCCGGGACGCTGACCCAGGACAGCTCGCTGTCGCGGTCGTGGCCGGTCACCGCCGCGGCGGAGGTGGTGCAGCCGCCCGCGGTGCGGATTCGCAGCGGCGCGGTCCGCCGGGTCTCGCCGCCGGCGAGGCGGAACGGGATGGTGCCGCGGATCCGGCGGGCCGCGCCGAGGCAGACGGCGCCGGTCAGCGCGATCGTCGGGTGCCACGACGGCACGGACACCGCGCGCACCGCGAGGCCGTCCTCGCCGTCCGGCAGGACCGCGGCCACCTTCGGGAACGCGCCGCCGACGGGGTAGCCGTACTGGTGTGCGGCCGCCCGGCGGATCGCGCTCATCGTGCGGAACAGCGGTTCCCCGGCGGCGAAGAGCTCCTCGGGCGTGTCGACGCCGAGGTCGTGGCCGGACAGGAACAGGTAGGGGTTCCCGGCCGAGACCGCGCTGACCCGGATCATCCCGTCCTCGTACGGCAGGTCCGTGGTGGTCTCCCCGAACGGCAGCAGCTCGTGCAGCGGCACCGCGGGGTGGTTGAGGAAGTGCGCGGTGAACGTCGTCCGATCGCGGACGCACTCGTCGACCTCGCACACCACGTGGTCGTCGGTGTTGCGCACCCGCACCCGGACGCGGTGGCCGGGCGCGAGCCGGGGGAGCCAGCCGAGCCTGCTCGCCACGACGACCGACGAGAGCACCGAGTGCCCGCAGCTGCCGCGGAAGTCGAACCGGAGGGGATCACCCGGGATGACCTGCACGAACCGGTAGTCGAGGTCGAACAGCGGGTGCTCGGAAACCGACACTAGCGCGACCTTCGTGACCGCGGCGAGGCCGTGCTCGGCGAGCCAGGCGACACCGTCGGAGAGCGCTTGCGCAAGCGCTTCCTCGGACGACGGCAGTTGTTCGGCCGGCAGCACCAGCGTGGAGCTCGGGCTGCCGTGGGCGTGTGCGATGTGGGCGAGCATCAGGCCGCCCTCCTTTCCCCGGCGCCGCCGCGGGCCAGCTGCTCGGTCCAGATGCGGTGGATGAGCAGTGACCAGATGGCGAGCGCCGACTCGTCGTTGGGCCGCGCGGCCTGGGCGTCGAACAGCCCGGCGACGGCCTGGGGGTCGAGCTGCCCGCCGAGGGCGAGCGACGGGCCGGTCAGCATGTCGCGGGCGTAGCCGTGCAACGGCTGGCCCGGCACGAGCATGGCGGTGATCGGCAGGGTGAACGGCTGTTTCGGCCGGTCGAGCACGGAGTCCGGGACCAGGCCGCGCGCGCCCGCGTAGAGCGCGCGCTTGACCTCCCGGCCGCGCACGCGGTGCTCGGTGGGCAGCCGGCGGGCCAGGCGCGTCACCGACCGCTGGCAGAACGGCAGCCGCACCTCGACCGAGTGGGCCATGCTCAGGTGGTCGACGCGGCGCAGGTGGTAGGCGGGCAGCCGTTCGTCCACTTCGAACCCGGTGATCGCGGTCAGCCGGTCGCCGCCGTCGGCGCGCAGCCGCCGCTCGATGCGTTCGGCCTCGGTTCCCCGCTGCCGCAACAGGTCCCGGTAGTCGTCGGTGTAGAGCTGCTGACGCAGCGCGGACGGCACCGCGGCGAGCGCCTCGACGTACCCGTTCGGCCAGTCTTCGGTGCCGAGCAATGCGTCGCGGATGCGGCCGTAGCCGCCGAAGATCTCGTCCGCCGCGTCGCCGGAGAGCGTCACCTTGAACCCGGCGTCGTGCACCCCCTGGAACAGCAGGTACGTGCTGAGCGTGATCGGGTCGGCGTTCGGCTGGCCCAGGTGCCACACGACCTCGTCGAGCAGGCCGGGGAACGTCGCCGGGTCCGCCTCGATCTGGTGGTAGGTGGCGCCGCTGCGGGCCGCGACCTCGCGGGCGTACTTCTTCTCGTCGAACGGCCAGTCGCCGGTGTAGGCGATGTTGAACGCGTGCACGTGCGGGACCTTCTCGGCCAGCAGCGCCGTCACCAGGCTGGAGTCCAGGCCTCCGCTGGTGATCGTCGAGATCGGCACGTCGGCCAGCGCGAGCCGGTGGGTCTCGGTGCGCAGCGTCTCGCGCACCCGGGCGCCGGTCGCGGCGAGGTCGCCGCCGTCCTCGGCCGGGAACGCGCTTTCGGCGCGCTTCGATATCTTGAGCCCGCCCGAGCGCGTGTAGACGGCGGTGGCCGCGCGCGGCAGCACGCGGACGCCGTCGAACATCGTCCGCTCGCCGAACGGCGTCTTGGTGGTGAGGTAGCTGTCGAGACCTTCGTCCCACCGGTCCCACGGCACGCCGGGAACGCTCAGCAGCGCCGGCAGCTCCGAAGAGAAGTACAGCTCGTGGTGGTTTTCGTGGTAGTACAGCGGTTTCATGCCCGCGTCGTCGGTCGCGAGCACCAGCTTCGGCTCGGCTCGCAGGTCCAGCACCGCGATGGCGTACATCCCGTCGAGGTGGTCGACGAAGTCCAGGCCGTAGCGGTGGTACAGGGCCGGGAGCACGTTGCCGTCGCAGTGGTCGTGGAAGACGTAGCCGGCGGCGTGCAGATCGCGGCGCAGCTCGGCGTGGTTGTAGATCTCGCCGTTGAAGACGACCTTGATGTCGCGGCCGAGCGGGTAGGGTTGCTCGCCGCCGTCGAGGTCCATGATGGCCAGCCGGTTGTTGCCCAGCGCCCAGCCGTCCCCGGCCGCGCTGAACCGGGCATCCGGGCCGCCGTGCCGCTGCAGCGCCGAAACCGCGCGCAGGTGGTGGTGCGCGAGGTCACCGCCCAGGTGTCCATAGATCCGGCACATGACGACTACTTCACCTCCGCGGAGACGCCCGCACGGGCGTAGAGGACGGGGTCGAACGGCGTGGGACCGCCGCAGGTGGCGAACCGCTTCGTGGCGGCGTCCGGGTTGCGCGTGCCGTGCGGCACGCCGGGCGCGGCGAACAGCACGTCGCCGGGGGAGACGTCGTGCCAGCGGTCGATCAGGAACATCTGGCCGTCGCCTTCGAAGGCGATGAAGGCCTCTTCGCTGTCCGGGTGCTGGTGGACGTTGAAGGTCTGCCCCGGCTCCTGGATCCCGCAGTGCAGGCACAGCCGCGCGCTGCCGGTGCCGGGCCAGAACAGGAAGTTCATCACGGCGGTGTGCTCGTCGGCGGCCACTTCGCCGGTGCCGCTGAAGCCGTGCAGCTGTGTTTCGGTGTTCCACAGGTCGTTCTGCAGCCGTGGCGCGGTGCCGGTGGGTTCGCCGCCCTCGAGGCGGGTGCGCCAGACGTACGCGGTCAGGCCGTTGTCGCCGGCTTCGAGTTCGAGGGTCCGCCCGGTCGGCGAGTGCAGGGCGGAGCCGCGCGCGACCTCGGTGCGGTGGCCGGTGACGTCGCCGTGGCCGGAGCCGTCGAACACGACCGCGACGTTCTCTTCTTCGAGCGCCCAGCCGAGGCGCCAGGCCTGGCCCGGTGCGACCTCGACGACGAGCAGGGTCACCTTGTGCGCCCCCATGGCCGGGCCGACCGGCTCGGCGACGCGCCCCCAGTCGAACGGTGCGAAGACGAAGTCCGCGGCGCGGACGATCGTCCCCTGAATCTGGTCGGTGAGCATCCCAGGTCCAATCAGTTGCTGACGATTTGCCAATGGATGGGAAGCAAGATCGATCAATTAACCATGATCGGTTATTGATTTGGCTTCCGGTGGCGACCGTACATAACCAGGCGGGGCGTTGCAAATTCGTGAACAGCTGCCGGTAATCGACTCGAATGGAGTAGGAGACATTGACTGAATCGATTCAGTAAAATTCGGATGCCGCCGAATGAGGGAACCAGGATGCCCGCTGGATCGCCTAAGGACCCGGGTAAACCCCGAGCTGGCCGTCTGTTGTGAAGGTTGTCACACGCGCTGGGTGGTTTGGTTCACGGAAAGCTCCCTTTCGGGGGCAGCAAAGAAAAAGGCGGCCACCTTGCGGTGGCCGCCTGCCGGCGCGCGGAAACGGTGCGCTTATTGCGGAATGGCGAGCAAAGCGGTGTCGACGACCTGTTCCAGCAGTGGCTTGTCGCGGCAGACCGCGCTCATCACCCGGAGTCCCTGGATCATGGTCACCAGGAAGTTCGACACCGCGGGGATGTCGGTGTCCGGCGGCAGTTCGCCCATGCCGCGGGCCAGGTGCAGGGTGCCGTGGAAGGAGTCCTGCAACGCGGCGATCGCGTCGCACACGATCCGGTTGGCCACGTCGTCGTGCGGCACCCGCTCGGTGATCGCCATGACGAGCAGGCAGCCGGGCCGGCCGGGTTCCTTCAGCGCGTCGTCGATCCGGCCCAGCAGCAGGTCGCGCATCACCTGCCGGATCGGCACCCGCTGCATCAGCGATTCGCGGGTGGCGTCGGTGGTCTGCCGCACGTACCGCTGCAGCGCGTGCTCGTAGAGGCCGTGCTTGCTGCCGAACGCCGCGTAGAGCGAGCCCCGCCCGAGGCCGGTCGCCTCGGCGAGGTCCTGGATCGAGGTGGCCTCGTACCCCTGGCGCCAGAAGACCTCCATGGCCTTCTGGATCACCTCGTCGGTGTCGAACTCGCGGACGCGTGGCATGGGTCCAGTCTAAAGATGGTGGAACGAGCGGTCAACAACAGGGTTCGCTATCTGGACTGAGTGATCAAGAATGACGGGGTCAAGGACGAGATTGCGCGGCGTTTTACCAGGAAGATGCTGATTCAGTGCACGTAATCAAGCCCCGCGTTGTTTACTGAGCGATCCAGATTTGCTACGGTCGGAAGCGCCGATCAACAGCGTCAACCCGAGAAGGAGTTCAGTCATGCCTCACGTGCAGCGCCGGTCGTCCGTCAGCGACGAGCTGGCCTGGCAGATCGTCCGCGCGGCCGACGAGGCCGCGAAGGGGACCGACAAGCGGTTCGCCGTCGCGGTGGTGGACGAAGGCGGCCACCTGAAGGCGTTCCTGCGGCAGGACGGGGCGAAGCTCAACGCCGTCCAGGTCGCGCAGGACAAGGCCTACACGGCCGCGTCGTCGGGGATGCCGACCCAGAAGTGGTCGGAGGTGCTGGATGCCGACCCGGTGCTGCGGACGGCCGCGCCCACCGCGATCGACCGCCTGGTCGGCATGGGCGGCGGCCTGCCCATCGTGGTCGACGGCGAGCTCGTCGGGGCGGTCGGCGTCTCCGGCGCCCACTGGACCGACGACGTCAAGATCGCCGAGGCCGGCCTGTCGGCGCTCGACGCGAAGCCCTGACCGCGCACCGAACCCCTTCGGGAGTCACGATGCCCATCGCCCTGTTCGTGCTCGGGCTGACGGTGTTCAGCCTGGGGACGACCGAGTTCATGATCGCCGGCCTGCTGCCGGAACTGTCCGGCGCCTTCGGTGTTTCCCTGCCGCAGGCCGGGCTGCTCATCTCACTGTTCGCGCTCGGCGTCGTCGTCGGCGCGCCGCTGATCACCGCGGCGACCACCAAGGTGCCGCGGAAGACGGCGCTCGTCGCACTGCTCGTGGTGTTCGTGGTCGGCGAGGTGATCGCCGCGTTCGCGCCGTCGTTCGGCGTGCTCATGGCCGCCCGCGTGGTCACCGCCGTCGCGCACGGCTCGTTCTTCGGCATCGGCGCGGTGGTCGCGGCCGGCCTGGTCGAACCGGCCAAACGCGCCCGGGCCATCGCGATCATGTTCGGCGGCCTGACCATCGCCACCATCGCCGGTGTCCCGCTCGGCACGTTCATCGGCCAGCACTTCGGCTGGCGCGCGACGTTCCTGGCGATCGCGGTGCTCGGCGTGATCGACCTCGTCGGCGTCGTCGCGCTGGTCCCGCACCAGCCGCGGGCCGGCCACCTGGGCGTGCGCCACGAACTGGCCGCGTTCCGCAAGCCCAAGGTGTGGCTGGCGCTGGGCACGACCATGCTCAGCCAGGCCGCGCTCTACACCGCCTACACCTACATCGCGCCGCTGCTGACCGACGTCACCGGCTTCTCGTCCGGTCTGGTGCCGCCGCTGCTGGCCCTGTTCGGGGTCGGCACCTTCCTCGGCAGCGTGCTGGGCGGCCGGTTCGCCGACCGCTCGCTGATGGGCACGCTGTGCGCGGGCCTGCTCGTGCTGGCCGTGATGCTCGGCGCGTTCTCCCTGACCGCGCACAGCAAGCCGGCCATGATCGCGACGCTGTTCCTGTTCGGGATCGGCAGCTTCCTGATCAACCCGGCGCTGCAGACGCGGGTGATGAACGAGACCGAAGGCGCGCCGACCCTGGCGAGCACCAGCAACATCTCGGCGTTCAACGTCGGCAACGCGCTCGGCCCGTGGCTCGGCGGCCTCGGCATCAGTGCCGGCGCCGGGCTGCTTTCGCCGAGCTGGATCGGGGCCGGGCTGGCGGTGGCTTCGCTGGTCGTCGCCCTGGCTGCGGTGGGACTCGACCGCCGGACCGGAAAGGAGGAAAACGATGCCGGTCGTACACGTGAACTGGTGGAAGGGAGCCGGTGAGCCCGAGCGCCGCCAGCTCGTCGAAGAGGTGACGGACACCGTTTCGCGGCTCGCGAAGTGCCCCGAAGCGGCCGTCACGGTGATCATCACCGACGTCGAAAAGGACGACTGGGGTCTCGGCGGCAAGCTGGCCGGGGACCTCTGAACCTCGGGAGGGACAGTGACCGGACGCGTCATCGGACCGGACGACCCGCGCTACGCGGACTTCACGGCCGGGATCAACCAGCGCTACACCGCGAAACCGGCGTCCGTGCACCTGCCTCGCACCACGCCGGAGGTCGCCTCGGCGGTCTCCGGCGCCGCCGGGCGGATCGCGATCCGCAGCGGGGGCCACTGCTTCGAGGACTTCGTCCACCACGAGGACGTCGACGAGCTCGTCGACGTCAGTGAAATGTCCGAAGTGGACTTCTCGGACGGCGTCTTTTCCGTCGGTGCCGGGGCGAAGCTCCAGGACGTCTACGAGAAGCTGTACCGCGGCTGGGGCGTGACGATCCCCGGCGGGATCTGCTATTCGGTCGGCGCGGGCGGCCACATCACGGGCGGTGGCTACGGCCTGCTGTCCCGCCGCGACGGCCTGACCGTCGACCACCTGCACGGCGTCGAGGTCGTGCTCGCCGACGGCCGGACCGTCGTCGTCACCCGCGATTCCACCGGCGCCGAGGCCGACCTGTTCTGGGCGCACACCGGCGGCGGAGGCGGCTCGTTCGGCGTGGTGACGCGGTTCCTGTTCGCGGCACCGCTGGTCACCCCGCCGTCCGAGGTGCTGGTGGCCGCGCTGTCGGTGCCGTGGGCGGACCTCGACGAGCGGCGGTTCGCCCGGCTGCTCGGCGGCTACGCGCGCTGGCACCACGAGCACCGCGCGCCGGACTCGCCGGGCGCGGCGCTGTCGAGCCTGCTGATGCTGAACCACCGCTGCAACGGCACGGTCGGCTTGGTGGCCCAGATCGACGCGGCCGCGCCGGCCGCGGCCCGCGTGCTCGACGAGCACCTGTCGGCGGTCCTCGGCGACCTGGTCCCGGCCGGGTTCGCCGGGGCGGGCGAATTCGGCCCGATGCCCGGCCTGGCCCGGCCGCGGCGGCTGCCGTGGCTGCGGGCGACGCGGTTCCTCGGGACGAACACGCCGGTGCTGAACGACCCGACGTTGCGCGCCGAGCACAAGTCGGCGTACGTCCGCAACCCGCTGCCGGAAGAGCAGCTGCGGACGGCGTACGAATTCCTGACCCGGCCGGACGTGACGAACCCGAACGCGATGCTGGTCGCGTTCTCCTACGGCGGCGCGATCTCCGCGGCCGATCCGGCCGCGACCGCGGTGGCCCAGCGGGACAGCACGTTCAAGCTGCTGTACCAGTCGTTCTGGTCCACAGTGGACGCCGACGCGGCGAACATCGCGTGGGTGCGGGAGTTCTACCGTGCGATGTACGCCGGGACGGGCGGTGTCCCGGTGCCGGGCGAGGTGGTCGACGGGTGCTACGTCAACTACCCGGACGCCGACCTGTCGGACCCGGAGCAGAACACCTCCGGGGTGCCGTGGCACGACCTGTACTTCAAGGACAACTACGCGCGCTTGCAGCGGGCGAAGGCGCACTGGGACCCGGAAGACGTGTTCCGGCACCGCCAGTCGATCCGCCCGGCGTGAGCACAGGGAGGGACCATGCCCCGCGTGATCGTCGCCGGCGGCGGGCCGGTCGGCATGCTGCTGGCCGCCGAACTCGGCCGCCGCGGCGTGCCGGCCACCGTCGTCGAGAAACTGACCACCACCCACGACGAACCGCGTGCGGGCACCCTGCACGCGCGCACCACGCAGTCGTTGCTGCGCTGCGGGTACCTGCCCGTGCCGGACCCGCCGCCCGCTCCGGACGCCGTCGTCGAAGTCCCGTTCCACTTCGGCGGCCGCCCGGTGCTTACGCTCGAGTCGCCCGCCCTGGAAGGGCCGCCGATGATCGGGCAGTCCCAGTCCGCCATCGAGCGGTTCTTCGAGGCGCAGGCGCGCTCGTCCGGCGTGGAGATCCTGCGCGGGCACGAGGTCACGGGGGTCCGCGACGACGGCGACCGCGTCACCGTCTCCACCGGCCACGGCGAACTCACCGCCGATTACGTCGTGGGCTGCGACGGCGCCCGCAGCACCGTCCGGGTGGCGGCCGGGATCACCGGGACCACCCACCCGGCGACGTTCGCCGGCATCCTCGGCCTGGCCCGCCTGGGCGACCCGGCACGGGTGCCCGGCGGCTGGACGCACGGGCCGTCCGGCTGGACGCTGGTCAACGTCGACCCGGCCGGGCACAGCCGGATCCTGACGCACGAGTTCACCGAGCCGCTGCCCGAGCGCGGTGCCCCGGTCACCCTCGAAGACCTGCGCGCGGCCGCGTCGCGCATCCTCGGCCATGACGTGCCGATGAGCGACGCGACGTTCCTCGGCCGGTTCAGCGACTTCACCCGGCTGGCCGACCGCTACCGCCACGGCAGGCTGCTGCTCGCCGGCGACGCGGCCCACGTGCACGCCCCGCTCGGCGGCCAGGGCCTCAACCTCGGGATGCAGGACGCGATCAACCTCGGCTGGAAGCTCGCGATGGTCGTCAGCGGCACGGCCACGGACGCGCTCCTCGACAGCTACCACGCGGAGCGGCACCCGGTCGCCGAAGCCGTCATCGCCAACACCCGCGCGCAGGCCGCGCTGATGCGGCCGGGGCCGGAGTTCGGGCCGCTGCGCGAACTCGTCGGCGACCTGCTGGCGGTCCCGGACGCCAACCGGCTGCTCAGCGACCGGATCACCGGGCAGGGCGTGCGCTACGGCCCGGCCGGTGCGTTCCTGCCGAACCTCCCGCTCGGCGAGCGGACGGTCGCCGAGCTGCTGCACCCGGGCCGCCCGGTGCTGCTGCTCGCCCCGGGCGCGGCGGCACTGGCCGACGCGGCGGCGGACTGGAAGGACGGCGTCGACGTCGCCGGGCACGACGCGGACCTCGGCGAACCGGCGATCCTGCTGCGCCCGGACGGGTACGTCGCGTGGGCGGGCCGGGACGCGGAGCGGCTGACGCGGGCCCTCACGGCCTGGTTCGGCCCCCGGTGAGGATCACCAGGTCGGGCGCGCCGTGACACCGCCGTCGACGACCAGGTCGTGGCCGGTGATCCAGGACGCCAGCGGCGACGCCAGGAACACGCACGCGTTGCCGACGTCGGCGGGTGTCCCCAACCGGCCCAGCGGGGCCGCGCGGTGCCAGCGTTCGGCTCCTTCCGGCCAGTCCTCTTCCAGGCCGGGCCGCGAAATCAGCCCCGGCGACACCGTGTTGACGCGGATCCCGCGCGGCCCGTACTCCAGCGCCGCGCCGCGGGCGTGCATCACCAGGGCCGCCTTGGCCGCGCTGTAGTGGACGTGCCCGGGCGCCGGCTGCCGGGCCTCGATCGACGCGATGTGCGTGACGCTCCCGCCGTCCACCAGTAGCCGGGCCGCGGCTTGGGTGCAGGAGAACGCGCTGGTCAGCGTGCTGTCCAGCATCGCGCGCCAGCGCTGGACCGTCAGTTCGCCGAGTGCTTCGACCGGCTGGACGCCGGCGTTGTTCACCAGCGCGTCGAGCCGGCCGCCCCAGTCCGCGACGGCGTCGAGCAGCGCGTGGCAGGCCTGGTCGTCGGTGAGTTCTGCGGCGAACGCGCGGGCCCGGCCGCCCGCCGCCTCGATCGTCGCGACGACGTCATCGGCCGCGCCGGGACGGCGGTGGTGCACCGCGACGGCCGCGCCCGCTTCGGCGAACCGCAGCGCGATCCCGCGGCCGATCACCCCGGAAGCACCGGTGACGCAGGCGGTCGTGCCGGACAGGTCGGGCAGGGAGGTCACCGCGCCGAGCGTAGCTGCGCGCCCCAGTCCGTCGTAGGTTGTGGGGCATGGCCAAAACCCGGAAGTTCGCCGAGCTGCTGCAGACGCAGATCCGCCACGAGTTCACGGCCGCCCAGCAGTACATCGCGCTGGCCGTCTGGTTCGACGCCCGCGACCTGCCCCGGCTGGCCAAGCGCTTCTACCGGCAGGCGATCGAGGAGCGCAACCACGCGCTGGCGATGGTCCGTTACCTGCTCGACCGCGACGAGCCGGTGGCCATCCCCGGCAGCGACGACGTGCGGAACGACTTTTCGAGCGTGCACGAAGCGATCGAGCTGGCCTTGACACAGGAACGCACGGTCACCGCCGACATCGAGGCGATGGCGAAGGCCGCGCGGCTGGAGGAGGACTACCTCGGCGAGCAGTTCGTGCACTGGTTCCTCACGGAACAGGTGGAGGAGGTGGCGCAGATGTCCACGCTGCTCACCGTGGTCGAGCGGGCGGGCGGCAACCTGTTCGAGGTGGAGAACCACCTGTTCCGCGAGTCGGCCACGGAGGTGGCGGACGCACCGGACATGCCGCCGGTGGCAGGCGGGAAGCTCTGACAGTGGCCGGGCGGCCCCGGCCACTGTCAGACCCGCTCACCAGTTCTTGCAGGCGATGCCCAGGCTCTGGTTGTTGTCGACGCGCTTGAGCTGCCCGCAGCTGCGGATGCCGACGCCGTGCGCGTAGGTGGCGTTGACGTTGAACCGGTGCAGGCAGCTGCTTCCGGTGCTGCTGCCGCCGCAGATCATCGTGTACGTCTTGGTCGGCGACGTCGTCGCGGAGTAGATGAACTCGTACTGCGCCGGCCCCTGCGGCTCCGGGATGCCGTGGATCGTGGCCTGGTTGACGTGGTAACCGCTGCCGAAGAGGATCATCTCGACGTTGTCCTTGGTGACGACGGTGTCCGCCGACGCCGCCGGGGCGACCGCGACCGAAAGTGCCGCCACCGCGCCGAAGACGCCGAACATCCTGGTGTATTTCACTTCTGCCTCCCAGAAAACTTTCCACCCAGTTGATCGCCAGTGGGTTATTCCCCGCTGGTGGCAGCGGAGCCTAGGTGCGCCTTGTTGATCTTGTCAATCGACGGCCGCGCGAGATTCGGCTACGATCAGGGCAGTCGTACAGGACGATCGCCCTGATCGGAGGACCGGATGCCTTCCCCGATGGCGGCCCGTGGTGAAGAGGCCCGGCGACGGCTGCTCGCGGCGGCCCTCGAACTGGTGCCGGAGCGGGGCTGGGCCGCGGTCAGCACCCGCGTCCTGGCCGAGCGCGCCGGGGTCACGCCGAGCGTCGTGCACTACCACTTCGCGTCGGTCCAAGCGGTGCTCGTGGAGGCCGTGCTCGGCGCGATGCGCGGTGTGCTCGCCGAGTTCGAGGCGTTGTTCGAACGGGTACGCACGCCGGAGGAAGCCGCCGACGCGGTGCTCGGCTCGGTCGCCGGGTACACCGGTACCGATCCGCTGTCGCTGGTGTTCCTCGAGGCCTACCTGGCCGCGACCCGTGACGAGACGCTGCGCCGCGGTATCGGGGCACTCGTCGACGACCTGCGCGCGCGCCTCGCGGACCGGCTCGGCGGCTGGGGTGTTCCCGACGCCGGCGCCACGGCGGCGGTGCTGGTGGCCGCCGTCGACGGGCTCCTGCTGCACCGCGCGCTGAGCCCCGCCGAAATCCCCGCGCTGGCAACGGTTCTGCGCCGGGTGACGGCGGCGCGGGCATGAGGCCGGGCCGGGTGTGGCGGGCCGTGTTCCGGGCGCCGGTGTGGCTGTACGACCACGGCTGCGGCCGGCTGCTCGGCCGCCGGTTCCTCTGCCTGACCCACGTCGGGCGGCGGTCGGGCCGCACCTACCGCACGGTGCTCGAGGTCGTCGGCACCGACGGCGGGGAGTACTTCGTCGTCGCCGGGCTGGGCGACGGCGCCGACTGGTTCCGCAACATCCGGGCCCGGCCGCCGGTCGGCGTGGTCGTCGGCGCCCGCCGGTTCGTGCCCCGCCACCGGGTGCTGGGCGAGGCCGAAGCCGTCGAGGTCTTCGCGCGGTACGAGCACCGCAACCGGTGGGTGCGGCCGGTCCTGCACCGCGTGCTGGGCAAGCTCCTCGGCCGGCCCTACGACGGCAGTGCCGCCGCGCGCGTCCGGATGGCCCGGCAGCTGCCGGTCGTCGGGCTGTCCGAGGCGAACGGCTGATCGTTCCACCCGCGGTGTCCAAGCCTCCTTGGCGGCGTTGGCGGGACGGCGACGCAGCACGCGGTCCCCGCCCGTGCGTTTCACCTGTTCGCGCGGTATTGCCGCGAGATCGGGTGGTCCGGTCGCGCGCCGGCCTCGGCGGGGTTGCGGGCGTGCAACCATTTGCCGTCGGTCGGCCGGTTCTCCGCCGCCGGGGCTAGCGCCGTGCCGCCGTTCGGCGTAATGGTGAGGGTTCTCGCCGGCGACGGGGCCGGCAGAAGGTGGCAGCGATGGCAGAGCGGTTCGACTTCACCCTCGACCCGGTCGAAGCGGATGTCCTCGGCCAAGCCCTCGGTGTGCCCGCGCGGATCTTCCCCCTTCGCTTCGGGCCTTCGCCGGGGGATCCCGCGCGGCTGGCCGAGCTGGCGGACGACGTCGAGGCCGCGCTCGCCGGGCGGCGGCTGTCCGTGCGCGGCCGGCTCAACAGCCGCCTGCTCACCGCGTTCTCCCTGTTCGCCGGGCACCGGGTGCTGGTCGCCATCGCCGGGATCGACGGGCTCGGCGCGACCATCGCGGTGGCCGCGCTGACCGACGGCGCGCAGGCCCTCGGCATCACCCAGCTCGCCGCGGACGACCGGCTCGAGTTCTCGCTCTTCTCGGACGAGGAGTTCGTCGACGTGCTGGCCGGGGTGCTGCCCGCGGTCGAGGGCGCGGGCGGTCCGGCCGTCTCCGTCGAGCGGCGGGCCGGCCCCGAGCTGTCGGCGATGCGGCGGCGGCGCCTGGCCGAGGCCGACCACGACCACGAGGAGACCCTCGCCTTCGACACCCTCGAAATGGGGCCCAGCCTCGGTCCCGGCGAGCCGGCGGAACCCGAGGCGGACGAGCTCGCCGGCCTTCTCGAGGGAACCCGCTTCGGCGGCGGGCAGATCGTGGTGCGGGGGCGCCGGACGGCCGCGCCCACGCTGGGCTGGGTCGACACGGAGGCCGGCCGGTACCTGGTGCACGCGCGGACCGGGCCCGGCGAGGCCGTGTCGGCGCGGTACGAACCCGCCGGCCGCGAGGCCGTGGCCGGCGCGATCGGACGGGCGGTGGCGCATGTCTACTGACGGTGGTTTCGCGGTCGGCCCCCAGGCCGGCGCCCAGCTGGTGGCTGCGCTCGACGCCGTCGCGGCGACGCTGGAGGCGGAAGCGGGCCGGTGGCCGGTGCTCGGCGGTGAGCCCCCGCTCGGGACGACCCCGGCCGGCCGGTGCGTCGCCGCCCGGATGGCCGCCACCGCCACGGACGACCGCGGCCTGCTGACCGGGCTCGAACGCGCCCGGACGGCGTTCCCCCAGTACGTCGAGGCGATCGAGACGGCCGCGAAGAACTACGCAGGGCGCGAGGCCGCGACGCACGACACGATCGGCCGCCTCGGCCCGGAATCCTGAGGACCCGATGTCGACGAGCTGGCACGAGCAGTTCCGGCAGCGCCTCCGGCGCTCCGCCCCGCCCGCGGCGGAGCGGGGAGAGGGCTTGGAGCTGCGGCCCGCCGCCGGGGTGCCGGTGACGGTGTGGGAGAACGTCTCCCACGAGCAGATGCTGACCGAGGTCACGACGAACGCGAACCCGGCGGCGGTCGCGGAGTCGGCACAGGAGTGGCTCCGCATCGGCGACGAGCTCCGGCAGCACGAGCGCGCGCTCACCCGCGCGATCGAGGAGAGCCGCAGCGACTGGCGCGGCGCGGGTGGTGACGCGGTCCGCCGCCACCTGACGGAGGTCGCCCACTGGCTGGGCACCACCGCGCGCGGCGCGCTGTTGGCCGGACGGCAGCAGCAGCTCCACGCGCAGGCGCTGGAGGAGGCCCGCCGCCGCATGGCGGCCAACCCGCCGGTCGGCTTTTCCGCGGAGGCGGCGAACGTCCGGCTGCAGGGGATCACCGACCCGCTCGAGTACGCGCGGCAGCTGTCGGAGGACACCCGGCTCCGGCAGGCCCAGGACGCGGCCCACGCCGAGGCGGTGCGGATCATGACGGAGTTCGACCACGCGCTGACCCAGGCGGCGGTGACGCCGTTTTTCGCTGCGCCACCGGAACTGCCGGGGGTTGCGGTCCGAAGTGGACTCGCGGTGCGTGGTGGTGCGGTGACGGGCGGGCCGGGGCGGCCGGTGGAGGGGCTCGGTGCGGGGTCTTCGGTGGCGGCCGGGTTCGGGGCGGAGGGTCCGGGGCCGCGGCCGCTGGTGCCGCCGGTGCCGCTGCCGGATTCGACGGGAGTGAGCGGCGTGCCTTCGGGGCAGCCGGCTGCGGTGGCCGGAGTCGCTCCGGTGCCGCACGGTTCGGGGGAGGGAGATCGTTCGTTCTTGCGGCCGGATGCGTCGGTGGGGCGGGAGGTTCCCGTTTTGCCGCAGTCGGGCTCGGTAGAGGGAGACCGTTCGTTCTCTCGGTCGGATGCGGTGGCTGGTGGGGTTCCGCCGTTGCCGCAACCAGGCTCGGCGGGGGAGGGAGATCGTTCGTTCTCGCGGGCGGATGCGCCGGTGGGGCGGGAGGTTCCCGTTTTGCCGCAGCCTGGCTCGGTAGAGGGAGACCGTTCGTTCTTGCGGCCGGATCCGGCCGCGGGGCGGGAGGTTCCGCCGTTGCCGCCGCCAGGAGCAGCGGCGGAGGGCGACCGGTCGTTCTCCCGGTCGGATCCGGGGGCGAGAAGCGGGATTCCGCCATTTCCGCAGCCGGATTCCGCCGCGCCGCAAGGAGTTCCCCCGTTCCGGCAGCCGGATGCCCACCTCCCCGGCGGTCCGCACCCGGACTCGACAGCCGCGAGCGGGGCACGCTTCGTTCCGCCGATCCCGGCGGCGGATCCCGGCGTCGCGGGCGGGGTTCCGCCGCTGCTGCCGCCCGATCCGGCCGCGGTGACCGGAACCGGCGGGCCGAACCGGGTGCCGTCACCGGGACCTGCGCCGAGCAGTGCGGCCGGACCCGGCCGCGTGCCCCCGCTCTCCCCGGGCGGCTCTGCTTCCCGCGGCCGCCGGCCCGGCATCCCCGGCGGCGGGCTCGGCGGTGCCGGCCTCGCCCCCGGCAACCCGGAGCGGTCCGGCGCGACGCGGGACATGCCCACCAGCGGTCTCACCGGCAGCCGGGACACCCCCACCGGCATCCCCGCCGGCGCGTTCGAAGGGCCTCCGGGCAACCAACCGGGCACACCACCGCCACTGGCCGGAATTCCCCGCACCGGCGGCAAGCCGGCCGAGGACGAGGAACACCGCGTTGCCGACTACCTCGAACCCGACCCCGAACTCTTCGCCGCCGAGCAACCCGTTGTTCCGCCCACTCTCGGTGACTGGAGGAAGAACAAGAAAAGGAGGAAGAAGCCGTGACCGGATTCGGAGTTGCCGCCGACGAACTGACCGTGCACGCCGGTCACCTCGATGCGCTGGAAGCCCGGTTGTCGGCCGTGGCCGTCTCGGCTGCCGATGCCTCGATGGACGGGAACGCCTACGGGCTGCTCTGCTCCTTCCTCCCGCCGTGCGTCAATCCCGTCGAAGACAAGGGAAAAGCCGCCCTGGCCGCCACCGTCGAGGCGGTGCGGACCACCGCCGTGAACGTCCGCACCGCCGCCGGGAGCTACCGGCAGCGCGAAGACTCCTCCGCCCAGCCCTTCCGCGACTACCTCGCCTGAGAGGACCGAAGATGACCGGACCCGGCGTCATGGCGACGAACGGCAGCCCCGACGAAGCCAAAGCGCGGCTCGACCAGTGGGCCGCCGGACTGAACGCGAAGGCCGCGAAATACGAGTCGGTCGCCCGGCAGACCGGGGACCTGCGGCTCAGCGCCACCAGCGTGTCGAACTTCGTGCGGGTGACCGTCCGGGCCGACGGCAGCGTCACCGACCTCGAGTTCGGGCCCAAGGCGCGGACCGTCCCGATGCCCGAACTGGCCACGCTGATCCTCGACACCATGCGCCGCGCCCAGGCCGGCATCGCCGGGCGGGTCGGGGAGGTCCTGGCCGCCGAACTCGGCGACGACGATCCCCGGACCCGCGAACTCATGCTGGCCGAACTGCGCGGCCGGTTCCCCGACCCGGACGACGAACCGCCGGAGCCCGAAAGCGGCGGCGACGACGAAGCCGCCCAGGACGACGACGAGCCGTGGTGACCCCCCTTCCCTTCGCTTGAGACGGATCCGGACGTGACCAATCCCGCGTTCACCGGCGCATCCCTGCTGGAATCGGCCACCGACCTCAAGTCGGCCATCGACAGCGGCGACTGGGCCGCCGGCGCCCTCGCCGCGGCCGGCGCCGGGCTCGACGCGCTGGGTGCGGTGATGGACCCCTTCGGCACGATCCTCGCCCAGGGGGTCGGCTGGCTGATGGAGCACGTCGGCCCGCTCAAGGAGGCGCTGGACGCCCTCGCCGGGGACCCGGCGCAGATCGCCGCGCACGCCGAGACGTGGCAGGCCGTCGGCGTCCAGCTGGCGCAGATCAGCACCGATCTGACCGCACTGGCCGCCGCCGACACGCCGAGCTGGACCGGCCCGGCGGCCGACGCCTACCGCCAGCGGACCGCCGACACCGCGAACCTCCTCCTCGCGTCGCAGAACGCCGCGGAGGGGGCCGCGGGCGGGGTGCGCGCCGCCGGGGAACTGGTGGCCGCGGTCCGCTCGCTGGTCCGCGACGTCATCGCCGAGCTCGTCGGCCGCATGATCAGCTGGGCGCTGCAGGTCCTCAGCACGGTCGGCATCGGCCTGGCCTGGGTGGTGCCGCAGGTGACCCGGGCCGTCGCCTCGACCGCCACGAAGATCGCGAGCCTCACCGGCCGGGTGATCGACGCGCTGGGCAAGCTCGTCCCGCTGCTCAAGCGGGCGGGCGACCTCTTCGGCGACGCATCCACGGCGCTCCGGCGCGTCGACGCCGGATCGGTCACGCCGTCGCGCGCGGTCGGCGACCTGCCGACGAGGCCCGGCACGGTGGAAAAGCTGCCCGGCGACGGTGGATCGGTCACGCCGTCCGCCGCGAACGGCGACCTGCCGGCCGGCCCGGGCAGCACCCCGCCGCCGAAACCGTCCACATCGGACACACCGAATGCTCCGGACGTTCCCGCGGCCACGAAGCCGTCTTCGGCCACACCCCCGCTGAGGGACCGCGGCAACCCCGCCGAACACGACGTCCCCGTCAAAGACCGCACGCTCTGCGCCGACCCGATCGACGTCGCCACCGGCTGGGTCGTCCTGGCCCAGGACGACGCCGAGTTCGCCGGCGCCTTGCCGCTCGTGGTGTCACGCACCCACATCTCGGCGTACCGCCACGGCCGCCTGTTCGGGCCGTCCTGGGCGTCGACGCTCGACCAGCGCCTGGAAGCCGGGCCCGGCGGGCTGGACCTGGCGCTGGCCGACGGCACGCTGCTGACCTTCCCCGTGCCGGCCGGCGACGCCCCGGTGGTGCCGGAGAGCGGACCGCGGCTGCGGCTGTGGCGGGACGCCGCCGGGTACGTCGTCGGCGATCCGGCCACCGAACGGCTGCTGTTCTTCGCGGAAGACGGCCGGCTGCGCGCCCTCGGCGACGGCGACGGCAACCACGTCGTGATCGGCTACGACGACGCCGGCCTGCCCGCCGAGCTGCGGCACTCCGGCGGGTACCGGCTGTTCGTCGAGACCGGGAACGGCCTGGTGACCGCTCTCCACCTGCCCGGGGCGGACACCCCGCTGGCCCGCTACACCTACGACGAGCAGCGGCGGCTCACCGAAGTGGCCGACGCCCGCGGCGTTCCCACGAAGTTCACCTACGACGCCGACGGCCGGATCGTCCGGTGGGAGGACTGCACCGGCCGTTGGTACCGCTACGGCTTCGACGCCCTCGGCCGGTGTGTCCGCACCGAGAGCGACGGCGGCCACCTGGACTGCACGCTCGAGTACGACCGGGAAAACCGCGTCACCCGGCTCACGAACTCCCTCGGCGCCACGACGACCTACCGGCTCGACGAACGCCTGCGCGTGGTCGCCGAGACCGATCCGCTCGGCCACACGTCCACAGTGGACCTCGACGGGTACGGCCGGGTGCTCGCCCGGACCGACCCGCTCGGCCGCACCACCACCTACGAGCTCGACGACGCCGGCAACGTCGTGCGTGTGACCCGGCCGGACGGCGGCGCCGGCGTCTCCGAACACGACGGGAACGGACGGCCGGTGCTGCGCACGGGGCCCGACGGCGCGGTCTGGCGGCGGGAGTACGACCCGCGCGGCAAGCTCGTGCGCACCACCGACCCGCTGGGCGCGGTCACGCGGTACGGGTACGACGAAGCGGGCAACATCGCCACCGTCACCGACGCGCTCGGCGGTGTCACCCGGTTCGAGAACAACGCGGCGGGGCTGCCGGTCGCGGTCACCGATCCGCTCGGGGCCGTCACCCGCTACGAATACGACGGCTTCGGCCGGGTCACCACCGTCGTCGGCCCGCTGGGCGCGGTGACCAGGATGCGCTGGTCGCCCGACGGCGACCTGCGGGAACGGGTCGAGCCGGACGGGGCGACCCAGCGCTGGTCCGACGCGGCTTCGGGCACCGCCGAAGAAGCCGTCGACGCGCGCGGCCTGGTCAGCCGCACCGAGTTCGGCCCCTTCGACCTGCCGGTCGCCGAACAGGGCCCGGACGGCCACCGGCTCGGGTACGCCTACGACACCGAACTGCGGCTCGTGGCGGTGACCAACGAGCAGGGACTGGTCTGGCGCTACACCTACGACGCCGCCGGGAACCTGGTCGCGGAAACCGACTTCAACGGCCGCACCACGCGCTACGGCTACGACCCCGCCGGGCAGCTCGTCCGGACCGACCGGGCCGACGGCACGACCGTGCTGCTCGAACGCGACGTCCTGGGCCGGATCGTCACCCGCCGCGCGGGTCCCGACGTGGCCGTCTTCGCCTACGACGCCGCGGACCGGATGATCTCCGCGCGCAACGACGTCGCCGAGGTGACCTTCACCTACGACCCGCTCGGCCGGGTGGTGGCGGAGTCCGTCGACGGCCGCGTGGTGCACTCGGAATACGACGCGCTCGGCCGCCGGACCGTCCGGCGGACGCCGTCGGGGGCGCAGTCCGCCTTCAGCTACGACGCGGCGGGCCGCCCGGTCGCGCTGCGCACCGGCACCCGGGTGCTGCGGTTCGTCCACGACCGGGGCGGCCGCGAACTGTCCCGGCGGTTCGGGCAAGCCGAGCTGCGGCAGTGGTGGGATCCCCAGGACCGGCTGCTCGGCCAGGCGGTGCGCGCCGGCGAGCGGACGACCCAGCGGCGCGAGTACGCCTACCTGCCCGACGGCCACCTCGCGGGGGTCACCGACGCGCTGTCCGGCCCGCGGGCGCTGGAGGTCGACGCCGCCGGGCGGGTGCGGTCGGTGGCCGGGCCCGGGTGGCGGGAGGACTACGCCTACGGCGCGTCCGGCGCCGTCACGCACGCGAGCGGGCCCGCCGCGGCCGGGCCGCGCCGCTACGCGGGCACGCTGCTGACCGCCGCCGGGGACACGGTCTACCGGCACGACGCCCTCGGCCGCACGGTCGAGCGGCAGCGGCACGGCCGGGTCTGGCGCTACCACTGGAACTCCGACGACCGGCTGACCGCGGTCGGCACCCCGGACGGGACCGGGTGGGTGTACCGCTACGACGCGCTCGGGCGGCGGATCGCGAAGCTGCGCCTCGACGGCGGCGGGCAGGTCGCCGAACGGATCGGCTTCACCTGGGACGGCACCGAACTGGCCGAGGAAACCCACGCCGGGATGACCGTCGCCTGGGACCGGGAGCCCGGCGCCGGGCGGCCGGTCGCGCAGACCGAGCGCCTGCGGACCGGCGAGCGGTTCCACACGATCGTCACCGACCTGGTCGGCACACCGGCCGAACTCGTCGACGAGGCGGGCGAGGTCGCCTGGCACCTGCGCGCGACGCTGTGGGGCCAGGTCGCCGACGAGCCCGCGCGGGCCTGGACGCCGCTGCGCTTCCCCGGCCAGTACCACGACCGGGAAACCGGGCTGCACTACAACTTCCACCGCTACTACGACCCGGAAACCGGCCGCTACCTCACGCACGACCCGCTCGGGCTGGGCCCGGCGCCGGACTCGCTGGCGTACGTGCCCAACCCGACCCGCCAGATCGACCCGCTCGGGCTCACCGGCGTCACGCCCTGCGCGGCGGGCGGGAGCGGGGGCGGCAAACGGCCACCCAGCAGCAATCCGGGGCTGCCGGGGTCGTCGGGGCCCCAGCCGGCGAAGCGGGCCAAGACCAGCTACGACGACGGCACCCACGGCGCGAAGGGCCGGGAGCAGAAGCGGCTCACGGACCTGTTCGACAACCGGCTGAAGGCGCCGGGCGGCCCGGCGAAGGGGAAGGTCAGCGGCGACACCCACCAGTCGGAGCACCCGATCGGCTACGAGGTGCTCGGCCGCGGCAGCGACGCCAAGCGCGGGGCCGGGGAACAGCAGAAAAAGCTGGAGAACCACGCGCCCGCGTACCAGGAGGAGTACCACTCCCACCGGGAGCACATCGGCACCGGCACGAGTTCGCGGACGGCGCCGTCGGGCTTCACCGCCCAGTCCTACCGCGACTCGCAGCGCACCGCGCTGGAGTCGGGCGACCCGAACACGGCCCTGCAGCTCAACCAGCTCGACTACGCCCACCAGCCGACGTTCCACGGCAAGACGGGCACGCTCGAGGGCGACATCGCGGACGACTCCTTCCACCACATGGTCGACAAGTCGGTGGGCAAGGGCGTCACGTACGCGACGGGCAAGGGCGTCAACGAAACCACCCCGCCGCTGAGCACGCACGACGCGCGGGAACTGCACGCGGCTCGTGAGGCCGCGCGCACCGGGCGGTTCCCGGATCACCAGACGTACGAGGAAGAACTCGAGGAGATCCACCGGCGCACGTACCGCGACCCGACGCCGAAGGACTGGGAGGCGCTCGAACGCGGCGACTACGACAAGCCGGACGACGACTGAGCCTGCGGACCATCCGGGATTGCGCTGCGTAGCCGACCGTTGTCAGTGAGCGGTATGCGGGTTTAAGCTGTCGGCAACAAACGAATGTTATCGCTAACAGGATCAGCGAAAGTTTCGAGAATTCGTCGAATTTCGGATCCGATGGCGAAAGTTTCGGTCGCCACCGGCTCACTTCTGCCTGTCCTCAGGAGGTTGCGTGAAATCCCGGATCCTCGCCATCGCCGTGGTGTTGCTGACGGCCCTGCTCAACGCCCCCGCCGCGGAGGCCGCGCTGCCGGGCAGCTTCCGGTGGACTTCCAGCGGGGTGCTGATCAGCCCGAAATCCGATGCCACGCACAACATCGCCGGAATCAAGGACCCGACGGTCGTCTACTCCGGTGGCAAGTACCACGTGTTCGCCAGCACCGCGAACGCCGCGGGCTACAACCTGGTTTACCTCAATTTCTCCGACTGGTCCCAGGCCGCTTCGGCGCCGCAGTACTACCTGGACAAATCCGCGATCGGCACCGGTTACCGGGCGGCGCCGCAGGTCTTCTACTTCGCGCCGCAGGGAAAGTGGTACCTCGTCTACCAGAACGGCAACGCCGCCTACTCCACCAACAGTGACATCTCGAATCCCAACGGCTGGAGCGCGCCGAAGAACTTCTACGGCGCGATGCCGGACATCATCAAGCAGAACATCGGCAACGGCTACTGGGTCGACATGTGGGTCATCTGCGACTCCGCCAACTGCTACCTGTTCTCCTCCGACGACAACGGGCACCTGTACCGGTCGCAGACGAGCGTGGCGAACTTCCCCAACGGCTTCGGCAACACGGTGATCGCGATGCGGGACTCGAACAAGAACAACCTGTTCGAGGCAAGCAACGTCTACAAGATCGCCGGCCAGAACCAGTACCTGCTGCTGGTGGAGGCGATCGGCACCGGCGGGCGCCGCTACTTCCGCTCGTGGACGTCGTCGAGCCTCACCGGCACCTGGAATCCCCTGGCCGCCAGTGAAAGCAACCCCTTCGCCGGGGCGAACAACGTCACCTTCCCCGCCGGCCAGTGGTCCAAGGACATCAGCCACGGCGAAATGATCCGCTCCGGCAACGACCAGACGCTGCCGATCAACCCGTGCCGGCTCCAGTACCTCTACCAGGGCAAGAACCCGAACGCGGGCGGCGACTACAACAGCCTGCCGTGGCGGCTCGGCCTGATCACCCAGACGAACTCGAACTGCTGACGAGGAGGACGTCGATGAAAAACCGGTTGCTGGCCGCCGCGGCGGCCCTGGCGATCGCGTTCACCGGCCTGACCGGTGTCGCGAACGCGGAGTCGAACGGCGGCGTGCGGATCATGCCGCTCGGCGACTCGATCACCCACGGCACGGGCGTGCCCGGCGGGTACCGGATCGGCCTGTGGCAGCGTCTGGCCGCGGGCCGCTACACCAACGACTTCGTCGGCTCGCAGTTCAACGGTCCCGGCAGTCTCTGGGACCACGACCACGAAGGGCACCCCGGCTGGCGCATCGACCAGATCGACGCCAACGTCACCGGCTGGATGCACACGTTCAACCCCCGCTCGGTGCTGCTGCACATCGGCACCAACGACGTGCTGCAGAACTACAACGTCGCGGGCGCGCCGGGCCGGCTGTCCACGCTGATCGACCACATCACCGCCGCCGCGCCGAACGCCGACGTGTTCGTCGCCCAGCTCATCCCGCTCGGGTGGGCGAGCGGGGACGCCACCGTGCGGACGTTCAACAACGCGCTGCCCGGGATCGTGCAGAGCAAGGTGAACGCCGGCAAGCGCGTGCACCTGGTGAACATGCACAATGCGGTTTCGACCGCCGACCTCCCCGACGGCGTCCACCCGAACGCCGCCGGCTACGACAAGATGGCCGCCGTCTGGTACAACGCCCTGCGGGCGGTCCCGGGCAGCATCGGCAACCCGCGCCCGGCAGCGGCGGCCGAGACGCTCGCCGCGGCGACCCTGGGTTCGGCGGCCGGCGCGAAGGGCAGGACGTTCGCCGCCGCCGTCGCCAACGGCCACCTCGGCGAATCGGCGTACGCCACCACGCTGGACCGCGAGTTCACCGGCGTCACCCCGGAGAACGAGATGAAGTGGGACGCGACCGAGCCGTCACGCGGTTCGTTCCGCTTCGGCGGCGGTGACGCCATCGTGAACCACGCCCAGGGCCACGGCCAGAAGGTCCGCGGCCACACGCTGGTGTGGCACGCCCAGCTGCCCGGCTGGGTGAACGGCATCGGCTCCGGCTCCGACCTGCTCGCGGCGATGCGCAACCACATCAACGGCGTGGCCGGGCACTACCGCGGCAAGATCGTCTACTGGGACGTCGTCAACGAGGCCTTCAACGAGGACGGCACCCGGCGCCCGTCGGTGTTCCAGCAGCTCATCGGCAACAGCTACATCGAGGAGGCGTTCCGCGCCGCCCGCGCGGCCGACGGCTCGGCGAAGCTCTGCTACAACGACTACAACACCGACAACCAGAACGCCAAGAGCAACGGCGTCTACACCATGGTGCGCGACTTCAAGGCCCGCGGCGTGCCCATCGACTGCGTCGGGTTCCAGGCCCACCTGTCGGCCGGGCAGAACCTTTCGACGCTGCAGGCCAACCTCCAGCGGTTCGCGGCGCTCGGCGTCGACGTGAACATCACCGAGCTCGACGTCGGCGGGTCCGGCACTGGCCAGGCGAACACCTACGGCCAGGTCGTCCGGGCCTGCCTGGCGGTTTCGCGCTGCACGAGCATCACCACGTGGGGCGTCACCGACAAGTACTCCTGGCGCAGCGGCAGCACGCCGCTGCTGTTCGACGGCAACTACACCAAGAAGCAGGCCTACACGGCCGTGCTTCAGGCCTTCGGTGCGGCGTGAGGGAGACACGATGAAACGCATGCTCGGCGTCCTGCTGGCCCTGGTCGTCATGGTCACCGGTCTGGCCGCGCCCGCCCACGCGGCGGCGCTGACCAGGGTGACGAACTTCGGCAACAACCCGACCAACCTGAACATGTACGTCTACGCCCCCGACCGGGTCGCGGCCAGGCCGGCGCTGCTGGTGCTGGTGCACTACTGCGGCGGCTCGGCGAGCTCGATCTTCGGCTGGAACGGCAAGGACTACGTCACCGCGGCCGACCGCTACGGGTACGTCATGGTGCTGCCGGAAGCGACCCGCAGCGAGAAGTGCTTCGACGTCTCGACGCCGAACGCGTTGCGGCGGAACGGCGGTGGCGACTCGACGGGCATCATGTCGATGGTCGCCTGGGCCAAGTCCCGCTACAACGTCGATCCGGCGCGGGTCGTGGTCAGCGGGTTCTCCTCCGGGGCGATGATGACGAACGTGCTGGCCGCCCAGTACCCCGACGTGTTCTCGGCGGCCTCGGCGTTCTCCGGCGTGCCCGCCGGGTGTTTCGCCACCACGAACGGCTCGCTGTGGAACAGCACCTGCTCGGGCGGGCGGTCGATCAAGACCGCGCAGCAGTGGGGCGACACGGCCCGGGCGATGTACCCCGGCTACACCGGCCGCTACCCGCGGATGCAGCTGTGGCACGGCACGACCGACACGACGCTGTCGTACCCGAACTTCGGTGAAGAGATCAAGCAGTGGACCAACCTGAACGGGTTGAGCCAGACACCGGCGTTCACCGACCACCCGCAGTCGTCGTGGACGCGCACGCGCTACGGCAACACCGGCACGCAGGCCACGGTCGAAGGGGTCAGCATCGCCGGCGTCGGGCACCAGTTGCCGATGACCGGTCAGCTGGCGTACGCGATTTCGTTCCTCGGCCTCGACCACTGAGCTCCGAGACGGCGGGAAGCGGCACCCCAGTGCCGCTTCCCGCCGTTCCCTCAACGGCAGAACGAAACTTCCGGATACCCGGGCTGGTCGAGCACCGGCCGCGCCTCACCCCGCAGGTGCTGGTCGAAGAACGCGTTGACGTACGTCCGCGTGATCTCCTGCGCCCGCGCCGCCGCGCCCTTCGCTCCGAAGTCGACGCCGAATTCGTCCCCGACCAGCCCGACGTCGGTGAACGACGCGTGCTGCGTGCCGGCCACCTCGACCCAGCGCTTCCACCCGGTCATCTGTGCGTAGTCCCGTTCCCACTCCACGTTCCCCGGCGCGCACTTCGGCACCTGCTCGTGGTTGACGAACATGAACGGACGCGACAGCCCCGGTGCGGTGAGCGGGAGCTCGGTCTTCCCGTCGATGTCGATCCCGGCCTTGATCCGGTCGTCGGCGACCATCGCGGGGATGGTGCTCGCCCCGCCCATGGAGTGCCCGGCCATGCCGATCCGGGAACTGTCGATCAGCGAAGCCCACTTCGAGTGCGTCAGCGAGTCCAGCACAAAGGACACGTCCTTCGCCCGGCCCAGTTCCAGCTTCTGCCAAAACGCGCTCTGGCGCGGGACTTCGCAGGACGCGCACCCCGCGAAGTGCCCGTCCGGGAAGCTCTGTCCGGCGTTCTCGTAGGTGTGGCCGACCACCGCGACGACGTACCCATGGCTCGCCAGGTCCTCGGCCAGTGCGCTCAGCGTGGCGCGGGGTTTCGTGTAGCCGGGCGACAGCACGATCAGCGGCAGCCCGCGCCCGGCCGGCCGAGCGTCGGCGACGGAGTTCGTCACCATCTTGGCGAGCGTGTCGGAAGGCACGTCGAGACCGCTGCCCGTCAGCAATGCCGCCGACTCCGCCGGGGTCACGTACTGCGTCTTCGTGCCCTTCGCCGAAGCGGCCGGGTAGAAGAGGGTGACCATCAGCTCCCGGTAGGGGACCGACGGCACCCACGGGTCGGGACGCGAAGTGTCCTTCAGGTACACCGCCGTGCTGCCCACCGGCCGGTCACCGGTCGGGGCGGGCAGGTACGGCGTCGACGTCCGGGCGAAGGCGACTTCCGGGTACCGCGGGGACGGCTGGTCCAGCAGCGGCTGCGGCCGGCCGCGCAGGTGCTGGTCGAAGAACGCCCGGACGTACGCCGCGGTTATGGCCTGGCCGCGCACGGCCGGCGTCGTCGCGCCGAAGTCGAGGCCGAGCTGCTCGCCGACCAGGCCGATGTCGGTGAACGACGGGTGCTGCATGCCGGCCACGGTGAGCCAGCGCTTCCAGCCCTTCAGCTGTTTCCAGTCGGCGTCCCAGGTGTCGGACTCGGCGCCGGTGCCGGGGGCGTACAGGCTCTGGCGGCCGAAGAACAGGAACGGCCGGTCGAGGCCCGGGGCGAGCAGGGGGTCGCTCTGGGTGCCGTCCATGTCGATCCCGGCCTTGATCCGGGCGTCGGTGACCATCGTGTCGACCGTGCTCGTGCCGCCGACGGAGTGCCCGGCCATGCCGATCCGGGCACGGTCGAGCAGCGGCCCCCACGCCTTCGAGCCGGTCAGCGAGTCCAAGACGAACGACACGTCCTTCGCCCGGCCGCGCTGCAGCTTCTGCCAGAACTCGATGCTGTAGCTGCCGCAGGCCGCGCAGCCGGTGACCCGGCCGTCCGGGAAAGTGGTGGCCACGTTCTCGTAGGTGTGGTCGACCAGGACGACCAGGTAGCCGTGGCTGGCCAGGTCTTCCGACAGCGAGGTCAGCTCGGCACGGGGCCGCTTGAAGCCGGGGGACAGGACGACGGCCGGCAGACTGCGCCCGGCCGGCTGGGCGTCGACCACGGCGTCGGTGCGGACCGCGGTCATCACCGACGGCGGGATGCCCTTGATGCCGGCTTCGTCGAAGACGGCCTTCGCCTCGGCTTCGGACATGAACTGCTTCTTCGGCCCGTTCCCCGGAACCGCCGGGTAGAAGAGGGAAACCATCAGTTCGCGGTAGGGCACCGACGACACCCACGGATCCGGTCGTGAGGTGTCCTTGAGGTAGAGGGCGGTCGTGCCGACCGGGCGATCGCCGGTCGGTTTCGCCAGCGTGAGGGCCGGATCCGCCGACGCGGGCGGCGACGTCAGCGCGAGGGTGAGGGCGGTGATGACCATGATGCCTTTGATTCTCATCCGATGAAGGTCACTTCCGGGTAAGCGGGCGAGGGGGCGGCCAGCAGCGGCTGCGGGCGGCAGCGCAGGTGCTGGTCGAAGAAAGCGCTTACGTAGTTCCGCGTGACGGTCAGCGCGCGGTAGGGGTCGATCGCATCGCCGAGGTCGACGCCCAGTTGCTCGGCGAGCACGCCGAGGTCGGTGAACGACGCGTGGACCGTGCCGGACACCATGATCCAGCGCTTCCAGCCGGTCAGGTGCGTCCAGTCCGTTTCCCAGTCGTCGTACGGACCCGGCGCGCCCGGGGTGTAGTTGTCCATGCTGCCCATGAACATGAAGGGCCGCGAGAGGCCCGACGCCGGGATCGGGACGTGGACGCTGCCGTCGAGGTTCGCCCCCGCGCGGATGCGCCGGTCGGCCAGCATGGCCTGGGTGGTGATCGCGCCGCCCGCGGAGTGCCCGGTCATGCCGATGCGCTGCGGGTCGATCAGCGCACCCCACTTGGAAGTCAGCAGGGAATCGAGCACGAACGACGTGTCCTTCGACCGGGCCTGCGCGAACTTCTCCCAGAAGCCGGGCTGGTCGTCGACCTCGCAGGCGGCGCAGCCGGTGACGTGCCCGTCGGGGAACGTCGTGGCGCGGTTCTCGTAGGTGTGGTCGATCGCCGCCACGGCGTACCCGCGGCTGGCGAGATCCTCGGCCAGTGCGGTGAGCGTGGCCCGGGGCTGGGTCCACCCCGGGGACAGCACGACCAGCGGCAGGCTGTGCCACCGCCCGGCCGGCTTCGCGTCGACGACGGCGTTCGTCCGGACCGTGCTGAAGACGTCCAGTGGCAGGCCGGGGATGTTCTGCCGCTCGAGGTTGAGCTTCGATTCGAGCGGGGTCATGTAGTGCTTCTTCGGCCCGTTCGCCGAGGTCGCCGGGTAGAAGACGGAGACCATCAGCTCCCGGTAGGGCACCGACGGCACCCAGGGATCGAGCCGTGAAGTGTCCTTAAAGGATAGTGAAGTGACGCCGACGGGCTGGTGCCCGGTCGGGGCGGGCAGGTAAGGCGTCGTGGCCGCCGAAGCGGGCGACGCGGACAACGTGAGCGTGAGTGCGGTGGCTACCGCGAGAGTGCGCATGATTCCCCCAGTCGGAACCGTCAGGACAGGTGGCGGAGACGGCGGAAGCAGAACCAGGTGAGCAGGGCCGTCATGGCGAGGTAGAGCGCCAGTTCGAGCCACTGCAGCGGCCAGAACCGGGAGCCCGGCTGGAAGGTCAGGCGCTGCTGGTAGCCGTGGGCGCCCAGCTGGGCCATGCACTGTTCCATCGTGCCGCGCTCCGGCGGGCCCGCGCCCGGCCTCGGGGCGCACGTCTGGATGAAGTCCGGGAGCGGATCGGCCACGTTCCCGGCCGGGTCCAGGGTTTCGTTCGCCAGCTCCCACGCGCCGGCCTGCTTCCGCACCCCGATCTCCAGGATCCCGTGGGTGTCGTCGCCGCGGATTTTCGTGATGTTGTCCCCGGTGATCGCGACCACCTGGGTCTGCGGCGGCAGCAGGTACGGCCGCACGAAGCTCGGCACCAGGAGCAGTACGGCGGCGAGCGTGGCGAGCGTGACGGCCATCGCGGCCACGGTCCGCTTCAGCAGCATCCCGACCGCGACACCGAGCGCGAGGGCGAAGGCGGCGTATCCGATCGGGACGATGCCGCGCGCACCGAACACCACTGGGGCGATGCCTGCCTGCATGCCGCGATCGGTCTGCTGGGCCGAAAGCGCGTCGATCGGGCTCGCCCACCACGACACGGCCCAGCCGAGCAGTCCCGCTGCGATCATGGCGGCGAGCAGCCCGAAGCCGAGCTTGGTGGTGAGCCACTGCCGGCGCGTGACGGTCTGGTTCCACACCAGGCTGTGCGTGCCGCTCTCCAGCTCGCGCGTGATCATCGGGACGCCCCAGAAGACGCCGATGACCGCGGGCAGCAGGTACAGCGCCAGGATGGTCCCCTGGAAGAGGACATCCTGGTCGGAGAAGTCCGTGCGCCCGACCAGATCGGGTCCGGTGATCGCGAGCACGACGGCGATCGCGATCAGGCCCGCGAACACCGACAACGAGGGAATGCGGAACTGGCGCCAGGTCAGCCAGGTCATCGGAGGACCTCCAGGGCGGGGCGGGCGGCGGTGGGGTTGCTCATGTACTCGAGGACCAGGTCCTCCAGCCCGAGCTGCCCGACCGTCCACGCGGGATCGAGGATCGGCGCCTCGGTGCGGACGACGACGGTGGTCTGGCGGTCGGTGTGCTTCGCCGAGACGACGTGCTGGTCGGCCGGCAGCGCGTCGAGGTCGCGGCGCGGCCCGGAAAGCCGGTGGTGGGACGCGAGCAGCGTCTCCACCTCGCCGATCACCCGGACCTGCGAGGCCACCAGCACGACGAGGTGGTCGCAGACCCGCTCGAGGTCGTTGACCAGGTGCGAAGACATCACGACGGACAACCCGTGTTCGGCAACGGCTTCCATGAGGTCCTGCAGGAACTCCCGGCGGGCCAGCGGGTCCAGGGCCGCGACCGGCTCGTCGAGCAGCAGCAGTTCGGGGCGCTTGGCGATGCCGATCGTGAGCGCCAGCTGGGCACGCTGGCCGCCGGAGAGCTTGCCGGCGTGCTGCTTCGGGTCCAGCCCGAGCCGTTCGATGCGCTTTTCGGCGAGCGAGGCGTCCCAGCCCGGGTTGAGGTGGGCGCCGAGCCGCAGGTGCTCCTCGATGGACAGTCCACTGTAGACAGGTGTGTTCTGGGCGACGTACCCGACCTTGGCCAGCTGTTCCGGGCCGCTGCCCGGCACCCCGCCGCACACCTCGATCGTGCCGGTCGTCGGCTCCAGCATGCCGGCCGCGATGTTCAGCAGCGTCGACTTGCCCGCGCCGTTGGGGCCGACGAGCCCGGTGACGTGGCCGGCCTCGATCTCCAGCGTGCAGCCGGCCAGCGCCTGCTTGCGCCCGTACTTCTTGCCCAGTCCCTGGGCTTTCAGGACAGTCACGCTATGTCCTCTCTGGCGGAGTCGCGAAACGTGGACATCAACAAGGCTTCGATGCTCTCCTCGTCGAGGCCCGCCTTGCGGGCCTGGGAAAGCCAGCGGCGCAGGTCGCGCCGCAGCGGTCCGAGCACGGCGAACGACGCGCCGCCGTTCAACGTCGCCGTCACGAACGTGCCGACGCCGGGGCGGGCCGAAACCAGGCCGTCGTGCTCCAGTTCGCGGTAGGCCTTCAGCACGGTGTTCGGGTTGATCGCGAGGCTCGCGACCACGTCCTTGACCTTCGGGAGCTGGTCTCCCTCGGACAGCAGGCCGAGGCGCAGCGCGTGCCGCACCTGCTGGACCAGCTGCTGGTACGGCGACAGGCCGGACCTCGTGTCCAGGTGGAACTCGATCATCGGCAACTCCATTTATCTAGTTACCTAGTACTATAGCTAAGTGGTGCTGAAGATGGCCAGTGATCTTTTTCGGCGGCCGGAGCCAACCTCGCCGCCGGTGCGGCGTCTGTGGAGGCGAAGTGATCGTTTCCTCTCCGAAGGGACTTTTCGTGCCTCGTTTTTCTGGGGGAGGCATCGTGCGCGGCGTGGTCGTCGCACTCGGTGTCTCGATGGCCGTCGCGGCGGGCCCGGCGGTCGCGTCGGCGGCACCGGTCTCCATCGACAAGGTGCCGACGCCGCAGCTGAGCTGGACCGACTGCGCCGACGGCTTCCAGTGCTCCAAGGCTTCCGTGCCGCTGGACTACGACCGGCCGTCCGGCGCGAAGATCGACCTCGCGCTCATCAAGCTGCCCGCCACCGATCCCACGCACCGGATCGGCACGCTGTTCGTCAACTTCGGCGGCCCCGGCGCGTCCGGCCTGCAGCGGCTGCGTGAGCGCGGCAAGTGGCCGTGGCTGTTCTCCGACGCGCTGCGCGCGCGGTTCGACCTGGTCTCGTGGGACCCGCGCGGGATCGCCAACAGCACGGCGGTCCGGTGCTTCGACACCCTGGCCGAGCAGCAGGCCTTCTTCGGGTCGTTCCCGGAGATGCCGGGCGACCCGAGCGGCAACGCGGCCTTCTACGCCAAGTCGAAGGAGCTCGCCGACCGCTGTTCGGCGAAGGCGGGCCCGATCCTCGAGCACGTCTCGACCGCCAACACGGCCCGTGACCTCGAGATGCTGCGCCGCGCGGTCGGCGACCCGAAGCTGAACTACCACGGCATTTCCTACGGAACCCAGCTCGGGGCGACCTACGCCAACCTGTTCCCGAACCGGATCCGGGCGATGGTGTTCGACGGCACCATGGACTTCGCCGGCAACTCCACCGGTCAGAACGGCAACGGCAAGAGCGTCCCGCTGGACACCCGGCAGGACGTCGCGACCGGCATCGCGCAGACCTTCGAGCAGTTCCTGCGGCTGTGCACGGAAGCGGGCCCGAAGTGCGCGTTCTCTTCGGGTGACCCGAAGGCGAAGTGGGCGGCGCTGACCGCGCGAGCCAAGCAGGCCCCGATCGTCAGCGACGGCGAAACGTGGACGTACTCGGGCATCATCAACGCGGCGGCCGACCTGTCCGACTCGCGGGGCTGGGCGGACATCGCCGCGCTGCTGCAGCGTCTCTACGACGCCCCGGCCACGCCGGCCCGTGCCGCTTCGGCGCTCGCGGCCCCGGCCGGTGAGCAGTACACCTCGAACCGGACCGAGTCGTTCAACGCCATCCAGTGCTCCGACAGCGACGTGCCGACCGACCCGGCGGTCTACAGCCGCTACGCCGAGTCGGAAGACCAGCGCGTGCCGTACTTCGGGCGGATCGCGGTGCTGGACATGATGAGCTGCGCGTTCTGGAAGGCGAAGGACACCGACCGCTACACCGGCCCGTGGAACCGCCCGACGTCGGCGGAGATCCTCGTGCTGAACAACCGCTACGACCCGTCCACCCCGCTGCACGGCGCCAAGGACGGCGCCGCGGAACTGGCGCGGGCGCGCGTGTTCGTGACCGAAGGCTACGGCCACTCGTCGATGTACGTGCCGAGCACCTGCACCGAGCAGGTCAAGCGGGACTACCTGATCTCGGGGACCTTCCCCGCGGCGGGCAAGACCTGCGCGATCGACGCCAGCCCCTTCGCGGGCTGATCTTGATCACGGCGGGCCTCACCGGCAACGGTGAGGCCCGCCGCCACGAATGCCGGCTTTTCGGGGGTCCGGGTGGCGGAGCCCCCGGCCCGAGGCGAAGCCTCGGATGACACTGCGTCCCGCGGGTGCTGCACCGAGGCCAGGCTGAGGATGTCGCGGCCGAACAGCGCCTGCGTCAGCCACACCGCGAGGACCCGGATCTTGCGTTCCCAGGTGGGCACGGCGAGCACGTGGTAGCCGCGGTGCATGAGCCACGCCGGGAGTCCCTTGATGACGAGCTTCCGGTACTGGAAGATCCCGCGGCCCAGGCCGAGCGTCGCGATGGCGCCCAGGCTGTGGTGGACGTACGGCTTCGGCTCCCGGCCGCGCAGCGTCGCGATGATGTTGCGGGCCAGCAGTTTTCCCTGCCGGTAGGCGTGCTGGGCGTTGGGCACGGTCCGCGTGCCGGGAGCCGTGAGGTCGGGCACCGCGGCGGCGTCCCCGGCCGCCCAGGCGCCGGCCACGCCCTCGACCCGCAGATCCGGGCGCACGACGAGGTAACCGCGTTCGTCGACCGGCAGGTCGGTGTGCTGTCCGATGACCGGGTTGGCGCCGTTGCCCGCGGTCCAGACGATCAGCTCCGAATCGAACTCCTCGCCGGTCGAGAGCGTCACGTGGCCGTTGTTCGACGACGTCACCAGGGTGTCCAGGTGGACGCGGCCGCCGCGCCGTTCCAGCTCCCGCACGACCCAGCGGCCCGGCCGGTCGGTGACCTCGGGCAGGATGCGGCCCGACGCCTCGACGAGGTGGAACCGCAGTTCGTCGCGGTGCAGCTCCGGGTAGCGCTTGAGCAATGACGTCGCCAGCGACAGCAGCTCGCCGAAGCCCTCGACGCCCGAGAAACCGCCGCCGACGAAGGTGACGGTGAGCAGCTTCCGCCGTTCCGGGCCCGCGGGCAGCGCGGCGGCCCGGTCGAAGGCGGTGAGCAGCCGGTCGCGGATCGCGACGGCCTCTTCGACGTGCTTGAGGCCGATGGCCTGGTCGGCGATGCCCGGCACGGGCAGGGTGCGCGTGACCGCGCCCGCCGTGACGACGATCAGGTCGTAGCTCCTTTCGAACGGTTCGCCGTCGGCCGGCTGCACGGTGACGACGTGGTGGCCGTGGTCGATGGCGGTCACCTTCCCGGCGACGACCCGCGTGCGGCGCAGGTGTCGCCGCAGCGACACGGCGGCGTGGCGCGCCTCGACCGAGCCGGCCACGACCTCGGGCAGGAACGGCTGGTAGGTGAGGTAGGGCCGCGGGTCGACGAGGGTGACTTCGGCCTCTCCGCGCCGCAGCTTCTTCTCCAGCTTCCAGGCGGCGTAGAAGCCCGCGTAACCACCGCCGACGATCAGGATCTGGCGCATTTCGCCCTCTTTTCTCGCTTCACCCCCTGGACGAGGCAGCGGACGGGGGTGTGACCGCGATCCGCGTCACAGCGGTGGCGCACCCGGCGTCCTCCCCCGGGTGCCGCGTCCGGCTTGACACGGGTCCGCGCGTCTCGCAGTATGCGAACAAGTGTTCGATGATTGTTCTGGGTTCGCCTGTGGGGTGTTCGCGCGGGTGTCTCCGGTACGAGTACGTGGTGCTGGAGGTGAGCGGTGGTGGCGGTGCCGGAGGCGCTGGCCGGGCTCACGGCGATCCCGGGGGTCCGCACGGCGGCGCAGCTGCGTGAGCCGAGCCCCGAGGCGGGGAACGGCGAGCTGCTGGCGGTCCTGCCCGAGCTGGCCCGCCTCCTGCCCGGTGGCGGCCTGCGGCGCGGCAGCACGGTCGCGGTCCGCGGAGCGACGTCCCTGGTGCTGGCCCTCCTCGCGGCGGCGACTCGCGACGGTTCCTGGGCGGCGGTGACGGGACTGCCGGAACTGGGCTTGGCGGCGGCGGCGGAACTCGGCGTCGACCTGGAGCGGATCGCGCTGGTCCCGCACCCGGGTGCGGAGCTGGTGGCGGTGCTGTCGGCGTTGGTCGACGGGTTCGACCTGGTGGTCCTCGGCCCGGCCCCGGCGGGCGCGATCCAGCCCCAGACGGCCCGGCGGCTGGCGGGCCGGGTCCGCAACCGCGGAACGGTCCTGGTGACGGCGGGCCCCTGGCCGGGCGCGGACCTGGAGCTGACGGTATCGGGCCGCCGTTGGCACGGCTTGACCCAGGACGGACACGGCCACCTGCGCGCCCGCAACGTAGTGGCGACAAGCCGCGGCCGCGGTGCCGCGGCACGGCCGTTGTCGGTGGGGCTGCAGCTGCCGGGCCCGACCGGCGTGGTGACCGGGGGCGGGCCGCCGGAGCGACGGCTGGCCGAGGTGGCCGGGTGAGCTCGGCGGTGTGGCCGGACCGGGGTCCGGGACGAGCGTGGCGCTGTGGCCGGTCGGCCGGTCGGTGGTCCGCCGGCGAGCGCTGGGGCCGGCCGGACCGACGGCAGGCCGGCCCGGGGTCGTTACTCGGCGACGAGGCCGGGGCGGGGGATGAGTGAAGCGCCAAGGTTGCTCGTGCTGTGGTGCCCGGACTGGCCGGTCGTCGCCGCCGGGGCTGCCTCCGGTACTCCGCCCGCCGTGCCCGCCGCCGTTTTCTCCGGCAACCGCGTTGTCGCCTGCTCCGCCCCCGCGCGGCACAGCGGCGTCGGGCGGGGGATGCGGCGGCGGGATGCCCAGTCGCGGTGTCCGGAGCTTGTGGTGCACCAGCACGATCCCGATCGCGATGCCCGGCTGTTCGAACCCGTCGCCGTCGCCGTCGAAGCGCAGGCCGTCGGGGTCGAGGTCGTCCGGCCCGGGCTCGTGGCCGTGCCCGTCGACGGCGCCGCCGGGTACTTCGGCGGGGAGACCGCCCTCGCCGAACTGCTCATCGACGAAGCCGCCGCGCGGGCCGGGGTGGAATGCCAGGTCGGGGTCGCCGACGGGCTGTTCGCCGCCACCCTCGCCGCCCGGCGGTCCGCGTTCGTCCCGCGGGGGCGGGCCAAGGAATTCCTCGCGCCGCTTTCGATCACCGAACTGAACCAGCCGGGAGACGACCGCGGCGAGCTCGTCGACCTGCTCAAGCGGCTCGGGCTGCGGACCCTCGGCGCGTTCGCCGCGCTGGCCGAACGCGACATCGCCGGCCGCTTCCCGAAAGCCGCCATCGCCGCCCACCGCCTCGCCCGCGGCCTCTCCGAACGCCCGCCGCTGCGCCGCGCCCTCCCGCCGGACCTGGCGGTCACCGAAACCTTCGAAGAACCCCTGAAGAGAATCGACGAAGCCGCCTTCGTCGCGAAGACCCTCGGCGAACGCTTCTTCGCCGGCCTCGCCGGCCACGGTCTCGCCTGCACGCGCTTGGCCATCGTCGCCGTCACCGAAGCCGGCGAAGAACGCGTACGCGTGTGGCGGTGCGCCGAACCCCTCACCGCCCGCTCGACGGCCGACCGCGTGCGGTGGCAGTGCGAAGGCTGGCTCACCACGCGGGACCGGCCGACCGCCGGCCTCGTCCGGTTGCGCCTCGATCCCGAAGAGGTCGTCGGCGGGCAGGCGCTGCAGCTGCAGCTCGGCTCGGTGGGCCGTGCCGCCGACGCCGCCGAACGCGCCGGCCGCGCCCTGGTCCGCATCCAAGGCCTGCTGGGCCCGGACGCGGTCGTCACCCCGGTGCTCGACGGCGGCCGGGGCCCTGGCGAACGCGTCCGGCTCATCCCGTGGGGCGAGCCGCGCCGCGCCCTCGCCGCGGACCGGCCGTGGCCGGGCCGGCTGCCCGCGCCGTCGCCGACGGTCGTGCCACCGCGCCCGGTCCCCGCCGAGGTCCTCGACGCGGTCGGCGACGTCGTCCGCTGCACCGGGCGCGGCGAACTCGGCTACCCCCCGTCGACGGTCGCGGTCGACGGCGGGCCGCCACGCCGCGTCCTCGGCTCGGCGGGCCCGTGGATCGTGCACCCACCCCTGCCGGCGCGCGGCGAAGGAGCGCTCGCCCGGATCCAGGTGGTGCTGGAAGGTGACACCGCGGCCGACGGCGACATCGCACTGCTGCTCAAGTCCACCGTCGGCGAGGCTCCACAGTGGACTGTCGAAGGCTGCTACGACTAGCGGCGGGGGCGCCACTCCTCCCAACGGCGGACCGTGGTTGACGTGATCTGCGCCTACCAGTGACATCTCCTTCGAGAGTGCCGGTGAGCGACGGCCCGGCCCGGCAGCTCCGGTTCCCCCGCGATCGGGAACCGGAGCGCCGAGCCGGGCGTGGGTGGGTTCACACTTCCGGAATTCCGGCGTCAGTCAGTGCGGTAGCCCGCCGCGCTAGCCGACGAAAAGGGTGCCGGACGACGAACCTCCGCCGCCGCAACGCAGGAAGCCCGTGTAGGCGCCGGCGCCCGTGTACACCGGCGGGTACCAGCGGTAGCCCTTGAGCTGCCCGAATTCGATGGTGAACCAGCCCTCGTCCTCGTGTCCGCCGTCGGGGCCGGAAAACGAAAGCCGGCACGTGTCGCGGAGATTGCTCCGCTTGTCGTACCAGACGGTGACCCAGTTGTTCTTGTTCACGTCGATGCAGATCAGGCTCGCGCTGAACCCCACGTTGGCGCATTTGGTGGGCAGCGCGCTGGTGGCCGCGTTCGCCGTCGCCGGTGCGCCGATACCCAGGAACGCGACGAGCGCGATGAGCGCCGGAACCATCTTTTTGATCATCGGCATTTCCCCTCTTTCGGGACGGCCGTTGCGTGGCCGTCCGTCGCGAACGACTCTATTGAGGGTCACCGCATTCACGGCGACACCGAGGGGACCGACGGCGCCATTCGGCCGGAATGGCGGCCACCTGCGCAGAAGCCGGGTGCGGCACCGGTGGCCGAACGGGCGGAGAACGGTGACCACCGGCAATTTTGCCGCTCGGAGGGTGCGCCGGCGTCGATGAACCCCGGCCGGCTGCCTCCCCTGTGACGGAGATGACCGAAGGGCCGTCCACGGTTGACACCGACCGGGCCCGGACGCAGGATCGGAGCACGGCATTCGTCCGTGTGTTCGAACAGTAGTCGCTGGCTTCCCCACAGCGAAAATCGGTGGGAGCCGGCGTTGGCGTTCAACAATCCGCGTGTGCCGTGGTCCGAAGTGGAGCGGATCGCGTCCGGGCGCGCTCCCGTGCCGGGGGACGGCAACGACGCCCCGGCGTGGTCGCGCAAACGCGAAGGGTATGCCGGGGCGCCCGAAGACCTGCTGGACCGCCGGGGGCGGGACGACGGCGGGGACCGGATCCGCGCCCCCTACGCCGAACTGCACGTTCACTCCAACTTCAGCTTCCTCGACGGTGCCTCGCATCCCGAGACGCTCGTCGAGGAAGCCGCGCGGCTCGAGCTCGATGCGCTGGTCCTGACCGACCACGACGGCATGTACGGCGCCGTGCGGTTCAACGACGCCGCGCGGGAACTCGGGGTGCGGGTCGGGTTCGGGGCCGAACTCTCGCTCGGGCTGCCCGGTCCGCAGGCCGGTGCCCCCGATCCGGCCGGGTCGCACCTGCTGGTGATCGCCCGGCAGCAGACCGGTTACCACCGGCTGTGCCGCGTCATCTCCCGGGCGCAGCTCGCCGGCGGCGAGAAGGGGCGGCCCGTCTACGACTTCGACGAGCTGGCCGGCGAGCTGGCCGGGCACGTCGTCGTGCTCACCGGCTGCCGCAAGGGGGCCGTCCGGCAGGCGCTGGCCCGGAACGGCCCGGCCGCCGCGCGCGCCGAGCTGGCCCGGCTCGTGGACCGGTTCGGGCGGTCGCACGTCGCCGTCGAGCTGATCGACCACCGGCAGCCGCGGGACGACGCCGCCAACGAGCTCCTCGACGGGCTGGCCAAGGACCTCCGCCTGCCGACCGTCGTGTCCGGCAACGTGCACTACGCCCGCCCCGAAGACGCCGTCGTCGCGGACATGGTCGCCGCCGTCCGGGCGCGGCGGTCGGCCGAAGACCTCGAAGGGTGGCGGCCGCCGTCGGGGCAGGCGTTCCTGCGGTCCGGGATGGAGCAGCGACGCCGCTTCGAGCGCCGGTACCCCGGCGCGGTCGGGCGGGCCGCCGTCCTGGGCGTCGAAGTGGCGTTCGACCTGAACCTCGTCGCGCCGGACCTGCCGCCGTTCCCCGTCCCGGCCGGGCACGACGAGATGTCGTTCCTGACCGAGCTGACCTGGCGGGGCGCGGCGAAGCGCTACGGACCGCGGGAGGAGAACCCCAAGGCCTACGCCCAGCTCGACCACGAACTCGCCGTCATCGAAAAGCTCGGCTTTCCCGGCTATTTCCTCGTCGTCTGGGACATCGTCCGGTTCTGCCGGGAATCGGACATCCTCTGCCAGGGCCGCGGTTCGGCCGCGAATTCCGCGGTCTGCTACGCGCTGGAGATCTGCCACGCCGACCCGGTGAAGTGGAACCTGTTGTTCGAGCGGTTCCTCGCGCCGGAGCGGGACGGGCCGCCGGACATCGACGTCGACATCGAATCCGGCCGCCGCGAGGAAGCGATCCAGTACGTCTACGAAAAGCACGGCCGGTTCCACGCCGCGCAGGTCGCCAACGTCATCACCTACCGGGCGCCCTCGGCGATCCGCGACGCCGCGAAGGCGCTCGGCCACAGTCCCGGGCAGCAGGACGCCTACGGCAAGCTCGGCATCCACTTCGGCGGCGGGGTCGCCGCCACGAAGCAGCAGGCGGCCGGGGCGATCCCGGACGACGTCCTGGACCTGGCGGCCCGGATCGAGGACTTCCCGCGCCACCTCGGCATCCACTCCGGCGGCATGGTGATCTCGAAGCAGCCGGTGTCCGAAGTGGTCCCGGTCGAGTGGGCGGCCATGAAGGACCGCAGCGTGCTGCAGTGGGACAAGGACGACTGCGCCACCGTCGGGCTGGTCAAGTTCGACCTGCTCGGCCTCGGCATGCTTTCGGCGCTGCACCACATGATCGACCTCGTGGCCGAGCACCATGAATCCACTGTGGACATCGGCGGGCTGGACCTGGCCGACCCGGCGGTCTACGACATGCTCTGCGAAGCGGACGCGGTCGGCGTCTTCCAGGTCGAAAGCCGTGCCCAGCTGGCCACGCTCCCGCGGCTGCGGCCGCGGAAGTTCTACGACCTCGTCGTCGAGGTCGCGTTGATCCGGCCCGGCCCGATCCAGGGCGGCTCGGTGCACCCCTACATCCGGCGCCGCCGCGGTGACGAGGAATGGGAACACGCGCACCCGCTGCTGGCCGCGGCCCTGGACCGCACCCTCGGCGTGCCGCTGTTCCAGGAACAGGTGATGCAGATGGCGGTCGACGTCGCGAGCTTCACCCCGGCCGAAGCCGACCAGCTGCGCCGCGCCATGGGCGCCAAACGCTCGAGCGCCAAGATGAAGGCCCTGATGGCGCGGTTCTTCCGCGGCTGCGAAGCCAACGGCCTCGACCGCGAACTGGCCACCCGGATCTTCGAACAGATCCACGCCTTCTCCGGCTACGGCTTCCCCGAAGCGCACTCGATGTCGTTCGCGCTGCTGGTGTACGCGTCGGCGTGGTTCAAGCGCTACTACCCGGCCGCGTTCTGCGCCGGGCTGCTGCGCGCCCAGCCGATGGGCTTCTACAGCCCGCAGTCCCTGGTCGCCGACGCTCGCCGCCACGGCGTCCACATCCGCGAACCCGACATCAACGCGAGCCTCGCCGGCGCCACCCTCGAACCCGGCCCCGGCAGCACCGGCGGTGTCGCGCTCCGGCTCGGTCTCGCCGCGGTTCGCCACTTGGGCGAAGACGTCGCCGACCTCATCGTGGCCGAACGCGAGGCGCACGGCCCGTACGCGAGCATCGGCGACCTGACCCGCCGGGTGCCGCTGAAGAAGAACGCCGCCGAGGCGCTGGCCACGGCCGGCGCGTTCAGCGCGTTCGGCGGTGACCGGCGCCAGGACCTGTGGGCCGCGGGCGCGGCCGCGGCAACCCGGCCCGGTCACCTGCCCGGCCTCGCGCCGGGCCTCGACGCACCCGCGCTCCCCGGCATGACCCGGCTCGAGGTGACGGCGGCGGACCTGTGGGCCACCGGCGTGTCCCCTGGCAGTCACCCGGTGGAGTACCTGCGCGAGTTCCTCGAGGCACGCGGCGCGATCACCGTCGCGGAGCTCGCGCGCGCCGAGGACGGGACGCGGGTGTGGGTCGGCGGCGCGGTCACCCACCGCCAGCGCCCGGCCACCGCCGGCGGGATCACCTTCCTCAACCTCGAAGACGAGACCGGCATGGCCAACGTCGTGGTTTCGCCGGGGCTCTGGCAGCGGCAGCGCCCGGCGCTGCGGAGTTCGGCCGTCGTTGTCCGCGGCATCGTCCAGGTCGGTCAGGGCACCGTGTCGGTGGTGGCCGCCCACGTCGTTCCGCTCGACGTGGCTCGTGTCGTGCGGATGTCGTCAACGACATTGTCGTGAGATTACGTGGGGGCTGAGTCGATGTTGGGCCGTCACTTCGGCCTGACGCCACCGACCTCGACACCGCGGTCCGCCGAGAGGTCGGCTGACGTGGCGATCGGGACCAACCCGGGCCTCGAAGCTGCCGCGGGCAGATCGCGGCCACGCTCGATCAGCACTCGCCGGGGCGCGGACCGATAAAGCGCGAGAACTCCTTTACCCATTTCCGGGCCCTGGTGGAGTGCGACTTCGCCGGCCGTGGGCTCCGGGATGCCCCCAGCCGGCCATGCGCGGCGCCCGGTCGCCCGCCCCTCCCGAGAAGAGTTGCTCGATGTGGCGTTCCCCGTCGCCGGGTGTCTGCTCGAGCACGTACCCGCCGGCCAAGCTGTGGCCGACGAGGTCGACCGGCGCGTCGAACCGCGAGAGCTCGTCGATGAGCCAGTTCCGGTACCTGAGGGGTGCATGGCAGGTTGCTGCCACCGCAGCTTGATTTCGGCGTGAGAACCGCCCGGATGTATCGCTGATGTATTCGCTCTGGACCCCGTTGGGTCATCGTCGTGGCGGGTGACCGGTCGCCGGATGAGCAGTGAGGGGAGAACTGAAGCGGAAATCTCCTGCGGGCTGCCGGTTTCCCAGCAGGATTTCGCCGTCGCCGAGCCGCCTGTCACCGGGCAACCGCGACAGAAGGCCACGGGCGGAAGAAGTTCGAACCGTGTCGTGCGTGCCTGCGGCGGCGCCCAGGCCGACTCAGGGAGGAGAGCCATGACGAATGAAGGAGTTTCCCGTGCGCTGCGGGTGGCGGGCCAAGTGGGCGTCGGCGCGTCGATGACGGTGCTGTTCGGGCTGTGGGGGGCCTCGGCCGCGAACGCGCGCCCGATACCGGTCGGCCCGTCCGGGGAACCGATGCCTGCCGGTGCGGGCCCCGCGCCGGATCAGGCCAAGCCGGTTCGGATTTCGCAGGAGGACACGGACCGGGAGAACCGGAAGTTCCAGCGTGAAGCCGACGAGTCGAATCGGCAGCAGGCGGAGGAGGACAAACACAAGGAGGATGATCGGGAGCAGGCCGACCGGGAGAATCGGAAGTTCGAACGTGAGGCGGAGGAGTCGCGTCAGCAGCAGGCCGACGAGGATCAGCGGCACAACCAGGACGATCGGGAGCAGGCCGATCGGGAGAACCGGAAGTTTCAGCGGGAAGCCGACGAGGCGACGCGGCAGCGGGAGCAGCAGCGGCAGCAGGATCAGCAGGACCAGGCCGATCGGGAGAACCGGAAGTTTCAGCGGGAAGCCGACGAGGCGACGCGGCAGCAGGACCAGCAGGATCAGGCGGACCGGGAGAACCGGATGTTCGCCCACCGCGTGAGCGAGGACGAGAAGAGCACCGGCAAGCGTGTGCAGGGCCTCGGCCGCAATCTGGTTGTGGTGACCGATCTGAAGACCGGCGATGCCAACATCAACGGTTACGACCTGGGGAAGAACGCTCCTCCGCTCGCGGAATTGCTGCCGAAGCTCAAGGATCATGGGCTGGCCGCACCTATCGAGTGCCTGCCCGCGGTCGACAACTGCACCGATGCGCGCGCGACCATAACCGCTCGCGACATTCTCGAAGTCTGCGTGGGCGGAGTGTTTTCCGGGCCAGGGGTCGAGTGCGGCGAGGATTTCAAGCGGGAACTGATGGCGACTTCCCTGAGCGGGTCACAGCCGAAGCCTGACGAGGTGGAGGGGCGGATTTGGGAGGCGGCGCTTTTCGACGCGGTGGGACAGGTCGGTGGGCTGCGTGGCGGAAGCACGGTCGGTGGCCAGGCCTCGCGGGCGGGCTCGAAGCTGCCGAACGAGTCCGGAGCCGTTCCAGGACCGTCCGTGAAAACGGTTCCTGAGGCGGTTCCCGGCCCTGTGCCTGCCGCGCCCGGCGGGCCGATAGCGGGAGCCGGGGCTCCCGCCGCGCGGGCTGGGGGCAGGACGGTGGTGTCGCCGCCGGACGCGGTTGAGTTGCCGAACGTCGGCCGTACCGGGCGCGGTGTGCCCAAGGTCCAAGACGAGACGCGGGTTCCCGGACCGTCCGCGAGGACAGGGCCGGAGACAGCTCCCGGCCGCGCACCGCGGGCCGATGAGGACTCTCCGGGCAGCGCGCCGGAGGCCCTGCCGCGGGGCGTGCGACCCGGGGCGGGCAGGACGGTGGTGTCGCCGCCGGAGGCGGTGGAGGTGCCCAATATCGGCAATGCCGGGCGTGGCCTGCCGCCTTCACCGGGCCGGCCCGGGCCCCTGGCCGTTCGCCCGATCCAGTCGACCGAAGTGCCGACGACGGGCAATTTCGGCCGTGGCGCGAAGGCCGGCGATGCTCCCGGCGGAGTTCGGTCGCCTGAGCAAGGGGGAGGTCCATCCCGGCCAGTGGCCCGAGAGGACGGACGCGCGAAGACTTTGCTGCCGATGGCGGACCGGTGCACGCCGAACAGCTTTATGCCGGGCACGCTCGTCTTGATGGCCGATGGCAGCCGGAAACGCATCGAGGACGTCCGGATCGGTGATCGAGTTGTGGCCACGGACCCGGCGACCGGTATCTCGCGTGCCGAACCGGTCTCGGCGCTTATCACCGGCTCGGGTCACAAGGACCTCGTGGACATCACCATCGACACGGACGGCGATGCGGGTGACCAGACTGGCTCCGTGGTGGCCACCGGCGGGCACCCCTTCTGGGACGACGGTCGCCATCGTTGGGTCGATGCGGGCGAGCTGACCGCGGGCGAGCTGCTCCGCGCTGCCGATGGCCGCGATTTCGTGATCACCGCGACCAGGCACCATGCCGCGGTACAGACGGTCTACAACTTGAGTGTCGCCGACATTCATACCTACTATGTCATGGCCGGGAACGTGGCGGTTCTCGTGCACAATGCGGGCTGTGGTGAGATCGGCCGTGACCTGATTGATGGTCAAGCTCAGATTCACATCATCTCGGGCAATCACACGGGCGGTGGTCACAAATGGCCGGGAATGCCGGGCAAGACAGTCTTTCCGCCATCCTGGGATACCGAAAAGATCCTCGACAACGTCGCCGAGGTGGTGACCAACCCGAAGAGTGCCTGGTCGTGGCAGACCGGGGCCACGGGGTCGCTGTACACTAGGGCGGGTGATCCTTCTCGGGTCGCCATCAAAGGTGTGGCGGACGACGGCCTCCCCATCAAGGTAATCTACGTGCCTGCAACGGGTCGCGTGATCACGGCCTACCCGTCGTTATGACTTGGGAGAAAACATGGAGCAACGCGATTACCGGGCACTGATCGGCGATCTCCTCGCTGATTCGCCGATTACCTCTGCCAAGGTCATCGGCGATGTCAGGGAGCTGCTGAGTGTCGGTGAATATGGGCTCGCTTTCAATACCCTGTGCTCGTGGATCTACGAGGATGCACTTCCGATCGATGAATCCTTCCATGGCAGGCTCGGGGAGATTGCGGATGAAATGGATTCAACTGGACTCGTGGAGCGGTTGAAGGAATTGGTGGATTGATACTGGGCGGGTGGTCGAACCGATGACCGACATGATGTCCGGCGTGGAGAATGCTGAGGACTCGAAGCCCGAGACCGGGCTGGATGGCCTGGACGAGCAGCTCGTGGCGCAGCTGACCAAGCGGCTGCTGGAGTCCGCACTCGAGGGTGAGATCACCGACCACCTCGGCGATGACACGACCCGGCCGCTGGACCTGGGGCGGTTTCTGGTGATCGTTGCCCTTGGGGAAGTACTGGCGGAGCAGGCTGTTGGTGTTCTCGTTGGTCCCGCGCTGCCACAGAGCGTGCGGGTCACAGAAGTAGCTCTTCAGGCCGGTCGCGATCTCAATCCGGCGGAGTTCGCCAGGAGTGGGGGGCCGCTATCCGGCGATCGTGCGGTTGTGGGACAACGCCGCCTGGGCCGGGGTTCGTGCCGTTCCTGGCGTTCGACCCGGAGCTGGACCATGCGCTGGAAACCCGCACTGAACACCTTCGAGATCGCCTTCGACGGCCGCCTCGCCGCCGGACGCAAGTAGTCAAGCCCACCCGAGCAAACGGTGATACGCCCCGTTCACGTCTTCCGGCAGACCTTGGACCACGACCTGCCGGGGTGTTCCGCCGGGAGCGGTCGAGGAGATGAGCCAAGGTCCGCCCTCCGTCTCGAAGACGGCTTCGGTCCTGTCCGGCGAGACCACTGTGCTGGTGACGGGCTGCGGTGAGCTCGCGATCTCGGCGACCCGGATGGTCGCCGCGGCCTGGTCCCTGACGACCCTGATCAGTGCCGGCCCGGCGGGTTTGCTCCTCGCGCCGAACAGGAGCGTGTCGCCGTCGGGCGGCGCGACGAGCTGGTACTCGTTCCCGGAGCCCATGCTCAGTGAGGCATCGACGACGGCGCCGGACTTGTCCGCCACGGAGTACATCCAGGACTTGCCGTCCGGGGCGACGGTCGTGAGCACGGGCTCTTTGACGAGCGCGCCTCGAGCGTCGAACATCAGGCCCCAAGTGTGAGAAAAGGCGGCGTCCTCCTGGACCGGGGCGCTGTCCGGAACGAGGTAGTCGACCGAATAGGCCGGAGCGGAGGTGTAGCCAGTGATGAACCACAGTTTCGACCCGCTGCCGCCGAACCGGAACGACTGGATCACGCCCGCCCCTGGTGGCGGCGTGATCCTGCGCGTGGGGACATACCGTTTCTCGGCGTCGGCGAGGGTGTAGAGCTGGATGCCGTTCCCCGTGTACGCGGCAGCGTACCGCCAATCAGGGGAGAAGACCTCGTTCGCCTCCCACGGGCCGTTCGGGGTTACCAACGGTTTTTCCGTGGCGGGCAACGGGAGCGTGGCGGCGATCGTGCCGGTTCCGGGGTCGACGAACTCCAGCCGGTTGCCGTTCGTGTCGGAACTCAGCACGGCGACGCCCTGCATTCGCGGTGGCTCGGGTACAACGGCGGTTTCCGGGACGGGCGCCGGTTCGCTGCCGCATGCCGACACCAGGGCCGCGGAGATCGCGACGAACAGCCACTTCTTCACCGGTTTCCCATCAATCCGTTCGGAGTCGCAACCGGGTCACCACGCGAGTAAGCGTACCGATATGGCTCGGGAGGGGTCCCGAATGATCTTCCGGCCTGCCGTGGCCAGCCCTGCTGGGACCTTCACTCGTGCTCAACTTGCCGCCCGGGGGTGGCGTGGCCCCTGCACTTGCTCGGCCGGCTTCGACGAGTCGGACGTGCCCTGGTGGGACGAAGGGTAGCCGGCGCGCCGTCCGCGTCGAAAAGCTCGAACTTCCGGTGCGAACCGGGCCCTCGTGCGGCTTCCGTTGACTTCGGGCCGCCTCGGTGGTTCTCTCGCTGAGAGCGCTCCCAGTCATCCGTTCGTGCCCGACGAGTGAGGATGGACTTCCATGATAGCTCGACGTCTGCGCTGGGCAGCGTGGCCGGTGATCGCCGTGCTCGCCGCGGCGGTGCCGGCCGCCGGCACCGCCGGGGCGGCGACCACGCCCGCGGCGAAGGTCACCGTCAACGCCCGAGCCGGGCTGGCGACCATGCCGGACACCGGGATCGGCATCAACCACGCGGTCTGGGACAGCCAGCTGGGGACCGACGAGGTGGCCGACCTGTTCGGCGACGCCGGTGTCCGCACGATGCGCTACCCCGGTGGGTCCTACGGCGACATCTACCACTGGAAGGACAACACCGCGCCGGGCGGTTACGTGGCGCCGAACACCGATTTCGACACTTTCATGGGCGGCGTCCGAAGAGCCGGGGCCCAGCCGATCATCATCGCCAACTACGGCACCGGCACGCCGGAGGAAGCCGCGGACTGGGTGCGGTACGCCAACGTCACCAAGGGTTATGGCGTCAAGTACTGGGAAATCGGCAACGAGCTGTACGGGAACGGGCACTACGGGGCGAACTGGGAAGCCGACAACCACGCGGACAAGAGCCCGACCGGCTACGCCACCAACGTCGTCGCCTACGCCGACGCGATGAAGGCCGCCGACCCGTCGGTGAAGATCGGGGCGGTGCTGACGACCCCGGCGAACTGGCCCGACGCCATCGTCGGCACCGGTGACACCGCCGACTGGAACCGGACCGTGCTGTCGATCGCGGGCCCGCACATCGACTTCGTCATCCTGCACTGGTACCCCACCGGCGCCACGGCGGCGGAAGCACTCGCCAAGCCGGAGCAGATCAACGACATGATCTACCTGACGCGCGAGCAGATCGCCCGGTACGCGGGCCCGAACTCCGGCCGCATCGGCATCTCGATGACCGAAACCAACACGCCGGTCGGCATGAACACCCAGCCCGGCGCCCTGTTCGCCGCCGACACCTACAGCTCGCTGCTGGCGAACGGCGTGTTCACCATCGACTGGTGGGACACGCACAACGGGCCGACGAAACTGTCCACTGTGGCCGGATACCCGGACTACGGCGACGGCGGCATCCTCTCGAGCGGGACGTGCCTGGAGGGCGGCGTCTGCGAACCCCCGCTCAACACCCCGTTCGCGCCCTACTACGGCCTGAAGATGATGAGCACCTTCGCGCACACCGGCGACCAGTTCGTCCGCGCCGGCGCGGACGACCCGCTCGTCGGCGCGCACGCCGTCCGGCGTCCGAACGGCGACCTCGCCGTGCTGCTGCTCAACAAGGATCCCGACCAGGCCAGGGCGGTGACCCTGGACTACGCGGGCTACACCCCGGCCGCGGGGGCGCCGCAGGTGTTCACCTTCACCAACGGTGCCACGGCCATCTCGAGCGCCACGTCCGGGACGAGTACGTCCCAGACGCTGCCGCCGTATTCGCTGACCACGCTGGTGCTGCACCCCGCGACCGCCGCGTCCGCCGGCCCCGGAACGCCGGGGCAGCCGGCCGGGACGGCGACCGACCGGACCGCGACGATCAGCTGGCCCGCGGCCGCGCCCGGCGCCCACCCGATCGCGAAGTACGAGGTCTACCGGCAGCTCGGCACCACCAGCGAACAGTGGGGTGAGACCACCGGCACGTCGCTCGACGTCGGGAACCTCGTGCCGGGCAGCCGGTACACGGTCAACGTGCTGGCGCGGGACACGGCCGGGAACGTGTCCGCGGCTTCCCCGCCGCTGACGCTCACCACCGGCGCGCCGGCGACGAGCAGCTGCACGGTCAAGATGACCGACGTCACCGACTGGGCGAGCGGCTTCGTCGGCGGCATCCGCGTCACCGCCGCCGGGGTGGTGGGGGACTGGACGCTGACGTTCGGCTGGCCGACCGCGCGGCAGAAGCTCACCGGCGGCTGGAACGGCACCTGGGCGCAGAACGGGACGACGGTGACGGTCTCGTCGTCGGCCCCGACGGCGTCCGGGGTGGATGTCGGGTTCACCGCGGACTACAGCGGGCCGAACATCCTGCCGACGGCGTTCTCCCTGAACGGCGTCGTCTGCGCGGCGGGCTGACCTTCGGGGACCTTCCTCCTCATCGGCGGAAGAGGCCGGTGAGGAGGAAGGGCACGCCGAACAGGCCGTCGGCCGGGTTGCCGTTCATGGCGCGCAGTTCGACCTCGGTGTGGTGGCCGAAGAGGCGGCGCAGGTCGTCCGGGGTGTAGGCGAGGCCGCCGTGGAGGCTGCCGTCCCGGTAGAGCTGGGCGTCGGGGATCTCGACGCCCGAGTTCGCGTCGCCGGTGCCGGCGGCGAAGCAGGTGAGGCCGAAGTGGCCGCCGGGAGCGAGATGGCGGTCGAGGAGGGCCAGGTAGCTGATCCGCCGGTGCGGGGCCAGGTGGTGCAGGCAGCCTGAGTCGTAGACCAGGTCGTAGGTTTCGTGCGGCAGGTCGACGGCGAAGATGTCCGCACAGTGGAAGCGGAGGCCTTCGGTGTCGCCCGCGCGTTCCCGCGCCCAGGCGATCGCGGTCGGCGAAAGGTCGACGGCGTCCACTTCGTAGCCCGCGGCGGCGAGCCGGAGCGCGTTGCGGCCCGGGCCGCAGCCGAGTTCCAGGGCGCGGCCGCCGCGGAGGGGTCCGTCGCGGAGCCAGCCGTCGAGGTTCTCGTCGGGGAGGCTGACGAAGAACGGGACCGGGCGGTCGCGGTCGGCGTAGAAGCGGTCCCAGAAGTCCGTGGCTCCGCGGTCGGCGAACAGGCCGTCGAGCATCCGGAGCAGGTCGTCGACGGACCGGACGTCCCGGTTCACCGGCCGCCCTCGACGCGTTCGCGCACCGCCCGCAGCTCCTCGCCGACGACCGCCATCTGCGCGTCGACCGCCGACGGCTCGGTGTCCGCGGGGAAGAACAGGCTGAAGATCAGCTCGGCGCCGGTCAGGTTCGGCACCACGCGGGTGAACAGGCCCAGGTTCGGAGCGTCGGCGCTGACGACGTCGACCACCCCGTGGTCGGCCGCGACCCGCACGGCGACCCGCTGCGGGCCGGCGCCGGTGTGGACGCGCCAGATGTCGCCGTGTTCGTGGTCGACGGCGGTGGCGAACCCGGGCGCCCATTCGGGGAGGTGGCGCGGGTCGGCCAGGTATTCGACGACCCGCTCGGGCGGCGCGGCGACGGAGATGGTCCGGGTTTCGGCGCGTCCCGGTGTCGTGGGGTTCATGGCCGAAACGATACGCACCTGCGTATGATTTGTCGACGCGTAAAATCCTCCCGGTGAACGAGGACGACGATCTCGGGGCCCTCTGCGCCGGGGCGGGCCGCAGCCTCGCCGAAGCCGAGCGGCCGGTGCTCGAGCGGCACGGACTCTCGATGTGGCAGTACGTCGTGCTGTCGGCACTGGCTGCCGGAGCGGCGCCGAGCCAGCTGGTGCTGGCCCAGCAGATCCGCTACGACAAGACCCGGTTGATCGGGTTGCTGGACGCGCTCGAAGCGGAGGGCCTGGTGGTCCGCGACCCGGACCCGTCCGACCGCCGAGCGCGAGTGGTCCGGTTGACCCGCGAGGGAGTCCGGCGGCACGCGACGGTCCGGACGGCGATCCGCGAGGTGGAGGACGCGAAACTGGCAGGGCTGGCACCGGAGGCCCGCCGGCTGCTGCGGTCGGCCCTGGCGCACTTGGCGAACACGGACTGACCGCGGCCGCCGCCGCCCATGCCGGCCCACCCCGTTGGACCACCCGGTGATCGCAGGGCGGGCACTTCCTGCAGGAGGGCGCGAACCGGCGGCCGGCAGCGTAACCCGGCCAACGACGTCACCAGACCTCCCCCGCCCCTCGTCCCAGCCTGCTCTTCAGTCGGCGATCGGGTTTGTCAAGGCACGCTTTCCCGCCTTGACAAACGCGAGCGGCGGCTGAGACTCCTCCCGGAGGGGCGGGGGAGGTCGGACCCGCTTTGCCGCGGCAGAAATTCTGCCGCAGCAGAGAGAAAAAGCTGCGGCAGAAAAGCAAAAGACTGTCCTCGCCGGACGGGCAGGCTCTGGGATGGCCATCCCGCGCCGCTGCCTGCTCACTTTTGCGGGGTGGGCCGCTGGGTGGTCATCCCGTCGCCTGAGCGAGGCCTATCACTTTGAGCCAGGCCCGCAAGCTTGCGTCGTCAACTTGCCTTGAGCTGTGGGTTGCGGGCCTGGCTCAAAGTGATTTTTGCGGCCTCAG